>ERZ773075.1261-NODE-1261-length-13909-cov-68.6962_pt1 | contig 13909 bp, 5 predicted proteins | sample MGYA00580614_ERZ773075 | MGnify/ENA primary metagenome ERZ773075 (study PRJEB29015, sample SAMEA2738021) | human oral metagenome | biome: human oral; feature: human-associated habitat; material: dental | place: China | collected 2043 ... | reverse complement strand
GCGTGCCCGCCCAGCCGGTGCGCCTGGGCAAGTGCGTCTACGCGGCCTGGTCCGGATCGGGGCAGTTCGTGCGCAGCTGCTCCGGCCTGTTCAGCGGCGACACCGAGACCCTCCACGACGACAAGCTCGCCTCGTCCTCCGCCCCCATCTTCCGGGTCAACCGCGACGCCATCGTGCTCAACGACCTGGAGACGGGTTCGGTGTGGCTGCCCAACAACGACCTCGTCCTCATCGACGACTGGACGGACAAGACCGCCCAGACCGACGACAACGCCGATCAGAAGGACGACTCCGCCAACACCTCGGAGTCCCAGACGCCACCGGAGCGCACCGAGGAGAACCACGCCCCCAAGGCGGTCGACGACAGCTTCGGCGTGCGCCCGGGCCGCTCCGCGCTCCTGCCCGTCCTGGCCAACGACTCCGACCCCGACGGCGACGTCCTCACCGCCGCCCCGCAGGACAACGGCGGGTCGCTGGCGGCCACCAAGGCGCAGGGCGGACTGGCGCTGCGCATGGACATTCCGGAGAACGCCACCGGCAGCTACTCCGTGCCCTACACGGCCGACGACGGCCGCGGCATGAGCGACTCCGCCGTCGCCACCGTTGACGTCCACGGCTGGGACGTCAACGGCGCCCCGAACCAGATCACCACCCCGACCCTCACCGTCGCCGAGGGGGCCTCCGGGTCCCTGGACGTGCTGGGCCACTGGCTGGACCCCGACGGGGACGACCTCTACCTGGTCTCCGCCCAGGGCGAGGGTCTGGACACCAAGGTCTCCAACGAGGGCACCGTCACGGTGCGCGAGCTGGGCGCCGGCACCGGTACCCGCGACCTGACCGTCACCGTCTCCGACGGCCGGGAGACCACCTCCGGCGTGGTCAAGGTCGATGTGCAGCCGGCTCAGTCGGCCAAGCCGGTCGCCAACGCCGACCATGTGCGCGTCGTCGCCGGCACCAAGGCCGTCGTCTCACCCCTGGAGAACGACACCTCCCCCTCCGGGGGAACCCTGCGCCTGGCCGCGGTCCAGGAGGCCCCGGCCGGGACCTCGATCGACGTCGACCAGCAGGCGGGCGTCTTCACCTTCTCCACCGACGCAGGCGCCCAGGCCCAGACCTACTACCTCACCTACGACGTCATGGACGGGGCCAACACGGCCCAGGGGATCGTGCGCGTGGACGTCACTCCCAAGGCCGACGCGACGGTACCGCCTGAGGCCGAGAACGACACCGCCCTGCTGCGCAACGGCGGCTCGACGACCATCGCCCCGCTCAACAACGACTTCGACCCCTCCGGAGGGATCCTGGTCCTGCAGTCGGTGAGCACTCCGCCGGACTCCGGGGTCACCGTCACGGTCGTGGACCACTCCCTGCTGCAGATCACCGCGGCCGGCACCGTCCCGGCCAACCTCACGGTCGACTACACCGTCACCAACGGCACCTCCAGCGCAACCGGGAAGGTCGCGATCGTCCCGGTGACGCAGTCCCAGCCCCAACCGCCGGTGGTCACCGACGACACCGCCGTCGTACGGGCGGGCGACGTCGTCACCGCCTCCGTCCTGGACAACGACTCCTCCCCCTCGGGCCTCAACCTGTCGGTGGACTCCCAGGTCAGCCTCGTGGGCGACGAGCTGGGCACCGCATGGGTCAGCGAGGACACCGTCCGCTTCCGCGCCGGCAGCCAGCCGGGACGCACCTCCTACGCCTACACGGTCAAGGACGATCAGGGGCAGACCGCCTCGGGGGTCCTCACCGTGGAGGTGCGCGCGCAGGACGCCGACCACAACTCCGCCCCGTCCCCGCGCAACCTGGAGGCCCGCACCCTGTCGGGCTCGGCCACAAACATCACCGTGCCACTGGACGGCATCGATCCCGACGGCGACTCGGTGAGTCTCGTGGGCCTCAACCAGGCCCCCTCCCTGGGCTCGGTGGAGGTCAACTCCTCGTGGCTGACCTACAAGCCCGCCGAGGGCGCCACCGGCACCGACACCTTCACCTACGTCGTCGAGGACCGCTTCGGGACCCAGTCCACCGGTACGGTCCGCGTGGGCGTCGCCCAGGCCTCCCCGGTCAACGTGGCCCCGGTGGCCACCGACGACCTGGTCGTGGCCAAGCCCGGACGCACCGTGGCCGTGGACGTCCTTTCCAACGACCTGGACACCGACGGCGACTCCCTGTCCCTGGAGGGCGACCCCGTCGCCAGCGACTCCTCGCTGGGCGTGTCCACCCGCGCCGGCCGCCTGGTGCTCAATCTGCCGGACAAGGAGGGCAACCACTCGGTCACCTACACCGTCTCCGACGGGCGCGGCGGCACCGACACGGGCACCGTCACCGTCCAGGTCTCCAACGACGCCCCCCTGGCCAACCCGGTGGGAGTGGACGACTACGTCACCGTCGACCAGGTCGACGCCAACGGCCGGGTGACCATCCCGGTCCTGGACAACGACAAGGACACCGACGGCTCGCCGTGGGACCTCAAGCTCTCCTCCTCCGACCCCGACGTCGAGGTGGGCAAGGACTCCATCAGCCTCACGGTGGGCGAGACCCAGCGGCTCGTGCTCTACACGATCACCGATGCCGACGGACTGACCGGTCACGCCGTCGTCGTGGTTCCCGCCCGGTCCGCCCTGCGGCCCCGCATTAACCCCTCGGCCGTGCCCGCCCACGTTCTGGCGGACAAGACCACGGACATCAACCTGTCCTCCTACATCCTCACCCGTGAGGGCACCAAACCCGTCATCACGGACACCTCCTCGATCCACATGGCCAAGGGCACCAAGGACGCCAAGACCGCCTCGAGCGGAACAGCCCTGTCCTTCACGCCCGACTCGGGCTTCACCGGCCAGACCTCGGTGACCTTCACCGTGGCCGACGGCACCGGCTCGGACGCCCTGAGCTCGACGCTCACGCTGCCGATCGTCGTGGACTCCTCGACCAACAAGCCGCCGACCTTCACCCCCACCGAGGTGACGGTGGCCCCCGGCGAGGGGGCCGTGACGGCCAACCTGGCGGCCATGACCACCGACCCGGACCCGAGCGACAAGCTCTCCTTCCAGGCCGGTCCCGCCCCCGCGGGCTTCGACATCTCCCTGAGCGGCTCGTCCCTGTCGGTCAAGGCGTCCGACAAGGCCACCGAGGGCACCACGGGCTCCATCCCGATCACCGTCTCCGACGGCGTCAACCCGCCGGTGAGCGCTTCCCTGCCCGTACGGGTGAGCGCCTCCAACAAGCCGCTCATGACAACGGCCCCGATCAACCTGGAGTCCCGCAACGGCGAGGCGGTGAGCGCCGACGTGTCCACGGCGGTGAGCAACCCCTTCCCGGACAAGCCGATCACCTTGTCCGGCACTCCGACGATCACCTCCGGCCAGGGCACCGTCACCACCTCCGGCACCAATGTCACCATCACCCCGGCGGCCGGCTTCCACGGCACCATCACGGCGCAGTACAAGGTACTGGACTCCACCGGCTCCGAGTCGCGGGCCGTCACCGGGACGATCACCGTGCAGGTCGGCGGTGTGGCGCCCACAGCCCCCTCCGGGGTGAACGTGGCACCCGTCGACGCCGACTCGGCACGGGTGTCCTGGACCGACGCCTCCGCCAACGGCTCCCCCGTCACCGGCTACAAGGTGAACGTCAACGGCAGCGAGCAGACCTGCACGACCTCGAACTGCCTCATCAACAACCTGGTGCCCGGTCAGACCTACACCGTTCAGGTGGTGGCCACCAACAAGTACGGCGACTCCGAGGCCACGACGGTGCCCTACCAGCACAACGCCACGGCCAAGACACCGGCCGCTCCCTCGCTGGCGGCCGGCTCCGGAAAGGTCACCGTCGGCTGGACCGAGGTGGACGACCCCTTCGGGGGCGCGACGACCTACGACGTGCGACTGTCGGACGGAACGGTGCTCACGGGCCTCACCGGAGGATCGGCGTCCTTCGACGTCACCCCGGGACGCGCCTACACCGCTCAGGTGCGCGCCCGGTCGAGCCAGGGAACGGTCTCGGACTGGTCCTCCCCGTCCAACCCGGTGACGCCCTACGGTGAGCCCGGTGCCCCCGGCACCCCCGTCATCACCCCCAACGGGGACACGGTCACCGTCGGCTGGCAGGCGGCCAACGGCAACGGCAGCCCCGTGAGCTACATACTGCACTACTCCAACGGGAACACGAGCGACTCCAAGGACGTCGGAGGCGCCACCTCCACCACGGTCTCGATCTCCCGCGGGACCTGGACCTTCTGGGTCGAGGCCGACAACGGTCACGGCACCAAGACCTCGGCCCAGGCCAGCTACAGCTACAAGCCGGCCCCGCTGTCCCCCTCGACCCCGGCGGTCAAGGCCACCGGCAACAGCGGCGAGCTGTCCGTGAACGCCTCGCCGCGGGCCGGCAACGGCTGGAGCGTGGGCGACCTGACGGTGGAGTACTCCGTCGACCAGGTCAACTGGACCAGCTCCTCGACCATTCGGGGCCTGACCGACGGGCGGGCCTACACGGTCTACGCCCGGGTCAACGGCGGCGGGCAGTACTCCGACGTCGTCGCCTCCTCTCCGGTGGCGCCCTATGGTCCGCCCTCGGCACCGTCAGTCAGCTGCGAGCTCGGTGGCAAGAAGCAGAAGCACGCCGTGTGCTCCTGGTCCCCCGGCGCCAACAACGGCGCGGGCACCAGCTACGAGCAGACCGACGACGGCGGTGGGACCGTGGAGGACATCGAGGTGGGCGACACCTACGAAGGAAAGCTCAAGCGCGGCGAGTCGGTCACCTGGTGCGTGCGCGCCAGGACCAACGCCGGAACCTCGGAGTGGGGCTGCGACACCGTCACCAGGCCGTCCAAGCAGGGCGACGATGATGACGACGATGACCATCAGCAGGCCGTCCCAGTCGGCACCCAGCAGCAGTTCGCCGTGGACTACACGCAGCGATGCCGTCCCTTCGGCCCCTGGGGCACCTGCTACCAGATGGTCTTCGACATCACCGGCAATCCCAACAGCACCATGTCCTGCGGCTACTGGTACTGGGACACCTGGAACTGGCAGCCCGCCTGGAACGAGGAGGAGGTATCTCTCGATAAGAACGGGTACGCCCGGCACAAGTTCCCCCACCGGACACCGAACTGGAACCAGACCATCACCTGCACCCAGCAGTAACCGGATCATTAACCGGATCGATGCCCAGTGCGCAACAACTCACACACTCACATCTCTCCACCCGAAGGATCATTGATTCCATGCCGATGACCCCCGAGAACGCGACATGGTTCGCTGACGCCTTCTCCACCATTGTCAACAACGTCGGTCAGGCGCTGCTCGACAAGGACGACGTGATCAAGCTGGCCCTGACCACCATGCTCTCCGAGGGGCACCTCCTGCTCGAGGACGCCCCCGGCACCGGTAAGACGGCCCTGGCCCGGGCCCTGGCCGCCTCGGTGCAGGGGACGCACTCGCGCATCCAGTTCACCCCCGATCTGCTGCCCAGCGACATCACGGGTGTGACGATCTACGACCAGAAGACCGGCTCATGGGACTTCCACGCCGGCCCGATCTTCTCCTCGATCGTCCTGGCCGACGAGATCAACCGGGCCAGCCCCAAGACCCAGTCGGCCCTCCTGGAGGTTATGGAGGAGTCCCAGGTGACGGTCGACGGCGTGCGCCACACGACCGAGCGTCCCTTCATGGTCATCGCCACCCAGAACCCCATCGAGCAGGCCGGCACCTACCGCCTGCCCGAGGCCCAGCTCGACCGCTTCCTCATGAAGACCTCCGTGGGCTACCCCAACCGGGAGGCGCTCACCCGGATCCTGTCCAGCTCGGCCCACCCGGACCGCTCCAAGAGCCTGTCCGCGGTCGTGGCCTCCTCCGTCGTGGCCTCCATGGCGGACCTGGCGGCCTCCAACCACATCGAGAACTCGGTGCTGGACTACATCGGCGCCCTGGTCGAGGCCACGCGCGCCGCCGAGGAGACCCGCATGGGCGTGTCGACCCGTGGCGCCATCGGTATGGCTCGGGCCGCCCGCGTGTGGGCCGCCGCCCAGGGCCGCAGCTTCGTCCTGCCCGACGACGTCAAGGACCTCGCCGAGGTCGTGTGGGCCCACCGCCTGGTCATGGACCCCGACGCCGAGTTCACCGGCGCCACCGCCTCCGGCGTCATCACCGCCGCCCTGGGCCAGGTCCCCGCGCCCACGACCCGCGATTGAGCCGCATGCCGACTCAGACGACGTCGCAGACCTCTGCCCGCCAGGCCCGCCCGGGGTCCGCGGGCAGGGCCGGCGCATCCGCCGCCTCCGCCGCAGCCTCACCGAAGTCCCCGGGAGCGTCAGCGTCCCCGGCATCCGCTGCGTCATCTGCATCGGCGAGCGCCGCCCTGTCCGCCAGGCCGGCGCGGTCCCGGCTGATCGACGCCGTCGCAGTACTGCTGCGGCCACTGCGCTGGCTGCTGCACACCATCACCCCGATCGGATGGGGCAGTGCGGCACTACTGACGGCCTGTGGACTGACCGGTGCCGTCATGGGCTGGCAGGAGGCCTGGAGCGCCGCCATCGTCGTCGGCATCGTCGTGGCGAGCGCCTGGCTGTGGCTCATTCCCCGCGGCGGGTACTCGGTCAACCACAACCTGCTCGAGTCCCGTGTCACTGTGGGCGACCACGCCCTCATCCGGCTGACCGTCACCAACCCCCGCACCCGGCCACTGCTGCCCTCGCGCATGGAGATGCCTGTGGGGCCCGGACGCGCCGTCTTCGTCGTCCCCACCCTGACTCCCCGGGCCATCCACGAGCGCGGATTCGTTCTGCCCACCCAGCGCCGCGGCATCGTCACCGTGGGCCCGGTCCTGGCGGTTCAGCGCGACCCGGTGGGGCTGCTCCAGCACGAGCGCTCCCTGACCACGCCGCAGCACATCCACATCCACCCGCGCACCCTGCGCCTGGGCACGGTGCTGCACGGCGTCCTGCGCGACATCGAGGGCGCCGTCACCCAGGACCTGTCCAGCTCCGACGTCGCCTTCCACGCCCTGCGCGACTACGTCCCCGGCGACGACCGGCGCAACGTCCACTGGCGCACCACCGCGCGCACCGGCCGGCTCATGGTGCGTCAGTTCGAGGAGACGCGCCGCTCCAGCCTGCTGGTCCTGCTGTCCACCCGCCAGGACGACTACGCCGGTGAGGAGGACTTCGAGACCGCGGTGTCCATCGCCTGCTCACTGGCCATGGACGCGATCCAGGACGGGCGCGAGGTCCGCTTCATCACCCAGATCGGCGCCCTGCCCACCTCCTCCGCCCTGCGGATGCTGGACACGTCCTGCCTGCTGAGCACCGGTGAGGACGACGTCAGCTGCGACCTGCTGGTGCGACACGCCTGTACGGCGCACCCCGAGGCCTCTATCGTCGTCCTTGTCACCGGTCAGCAGGTCGACCGCGCCACCCTGGCCCGGGCCCGCGGCTTCGCCCCCCTGTCCATGGTGGCCGTCACTCTGCGTGCAGGCCAGCACGGCCTGTCGCGTCACCACGCCGGAACGATGCCGGTTGTGGACATGGACCGTCTTGAGCAGCTTCCCACCGCCCTGAGGCGAGCACTATGACCCCGACGACCTCCACCGCCGTCCCCCCGCGCACCGCGGACTCTCCGCTCTCCGGCTCCCCCGCCGGTGCACCGTCCCCCGCCGAGTCCTCCTCGCAGGCGGGGCGGCCCTCCGCGCGCTCGCCCGAGCCGGCCTCCTCCTGGTCGACGGCGACGTCGTCGCGTACGCGCAGCCTCTACAGCACTGAGACGACCCGGCCCGCCCGGTCGATCACCGGCGCCGGACCGCTCCTGTCGCGTCCGTCCCGGCCGGCGCTGTCGGCCCGTCGGTTCCTGCCCCCCAGGCGCGGCGCCAAGCCGCCCGTACCGGCGGTCGCCGCCCTGGAGATGGCTCTGGCGGCTGGGATCATCGCCGTCGGCGCGATCCCGTTCCTGCCGGTCTTCGCCTCCGTGGTCGGCTGCCTCGCCGTCGGCTACGGGGCTCTGATCGGAGCGCTGACCTCGTTGGTCTGCTCGCGCCTGCGCCTGTCGGTGCTGCCGAGCATGGCCGCCCTGGCGCTCGTGCACGTCCTGGTGGCCCCGTGGCTGCTGACCGACGTCGGCTCCGGGCTCACGGCCGTCAAGACCGTTCTGGCCTCCACGGTCACCGTGTGGCGCGACGCCCTGACCGTCCCGATGCCACTGAGCTCCTTCAGTGGTATGACGGTGCTGCCGTGGCTGACCGGGCTGATCGTATCGGCGCTGGCCACCCGCCTCATTCTGGCGGGCCGTGAGGTTCTGGCCGGTCTGAGCCTGGTCCTGCTGCCCGTCGTCGGCATCGGCTGGGGCGGTCAGGAGGCCGTGCGCCCCACTGCGCTGGGCATCCTGTTCATCGTCGGCATCCTGGCCCTGTGGACCTGCGGCTCCCTGCGGCAGCGACGCAGCCACGTCATCGAGGCCCTGGACCTGAGCTCCTTCTCCACGACCTCGGGGACCACCAGCGCCCGCTCCACCGGTGACCTCGGCCGGGCGGCCCTGCGAGGGGCGGTCATCGCGGCCGTCCTGCTCATCGTCACCTCCCTGGCCGCCATGGCCTTCACCCCCGCCGCCCCCGCCTCCCGGACAGTGGTGCGCGACCTCTTCCAGCCGCCCCTGGACCTGACCGAGTACGCCAGTCCGCTGTCCCTGGTGCGCACTCTGGAGACCGACAAGGCCCACACCCGGCTCATGAAGCCCACCAACCTGCCCTCGGGCGGGCGCATCCGCATCGCCGCCATGGACTCCTACGACGGCCTGTCGGCCCACATCGGGCAGAACGAGAACGGCCAGTCGCGCTTCGAGCGCATCGGCGACAAGACCCAGCTGACGGCCAGCCGGCTCGACGGGCACAAGCAGACCTCCTCCCTGACGATCGAGGACTACAGCTTCCCCTGGGTCCCCACCATGCCCGAGACGATCCGCATCGAGTCCTCCGGCCCGCGTCAGTCCGCCCTGCGCGAGGGCATGTACTACGACAAGTTCTCCTCCACCGGCATCGCCACCAGTGGCCTGGCCGAGGGCGACGTCCTCACCGAGCGGGTCGCCCCCTACACCGCGCCCTCCGAGGCCACCCTCAACAAGGCGTCCCTGGCCCAGACCGCGCTGGGACCGATCGAGCAGGTGCCGTCGTCGGTGGCCTCCCTGGCCAAGGAGATCGTCGGGGCGGAATCCAACCCCATCGCCCAGGTCCGTGCGCTCCAGCAGCGCCTGCGCACGAGCTACTACTCCGACGGCACCAAGAGCCCCTCGCAGCCGGGGCACGGGGCCGCCCGCATCGCCTCGATGGTCGAGGCCGACTCCCTCATCGGCGACGACGAGCAGTACTCGGTCCTCATGATGCTCATGTGCCGTTCGCTCAACATCCCGGCCCGCGTGGTCATGGGCTTCGACCCGGCCACCGACGGCGATGCCAAGACCGTCACGGGTGAGGACGTCAAGGCCTGGGTGGAGATCCCCTTCGAGGGTCTGGGGTGGGTCTCCTTCGACGTGACCCCGGACCGCGACCAGATCCCCCAGCAGCAGACCACCCAGAAGGTCTCCAACCCCGAGCCCAACGTCCTCCAGCCCCCTCTGCCCAACGAGGACCCGGCCCAGCTGCCCCCCAACTACGAGGACCCCCAGCGCGACGACCCCCAGGACGATGACAAGGGAGGTCTGCCGACCGCGGTCATCGTCGTCGGCGGCTCCATCCTGGCCATCGCGGCGGTCGTGGGCTCGGTCCTGGGCTGGAAGGCCTGGCGACGCAGCCGACGGCGCGGACGCCTCGGCGTCGGCAACGCCCTGGGAGCCTGGGAGGAGATCCTCGACCGTGCCCGCGACCTGGGACGCGTCCCCGGGTGGGGAGCCACACGGCGCGAGGCGGCCGAACAGCTGGCCCTGCACTTCCCGCAGGCCGATCTGCCCCGCTTCGCCGGAGCAGTTGACACTCAGGTCTTCAGCTCCGGGGAGCCCGCGTCGTACGCTCTAGGGGAGTTGTGGGAATCCTCAGATACGATCGTCCGTTCCATGGGAGCGGAACGCTCGCGCCTGGGGCGGGCCATGGCCCGCCTGTCCCCACGCTCTCTCATCCACCCCGCCGGGAGGCGGTCACGTCGACCCAGGAGGTTGCGGTCATGACGATCACGGCTGACACCCGTAGCAGCGCCCCGACCGCTTCAGGGCCGCCGGGGTCCGCTCACTCCTCCGGCGTTGTGTCACAGGCCGAGATCGAGAACCCGTACGGCATGATGCCGGGCGCACCTACCGGAAGCGGTACCGGGGAGCGTCCCCGGGCACAGGACACGGAGCCGACGGCGTCGACCACCTCGTCTCACAAGCCGCATCCGCCCCGTCGTCGGCTCTCCCCGGCCCCGGTCAGGGCGCGTGTCGTCGCCGGGGTCATCGACCTCGTCGTCGGGTCGCTTCTGGGTACGGGCCTGACCGCCCTCATCTGGCAGGTGGGAGGCCGTCCGGTCATGACCAGCGCTCTGATCGCCTTCGGGGTGGTTGTCGGGCTGCGGTGGCTCGCCATCGCAGCCACCGGCTGGTCCCTGGGCGGCATCCTGCTCAGGATCCGCATGCTGGGGGCCCGCAACCAGACCCCCTCACCGTTGGGTTCCTTCCTCCACGCGGACCTCATCCTGGCCGTCAGCATCACTACGCTCGGTCTGGGCACCATCGCGCTCATGCGCACGGCGGCCGCCGACCCCGAGGGGCGCGGCTGGCACGACAAGCTCTCCGGGATGGCCCTGCTGCATGCCAGAAGGACCAACCGGCCGGGCCGGGACAATGCCGCAGCATCCGCCCCCACGGGATACCCCGCAGGCCGTCCGGCGCCGGCCTCCGTACCGACCGACACCGCCGGCGCCCCGCGCGCACCCGGGCGGGACGGTGCTCCGAACTCCGCCCAGGCCTCGCCCGCGGCCACCGGTTCGCCGACAGGATCCACGACGGGACCGGTCACCGGCGGCACCGGCGACGCCACACGCACAGCCCTCCCCACCCAGCCCACCGAGGAGCCCGCATCCGCGGCCGTCTCAGCCCACCTCTCCCCCGGCCTCGAGTCGGAGGCCGCTCCCAGATCCCGTCGTCGGCGCGATCAGAAGGCCGAGAAGAAGGCGGAGAAGGCCTTGCGACGCGCGTCCCGGGCGGGCTCGGCGAGCCCCGCGGCCGGCACCGGGCCCACTGCCGGAACCGCCGAGGCCACCGTGGGAGCCCAGAGCGCCACCGAGGCGGGTGTCGACACCTCCCCCGGCGGAACCGCGCACCCGACGACGTCGGACCCGGTCTCCTCCTCGATCCGCCGGCCCCGACCGGCCCGCCCGGGTCAGCCCGCGCGCCACGCCGGCCGAGCCCTGGCTGCCGGCTCGCCCAGCAGCGCTCCCTCGCGGAAGGCCTCGGCCACAGCGGCCGCCTACACCTCGGCAGTCTCCGGCGGTACTGTCTCCGCCGACGGCTACGGCGTCATCATGGCACCCAGAACGGCCAAGGCCGCCAAGGCGGCGACCGTGTCATCAGCCTCTGCGGCATCGGCGGCCTCCGCCAGCCCAGCCGTCTCCCACACCGACGCCGCGGCCGTCGCAGCGGCCTCCGCCACTCCCATGGATCCTCAGGCCTCCGCCGCGATGGCCGCCGCTGAGGCCTCGGCCAGGACAGAGGCCGCCCAGGCGGTTGACGAGCCTTCGACGCCCTCAGCGGAGCCCTCCGGAACGAGCGTCTCGACCCCTGGCCCCCGGGGCACAGCAGCTGCCCCCTCCCAGGCTCCGGGTACCGTGAAGACCGCAGAGGTCAGGCCGGCGACGACACCGACACCGCGGACGAGCATCAAGGCCAAGACAGTCGGCAAGGATCCGGTGGTCGGGCGGTCAGCACCGGGGAGCGCCCCCTCGAAGCAGCCCTCGCAGATGGACGCCGAGACCGCCACCCTCGAGGCGATAGACGACACGCCCGGGCCGTCCGGGTCCACGGACAAGGCCACGAACGAGGCCGAGAAGCCGTCGAGTCACGCGCCCCCCGCATCGCAGCACCCGGCCGACCAGCAGTCTCCGGAAGCGACGACGCCCTCAGCGGAATCCTCCAAAACAGCGGCCGATTCCGAGGCATCCCAGGCCTCTCCTTCGCAAGATGCGACACCATCGACACAAGTCCCGCGCTCGAAAGCCACAAAACCCGTAACATCACAGACGATGGAACCACGACACGCCCACGCCCAGCGCTGGAGGATTCAACCCGGTAGCTCCGGTAAGAAGTCCTCCGGTTCGTCTGCTGCCCCTGCCGAGGATCAGCGAGAGCCGGCGTCACAGCCCGGTGTTCCTCGCCGCGAGAGCCTCTTCGCCTCTGATCGGCACCGCTTCGCCTCTGCGGCGGGCTCCGCCCCGGAGGTCGCGCACACCTTCGACACCTCCAGCATCCTGCCCTCGGGGGACCGCAACACCCAGGCCCTCATCGACTCGGTGCCCTGGTCCTCGGTTCCCACCTCAGTGGATGCCGCCACGGTGGACTCCCTGCCGGACGGGGTCATCGTCTCCGACGACGTCCTGTCCCGGAAGCCCTCGGCGGCCTCGTCCTCGGCGTCCCCGGTGGACCTGACCAATCCCGCGACGGTGCCCGGCGGCGTCCCGGCGTCGTCGGCAAGCACGGCGCACCCGACCGTGCGCAGTCACCGCAGCCACGCCCAGACCTCCGGCAGCAGCGGCTCGGCGAGCACGGCGGCCCGGGATGAGACGCCGTCACGGCGCTCACACTCCTCGCACCGCTTCCAGGGGCCGGGGATCCCTGCGCCCGCCGAGGAGGAGACGGCGGCGCACAGCGAGTCCCACGACGAATCGCACGGCGGAGACCTCCTCAGCGGAGGGGCCGTCACTGAGGCCCCGCTCTCGCGCCGTGAGCGCCGCGACTCCGCTCAGGCAGCGGCACGGTCCCGGACGAGCTCGGCCGCGAGCACCTCGAGGCGCGGCGGGGCCCATACCGGGCACAGCGCCAGCAGCGCTGCGAGCAGCTCGGCGGGCACCGCGGCACCCGCCGTCGTCTCTCAGCCCTCTGTCACCCCGGTTCCCACCGCAAGCGCCCAGACGGCCACACCGTCGCTGCCCTCGGCGTCCTCGGCCGCCCCGGCCCTGTCGGTGCGCCTTGTGCCGCTGCTGGGCGGCAACCCGATCCTCATCCACGAGCCCACGGTCGTGGGGCGCGACCCCGACAACATCTCGGCCTACCCCGGTGCGGAGCGCGTCGCCCTCGATGACCCCACGCGCTCGGTGTCCAAGACGCATGCAGCGATCTTCCCGCTGCTGGACGGGGTGTGGGTCACCGACCTTCACTCCACCAACGGCACCCGGGTGGAGTACCGCGACGGGCGCAGTGTCGAGGCCGTACCGGACAAGGCGCTGTCGGCTCTGGAGGGCAGCACGATCTACTTCGGGCGCATCGCCTTCAAGGTGGAGGTCGTCTGAGCCCGACGCCGGTTCCGTCCGCGGCTGGGGCCCGCACTCTGTGACAGAGTGCGGGCCCCAGCGTCTGGCAGTGCCTGAGCGAGTCCTTGGCATGCATCCGATCTATCAGGTTACATGCGAGCTTCAACTTTCCGGATGGTTGCCGGTGGAACTGCCAGGTTGCACCGTTACCTACGACCTGCTCTCACACGGCACGGCGCGCTACGACGTGTCGTTTCATGCGCTGGTCTACCCCGAAGACATATCTGTCGTACTGGAGCTCAACACCGATCTCTGGACACAACAGACCGGTTTGGAGCGGATTGTGTCTGTCACGAATCTGCTGTACCGGGCGGCAGAATCACCGGGGAAGCGCTTGTCCCAACTAGACGGAATGGTGTGATGGCGCTGCGGGGTGGGGGTCATCCCACCCGCGGTGTCACCTTCACCAAACCATGCACCGCTGCAAGCCGCGCA
>ERZ773075.1260-NODE-1260-length-13910-cov-6.61501_pt1 | contig 13910 bp, 11 predicted proteins | sample MGYA00580614_ERZ773075 | MGnify/ENA primary metagenome ERZ773075 (study PRJEB29015, sample SAMEA2738021) | human oral metagenome | biome: human oral; feature: human-associated habitat; material: dental | place: China | collected 2043 ... | reverse complement strand
CAATCGTGCCTACGTTTACGTGCGGCTTCGTCCGCTCGAATTTCTCTTTCGCCATTTCTCAGCTCCGAAAAAGTTGACTTGACAACACTTGGTGGATTTGGTGCCCTTGGCGGGAATCGGACCCGCGACCTCTCCCTTACCAAGGGAGTGCTCTACCACTGAGCCACAAGGGCAAACATGCTTCGCAACGCCATACTTTGCGCCGGCTTTTGGAGCGGGAGACGGGAATCGAACCCGCGTCATTAGCTTGGAAGGCTAAGGTTCTACCATTGAACTACTCCCGCACCTTCCTGCTGCGCATTTCTGCGTGACAGATGGTGGAGGGGGCTGGATTCGAACCAGCGTAGGTGTAAACCGGCAGATTTACAGTCTGCTGCCATTAACCACTCGGCCACCCCTCCTTGAGTGAAGCTTCTAATTATGCTTCAAAATTGCTGCTTGTGCAAGAGCCTGGTGGCAAATTTGCATGATACCTTTCTCGTTTACATCTTCTGGTTCCCTGCTTGCCACGTCAGCTTTTTTCTTCCTCTATGGCGTGCCGTCAAATCATTCAGGGATGGCTGCGGCCAGATAAATGCTCCCTAGGAAGGCGCATGCTGTCTTGTCGTAGCGCTTGGCGATGGCTCTCGATACTGCTTGAGTTCGGTAAAGAAGTCCTCAATAACGTGGCACGCCCTGCTTGTATAGATCCCTATCCCATTGGCGTTGCCTCCGGTTCGCGCTGCGCAGTAAGCGCCTGCTTGCCTGCAGCCATCAGTGGCTCAATGATTCGCTCATGCGAGCCATCGCCCTTGCCAGCAATGATCATGCGGCCCTGAATGCGTGGCAGCAGTGCATCGGCTCCTTGCAGAACGTGCGCCTGTCCGGGCGTCAGGGAAAGGTCGTGGGGTTGTCCATGGCCTCCACCGTGGCGTCATTCCTGGTGCCTAAGCTCCTCGGCTACGCCCAATGGCCTGACAGGCTTGTTTTTCGCCCCTGCGCTGTGCTGATGCGCCCGCACGAATGCCGAATCGATCATGGTCCATTCATTGTCCGCATCCTGAACCATGGCCTGGAACACGCGCTGCCGCACACTCGAACGGGTCCGATCGGCTCCGGCGCGAATGGTGCAGATGAATGACGCGAAAGTCGCCAAAGCGCTCCGGCAGATTGCGCCGGGGCATCCCGGCGCGGCAGCAATAGAGCTCGGCATCGACAAACAGGCGACGGTTGGCTGCGGGAGGCGCCCCCGCAGGCCAGCCCTGCCGGGCAAAAGGGCCTGAATGCGCTCTCATTGGGTATCTGTCAAAGCGTAGCGGCATGTCATGCTCCTGATCATGCGGCATGAGCAGGATTGGATGACAAACTCTCAGGCTAAGCGTCTGCATCAGGCAAGAAAAAAGCCCGGCCAACGTAAATGGGCCGGGCTTGGCAAGTGGCGGAGAGAGCGTCCGCCGAAATCGAATTTTTGAAGGTTTCCAGTCATCTCCTGTCGTTTCTATAACTTACTGACAACAAATGGGAAAATGCCAAAAACATATATCCAGACGTTTATAGAAATCTACCCTCTATCGTAAAATTTTGGGCGGGTGTTTGGGCGGGTAGCTATAGGCCCCGCTGCAATCAATTGCAAACCGCTGGTGCGACTCCCAAACAGGGATTCACACCCAAACCAAGATCAACGCACGGAAGGGGCAGGCATGCCAAAGGTAGCCAAGGAACTTTCAGCACTGGAAGTGAAGAATTTGCCCCCCGGTAGCCATGCCGTGGGCGGGGTAGCTGGCCTGATTCTGGAAGTCAGCAGCACAGGCGGGAAGACGTGGCTACTTCGCGTCAGGATGGGAAGCAAGCGCCGGGAGATAGGGCTAGGGGGCTACCCCTCAACCAGCCTCAGCGAAGCCCGCCAGAAGGCGCGTGACGTGCGCCAGCAAATAGCCGAGGGGCAAGACCCAGTAGCCCAGCGGCAGGCACAGAAGGCCGCGCTCCTTGCCCAGCAAGCCAGCTTGAAGACATTTGCATGGTGCGTTGATTCCTACCTTGATGGCATGGAAGGCCAATGGAAGAACGCGAAGCACGCCGCCCAATGGCGTAGCACGCTTGAGACCTACGCCAATCCGATCATTGGCAAACTGCCCGTGCAATCAATTGCATTGCCCCACGTCCTTGAAGTGCTGAACCAACCGCAACCCGACAAGGGCAACGCGGCGCTATGGGACAGCAAAAACGAAACCGCCTCCCGCCTACGTGGGCGCGTTGAAAAGGTGTTGGACTGGGCGACAGTCCACGGCTACCGCGATGGCTTGAACCCTGCCCGCTGGAAAGGCCACCTAGACGCGATCCTGAAGGCCCCGAACAAGATTCAAAAAACCGAACACCATAAGGCCATCCCCTACGCTGAAATGAACCCCTTCATGAAGGCGCTACGCCAGCAAGAAGGCACGGGAGCCCGCGCCCTTGAATTCGCCATCCTTTGCGCCGCACGTAGCGGGGAAGTACGCGGGGCAACGTGGGCAGAATTCGACCTGAAGAAAGGGCTATGGACGATCCCCGGCGAACGCATGAAGGCGGGCAAGCCGCACACCGTGCCACTGTCAAAGCAGGCCCTGCAATTGATTGCAGCGATTGAGCCCACGGCAGGCACTGACCTTGTTTTCCCAAGCCCACGGGGCAAGGTACTTTCCGACATGACCCTTACCGCTGTCATGCGCCGCATGCAGCTTGAAGCCGTGCCCCATGGCTTCCGGTCAACGTTCAGAACGTGGGGCGGGGAGCAAACCGCCTACCCCCGTGACATGCTGGAATTCTCACTTGCCCACACGCTGGAAAACAAAGTGGAAGCCGCCTACATGCACGGCACCCAAATTGAAAAGCGCAGAAAACTAATGCAGGACTGGGCGGATTATGTCGATTTGCCGCAAGCGCATGGAGGAAACGTAATACCGCTGAAATCCGCGAACGGTTGACTGTTGACCTGAATAACCAATCGTATATAATTCAATCATCCCCGCAATGGAGTGCAAAGGGTAAGCCGCAAGGGCTTTTCATGCACTCCTTTTTTGTGCCTGATGCCCTTGCAATCAATTGCTGAAACGGTAGAAGGTGTAGAAAATGGTAGTGAAGGTTTTGAAGAAGGCGGGGGCGGGAACCGCAAAGGCCGGAAACAAAAAGCCCGGACAGGCACGCCGCTTGCCTATCAATGATGTGTGCTTTGACAAACCCCAGCGCTTGCGGGTGGGGCACTTGTTGACCATCTTTCAGATCAGCGCACCCCAGCTATACAAAATGCTGGCAAACGGGAAAATTCCGCCGCCAGCGGGGTATTATGGGGAAGGAATTAGGCCAACTCCCTATTGGTTAAGCACCGACATTGCCAAGATCATCTAAGCGGGGGCGTAATGGCTAACAACACCTCCCGACTAGGGCAACGCCCATTCAAAAGCCTATTGCGTGAATGCAATGAATGGCTAAAGCCCGATGGATTGCGCGTAGTCGATTGGGCAATGGGTGATACTGACATACCACCCAACAAGCGCTTCTATCTGGAAACGATAGATGCGGATGATTGGGACGCCATCCCTTGCCTACGCACTTTCCATGAAGAAATGCGCCAAAAGCACCAGCCAGAGAAGCAAAGCACGTAGGCAAAAAAATCCCCCACATACTAGCAGGCATGCAGGGGAAATTCTCTGAGCAAGAGAATGAATGAGCCCTCATTATAACAGCCAGCCACTGGCAATAACAATACCCCATTCTTGAATCTTCCTTCCCTCTAGTAAGGGGGTTTAGGGAAGATGAAAGAGAGAAAGAAGGGGTAAAAAAAGAGCATGGAATGAATGAAAGGGTCAGCAATGACCGTAGTCATAGAGCACAAAAGAAAGATAGACAGAATGAAAATCACTGTACCCTTGAACCCAGATCAGTACAGCGTAGCTTTGTCTATCTTGCATGGGATTGCTGATGTAGCAGATTCTAAAAATCTGAAGCATTGGCGGGGGCAGTATGGATCACGGCTGATGCTAAAGGTTGGCTTGCAATCAATTGCACAGATCACCACAGGCATTACAAAGCAGCAATACCGTTATTGGCAGTGGGAGCTATGGCCGGATCACATTACCCGCAATGAATACCTCCCAGCCTGGGACTCTTTTCAATCCCTATTCCATACCCTTGCCGCTGATCATGACCCGGTTTACAGCCTAGATCACGCAATGGATACGGGTAAGGTTTCTTACCTTGAGATCGCCCGTGATTTTGTGGGGGTAGAGAAAGAATCAATCCTTCCATGGACAAGTCACTCCCGCAAAGGCGACATCTTCAAGGATCACAAGCAAGGCACCAACGGAGCAATCTATATTGGCAGCAAGGACAGCCTCCGCCAATTTTGCATATACGACAAGCGCCTGCAATTGATTGCAAAGGGCCAGCACTGCCCGCACCCCTCATTGGTCAGAGTAGAAGCCAGATTGAGGCATCCCGGCATTCTGGCAAAAGACTTAGGCCAGCTTGAAGACTCTTTTCAAGCATTGCATATTGCCAGTTTGTCAAAGGCCCGTGCTTTGTCAAAAGAAAAACAATGGCAGTCGTTCATTCAGAATGCTTCAAATGATGGTGCGGCAAAGGCATTCTCTGAGCTATCCAAACATTACAGAAAAATCTACCGAGAGCGATTAACCGAGTGTGCGGTCAAATGGTGGAATTAAATCAATGAATCGGATAAAATACGATCATGGATAGTCTCCAAAGGATTGAATCATGAAAATCAAGACCATTGCCCGAGAACTGAAAAATGCTGATGTGCGCTTCATCTCCCTCGTGGCACGGGGAGCAAACCGTATCCCGTTCCGTATTTTCAAATCCGAAGGGGGATCCCAAATGATTGACCTGACCAAACTACGTCCCGTCCTGAAGGGCGAGAAAATCGAAGCCCCCGCAAAGAAAGCATATTCACCCAATTTCGCGCAGATTTTGGGGGGCAGCGTTGCACGCGACATCGGCACACCACCCCCGCCCGTGAAGATTGCCCCCGCCAAGCCCGTGCAATCAATTGCAGGGACGAAACCCGAGAGTACGCACGCACAGGCCAGCGGGGGCAAACTTATCACCCGGCAGGCGCATAACGTGCCCAAGCAACCCGCAACGATCCCCAGCAAGGGCAACCCGGTTGAATTCGCTTCGCTTCGAGCTGCGATTGATTCCGCCCTACATGAGCAGCGCCAGCGGGAAGAATCCGAGCGCTTCAATGCAGGCCGTAGCGCCTTCGCACGCCTTGCACCCACCAAAAAAAGCGACGTGCAAGGCGGGGGCCTTGGCAGTGCCCATGCGCTGCGCAACCTTGGCGGGCGCTTGGCAGCGTCCATCTTGAACAGCACCTCCCGCAAGGATGAAACCCGCCTGCCCACGAACACCGGCTTTCGTGCCATGTCTGGTGCCAGCCTCAAGGGATAACCGGCATCCTGCAATCAATTGCAGGCAACACCAGCGGGGGCAGTTGCTCCCCGCACCTTCATCAATGTTCAGAAATGTTCAGTGAATCCGGCCATGACAGTCACCCTCAACGAGCACCCATCCGGCCTATCTGCAAAGCAGGTGCAGGCCGTGTATGCGCTGGCAGCAGGGACAAGCAAGAAGGCCGCTGCAAAGGCGTTGGGGCTTGAGCCCCACACCCTCACACGCTGGGGGCAGCTACCGGCATTCCGTGACCTTCTCTCACAGGTGACAAGCAGCATTGAAGCCGACTCCCTGAATGCCGTCAGGGTTCAGCGGCTAAAGGCATTGGATACCTTGTGCGAACTCATGGACGAACAGAATCCCCCTCAAGTAAGGCTGTCAGCAGCGCAGGCCGCGTTGGCACTGCCTGCACCACCGGCACCGGCACCAGCACGATCACCAGAACAAGCCTCACATGATCGTCTGTGCGAAGCCCTCGAATGGGCGCTGGACGAACTGATAGCCGAAGGCCACCTACCCCCGGAACCACCCCATGCACTCCGTCACTGAATTCAGCCGCCCCGTGATACTGGCCTTAGTCGCCATGGTGCTGGCAGCAAAGGGCTTGCGCAACGAGAAGGCAGCGAAGGCACTCCTACTCATGCCACCGGCAGAGCTATGGCGTTTGGTGCTGGAAGCCTATGCACAGAATAAGGCCGCGTTTGAAAATCTGCCCATGGGGATGCACGAACGATTGACCACTGAGCAAAGCCAAGCCATACGCACCGGCTTAGCGCTTGGCACCATGTACCCGATCACCAGCTTGTCACGCAAGGCCGCTTGACGATCATCACACGCCACCACAAGCCACCGACCACGCCCCAGCAATGGGGCTTTTTACTGTCTGCAACTAATTGAAACTCCCCGTAAACTACGGCTATTAAGGAGGGAAATCATGAAAAAGCTATTGGCTTTGGCCTTTTTGGCCGTCGGATTGCTGGCGGGGTGCGCTTCACCAAATTACTATCAATCAACTGGCTATCCAACGGGCGGGGCAATAGCCTCAGAGTCCGAGTGCGTGTATGTGGAAAGCCATGTAACGGCAACTGGCGAAACCGTCCCCGCGTCGTATAAGTGCGTTGCGCCGTCCCCCACGAAATATGCAAGCGGAGGGTGTAGCTGGGTTTCCTCTTACTACCGGCAGGATGGAACCTATGTTTCAGGCCACACACGATGCACCGATAGACCGACCATTGCGGCACCGTCCTACTATCCAAGTGCAACCGGAAGCACTGGTGGCCCCGTCAACGTGCGGGGCTACTACAGGAAAGATGGCACGTATGTTCGCCCCCACACACGAAGCCGATCTAGTTCACGCCGTCGATAGTCCGCCCTGCAATCAATTGCAAGCCCTACCGGGTTGACTTTGGGCGGATGTTTGGGCGGGAGGGCGAGCCACTAAAGAAAAAACCCTAAGTGAATCAATCACTTAGGGTTAATCTTGGCGGAGAGAGCGGGATTCGAACCCGCGGTAGGCTATTGACCTACACACGCTTTCCAGGCGTGCGACTTAAACCACTCATCCATCTCTCCTGAATGGGGGAAAACGGCGAATTCTAGCGGCTTTCAGCTCTTGTTGGCCTGCACCATTTTCATGGCGGAGCTGATGAGGGCCGAAACCTCCGTCATATTGCTGGGCACCACGAGCGTGGTTTTGGCGTCAAAAGCCACGCGGCTGTAGGCATCCACGGCTTTTTCGGCCACTTTGAGCTGCACGGCTTCCTGGCCGCCGGGCTGGCGGATGGCTTCGGCCACGCGCATGAGAGCGGCGGCCGTGGCGTTGGCCACTTCGGTAATGGCGGCCGCTTCGCCTTGCGCGTTGTTGATTTGCGCCTGCTTTTCGCCTTCTGACTTGGCGATGGCGGCTTGCTTTTGGCCTTCGGCCAGGTTGATTTGCTCTTGCCGCTTGCCTTCAGACGTGGCGATGACGGCGCGCTTTTCGCGCTCGGCGGTGATTTGCGCCTGCATGGCGCGCAGGATTTCGGCGGGCGGCGTCAAATCCTTGATTTCATAGCGCAACACCTTCACGCCCCAATTGAGCGCGGCTTCATCCACGGCTTCCACCACTTTGGCGTTGATCATGTCGCGCTCTTCAAAAGTCTTGTCCAGCTCCAGCCGGCCAATCACGCTGCGCAAGGTAGTCTGCGCCAGTTGCGAAATGGCCATGACGTAATTGCTGGAGCCATAGCTGGCGCGCATGGGGTCTGTCACCTGAAAGTAGAGGATGCCGTCCACTTGCAGCTGCGTGTTGTCGCGCGTGATGCAAACCTGGCTGGGCACATCCAGCGGAATTTCCTTGAGGCTGTGCTTGTAGGCCACGCGGTCAATGAAGGGAATGATGGCGTTGAAGCCCGGCGAAAGCGTGGTTTTGTATTTGCCCAGACGCTCGACGATCCAGGCGTTTTGCTGCGGCACGATTTTGATGGTGAATTTGGCGGCGATGACGGCGACAACGAGCGCGATGATGGCGATTTCCATGATGGCCTTTCTGGCTGGGGGTTGAAGAAAGCGGGTGAATTAGACAGGATCAACCAGCAGGCGGCTGCCAACGATTTCGGCCACGCGGTGCGGCCCTGGTGCGGGCGCGGCGCCCGGGCGGCAAATGGCCGTCCACGGCGCGCCACGGTAGCGCACGGAGGCGGTGCCATCGGCCTTCCACGCGCGCACTTCCACCGTTTCGCCAATATCGAAATTCACGCTGGGGTCTGCGCCCGGCGACAGATCGCGCCCGCGCCGCTGGCGTATCCAGTAACAGGCAAACACCGCTGCGGCGCTGACGATGGCGGCCGCCGCCATTTGCGCCGTTTGCGACAGCCCCAGATGCGCGGCCACAGCCCCTGCCGTCATGCCAATGGCCAGCATGAGCAGGTAAAACGTGCCGGTGAACATTTCAGCGGCCACCAGAAGGCCGGCGGCAATCCACCAGGCAGCGAAATCGGATACGGGCATGACGGACTCCTTTTCGATGAGAACGGGTTGCAGAAAGAAGCACAGGCGCGATTTTGACATCTTATGGCCATCCGCAACACATTCGCGGCATATTTGTCAGGCAATTGCCATGCTGGCGTCGCCATGCAGAAACATGCTTTGCGCAGCTGCGGCAGGGCTGGGCGTGCAGCGAAACAGGATATTTGCTCCTACTCTAATAGCGAGATGTCCTAGTAGAAACTGCGCAAAACAGCATTTTTGCCCCCTGAATTTGCTTCTGTTTTTGACGTGCCGTGGCTGGCCGTAAGGGCAAAAGAGAAGAATCAGGATGGCGGCAGGGCACTAACCGCAGTGGGTGATGCCCCTTTTGCGGCCCAGCGCGGCGCTTGCGACGCCGCAAACCATCCGGGTCCGCGCTTTTCACGCCTGCGGACAGACTCTGAACAGAATCTCAGCCTTTCTTGCCAATGGCCGTCTTCAGAACCAGGCCCAGCACGAAACCAGCCGTGGCCGGCATCAGCCAGCCCATGCCAATGTCGTAGAGCGGGAAAATGCTGTTAATCAGCGCGGCCGTTTCCGGCGCGAAGCTGAAAGCCGCCTTCCAGGCGTCCAGCACACCCACGACCAAAGTGGCAAAAATTGTGCAGACATAAACAACCCGGCTGCCGCCAAACCAATTGTTCAGAAAAGCCAGCAAGATAATGACCACCGTCAGCGGGTAAAGCAGCATCAGCACCGGAACGGAAATGCTGATAATGCCTGAAAGCCCCTTGTTGGCAAACGCCATCGAAACCAGTGTGAAAATCACGACAAAGGTTTTGTAGGAAATGGCCGGCAGCAGGCGGTTGAAATATTCGGAGCAGGAAATAATCAGCCCCACGGCAGTGCTCAGGCAGGCCAGAAACACGATCGCGCTCAGCAAGACATTGCCGCCCATGCCGAAATAATGCTGCGCGGTTTTTGAAAGCACGGCGGCGCCATTTTCCTGAAGGCCCAGCCCGGCCACGCTGGTCGCGCCCATGTAGCCAATGAGCAGATACACCACGGCCAGGCAGGCGGCGGCCACGGCGCCCGCAGCAGTGGTGGTGGCCAGCAGCTGCGCGCGGTTGCGCACGCCCAGGGCGCGCGCGGCGTCAATCACGATGATGGCGAACACCAGCGAGGCCAGCGCGTCCATCGTCTGATAGCCCTCGAGCACGCCCGTGACGAAGGGCCTGTCTGCAAAGCCGCCTTGCGCCGCCTGCAGCTCGCCCATCGGGTTGAAGGCCGCGTAGCCCACCAGCACGGCAATGGTGGCCAGCAGCGCGGGCGTGAGCACTTTGCCAATGCGGTCTACCAGCTTGCCGGGCGAAATGGACAGCCAATAAGTCACGCCAAAGAAAAAGGCGCTGAATATCGCCAGCGCCATGGTTTTGTGCTCTGGCCCGATAAAGGGCGTGACGCCGATTTCAAACGTGACGGTTGCCGTGCGCGGCGTGGCAAAAAGCGGGCCGATGGCCAAATACAGCACGGCGGCAAAAGCCACGCCATACCAGGGCGTGACGCGCGAGGCCAAATCCTGCACATCGCGCGAGCCCGAATAGCCGATGGCAATCACGCCCAGCAGCGGCAGCCCCGCGCCGGTCAGCAAAAAGCCTGACATGGCCGAAAGCCAATTGCTGCCAGCCTGCTGCCCCAGAAAAGCCGGAAAAATCAGGTTGCCCGCGCCAAAAAACAGGGCGAACAGCATCAGGCCCACGGCCCAGAGTGAAGGTTTTTGGTTTTCAGGCGCGCTCATTCATGTCTCCTGTTATTTCAATCGGGTTGTCAAAAAATCCATCCGGTCAGGAATGGGCAGATAAGAAAACGTTTTCGGGAAAATGCTTTTGAAAAGCGCTGCCCTCAATCTTTTTCATGAACCTTCACAAAACCGCGCCCGCAGGCAGGGCCGCTTGCAGTTGCGCGCGCGTGGCCAGCGCGGCGGCGCGGGCGGCGTCGGCAAAGTTGGCGCCGCTGCTGGCGTAAAGAATGGCGCGGGAGCTGTTGATGACCACCGGCCCGCCGGGGCGCCAGCCGGCGCGCACGGTGGCGGCCGCGTCGCCGCCTTGTGCGCCCACGCCCGGAATGAGCAGGGGCAGCGCAGGCGCCATTTCGCGCACGCGCGCCACTTCATGCGCGCGCGTGGCGCCCACCACCAGGCCCAGCTGCCCGTTCACGTTCCACGGCCCTTGCGCCAGTTGTGCCAGGTGCTCAAACAGGCGCGGCTGGCCGGGCAGGGCCAGCGGCAGGGCTTGCAAATCGTCTCCGCCGGGGTTGGAGGTGCGGCACAGCAAAAACAGCCCTTTGTCCGCGTAGTCCAGATACGGCTCGATGGAGTCAAAGCCCATGAAGGGCGAGAGCGTGACGGCATCGGCGCCGTAGCGCTCAAAGGCTTCGCGCGCGTATTGCCGGGCCGTGGCGCCAATGTCGCCGCGCTTGGCATCCAGAATGACGGGCACGCCCGGCGCGGCCTGGCGCACGTGCGCAATCAGGCGCTGAAGCTGGCGCTCTGCGCCGTGTGCAGCGAAGTAGGCGATTTGCGGCTTGAAAGCGGCCGCCACGTCCGCCGTGGCGTCCACGATGGCCGCGCAGAAGTCAAAAAAGCTTTCCGCCGCAGGCGCCATGCCGGCCGGAAAGCGGGCGGGGTCCGGGTCCAGCCCCACGCACAAAAGGGACTGCCTGGCCTGGCTGGCCGCTGCGAGCATCTGGGTAAACGTCATGCGGCCGGATTCTAGGTTTGGCGCTTTCGCCGTAATTTCAGGCATCAATGCCTCGCAAGCCAACCCAAAAAGCTGGCGCGCCCGCCGGAGAGCATCAAAAAAAGAAGCAAATCGAAAGGGGTCTGAATGCCGTCTTGCGCAATTTTCACTAGGACATCGCGCTATTAATAAAAGAGCGAATTTGGCGTATTCGGTACCGCTCATGGCCTCCCGCTTTGTGACCATTGCTCTTGAAGCTTTAGCGTGAAAGCGGCGGCCCCGGGCGGTCTGCGGCTTTGCAACCCAGCCCGCTCTTTCGCTCCTCACGGCCAGATGCTGAACCGGCTTTCAGCCAGCGGCATCCGGCTCGCCGCCCAGAAAGCCGCCGCTTTGCCGTGCCCACAGGCGCGCGTAGAGGCCGCCCTGGGCCAGCAGCTGGGCGTGGGTGCCTTGCTCGACGATGCGGCCAGCGTCCATGACGATGAGGCGGTCCAGCGCGGCGATGGTGGACAGGCGGTGGGCGATGGCAATCACGGTTTTGCCTTGCATGAGGGTTTCCAGGCTTTGCTGGATGGCCGCTTCCACTTCGCTGTCGAGCGCGCTGGTGGCTTCGTCCAGCAGCAGGATGGGCGCGTCTTTGAGCATGACGCGCGCGATGGCCACGCGCTGGCGCTGGCCGCCGGAGAGTTTGACGCCGCGCTCGCCGACGTGCGCGTCATAGCCGCTGCGGCCTTGAAGGTCGGCCAGTTGTTCGATGAAGTCGCTGGCCTGGGCGCGGCTGGCGGCAACGCGCATGTGTTCTTCGCTGGCATCAGGGCGGCCATACAAGATGTTGTCGCGCATGGAGCGGTGCAGCAGCGAAGTGTCTTGCGTGACCATGCCGATGGCCGCGCGCAGACTTTCTTGCGTGACGTGGGCGATGTCTTGCCCGTCGATGAGGATGCGCCCGCCTTGCACGTCGTGAAAGCGCAGCAGCAGGTTCACCAGCGTGGATTTGCCCGCGCCGGAGCGCCCGACCAGCCCCACTTTTTCGCCAGGGCGGATGTGCAGGTTCAGCCCGCTGATGACGGGCTTGCCGCCGCCGCTGCCTGCTTCGTAGGCGAAGCTCACGTTTTCAAAGCGCACGTCGCCGTGCGTGACGGCCAGGGGGCGGGCCTGGGGCGCGTCGGCCACGGCGGGTGTTTGTGTCAGGGCGCTGATGCCGTCTTGCACCGTGCCGATGTTTTCAAACAGGCGGGCAAATTCCCACATGACCCAGTGGCTGATGCCCGCCAGGCGCAGCGACATGGCGATGACGGCGGCCACCGCGCCTGCGCCGGTTTCGCCGCGCGACCACAGCCACAGCGACAGCCCGCCGGCCGAGAGCATCAGCAGCATGATGAGCGCGTGATTGACGATCTCAAACGCGCTGATCAGGCGCATTTGCACCTGGCCGGTGATCTGGAACGCCTGCATTGCTTCGCGGGCGTAGGCCGCTTCGCGCTGGCTGTGGGAAAAGAGCTTGACGGTGGCGATGTTGGTGTAGGCGTCGGTCACGCGCCCGGTCATCAGGCTGCGGGCGTCGGCCTGCTCCTTGCCGGCGCGGCCCAGCCGGGGCACGAAATACCCGCACGCCAGCCCGTAAGCCAGCGCCCACAGGGCAAAAGGCAGCATCAGCCGCCAGTCCATGCCCGCCGTGAGGGCCAGGAGGGTGAGCATGTAAACGCCCATGCCGATGACCACATCAACGGCGGTGAGCATCACATCGCGCACGGCCAGCGCCGTTTGCATGACTTTGGCGGTCACGCGGCCGGCGAATTCGTCGGCGTAGAAAGACAGGCTCTGCCTCAGCATCAGGCGGTGAAAGTTCCAGCGCAGCCGCATCGGAAAGCCGATGGCCAGCGCCTGGTGCTGCACCAGCGTGTGCAGCGCAATCAGCGCGATGGATGACAGCAGCACCGCCGCCAGCGCCGCCAGCGCAGGGCCGTGCCCGGCCCAGAAATGGGCCGGATCGGCCTGGCCGATCCAGTCCACCACGCGACCCAGCAGTGCGAACAGCAGCGCGTCAAACGCCGCGCGCAAGGCCGCCAGCACGGTCAGCAGCGCAATCAGGCCGCGCATGCCCTGCGTGCAGGCCCACACGAACGGCACGAGCCGCCTGGGCGGCAAGGCCGGCTCGCCAGCGGGATAGAAATCAAGGCGGTTTTCAAAAAAGCGGAACATGAAACGGTTTTTGGCGGGCCGGAAGGCGGAAAAAGGGGCAATTCTGCGGCGTCACGCGCCTGCGCGCTCCCGAGCCTTTCGCAGCGGCTGGCAGGCTGCAGATTGCTCCTGCTTCGATAGCGGCTGGCGCCCATTCCATCAGGACTTGCGGCCAATTGGGACATGAAAAAGCGGGCTGGCGGCCCGCTTTCCGGTGGTTTTGGAACTTTGAAACTTGCTCAAAAGCATGCCCCTGGATGCGATGCGAGAAGTACGCCTTTGGACGTGGCCTCGGGCGCTCGCGGGCCTTGCGAATCCTTGCCGGGCTGCGAGGCCCGTCTGCGTCTTACGGTACATCCCGATTCCCGCGCTTTCGCTCCTCACGGCCAGGCGCTGGACAGGTTCTGAAGCCGAAGACACCGATTCAGAGTGAATTAAGAACAGGAGCAAATTTGACGAATGAAAATGGCGTCTCGCGCTCCTCTTTTTAATACTGCTTTACCTGCACCACCCAAGAAAAAGGCCTGCCGCTCTGGCAGGCCTCATTCAAACGGCAAGAGTCTGAAGCCACGGCCCGCAGGCCCGCCGCAATCACATCTGGTCTTCCACGGCAATGCC
>ERZ773075.1257-NODE-1257-length-13955-cov-4.07194_pt1 | contig 13955 bp, 10 predicted proteins | sample MGYA00580614_ERZ773075 | MGnify/ENA primary metagenome ERZ773075 (study PRJEB29015, sample SAMEA2738021) | human oral metagenome | biome: human oral; feature: human-associated habitat; material: dental | place: China | collected 2043 ... | reverse complement strand
CAGCGTCAGGTGCCCCCCGGCCAGTCCGGTGAGGAGATTCCCCGTGGCCTGGGCTCGGGCTTCATCATTTCGGCTGACGGCTATGTGATGACCAACCACCACGTGGTCGACGGCGCGGACGAGATCTATGTCACGCTGACCGACAAGCGCGAGTTCAAGGCCAAGCTCATCGGTTCGGACAAGAACACCGACGTGGCCTTGCTGAAGATCGATGCGGCCAACCTGCCGGTGCTGCCGATCGGCGATCCCAACAAGCTGCGCGTGGGCGAGTGGGTGCTGGCCATCGGTTCGCCCTTCGGTCTGGACAACACCGTCACCGCCGGCATCGTCTCGGCCAAGGCACGCGAGACGGGCGACTATCTGCCGTTCATCCAGACGGACGTGGCCGTCAACCCCGGCAACTCAGGTGGCCCCCTGATCAACATGGACGGCCAGGCGGTCGGCATCAACTCGCAGATCTACAGCCGTACCGGCGGCTTCATGGGCATCTCGTTCGCCATCCCCATTGACGAGGCGATGCGCGTCACCGATCAGCTCAAGGCCAATGGTCGCGTGGTGCGGGGCCGCATCGGTGTGGCCATCACCGAGGTCACCAAGGACATCGCCGAGCCGCTGGGCCTGCCCAAGCCCTCCGGCGCCCAGGTCAGCAGCGTGGACCCGAAAGGGCCTGCCGCCAAGGCCGGTCTCATGCCGGGTGACATCATCCTGCGCTACGACGGTCGCGTCATCGAGCGCTCGTCCGACCTGCCGCGTCTGGTGGGCAACACCAAGCCTGGCACCAAGGCGTCCATCGAGGTCTGGCGCGCCGGGGCTGCCCGCACGCTGGACGTGGTGGTCGGCGAGGTGCCCAACGAGCAGGCACGCGGCGCAGCTGGCAAGGGCGGGGCTGAACAGCAGGCTCCGGCCAAGGCCAACTGGCTGGGCATCATGGCCTCCGATCTGACGGCCGAACAGCGCAAGAGCCAGGGGCAGCCGCGCGACGGCGTGGTGATCAGCGGGCTGGAGCCCAATGGCGCCGCCGCCCAGGCGGGCCTGCGCCAGGGGGACGTGCTGCTGCAAGTCAACAGCCAGCCCATCACCTCGGCCAGCCAGTTCGAGCAGCTGCTGGCCAAGCTGGACCGCAAGCGCACTCTGGTGCTGCTGGTCAAGCGCGGTGGAGAGGCTTCCTACGTGCCTGTCCGGCCCCAGTAAGGCATCGGGCTCAGGCGTCCGCCTCTTGCTGAAGGCAGGGGCGGCGCTTGCGCTACACGGACACGACGGGCCGCCCAGTGCGGCCCGTTGCGTTGATGGGGGCGCATTGCAGGGGGCGTTTCCCTGCCGTTGAACGGACATTCGCTGCAACAGGTGCTTCCATTGCACGTGCAGCTCCCGCGAGCCACTACAATAGCCCTCTTTGCCAACCCCCATCGCGCCGGTATGCAGCACATTCGCAACTTTTCCATCATCGCCCACATCGACCATGGCAAGTCCACGCTGGCCGATCGGCTGATCCAGCGCCTGGGGGGGCTGTCCGAACGCGAGATGGACAGCCAGGTGCTCGACTCGATGGACCTGGAGCGCGAGCGCGGCATCACCATCAAGGCACAGACGGCCTCGCTGGTGCATCGCGCGGCCGATGGCACCGAGTACCTCTTCAACCTCATCGACACCCCGGGACACGTCGACTTCTCCTATGAAGTCAGCCGCTCGCTGTCGGCCTGCGAAGGGGCGCTGCTGGTGGTGGACGCCTCGCAGGGCGTTGAGGCGCAGACGGTGGCCAATTGCTACACCGCCATCGACCTGGGCGTCGAGGTGGTGCCGGTGCTCAACAAGATGGACCTGCCGTCGGCTGATCCCGACAGCGCCCGCGCCGAGATCGAGGACGTGATCGGCATCGACGCCAGCGATGCCATTCCGGCCAGTGCCAAGACCGGCATGGGGCTGGACGAGATCATCGACGCCATCGTCACCCGCATTCCGCCCCCCAAGGGCGACCCGAACGCGCCGCTCCAGGCGCTCATCATCGACTCGTGGTTCGACAACTACGTGGGCGTGGTGATGCTGGTGCGGGTCGTCAACGGCACGCTCAGGACGCGCGACCGCATCCGCATGATGGCCACCGACGCCCAGCACCAGTGTGACCAGCTGGGCGTCTTCACGCCGCGCTCGTCGCCGCGCGACACGCTCTCGGCCGGGCAGGTGGGCTTCATCATCACCGGCATGAAGGAGCTCAAGCACGCCAAGGTGGGCGACACCATCACCCACGTCTCGCCGGCGGCGAAGGATCCGCTGCCCGGCTTCAAGGAAATCAAGCCCTCGGTGTTCGCCGGCCTCTATCCGGTCGAGGCCAGCGAGTACGATGCCCTGCGCGACGCGCTGGAAAAGCTCAAGCTCAACGACGCCTCGCTGCAGTTCGAGCCCGAGGTCTCGCAGGCCCTGGGCTTCGGCTTCCGTTGCGGCTTCCTGGGCATGCTGCACATGGACATCGTGCAGGAGCGCCTGGAGCGCGAGTACGACATGGATCTCATCACCACGGCGCCCACCGTCATCTACGAGGTGGTGCTGACCGATGGGACCGTCGAGCGCATCGAGAATCCGTCGCGCATGCCCGAGCAGGCGCGCATCGCCGAGATCCGCGAGCCCATCGTCAAGGTCGTCATCTTCGTGCCGCAGGAGTACGTGGGCCCCGTCATCACGCTGTGCACCGGCAAGCGCGGACTGCAGCGCGATCTCACCTACCATGGTCGTGCCGTGCATCTCACCTACGAGCTGCCGATGAGCGAGATCGTGCTGGACTTCTTCGATCGCCTGAAGTCGGTGTCGCGCGGCTATGCGTCGATGGACTACGAGTTCCTCGAATACCGTGCGTCCGACGTGGTGAAGATGGACCTGCTGATCAACGGCGACAAGGTCGATGCCCTGTCGGTCATCGTCCACCGCTCCAATGCCACCTCCCGAGGCCGTGAGGTGGCCAGCCGCATGCGCGAGCTGATCCCGCGCCAGATGTTCGACGTGGCCGTTCAGGCGGCCATCGGCAGCAACATCATCGCGCGCGAGACCATCAAGGCGCTCCGCAAGAACGTGCTGGCCAAGTGCTACGGCGGCGACATCACCCGCAAGCGCAAGCTGCTCGAGAAGCAGAAGGCCGGCAAGAAGCGCATGAAGCAGGTGGGTTCGGTGGAGATTCCGCAGGAGGCCTTTCTGGCCGTGCTGCAGGCGGAAGAACGCTGAGAGGCATGACAGGGTCGAGACGGACCGACCATTCGTCGGCTACCATGACGGATTCGTGAAATTCCGCGTCTCACCCTGCTATTGTCTGGGCTGCGAGCGGTCTGGCGCAGGCAAGGGCCCATTCGGCTGCCTTCCTGCACCTGATCCTTCCCGCCCTTTCATCCCGATCTTCTGTTTACCCCTTCCTGATGCCGCCCGCTTTTCGGGCCTGATCCACGCTTTGTCATGAACTTTCCGCTGATTCTCTTCCTGCTGACTGCCTTCACCCTGTGCATGTGGCTGCTGGATGTGCTGGTGCTGGCACCCGGCAGGCGTCGCCAGGCCGAAGAGCGCCTGAAGACGTGGGAACGCGAGCAGCAGGCGCGCGGTGGCAAGATCAGTCCCCAGGCTCGGCAACAGCTCAAGAACAGCCTTCACCGCCGGCCGGCGTGGCTCGACTACACTGCCGGGCTCTTTCCCGTGCTGTTCGTGGTCTTCGTGGTGCGCTCCTTCCTGTTCGAGCCCTTCAAGATCCCGTCGGGTTCGATGATTCCCACGCTGCTGGTGGGTGACCTGATTCTCGTCAACAAGTACAGCTACGGCGTGCGCCTGCCGGTGTTCGACACCAAGATCATCGAGGTGGGCGAGCCGCAGCGCGGCGACACCGTGGTCTTCCGCTACCCGATGGATCCGTCGGTGGATTACATCAAGCGCGTCATCGGCGTGCCTGGCGACACCATCACCGTGCGGCGTGGTCGCGTCTTCCTGAACGGCGAGGAAGCCCCGCTGCGTCCGGCGGGCGACTACTTCGATGCCGAACGGGGGCGCTACATGCAGCGCTATTCCGAGACCATCGGCAACGTGCCGCACAAGATGCTGATCGATCTGGAGAATCCGGCCATCGTGCCGCTGCAGCGCACGCCCGAGACCGAGAAATATTGCCGTCAGACCTCCGTGGAGCTGACCTGCAAGGTGCCCGAGAAAAGCTACTTCGTGATGGGGGACAACCGCGACAACAGCCTGGACAGCCGCAGCTGGGGATTCGTTCCCGAGAAGAACCTGGTTGGACGGGCGTTTTTCATCTGGATGAATTTCAACGATCTGCAGAGAATTGGCTCATTCCGGTAAATGGGTCGGTCATCCGGTCCGGCCCTGACCGTTTCTCATTCCTGTCCGGCGGTCTCGCCCTCACATCATGAACGCTTTCTCCCTTGCCACCCGTCGTGCCCCGCAGCGTGGCCTCACCCTGGTCGGGCTGCTCTTCACGGCCATCGTCGTGGCCTTCGTGTCGCTGGTCGTCATGCGGGTGGTTCCCACCTTCCTCGAGTATCAGAACATCAAGAAGGCCCTGGTGCGCGCCGTCAGCGCTTCGGGAGCCAACAATCCCGAGGCCATTCGCAGCGCCTTTGACCGCTCGCAGGCCATCGACGATTTCCACGCCATCGACAGCAGCAAGCTGGTCTTCTCCAAGGACCAGGGCGAGCAGATGATCGTCTCGTTCAAGTACAGCAAGGACATTCCGCTGTTCGGGCCGGTCAAGCTGGTCATCGACTATGAAGGAGATGCACGCGCGCGATAGGAGCCGGGGCGGATGTCCATCCGCCTGGCTTCCCGGGGCGCCGCGACAATACGCATGACGGGCACCATCCGAGATTCCATTCGCCATACCCTCGAAGGCCGCCTCGGCTACCGCTTCCAGTCCGAGGCGCTGCTCGTGCAGGCGCTCACCCACCGCAGCCATGGGCGCCAGCACAACGAACGGCTGGAGTTTCTGGGGGACAGCGTGCTCAACTGTGCGGTGGCCTCGCTGCTGTACGCGCGCTTTGCCGACTCGCCCGAGGGCGCTCTGTCCCGGCTGCGCGCCAACCTCGTCAAGCAGGATCCGCTGCATGACATCGCATGCGCGCTCTCATTGCCTGATGCGCTGATCCTGGGCGAGGGCGAACGCAAGAGCGGCGGCCATCGCCGTCCCTCCATTCTGGCCGATGCCGTCGAGGCGCTCCTGGGCGCCATCTTCCTCGAATCCGGCTTTGCCACGGCCGCGGGCGTCGTCGAGCGGCTCTACCAGCCGCTGCTGGATGCCATCGATCCCCACGAACTGGGCAAGGACGCCAAGACTCGCCTCCAGGAGTACCTGCAGGGTCACCGGCTGCCGCTGCCCCGATACCAGGTGGTGGCCACCCACGGCCAGGCCCACGACCAGCGTTTCGACGTGGTGTGCCAGCTCGACAAGCCGAAGCTGTCCTTCGAGGGCAGTGGCGAGAGCCGCCGCAAGGCCGAGCAGGACGCGGCCCGCGCTGCGCTGGATCATCTGCTTCGGCACGGCCATCACTGAGGTATTCCTTCATGCCGCACGATCCTTCCGCATCCCCGTCATCCGCTGCCGACGGCACGCCGTTCCGCTGCGGCTACGTGGCCCTGGTGGGGCGCCCGAATACCGGCAAGTCCACGCTGCTCAACCAGCTGCTGGGACAGATGCTCTCCATCACCGCCGACCGGGCACAGACCACGCGCCATCGCATCCAGGGCGTGCTGTCGCGGCCGCATGCACAGCTCATCCTCGTCGATTCGCCGGGCTACCAGACGCAGCGCATCAACCCGCTCAACAAGATCCTCAACCGCACGGCCCAGTCGGTGGGACAGCAGGCCGATGTGGTGGTGCTCGTCACCGAGGCAGGGCGCTGGCGGCGACAGGACGACGAGATCCTGGGCTGGCTCAAGGGCGACGCGCCGGTCATCGTTGCACTCAACAAGATCGACCAGTTGCGCAACGTCAACGAAGTGCTGCCGCTGATCGCCCAGGTCCATGAGGCCCATCCCGGTCTGGCCGCCATCGTGCCGATCTGCGCCCGCAACGGGCAGGGCATCGAGGCACTGCTCGACGCCATCGAGGCCAACCTGCCCGAAGGCGAGGCCATCTACGACGAGGACGAGCTCACCGATCGCCCCGAGCGCTTCTTCGCGGCCGAGATCATCCGCGAGAAGCTCTTTCGCCTGCTGGGCGAGGAGCTGCCCTACGAAAGCACTGTCGTCATCGACCGCTTCGAGGAGGAAGGCAACCTGCGTCGCATCGCGGCCACCATCATCGTCGAGCGTCGTGCCCACAAGCCCATCGTGCTGGGGCAGGGGGGCGAGCGCATCAAGCGCATTGCCAGCGAGGCGCGCCAGGACATGGAGCGCATGTTCGACGGCAAGGTCTTCCTGACTCTGTGGGTCCAGGTGCGCAGCGGCTGGGCCAAGGACGCTGCCCACCTGCGCAGCTACGGCTACGAATGAAACCTCGGGCTGCCCCTGCCATGACGCGGCCGGGCGGCCCGTACCCGCCACGGCGCTGCTGCGTCCCCGAAGGAAGCCGGACATGGCCAGCCCGCTGACCGACGAACCCGGTTTCGTGCTGCACAGCCACGCCTACCGAGAGACCAGCCTGATCGTCGACCTCTTCCTGCGCGAGCGCGGTCGCGTCTCGGCCGTGGCCAAGGGCGCGCGCCGCCCCACCTCGGCGCTGCGACCGGTGCTGCTGCAGTTCCAGCCCATCGAGTTCCGCCTCAGTGGCCGCCACGAGCTGCGCACGCTCACCCGCGCCGAATGGCAGGGGGGCATGGCCGTGCCGGCCGGCCGCGCGTTGCTCTTTGCCTTCTACCTGAACGAGCTGGTGATGCGGCTGCTGGCGCGCGAAGACCCGCATCCGCAGCTCTTCGATGCCTATGCGGATGCCCTGCATCAGCTGGGCGAACGGGGGGCCGACGAGCGCATCCTGCGTCGTTTCGAATGGCTGCTGCTCACCGAGATCGGCTATGCGCCCGACCTGGCCCGTGACCACCGGGGCCTGCCGCTGGAGTCCCGGCGCAACTACCGCATGGACGGCGGGCAGTGGTTCGCCACCCAGGGCGAAGACCCCGCCACGTTCAGCGGTCAGGCACTGCAGCACATTGCCGCCGGACGGTATGATGCACCCGGCGTGCTGTCGCAGGCCAAGCGGCTGTCGCGGCTGATGCTGGCCCTGCCGCTGGAAGGGGCTCCACTCGACACCCGCCGCATCCTGATGGACCTGCAGCGTCTCTGAATTTCCCACTCTTGAGTCATCTTTCATGATCGAACTCGGCGTCAACATCGACCACGTCGCCACCATCCGCCAGGCGCGGCGTACCTATGAACCCGATCCCGTCTGGGCCGCCGTCGAGGCGCACCTGGGGGGCGCCGACGGCATCACCGTGCATCTGCGCGAGGATCGCCGCCACATCCAGGACGCCGACGTGCGCCGGCTGCGCGATCAGACACAGATCAAGCTGAACCTGGAGATGGCCGCCACGCCCGAGATGGTCGACATCGCCATTGCCCTCAAGCCCGAGATGGCGATGCTGGTGCCCGAAGGCCGCCACGAGATCACCACCGAGGGCGGGCTCGACATCCTGGCCAAGGAAGCTGCCATCACCGACGCCATCCGTCGGCTGGCCGACCACGGCATCATCACCAGCGTCTTCATCGACGCCGAGCCCGCCCAGGTCGAGGCGGCCGCAAGGGCCGGTGCCTCCGTCTGCGAGCTGCACACCGGCCCTTATGCCGAGACCTTCCACCGTGAGGGCCGTGATGTGGCCAGCCCGGCCATCCGTCGTGAGCTGGAGCGCGTGGCTGCTGCCGGTGCGCTGATCCAGCAGGCCGGCATGCGCTTCAACGCCGGCCATGGCCTGAACTACTTCAACGTGCAGCCCGTTGCCGCGCTGCCCGGCGTGCGCGAGCTGCACATCGGCCATGCCATCGTCTCGCGTGCCGTGTTCGTGGGCATGCGCGAAGCTGTCTCCACCATGAAAGCCCTGATCCGTGAGGCTGCGGCGGCCGCGGCCCAGGGCCGGGGCATGGCTGGCCAGGGCTGAGTCACCCCCGCCCATCCCGGGCCACCGGGTGGCCGGATCTGCGCAGGCAGGAATCCGTGTCACCCGACATCAGTCGGCCCGAGTCCGTTTCGAGGCAACCGCTTTCACGTCTTTCATCATGCCCGCTTCCTCTCGCAAGACTTCCCAGGCAGCCCGCACGACCCGGCGCGCAGCCAGCACTCCGGCGCGTCGCAGCCGTCACCTGCCGCCCGGTCCCGTCGTCGTCGATGTGGCCGGCCTGCGCCTGACCGAGGCCGAGCGCAAGCGCCTGCGCCACCCGCTGGTGGGCGGCGTCATCCTCTTTGCCCGCAACTACCAGTCGCCCGAGCAGCTGCGCGCGCTGACTGACGAGATCCATGCCGTCCGCTCGCCGGCGCTGCTGGTGGCGGTGGACCACGAGGGCGGCCGTGTGCAGCGCTTCCGCGAGGGCTTCTCGGCCATCCCCGCCATGCGCACCCTGGGCGAGCGCTGGGATGCAGACGTGCTGGCGGCCTGCCGCGAGGCTACCGAGGTGGGCCGGCGCATGGGCGAGGAGCTGCGTGCTGCCGGGGTGGACTTCACCTTTGCGCCGGTGCTGGATCTGGATTGGGGGCGTTCCTCCGTCATCGGCAACCGGGCCTTCCACCACGACCCGCGCGTGGTTGCCATGCTGGCCCGCTGTGTGGCGCACGGCCTGCTGCTGGCCGGCATGGCCAACTGCGGCAAGCACTTCCCCGGCCACGGCTTTGCCGATGCCGATTCGCATGTCGCCATGCCCGAGGACACGCGCAGTCTGGACGAGATCCTGGCCGACGACGCGGCTCCTTACGCGTGGCTGGGCACGGCGCTCACCGCCGTCATGCCTGCCCACGTCATCTACCCGCAGGTTGACCGCAAGCCGGCCGGCTTCTCCCGGAAATGGTTGCAGACCATCCTGCGCCGCCGCCTGGGATTTGATGGCCTGATCTTCTCGGACGACCTGACGATGGAAGCGGCCACCGTGGCCGGGGACATCACGGCCCGGGCCAGTGCGGCCCTGAAGGCAGGCTGCGACATGGTACTGGTCTGCAATCGCCCCGACCTGGCCGACGAGCTGCTGGCCAACCTGCAGCCGCCCGAGAACCCGCACCTGGAGCGCCGCCTGAACGCGCTGCGACCGCGGGTCATTGGCTGAGCGCCTTCCCATCCCTTCCTGCCTGGCCATGACCGAACCCCGCCGCCCCGACGACCCGAATTCCGCCGCTTCCCAGGATGCGGCCGGACCGGTGCGGCCGCAGGAAACACCTGCTGAAGCCGTGGCGGTCCCGGCTGCCGATTTCCGGGACTCCGTCGATCCGGTCGAGCAGGCGGAGCAGGCTGGACAGGCAGACCCGGCAGGCCCGGCAGACCCGGCAGACCCGGCAGACCCGGCAGACCCGGCAGACCCGGCAGACCAGCCCGCGCCGCAGGCGCTCGCACCGTTCGTGGAGCGTCCGGCCGAGCTGAAGCTCTTTTTGCGCACGCTGCCGGCGCTGCCCGGCGTCTATCGGATGAAGGATGCGTCCGGCACCGTGCTGTACGTGGGCAAGGCACGGGACCTGAGCAAGCGGGTGCGCTCGTACTTTCGCAAGACGCTGGCCAGCCCGCGCATTGCCCAGATGGTGGCCCGCGTGGTGGAGATCGACACCACCACCGTCGGCTCCGAGGCCGAGGCGCTGCTGCTGGAAAACAACCTGATCAAGTCGCTGAAGCCCCGCTTCAACATCCTGTTCCGCGACGACAAGACCTACCCGTTCCTGAAGTTCAGCGCTCACGCCTTCCCGCAGATTTCCTACTATCGGGGCGGTACCGACCGGCGCGCCCAGTATTTCGGTCCCTATCCCAGCTCCTTCGCCGTGCGTGAGGGCATCCAGGTGCTGCAGAAGATATTCCACCTGCGCACTTGCGAGGACAGCTACTTTGCCAACCGCTCGCGTCCGTGCCTGCTGCACCAGATCCGGCGCTGCAGCGCCCCCTGTGTCGGCCTGATCGACGAGGCCGCCTACCGCCGTGACGTGAACTCGGCCATCACCTTCCTGAAGGGCGGGCACAAGGAAATCCTGAAGGAGATGGAAGCCGGCATGCAGGCCGCGGCGGAGGAGCTGCGCTTCGAGGAAGCCGCCGTGCTGCGCGACCGCATCAGTGCCCTGTCGCGCGTGCTGCACCAGCAGTCGATGGAGATCAATGCCGACACCGATGCCGACATCATCGCCATCGAGCAGGCCGACGGCCAGGTCTGCCTGAACCTGGCCATGGTGCGGGGCGGACGTCATCTGGGCGACAAGGCGCATTTCCCGTCCCATGTGGCGGGCCTGGACGACGAGGAGGGCCTGGGCAGCGTGCTCGACGCCTTCCTGACCCAGCACTATGCGGGGGCCACCATTCCCGGCGTCATCATCTGTGCCCGGAAGCCCGAGGATCCCGAGCTGCTGGGCATCCTGCGCGCCCAGGCGGGCCATCCGGTTGCCTGGGTGCAGAACCCGCAGCAGGACCGACGCCGGTGGCTCGCGCAGGCCCATGCCAACGCGAAGATCGCGCTCACCCGCCACCTGGCCATCGACGGTTCGCAGCTGCGCCGCACGCAGGATCTGCTCGACGTGCTGGGCCTGTCGCTGGAAGACCCGGCGCGCCTGCGTGTCGAGTGCTTCGACATCAGCCACACCATGGGCGAGGCCACCCAGGCTTCCTGCGTGGTCTACGAGAACAACCGGATGGCCTCCGGCCAGTATCGCCGCTTCAACATCCAAGGGATCGAACCCGGCGACGACTACGCCGCCATGCGCCAGGTGCTGCAGCGTCGCTATGGTCGCTGGGCCACCACGCGGGACGAACCTGCCGGCGATGCGGACGCTGCGCCCGGGGAGGGCCGGCCAGCCTCCGGCCGCATCGCGCGCGACGATGCCGCACGTCTGCCCGACATCGTGCTGGTCGATGGCGGCAAGGGCCAGATCAGCAGTGCCCGCGAGGTCTTCGAGTCGCTGGGGCTGGACATCGGCCTGCTGGTGGGCGTGGCCAAGGGGGAAGGGCGCAAGGTGGGACTGGAGACGCTGGTGTTCGCCGATGGGCGTGAGCCGCTCGTACTGGGCAAGGAATCGCCCGCACTGATGCTGGTGGCCCAGATCCGTGACGAGGCGCACCGCTTTGCCATCACCGGCATGCGTGCCCGCCGCGCCAAGGCCCGCAAGGTCTCGCGGCTGGAAGAGATCGATGGCGTGGGCGCCCGTCGCCGCCAGCGGCTGCTGTCGCGCTTCGGCGGGCTGCGCGGCATCATGGCCGCCAGCGTCGAGGATCTGGCCAGCGTCGAGGGCATTTCCATGTCCCTGGCCGAATCCATCTATCAGCAGCTTCACCAGAGCTGAGGATCAGGAAGCGAGCGGCTCCGACGCGTCCCTTTCGCGCATCGGGCCCGGTCCGAAACGGGTCGCTCGGGGGGTATGTGCGGACGCTTCCCCCGCTCCTGGCTCGGGTGCATCCAGGGGGCTTGCTGCGCCCCGATCTGGTGGGGGACGCTCTGGATGGAGAGTCGATGCTGTTGCGTTTTTGCCTGCACCGGCCGTTGTGATAGGCTTGTGCCAGTTGCTGCACTTTCGCTGGCGCGCTGCCATCTTGCGCCGTCGGCGCAGCGTTTGGCCCCCGCAAGAGCGTTCCGTCATTGCGGCTGCCGGTGCAGCGGTCGTTTCCCCGAATGTGCACCCCCATGGCCTTCAATCTGCCCAACCTGCTGACCTGGCAGCGCATCCTTGCCATACCGCTGCTGGTCTGTGTCTATCTGGTGCCTTTCGACGCATGGGGCGAACACAGTCGCAACCTCGTCGCCACCATCCTGTTCATCCTGGCCTCCCTGACTGACTGGCTGGACGGCTGGCTGGCACGACGCCTGGGGCAGCAGACCGAGCTGGGGGCGTTCCTCGACCCGGTGGCCGACAAGCTGCTGGTCTGCGTGGCGCTGGTCATGCTGCTGGATCTGGGGCGCATCAATGCCGGCATTGCCATCATCATCATCGGCCGTGAGATCACCATCTCGGCCCTGCGTGAATGGATGGCCAGCATCGGCGCGCGCAAGAGTGTCGCCGTCAACTGGATGGGCAAGGTCAAGACGGCCGTCCAGATGCTGGCCATTCCCATGCTGCTCTACCACGATCCCATCGGCAGCTTCGACTGCCAGTACTGGGGCAGCTGGATGATCACGCTGGCTGCCATCCAGACCTTCATCTCGATGGTCTACTACCTGAAGCAGGCCTGGCCGCAGCTGCGGGGCGATACGGCGGCCCATTGACAGTGATTCTGCCGTGGCCGGCTTCCGGCCCCGGCGACAGTGCCCGTCGCTCTCAAGGCCCCAAGGCATGTTCCGGAAGCAGGAAGGGCCTGGAAAGTCGGAAGGACCCGCAGGTCGGATGAGTCCATGCCCCATCAGAGGCCAGTCCGGGCCTGGAAAAGAAAAAAGCCATTCATCGAATTCGATGAATGGCTTTTTGAATCTGGAGGCGGAGGTCGGAATCGAACCGGCGTCCACGGCTTTGCAGGCCGCTGCATAACCACTCTGCCACCCCGCCAGAGAAAAAAGATTTTGGTGGAATTCCCATGTCCTGTCAAGGGTCTGGTGGGATTTCCTGTCGTCCTGGCGGAATCTTTCAGCAGGGCCATCCCTCAGAAGGGCAGTTCCCCCTGTCGGGGCGGCTGCGTGTGTGCATCGGGGGCGGCTTCATGGGCGGCATCGGCACGTTCCAGCGACGACACGCGGATGCCCAGCAGCCGAAAGCGCCGTTGCAGGTCCACCCGCTTCAGGCAGCGCCCAGCCAGCCGGCGGATGTCGCCAGCGTCCTGCGTTGGCGCCTCTGTCGTCAGTTCGCGCGTCACCGTGCGGAAATCCGCATAGCGCAGCTTGATGCCCACCGTGCGGCCCCGATAGCCCTTGCGCTGCAGATCCTGCGCCGTCAGCTCGGCCAGCCGCGTGAAGATGGCGGCCAGCTCCACGCGGTCGTGCACGGCGTGCAGGTCACGCTCGAAGGTGGTCTCGCGGCTGATCGTCACTGGCTCCGTCCGATTGGCCACTGGTCGCTCATCAAGCCCCCAGGCGGCATCGTGCAGCCACTGGCCGGTTCGGGTGCCGAAGTGTTCCACCAGCCAGGCCGTGTCACAGGCGGCCAGCTGGGCGATGGTCAGCACGCCCAGTTTCTGCAGTCGTTCGTCGGTCTTGGGGCCGATGCCGTTGATGCGGCGGCAGGGCAGGGGCCAGATCCGCGTCTGCAGATCCTCGGGGTGGATGATCGTGATGCCGTGCGGCTTGTCCAGGTCGCTGGCCATCTTGGCGATCAGCTTGTTGGGGGCCACCCCGATCGAGCAGCTCAGCCCCGTTTCGGCCTGGATGCGCGCCTGCAGCCGGGTGGCCAGTGCACGCCCGCCGTCCTCCTGCACGCCTGCCACCCTTGTCAGGTCGATGAACACCTCGTCGATGCCCCGATCCTCCATGACGGGTGCTTCGGACAGGATGATTGCCTTGAAGGCCTGCGAGAAGCGGCGATAGCGCTCGAAGTCGGGCGGCAGCAGGATGGCATGCGGGCACAGGTGGGCAGCCCTGGCCAGCCCCATGCCCGAGCCCAGTCCGAACTGCCGGGCGGCATAGGTGGCGGTGGTGGCCACGCCCCGACCCCGGTACTCGCCCAGCCGGGGGAAATGGTCAGGATCGATGGCCTGCAGTGCGTCCGCCTGCCTCCGGCTCCCCGGATGGCGCTCGTTGATGCGGGCCACCAGCTCCTCGGGCGTCATTCGCCGACCACCGATCACCACCGGAAGAGCCTGCAGCTGCGGATACTGCAGCAGCGTCACCGAGGCAAAGAAGGCATCCATGTCCAGATGGGCGATGCGTGAAACCGTGCGCTTGAGCCGCAATACGGAGGA
>ERZ773075.1255-NODE-1255-length-13999-cov-58.9696_pt1 | contig 13999 bp, 16 predicted proteins | sample MGYA00580614_ERZ773075 | MGnify/ENA primary metagenome ERZ773075 (study PRJEB29015, sample SAMEA2738021) | human oral metagenome | biome: human oral; feature: human-associated habitat; material: dental | place: China | collected 2043 ... | reverse complement strand
GGCTGAGTTCTGACGGCACTAAGGCCACTGGGAGCCTTGTGTGTGGGTGGAGCTAGCGGGAAGCTTGTCGAAACTTACCCCGTCGGTGATTCAGATGGTGCGAGCACACCAGTCGATCCGCGCTGGACGGCACAGGACGCACCGCCGGAGGCGCCACCCACAGCAGGCGCCACGAGCATCCGAAGACCTCCTCCAGCGAGCGGAAGCCGCTTACGCTGCCGGCGGGTCTCTGAAGACCGTGGCCCGGCAGGTTGGTCTTGGACACGAGCGGCTCGCTCGTCTCCTTCAGGAACGCGGCGTCGTCCTCCGTAACCACTGCGAGATTCAGCTGATGCGGTCCATGTATGAGCAAGGGGCTTCACTGGAGCGTGTGGGCGACAGGTTCGGCTACACGGCCAAGACAGTCCGCAAACACTTGATCGTCGCCGGCGCGGTGATGCGCGACACGCACAGCCGCGGAACACTCCCGAAAGCACATCAAGCCCATCGCTGATGAGCTACCTGCGCCGAGACATCCGAGACACGGTAGACAACCTCACGGTCCAGGCGGAACGTGCAGATCTCGTCGCTGGGCGGAAGCATCCGCACGCCTACGCTCCCCGCCCTGGCCGAGAGGGAGGGAACGCAGCCCACGACTGACGACCGCGGCGAGGACAGCGGCTGAGACCGTCGCACACCAACGACCTGCTGGCGACGCATCGACCATGCCGTCCTAGCTCGTGCCTTCCGGAAGCGCTGTCAGGAGCCTCGACCCATTTGCCGATCATGCGTGCTCAGGAGCAGCTCCGCGACGTGCGTCGCCTCGCGGATCACGTAGCGGCCGGTCTCCTTGCTGATGCCCGTGGGCAGAGTCCTCCCGTGGCCGGTGCCCTGGAGGTTGCGCAGCTCGTTGATCGTCGAGGCCGTTGTCTTAGCCGACTGATAGATGGCGCGCAGTTGCTTGCCGCCAGGCTGCGAGGCGTCGACGAGCTGGGGCTGGAGTCCGAGCCGCTCCATCGCCAGATACAGCAGCGGCTCGAAGTCGAGCTTCCCTGTCGGGAGCGTCATCTGCTCCTCCAGCACGAACTTGCAGATCGACTCCAAAAGCTCCTTCGCCCCACCCAGAAGAGCCCCTGGATCCTCAACGTTCCGACGCAACCGGGCGAGCTGCTCGTCGAGGGCCTGCCTTCCGCCGGTCTCCAGGTCGAGCGGCTGCTCGTGCTGGAGCCGCCCTTCGTCGTCCAACACAGCACCCTGGGCCAGGAGCGCGCGCCGCAGGGTCGCGACCCGCTCCTTGGTCTGCGCGTCCGAGCTGTTGAACGCGCCATCGACGCGCAGCGCCGTCAGCAGCTGATCCAGCGCCTTCGCGGCCACGTCGCCCGGACGTCGCCGGGCTGTCCGGCACAGCAGCAGCACTCGGTGCTCCTTATTCGGCGTGCCGGTGGCGACGTCGTAGGGGTCCACGTCCGACAGACCACACGCCGTGAAGCACCTCGTGACGGTCGCGTGGCTCGGGCCCGCGCCGCCGAAGAAGAACTTGCCCAGCGAGGCGGCGACCTCGTCCGAGAGCAGCTGACCTATCACGGAACTCCCCCTCATCTGGCGTCATGCGACAGCGCGACCCCGGCCAGTATGTCACGACGACGCGTCCCAGCCCCGGAGGAAGAGCGCGTCACCACAGGTACGTCGGCTTCGGTTCATTCGGCCCTGCAGGGCACGATCCTCGTGCGTCCACGTGGGCACGTCGCCCGACGGTAGCGCCCGGTGCGGGTCGATCGCCTCCAGGTGCCCGCGGGCCCACGCGACGAACGGGTGCTCCTCCTCGCCGATGGCGCGCTCCACCTCGGCGACGAACGCACTCATCTCTTGGTACCTGGCCCACGCGTCGGCACCTGCGTGGAGCGCCTGCTCCCAAACCTCGTAGCCGCAGCGCAGCTGCTCGACCCGGTGTGCTTTCTCGCGGCGAAGCCTCTCCTCTTCTTCGCGGCGGCGGCGCTCCTGTTCCATCCGCACGGCGCGCTTGCTGGCGGCCTCGACAGCGGCGATCACGTCAGCCAGCCGCTCCTCGACCTTCACGCGAGCGCCGTCGGTCCACGAGGCCCCGGTCTTCCGCCTGTCACGGTCCGTCAAGTGCATACGCAGCCTCCCGTCCCCGACGTAGTCGTACCTCGGCACCCAGACGTACTGCCCCTTCGCCCGGCGCGCCGCCTCCTCCTTCGTGTCCTCGTGTGGACGCCGCTTCGTCACATCGCTGAAAACGATCCCCACCGTCGCGTGCCCGGCATCAAGCAGGAGCAACGCTTGGCTCGGATAGCGCAGGTAGGTGCCGCGGTAACCATCGGGCTCCCGGCGCGCTTCCACGGGCGTGACCGTACACCCGCGAGCCAGCGCCTCGCTGACTAGAGAGTGGGCCACTAGGACGCAGCGCCTGTGCAGGGGCATCGGAAGCCGGCCCGGCCGATCCCTGAGCTCCTTGACGGCCGGGTGGGGACGCCGGACGACCTGACGCAGCGGAACCTGCTCCTGGGGCTCCTGCGGCACTATGACAGGCTCTCGCGTCTCGGCCGGCGCCGGGGAAGGCTCCGGAGTCCCTGGTCCTGCAGGACTCCCTGCACGGCGTGGTCGTGGAGCCGGTGGCCTCTTGGCCTTCTCGGCCTCACCCGGGTACCTGCCGTGCTCGACGTAGTACCTGCCCGTCTCCGTGAGCTCGACCGTCCACTTCCCGCCCGGGCGGCGGACCTTGACGAGGCCGCGCGCCGCCAGCGCGGCGGCGCTCAGCTTCATCTCCGGCCGCAGCGGGTCCTGGGAGCCTCCGGCGGCGAGCCAGTCGAGCACCTCACGCTGGGCGTCGTTGACGGATCGGGGTGGCATGGTGGACTACCTGCGTTGATCGTTCAAGTGTGCTCTCACCCGGATCGTCGATCTGGTGGTGGCCAAGAAGCAGCTCACAGGGAAGCGCCGCGCGGTTCGGGCGAACCGGAAGTCGATACGAGAGTCGAGCTCTGTCACACCCTCGAACCGGTCCAGCAACCACTCGTCGAGGTCCAGTGGCTCGTCATGCAGGAGCTTGTCCACTGGCACATGTAGACCCGCAAGAACCAAGGTGTCGATATTGAAGGGCCACTGGCCTAGGACCTTCTCGATTTGGGAGGGGCCGAAAGTCGACAAGTCCGCGGTGGAGATGGACTTGGTAGCAGCTTCTGTACCTGCGACGAAGTCCTGCGCACACTGACATAGATAGCGGTTCAGGTCGACCGAAGACCCTGCCGACCGAGCGTGCACTAGGGGAACCTGCCACGTCCCGTCGACAGATCGGGTCGCGAGGACACGCTCTGTCACAGGCATTAACTCCAGGATGTGGCGACGACCCACCGGCAGCATGAAGCCCACGCGCTCCGGCTCCTCGTCGGGGTCGGAAAGCAAGTCGAAGCCAAACCCGAGATCCGGGATGACAATATCCCCATCCAGTTCGAAGACGTACCATTCGCAGACAATCGCTCGCGCAGCGAACCTGTTCATCTCGAGCAGGCGATTCAAATTCAAGTTCGTCTTGTCAAACAAATTGGGATGTTCAGTCTGCAGGTCCTCTAGGCCTTCCTCCTTCAGACGCGCGACAATTCTCGCCTCGTATGAGCGATCCCGAGCGAAGGTTGCGGCAACGAAGGGCACGAGGATTCGGATCCAGTCCGAGGCGCTGAGGGTTCCGGCGATGAGATCGTCCAGAACCCTGGGCAACTGAGGCTCGTACGCGTCCCACAACTTGTCGATGGCGCGCCCCTGCGAGGTCTGGAAGAAGTCCTGGTCGACGCCGTACAGACGCTTCTTGTACCCGATGGAAGCCGCCGTCGTAACCCGACCGGGGGTATGGCGACTCACGACGTGAAGCCTGCGCTGACGAAGCGGTCCACTCTCGTCTTCGGAAAAACGCCCGAGCAGGGCCGCTGGGATGAAGTGATCCTTAGCCATGCAGTGACTCCTCGCAGACTTGGCCTGAACCCGGCAACGAGACTATCAGCGGACCACGCAGACGGCCCTGTCCAACACGATGCATCTCGATGACGTCCTCACTTGGATTCAAAACAGCAACAAGGCCCAATCCGACCCATCGATGATGGCAAAGGTTCGAGCCGTGTGCGTGGGGTGGACCTACGTAGGGAGTTTGACAACTTTGGCTCGGCGCACGAACCGTGTGTTCTCGCGGGTCGCGAGGGGTTTACCGGACATCGAAGCGATCGCCGGAACCCTGTGTTGTGGACTCCCGGGGCCAGTCTGTCCGCTCACTTGAGATGGCTCAAACTTTTCTGACCGACGCCGAAGTCGACGAGCTGGTCGCTGTCTACGAGGCCGGCGCGACCCTGCGTGGGCTGGCCAAGCAGTTCCATATCCACCGCCCGACCGCGGCTGCCCATCTTGCCCGTCGCAGCCTGCCCGTTCGCCGCGCGGGTCTGGACTCTGTGCAGGCCAAGGAAACCGCCCGGCTGTACCAAGCTGGTTGGACGCTCGTGCAGCTGGGCCACCGGTTCGAGGTCGATGCGCAGACCGTGCATCGAACCATCGCACGTCAGGAAGTGTCGATCCGGCCATGGGGACGACCACGCCGGCATGATAAAAAGAGGCAGTTCAGCAGCGTGAGTTGGTGGAGACCCATACCCGGTCCTTCGGACACACCGCCTGGGCCATCATCTGCTCACGCATGACCGCTCGCACGAGACGGAACAGGCTGACGGGACCGTTGAGAACGAACTTGAAAGCGTTCCAGAGGCCCCACAGCACGACCAAGTGCAGCCACTCGGGCGGCCCCACGGTCGGATCAGGATCGTGCACACGTTGGCGGTGCGAGGTAGGGGACGCTGACGAGCATCGCCGGGATGCCCCACTGCAGCCCTCGCCGGCTTCGCGTAGCTGCGAGCAGGCGGTTGCTCGGCATGTAGTGCTGGAAGAAGCCATGGGCGTGGATGCTGAACACCCAGATGGATCGGAACGTGATCGGGCTCTCTCGTCACACGTGCTACTCCGTCGAGGAGGCAGTACGTGGATGAGCGCCAGTAGGCCGTCCCAAAGGACCCGCAAGAGAGAAGAACCTGCCTCACCGCCCATCCTACGACCTCGCAGCCCCCGAACTCGCAGGAGCGAATGGATGTGCCCAGGTTGCCGTGACCAGAGCGACCCCGGGAGGAGCGTCGACCGCATCCGCCCCACTGCCTGGAAACAGTCGCCGCGGTGCGGAGGGACCGTACGAACCTACCTAGTGGCGTGGCGTTGAGGTGTGTTTACGTTTGCGGTTGATTTTGGCGAGGATTTCGTCTGGGGTTTTGGTCCAGATGAACGGGTGTTTCCGGTTGTTCCAGCTGTTGATGAATTCGCGGATCTTGCCGATCAACTCGCGGACTGAGACGAAGGTACCGCGTCGGATGGCCTGGCGTTCGATGATGCCGAACCAGACCTCGACCAGGTTCAACCATGACCCCGACGTCGGGGTGAAGTGGACCTTGATGCGTGGGTTTGCTGTAAGCCAGTTGCGGACCTCGACTCGCTTGTGCGCGGCGTAGTTGTCCATCACCAGGTGTAGTTCCAGCTTCCGGGTAGGCACGGCGGCCAAGATAACGGCAGCACCGCAACCCCTCAGGGCAGCACCGCTGGCACAGCCACCATCCAACTCCCTAGCAACCAAAAAACCCTCCAGGAGGAACTCCCGGAGGGCGACACCCACATTCACGTGGGTGATGTTTCGTGTAAGTCGCTTGTGGTGGAGCTAAGGGGATTCGAACCCCTGACCTCTTCCATGCCATGGAAGCGCGCTACCAACTGCGCCATAGCCCCGAGAGCTGCTCCAGACTATCGGATGCTCTCCCCTGTTGGCAAAGCGGCCCTGGCCGCCTGTTTCAGGGCCGTTGCGATGGTCTCCATGGCCGCGTCGTCGTGGGCAACCGAGAGGAACCACGCCTCGAAAGCCGACGGCGGCAGCGCCACTCCCCCGTCCAGCATCGCGTGGAAGAACCGCCCGTAGGCCGCGGTGTCCTGGTCCTGGGCGTCTGCGTAGTTGATGACGGGCTTCTCCCGGAAGAACACGGAGAACAGGTTCCCTGCGGTCTGGATGACGTGGGGTACCCCGACCCCGGTCAGTGCGTCGCCGACCAGCCGCTGCAGCTCGGCAGAGCGGGCATCGACCCTGTCGTAGACCTCCGGTTTTGCCAGGTCTAGGGTGGCGATCCCGGCCGCAGTGGCGAGAGGATTCCCGGAGAGCGTACCCGCCTGATAGACGGGGCCGAGCGGGGCCAGCAGATCCATGACCTCCCTGCGACCCCCGACCGCCGCGAGGGGCATGCCACCGCCAACCACCTTCCCGAAGGTGATCAGGTCGGGCGTCCACTCCGGGGCCTCGACCCCCGCTTCGAAACCCCACCAGCCGGAGACTCCGACGCGGAAACCGGTGAGCACCTCGTCGAGGATCATGAGTGCCCCGTGTTCGGCAGTCAGCTTCCGGATCTCGGCGTTGAATCCCTCGACCGGGGTGACGACCCCCATGTTCGCGGGCGCCGCCTCCGTGATGACCGCCGCGATCTGCCCGCCGATCCGTTCGAACAGCAAACGCAGCTCGTCGAAGTCGTTGTAGGCAAGCACGATGGTGTCGGCCGCGGCAGCCACCGTCACCCCGGTGCTTCCCGGCAACCCCTGGGTGGCCACACCCGAACCGGCGGCGGCCAACAGCGCATCCGAGTGGCCGTGATAGCAGCCCGCGAACTTGACGATCTTGTCGCGACCCGTGGCGCCGCGGGCAATCCGTACCGCGGTCATGGTGGCCTCCGTGCCGGTGGAGACCAGCCTCACGTGTTCCGCGATAGGAACTCGGGCACGGATCCGTTCGGCGAGCTCCACCTCTGCGCCCGTCGGCGCCCCGAAGCTGAGGCCCTTGGCAGCTGCCTCCTGCACGGCTGCGATGACCTCAGGGTGGGCGTGCCCGAGCAGCGCAGGCCCCCAGGAACAGACAAGATCGACATAGCTGGTGCCGTCGACATCGGTCACGCGGCACCCGGATGCCTGTTTGATGAAACGTGGCGTGCCACCCACCGACGCAAATGCCCGCACGGGCGAGTTGACTCCGCCCGGGATCGCCTCACAAGCTCGTGTCATCCATTCCTGGTTCATCCCAGCCATTCGGCAACCTCCAACGCCCAGTAGGTGAGCACCACATCGGCGCCCGAGCGAACGATACTCGTGATCGACTCCTCGATGGCGGCGCGCCGGTCGATCCAGCCGCGTTCCGCCGCCGCCTCGATCATGGCGTACTCCCCCGACACCTGGTAGGCCGCCACCGGAACTTTCGAGACCGCAGCCACGTCGGCAAGCACGTCGAGGTAGTGGCTGGCGGGTTTAACCATCACCATGTCGGCGCCCTCCGCCAGGTCCAGCAGTGCTTCCCTAAGGCCCTCGCGACGGTTTGCTGGATCCTGTTGGTAGGTGCGTCGATCCCCCTGAAGAGAGGAGCCGACTGCCTCCCGGAAAGGCCCATAGAACGCGGAGGCGTACTTCGCCGAGTAGGCCAGAATCCCGACCTCCTCGAAACCAGCCGCGTCCAGGCCAGTGCGAATCACCCGGATCTGGCCGTCCATCATCCCCGACGGCGCCACGACGTGCGCTCCAGCCCGAGCCTGCGCCACCGCCTGCTGCGTGTAGGCATCGCAGGTCTCGTCGTTGATCACACGACCATCCTCGGCCAGGAAACCGCAGTGCCCGTGGCTGGTGAACTCATCCAGGCACACGTCTGACATGATCACCAGATCATTGCCCACCGCTTCCCGACAGGCGGCAATGGCCCGTTGTTCGATACCGTCGGGCGCCCAAGCCTGTGTGCCCCGCGGGTCCTTGTCAGTCTCGTCGGGCACCCCGAACAGCATGATCCCACCCAGTCCCGCTTCTGCCGCCGACCGTGCGACACCACCGATTTGCTCAACAGCGTGCCGCCTTACCCCGGGCATGGCGCCGATCTCTGTAGAAGTTTCGCCGACGAAGACAGGCAGGACGAGCTGCGCCGGGTGTGGTCGGGTTTCACGGACCAGTCTTCTCATGGCGGCTGTGGTGCGTAGCCTGCGTGGGCGTTCAATCATGCGTTTCCCTTCCCAACCAGTTCAGCGGCGGCCCTTGCGACCGCGTCCGCTTCAGGAGACGGCGAGACGCTGGCCGCCACCCCGAGTTCATTCAACACCTTCGCGGTGGGTTGTCCGATGGCCAGCACCCGGGTTTCCTCCGGCCAGCCCAACCGTTCGTCGATCACCCGCGCCACCGAGCCAGCGGTCACGACCACTGCCGCAAACTCCCCCGCCCTCCAGCGGGCTGCCAGTTCGGTCGGTTCCCGGGTCGCCTCCATCGTGTAGACAGGAAACACCTCGACCTGCCAACCCAGCTCCCGCAAACCCTCGGGAAGATCCGGCTTGGACAGCGCCGATCCCGGGATCACCACCCGTCCCGCGCCAACCGGGAACTCCTCGACGAGTCCTGCCGCGCTGGCCTTCCGCGGGACGAAGTCCACCGTGTACCCAACCGCTTCCAAGGCCGCTGCGGTCGCCTTACCGACGGCGGCAATCCGCCCAGGCAGCCGGGTTCCCAGCCCCTGAAGAGCCTCGACGGTGCGGGCGGAGGTGACCACCGACCAGTCGGCCTGCCCGAGGTCGAGCCCGTCGACCAGCACCACCGGAGCCTGCACCGGGAAGGTCGTGACCTCCAGTCCGACAGCGCTCAGTGCCTTCGAGAGCGCGCCCGCCTCCCGGGGAAGGAACACCCTACGTCCCACGACCCGAGGCCATAGCTCGGTGTCATCGTGGAACTCGGCCAGCCGGGAGGCGCGGGTGGCGTCCAGCTGGGTCACGTCGGCGGCGCCGGCGGCGAGCAGCCGGGTGGCTGCGGTTCTTCCCGCACCGGAAATCAGCGGCACCTCGGTTCTGGTCTGGCGGGTGCCGTCGGCGGAGTACACCCCCGCTGCCAGCCCGTCGCCGGTCCCGAGGGCCGCTATCGGGGCCGCGCAGCCACCGCCCAGGGCTGCCAGGACAGCCCGTTCCTCGGTGACCGCGAGTCGCGTGTCCGCGTCTTCCAGGGCTTCGAGGGCGGCGATCAGGGCGGCATCACCGGACCGGCACTCGACCCCGAGCGCCCCCTGCCCGGGTGCGGGCAGGATGGGCAGTTCCTCGGTGATCCGTCGCGCGAGCCCGAGGCGGCGCAGTCCCGCTGCGGCCAGCACCACCGCATCCAGGTCGCCGGAGGTCACCCGGGACAGCCGGGTGTCGATGTTGCCGCGGATGTCGATGAAGACCAGGTCGGGACGCAGGGCGCGCAGCTGCGCCACCCGCCGCGGCGACCCGGTGCCCACTCGGGCCCCTCCGGGCAGTTCGGCCAGGCTCAGGCCGTCGCGGGAGCACAGCGCGTCGCGGGGGGATTCCCGTTCCGGGGTGGCGGCGATCACCAGCCCGGGGACGGGATCGACCGGGAGGTCCTTCAGGGAGTGGACGGCCAGGTCCACTTCTCCCCTGAGCAGTGCGGAACGCAGCTCCGCGGCAAACACCCCGAGTCCAGAGAGCCGGGTCAGCGACCCGCGTTCGTGATCGCCACGGGTGCGAATGGTAACAATCTCCACTTCGTGCCCAAGGTCGCGGAGCCGGCCGGCCACCCAGGTGGATTGGGTCACCGCCAGAGTGGATGCGCGCGTTCCCAGTTTCATACTGCCGCCTCCAGTCCAGATGCGATTGCGGCTTCTATCCCATTGCCAGCCACCCAGGCTCCCGCCACCTTGACGTTGGTGGGGAGGGAATCCAGCAACCTTGCCCGTTCCGCAGCCGGGAGCGCCCTGGGCACAGCGGACCAGCAGACCAGGGCGTGATCACGGAGTACCAGGTTCTCGCAGCCAAGCAGCAGGCGGGCATCGGCCAGGGCCTGCTCCCGGGTGGGATTGGCGTCGGGCGCGTAGCTGAGGCGGATCAGCTCCACCTCGCCGCGGCTCCAGGGCCATTTCGCCGAGTAGTGGGTCAGCGCCCGGGCTGCAAGCCCTGGGATCGGCTGGCCGAGCATCACCCCGGAACCAACCGGCGCTCCAGCCAGCGGCTCGGGTTCCAGCGCCAGGACCGTGTTAACCGAGGTTCCTGTCGCGGGTGGCGATGCGGTGATTCCCAGCCCGCCGAGCAGCTCCGCGGCGGGACGGGCGGGGCAGGCCAGGATCACGCAGTCCGCCTCTAGCCGGTCTTCGCCGACGGTGACCGTCGCGTCGCGTCCGATCCCGGTGACGCGGGCACCGAGCCGGATCTCCCCGCCGTTACCCCGGATGTCAGAGGCCAGGGCCTCGACGAGACGGATCAGCCCTCCAACGGGTTGGGCGACGGCAGAATGGCTACCGCGGGCCGCCGCGACCTTCGCGTACAGGGATCCAGGTCCCCTCAGGCTGGGCGCGAACTGCGCCAGCAGCATCCGATCGGGTTCCATCCGGTAGACGGTCCGGGTCACAGGGGCCACCAATCGGTCGGTGACAGCTCGACCGAGGCGTGCTGTCACCAGCTCCCCGACGGTGGTGGCGCCGGCCCCAATCTCGTCGCTGAGTCCAGGTTCAGCCAGTGCTGTTGCCAGGTCCGCACCGTCCAGGGCAGCAGTCAGGGCCGGATCATTCGGTCCGCTGGGAATACCCAGCACCCCGTCGGCACCGGGCCAGGACTGTGTGACGGACCAGCGGATGTGTGGTCCCCCCGTGGGAGCGGCGATCTCCAGGCCGAGAGTCGCGCACAGTTCATCCACCACTCCCAGGCGGCGGGCGTAAGCCTCGGCCCCGCCGTCAATCACCTTCCCCGCGATCTCCAGCGGCGCCACCATCCCACCGATCCGTTCTGAGGCTTCCAGGACGATAACCCCAGCACCTGCGCGGGCCAACCGGTAGGCGGCTGCAAGCCCAGCCACACCGGCCCCGACGATCACGGCCCTCACAGCTCGTGCACCAGGGCGACGAGATCGGTCAACACCGCAGGATCGGTCTCGGGTGGCACGCCATGCCCAAGGTTGACCACATGAGCGGGTGCGGATCGGCCTCGCTCAACGACATCTTTGGTGTGAGTGGCGAGGTTCTCCCAGCCTGCTGCCAGTCGCGCGGGATCGATGTTGCCCTGGAGCACCTTTCCGGGCAGGCGGCGCGCAGCCTCGTCCAAGGGGATGCGGTGATCGATGCCGATCGCCTCAGAGCCGCATCCTGCCATGGCCTCCAGCAGGTGTCCGGCTCCGGTGCCGAAGTGGATGCGAGGCACGGAAACGCTCTCCAGCGCCCGCCGCGAGTAAGGGGCGACCCGGGTGGTGTAGTCGTCCAGGCAGAGCGTCCCGACCCAGGAGTCGAACAGCTGAACCACCCGCGCCCCGGCCTTCACCTGAATGCGCAGGAACTCACCCGACAGGTCGGCGCACCAGGTGAGAAGTCGGTCCCAGGCCGCAGGTTCAGCATGCATGAAGGCCCGCGCCCCCAGGTGGTCGCGGGACCCACGTCCCTCCACCAGATAGGCAGCCAGGGTGAAGGGAGCGCCAGCGAACCCGATCACCGGTGTGGCCTCGCCGAGTTCCGCGACGGCCAGCGTCACCGCCTTCTCCACAGTTGATGCGTCAGAGATCCGATGCTCCACCAGTCTGTTCACCTCTGCGACGCTGTTCACCGGTTGTTCGAAAACCGGCCCTACCCCGGAAACGATGGACACATCGACTCCTGCGAGCGCCAGAGGGATCATGATGTCGGAAAAGAACACGGCCGCATCCACACCGTGGCGGCGAACTGGCTGACAGGTTATTTCGGCGGCCAGTTCCGGTGTGAGGCACGCGTCCAACATCGCGACGCCCTGTCTCGCATTGCGGTACTCTGGCAGCGATCGCCCGGCCTGACGCATGAACCACACCGGTAGACGCTCCGGCTGACGCCCCTCAAGGGCGACTAGAAGGGCAGGCTGATCGCTTCTTGTCATGGCCGAATTCTGCCCTATCGACGGAAATCTGGTTCACTGGAACCACTGTGAACCTTCGCATCCTGTCCGTAACGCATGACCTCCACGGTCTTACCGAGGTCCAACGCGTATCTCAACATGCGGACACCCTGTCCGCTTCCTTGCGGAACACCTCCGGCATTGAAGGCCTCGTGACCTTGGCGACCTGCAACCGGCTCGAATTCATCATCGATTCACCGAAAGTGCCGGAGGCACATCTGCGCCTGAGGCTGGCCCGCGAGCTCGATTCCCAGCCTGACTGGTCCGTCCATGAGGGCGAGGAGGCCCTCACCCATCTGTTCCGGGTCGCCTCCGGCCTGGAATCGATGGTGGTCGGGGAGCGGGAGATCACGGGGCAGCTGCGCCGCGCCCTGAAGACCGCCCAGGAATCTGGTGATGCTTCCGGCACCCTGACCAGCGTCATCAACGCCGCCCTGCACACCTCCCGGCGAGTGAGTGTCGAAACCAAACTGCAGGAATCAGGACGCTCGGTGGTCGGCGTCGGACTCGATATGACCGGGATCAAGGACTGGAAAAACCAGCGGGTGCTGCTCGTGGGAACAGGTTCCTACGCGGGCGCTGTCGTCTCGGCACTGCGACAGCGCGGGGCCGAAACCATCTTCGTCCATTCCTCGTCCGGAAGAGCAACGGGGTTCGCCGAGCGACACGCCATCACCCCCGCAAAGAACCTCGAATCGGCCCTAGGCAAGGCAACACTGGTGGTCACCTGCCGAGGTTCAGCCACCCCCGTGGTGACCACGACCCACCTCAAGGACGCCGCCCCCACCGTACTGCTCGACCTGTCATTGCAGCCGGATGTGGATCCGGCCGTAGCCGCCCTGCCGGGGATCACCCTCCTTGACCTGGCAGCGATCCAGGCCGCCATCTCCCCCACGTGGGCTGCCGATTCCGCCCGGGCCGAACGGATCGTTGCTGAAGGGGTACACGAGATCTCCGGGCGCCTGGCCTCCCGCGTCGCGGACCCAGCGGTTGCCTCGCTGCGAGCTGCGATGCTGCAGATCGTCGACGAGGAGGTGGCGCGGCTCCCGCAGGGCCGAGCACTGACCATTGAGGACTGCACCCTGGCGCTCCGACGCCTGACCACGAAGCTGCTCCACACCCCTTCGATACGCGCACGCGACGCAGCAGCCGAGGGTAGAATCGCCGACTACCTGGCTGCCATAGAGGAGCTCTACGGCATCGAAATCCAGCCTGACCTCGACGCCCGGAGCCATCATCGTTGCCCAGTGACAGGGCTCAGTTTTGCCGACCTGGCGATGACCGAGCCCACGGAGGTTGGATGAACGACGCCCTGAGTCCGTATTCGGCTGTGCTGCTGGCCTCCTACGGCGGCCCCCGCCGCCCCGAAGACGTGTTGCCCTTCATGCGCAACGCCACCGCCGGTCGCGGGGTGCCAGACGAGCGCCTGCTTGAGGTTTCCCAGCACTACCAGCTCTTCGGGGGACGCTCCCCCATTAACGAGCAGAACGAGGCGCTTCGCGACGCCCTCGCCGCGGAGTTGAGAAAACGAGGCTGCCCCCGTCCCGTCGTGATCGGGAACCGCAACTGGACCCCCTTCTTCGCCGAGACCGTCTCCGCCCTGCACCGTGACCGTCACGACAGGGTGGTGGCGTTGACCACCGCAGCTTATTCCTGCTATTCCGCATGCCGACAGTACCGGGAGGACCTGGCTGCTGTCATGGAGCGAGTGCCTGGTATCACCATAGAAAAGGCCGGCCCCTATGCAGAGCGAGACGGCTTCATTTCGGCCAATGTGGATGCCCTGGTCACGGCTGTGCGAGCACTACGAGCCCGGATCAGCAACGGGGTGATGAAGGTGTTGTTCGTCACACACTCCATTCCGATCGCCATGAACGCAGCCTCCGCGAACGGCACCCCCGCTGCCCGTTACGACGCCCAACACATCAGGGTTGCCTCCCGGGTGGCCGAGGACGCCGAGGCCCACCTGGGTGAGCGTCTCGACTGGGAGCTGGTCTACTGTTCCCGTTCTGGCAGCCCGCGCATTCCGTGGC
>ERZ773075.1252-NODE-1252-length-14020-cov-84.3782_pt1 | contig 14020 bp, 10 predicted proteins | sample MGYA00580614_ERZ773075 | MGnify/ENA primary metagenome ERZ773075 (study PRJEB29015, sample SAMEA2738021) | human oral metagenome | biome: human oral; feature: human-associated habitat; material: dental | place: China | collected 2043 ... | reverse complement strand
AGCCCGTTCGTCGCCGCTCCGGCTGGTCCGTGGACCCCTCTGCCCGCTGAGTCGGGGCTGCTGGAACTGCGGGGTACGCTCGCGCAGAGACCTCATCCATCACCTCATTCATTGCCATGCCCGTAGCGGTCACAGCTGGACGCGGCACGGTCAACCCGCTGTGGAGGAAACCATGTCAGGACTCGTCGTCGATATCGTCGACCTTCCTCGCGCCACCGGCTCGGTCAAGAGCCTGCAGATCCGTACCCCCGCCCCCGCCGATCTTGGCACCGGGATCATCGGCGTGCCCGAGGGCAGTGAACTCGTCCTCGACGTCACCTTGACCTCCATGGACGACGGCGTCCTGGCGCGGGCTGACGCCGACCTCCACATCCACGGCGAGTGCGTGCGCTGCCTGCGCGACCTCGATGAGAACCGCACCGTGAGGATCGATGAGCTCTACCTCTTCCCCGAGGCCATCGAGACCCAGCGGGCCCAGGGCGACGAGGAGGCCGCCGACCTCCTGGCAGTCGGGGAGACCACCCTGGACCTCGAGCCCGCCCTGCGCGACGCCCTGGTGCCCACACTGCCCTTCCAGCCCCTGTGCCGCCCCGACTGCCCCGGACTGTGCCCCGACTGCGGGCAGCGGCTCGAGGAGCTGCCCGCCGACCACCACCACGAGGTTCTCGATCCGCGCTGGTCCGTGCTGGCCGGTCTGCTGGAGACCTGCCGGCAGGACGACGATCCCGAGGAGGGGCGACCCTGATGGCCAAGCGCCGCAGCGCCCCGCCCGCTCGCACCGACACCGAGGCGCTCGTCTACCGCTGGGGACCGAGTATCGACGCCGGGCTGCTCGACCTGGCCCTGACCCACCGCTCCTACGCCCACGAGAACGGCGGCCTGCCCACCAACGAGCGCCTGGAGTTCCTGGGCGACTCGGTCCTGGGCATCATCGTCACCGAGTACCTCTACCGCACCCACGCGACCGTCCCCGAGGGCCAGCTAGCCAAGATGCGCGCCGCCACGGTCTCCGAGCCGGCCCTGGCCGCCGTCGCCCGCGACCTGGGGCTGGGGGAGTTCATCAAGCTCGGCAAGGGTGAGGCGCTCTCGGGCGGGCGCGACAAGGACTCCATCCTGTCCGACACGGTCGAGGCCCTCATCGGCGCCACCTACCTCACCCACGGGCTGGAGGAGACCCGCACAGTCGTCACCCGCCTCGTCTCACGCTTCCTGGACTCGGCCCGCACCCGCGGTGCGGGTCTGGACTGGAAGACGAGCCTCCAGGAGCTCACCGCCGCCCACCAGCTCGGCAACCCCGCATACGAGGTGGCCGGCACCGGTCCCGACCACCAGCGGGTCTTCACCGCCAGCGCCATCGTCGACGGCGAGGTGCTGGGACAGGGGACGGGAAGCTCGAAGAAGGTCGCCGAGCACGACGCCGCCGAGGCCGCCTACGCCGCCATCCTGGCCGCCCGGGGCGACGGCGGACTCGACCTGCCCGGCGTCAATGAGGCCCTGCGCGCCGACCTGCGCACCCAGCAGAGCTGATGCCCGAGCTGCCCGAGGTCGAGGTGGTGCGCGCCGGGCTCGCCCGGCACGTGGCCGGACGCACCGTCATCCGCGTCGAGGTTCTTGACCCGCGACCCCTGCGCCGTCAGGACGGGGGAGTGCAGGCCTTCGTCGACCAGCTCACCGGACGCACCATGACCGCGGCCGTGAGGCGCGGTAAGTTCTTGTGGCTGCCCCTGGACGATGGGCGGGCCCTGTCCGCCCATCTGGGCATGAGCGGTCAGCTCCTCGTGCACGGCGGCGCCTCCGGGGGAGCCAGCTCCGCGTCCGGCTCGGAGTCGAGGGCCGCAGCCTTCCTGGCCGCCCCGGACGCGCAGACCGGCGGACGCCCGGTGGATCTGAGCGCCACCGAGCAGCCCCGCTACGTGCGGGACCTCTCGGCATCCCCGCGCCACCTGCGCGTACGGCTCCATCTGAGCGCCTGCCCGAGCGCCGACGTCGGCGGTGCCGACACGGAGCGGAGCTCGCATGAGGAGACGGTCCTCGACCTGGTCGACCAGCGCATGCTGGGCGGCCTTCGCGTCGTCGACCTCGTCCCCACCGTCGACGGCGCCCCTGGCGGCATGGGCAGTTCCGAGCCACTGCTGCCGGCCGACGCTGCCCACATCGCCCGCGACCTGCTCGACCCCGCTCTGGAGCGCACCGGCCCCACCGGGGTGGTGAACCGGATACGGGCCTCCAAGCGCGCCATCAAGACCCTCCTGCTCGACCAGGGGCTCGTCTCCGGCATCGGCAACATCTACGCCGACGAAGGCCTGTGGGAGGCCGGGGTGCACGGGCTGCGCTCTGGGGCGGCCCTCGACCCCCGGGTCGTGGCCCGGATCCTCCAGTCCACCGCAGAGGTCATGACTCGGGCACTGGACGTCGGTGGCACGAGCTTCGACGCCCTCTACGTCGATGTCGAGGGTGCCTCAGGATTCTTCGCCCGCGAGCTGAGGGCCTACGGGCGCCAGGGACGGGACTGTCGGCGCTGTGGGACCACCATGCTCCGCGAGACCCTGGGAGGACGCTCCCACACCTACTGCCCCCGCTGTCAGATCCGGCCGCGGCCGCCGCGCCGAGGAAACGCCCGGCGCACACCGGCCGTGTGCTGCGGACCCCACGAGAACGGCGCCATGAGGCGGCAGTCCGTGTGACGTAGGTCCCCGCATCCTGGTAATGTCATGAACATGTCACACACCTCCTCCTCGGAGATCGTCCGCGTCATGATCGTGGACGACCACGAGATCGTCCGCCGCGGCATCGCCGAGATCATCGACCGTGCTGACGGGCTCGACGTCGTTGCCGAGGCGGGCTCTCGAGCGGAGGCGGTACGTCGGGCCGAGCTGGTTCGCCCCGATGTCATCCTCGTGGACCTCCAGCTGCCCGATGGCACGGGCATCGAGCTCATGCAGGAGCTGCGCGAGTCGGTGCCCCAGGCCCTGCCCATCGTGCTGACCTCCTTCGACGACGATGAGGCCCTGGCCGAGGCGCTGGCCGCCGGGGCCCGGGCCTACCTGCTCAAGACCGTCCACGGTGCGGAGATCAGTGATGTCGTGCGGGCCGTTGCCTCCGGTCGCGTCCTGCTCGACGAGCGCACCGTCACACGTCGCCGGGCCGACCACGACGACCCCACCGCCGACCTGACCAACGCCGAGCGCAAGGTGCTCGACCTCATCGGCGACGGCCTGTCCAACCGGGAGATCGGTGAGCGCCTCGGGGTCGCCGAGAAGACGGTCAAGAACCACATCACCTCCCTGCTGGCCAAGATGGGCCTGCAACGGCGCACCCAGGTCGCCGCCTGGGTGGCCGGTCAACGCGCCTCGGGCTGGCGCAACGGCTGATCGATCACAGACCACGACCATTCCGCGACCGGTCATGGGGCCGCCTCAGCGGCACCCGCCAGGTGAAGCAGGTACCGCGGCGCTCACCGTCGGAGCGGGCCCTGGGGCCGATGACGAAGCTCCCACCGTGACGGCGAGCCCGTTCCGCCATGTTGGCCGTCCCCGAGCGGCGCGTCACCGACGGGTCCACCCCGACGCCGTCGTCGCGGCAGACGATCTCCACCACCGGGCTTCCCCGGAACGGCTCGGCGTCACCCGAGGCGTGTCCTTCGACATCCCCCGGTCCGCAGCACAGCTCCGAGCCGGGGAGCACTCCCTCGATCTTGACGTCCACCGTCACCGAGGAGGCGTGAGCGTGGCGGGCCACGTTGCTCAGCCCCTCGCGCACCACGGCCACCATGTCATCGGCGATGTCCGCGTCGATCATGGCGTCGACTGAGGCGATGAGCCGATCCTCCTCGTCACGGTCCACCTGGGCCAGGCCCCGGCCGTCGACGCTCAGCAGCAGCGAGGGGGCATAGCCCAGCGCGTTGCGGGCCAGGGATGCCTCCCGTCGCAGACGCTCGACGACGCCGACCTCCTCGTCGCGGTCACGCAGGGAGCGCACGATGGAACGGATCTGACCCACGGAGTCGTCCACCGCCTCCAGGGCGGTGCTCAGCACGGAGCACACCACGTCCAGGTCCACCTCGTTGCCGGCGCTCTCATCGTTGTCCCGGGCTCTGGCCAGCCGCTCCCGGACCGCCGAGATCTGCATGCCGGTGGCGAAGAGCTGCTGTATGGCCAGGTCGTGCAGGTCCCGGCCGATTCTGGCCCGCTCGTCCAAGAGCGTGGCCATCTCCTCGGCGTGCTGGGCGTCGGCCAGCTCGAAGGCCATCGTGGCCTGGCCCGCCACGAGCTCGGCGATCTCCAGGTCCTGGGCGGTGAACGGGGTCGCACCGGGGGAGCGCAGCAGCAGCATGACGCCCACGCCCCGGCCCCGGTGGATCATGGGTGCGTAGAGGGCAGGCCCGAAGCGGGCCAGCTGGCGCACCAGGAGGTCGCCGTCCCGCCAGGCCTCCTCCAGAGAGCTCACGACGAGTCCGGTCTGGTGTGCCAGGGTGGTCAGGGCCCGGCCCTCAGGAGGGAAGAAGGTGCCGATCAACTCGCCGGCGTGCTCGCCGTCGGCGATCTCGCAGATCCAGCTCTCCCCGATACTGGGCAGGATGAGGGCGGCGGTGTCGGCATGGGCGACCTGACGGACCCGGTGAGCGATGAGGGTCAGGGCGTCGTCCTCCTCGGCGCCGGAGAGCAGCAGCGTCGTCAGCTCCTGGGAGACGGCCATCCACTGCTCGCGGTCGCGGGCCTCGCGGTACAGGCGGGCGTTCTCCACCGCCACGGCCGCGGCCTGGGCCAGGGTCAGGACGGCGTCGGCGTCGGAACGATTGAAGCCCCCGGGCTTGTCGCACAGGTAGAGGTGTCCGTAGACCTGCCCGTGCAGTCGCAGCGGGGCCGAGAGCAGACTGCCGGTCTCCTCGTCCTCGATGGCTCCGGTGAAGGCCGAGGCCCGACCCAGGTCATTGTCGATGACCAGGCCCGTGTCCTGCAGCCCACCGAGCGGCGTGTCTGCGGAGGTGTCGGAGGCACCGGGGCCGCTGGTGGTACCCGGGACACCGACAACAGCGGTGGGTGAGTCGCCTGCGGCGCCTGATACGGTGCCGGCCATCTGGGCCAGCTCGTCGAGAGTCGCCCTGGGCACACCGCTGCTCAGGCCGGTGCCCGGGCCTTCGGACAAGACTCCGGCGTCGATGGCGTTGATGTCCGTGTCCGCGTGGCTGAGTACCGCGATGGTGCCCCAGGAGGCACCCGTGATGGAGCATGCCGACTCCACCAGTCGACGCAGCGCGTCGGGAACGCGTAGAGAGCCGGTCAGCTGCAGGGCCGCCTGGATGAGGTCGACGGTGGACTCGTCCAGGCTCGGTTGGAGGGACGCGGCCTGACGGCCGCGGGTGGAGGCGAGCTGATCGGCGTGGACGGCGTAGGCCAGGCGCCCTACCGGGGTCGGTTCCTCTGACGGAGGTGTGACGGCCTCCTGGGCGGCCTGCTCCCGGAGCTCCTGCGGATCGTCCTTGGGCGTACCGGGGAAGAGGGGGTTCTGCGGGGGCGGTTCCGCTGCGTCATGAGGGTCGTGTGTCGTCATCGTGCTCAGCTTGTCCGGCTCATGTGGGCGTGTTGTCCTGCGGCCTGTCCTGATCCTCCTGGGAGAGCGACCACCGGTAGGCCTCGGAGGTGTCCTTGAGCTCGTGGTGGCGTCCCCGGTGCAGGATAGTCGCTGGTGCCTGCTCCTCGGCAGCCTGCGGGGGTCGTCCCATGATCAGGATCTCGTCGGCGTGCGCCAGTGCGCTGAGCCGATGAGTGACCAGCAGTGTGCCACGGCCCTCGCGGGTCCCCGCCGCCAGCAGGTCGGTCACGAGCCGGTCGGCGGTCGCGGGGTCGAGGTGCTCTCCGGGCTCGTCCAGCAGCATCAGCGGTGCAGGGGCCGCCAGCGCCCGGGCCAGCAGCAGCCGACGCCGTTCCCCGCCCGACAGCGTCGTGGCGTTGGTCCCGATGATGGTGCTGACGCCGTCGGGCAGCGCCTCGAGCCAGTCACCGAGCCCGGCCTGCCGCAGCAGCTCGGCCGCCTCGACCGGGGAGACGTCTCCGCGCGCCACGCGCAGGTTCTCCAGGACGCTCGTATGGAAGACGTGCGCGTCCTCAGCGGTCAGGCAGACCCTGGCCGCCGCGTCGGGGCGGGTGATCCGCCAAAGCGGAACACCATCGAGCGTGAGACTGCCGCCCCTAGGCTCCAGGAGCCCGGCCAGCGTGGCCAGCAGGGTCGACTTCCCGATTCCCGACGGCCCCACGATCGCCACCCGCCTGCCGACGTGAAGGTCCAGGTCGATGCCGTCGGCCACGATGGGACCACCGGGCCAGCCCACCGCCAGGTTCCTGGCCCGCAGGCGCGGCCCCTGGGTGGAGGGAACCGGCAGCTCCCGGGTGGTGGGAGAGGCCTGAGCACCGGACTCAGCAGTCTCGATGAGCTCCACGATCCGGCAGGCGGCGCCCGCCGAGCGCACCAGCTGCACGCTGGCCGGGCCGAGCGTGGAGGTGACTTCGAAGGCCGCCAGCGGCACAAGAACGATCACGGCCAACCACACCGGAGCCAGCTGCCCGGTGGCCACGGCGTCCACCCCGACCACGAGGTTGCCAACGACCGCGATCCCCATGGCCGCCACATCCAGCGCCGCCGCGATCGCGGCGGGAATCGCGGCCCGGTCGCGCAGGCGGGCCAGACTCTCCTCCCGGGAGGCGGCCTGGCGCATGGAGTCCGGCAGACGTCCGGAGACGGTCAGCTCCGGCGCGGCCTCCAGGACCGCGAGCACCTCGGCGGACAACTCGGTGGCCTGTCGCTGACGGGCCTGCTCGGAGAGCCGAGCGGAGCGGATCGTGGCCAACGGGGCCCCCAGCCCCGACAGCAGCAGGCAGGCCGCCAGGATGAGGCCGGCCGGCCAGTACACGACTCCCACCCCCAGAGATGTCGCTGTCCCCAGGACGGCCGCAACCGCTGCGGGCAGATAAGCGCGCACCACGAGGTCGCCGACCGCGTCGATGTCGCCACCCACCCGGGCCAGGACGTCGCCGCGACGCAGCCCAGCAACCGTGTCCGTGCGGGCCGAGGCCAGGGCCTGATAAAGACGGGTGCGTAGGACGCCCATTCCCCGTAGGGCGGTGTCGTGGGAGACGAGCCGCTCGCAGTAACGCAGAACCGAGCGCGAGATGCCGAAAAGCCGCACCGCAACCGGTGCCACTCCCAGTGCGACGACGTCGGGCATCTGAGAGGCGCGGGCGATGAGCCAGGCCGCCACCCCGGACAGGGCCACGGCCGAGGCCGTCCCCGCCGTACCGGCCAGGACCGCCAGGGCGAAGCTTGAGCGGTTCAGGTGCAGCAGGGTCAACGCCCGGCGCAGCGACTGGCGCTCGCGGGCGGACAGGGCGGAAGACAGGAGCGCGCTGACGGGCTTGAATGGGCTCACTTGATCCTGCCTTCCTGCATCCCCGGCTCCCGGACATTCGGGATCTCCTGCTCCTCCAATGACTCACTTGCCACGGCGATGGTCCGCTCGGCCAGGGCGATGAGCGCAGCACGATGCGCGATGACCACTACGGTGCGTCCGGAGGAGTGCAGGGCGCGGACACCGTCCAGGAGGTGTGCCTCGCTGGCGGCATCCAGATGGGCGGTCGGCTCGTCCATGACCACCAGCGTCGCCGTGGAGCACAAGGCTCGCGTGAGGGCGAGCCGCTGGCGCTGTCCGACGGACAGCCCCACACCACCACTGCCCACCATGGTCCTCCACCCCTGCGGCAGACGCCTCACAACCTCATCGAAGCCGGTGGCACGGGCGGCTTCCACCAGCGCCTGGGGCACGGTGTTCTCCCCGGAGCCGTCCGGCAGTACGTTGTCCAGCACAGTTCCCGGGATGATGGTGGGACGCTGGGGGACCCAGACAATCTGCTCCCACCAGGTGACTGGATCGATCTCACTGAGGTCGAGGGCTTCCTGCGAGGTGGTGCCGGGGGCCGGTACGATCCGCACCCGTCCCCGGTCCGCGGGAAGCAGGCCGAGCAGAACCTGCGTCGTTGTCGTCTTGCCCGCGCCCGACGGCCCGGTCAGCGCCACTAAGCTGCCGGGAGGGATCGTGGCACTGAGCCGGGCGGGTGCCCACGTTCCGCGGGCGGCCACCGAGACGGCGTCGAGCTCGATCGCGCACGAGCGCAGATCGGGAGCCGGCAAGGTGCCGCGTTTGGGGACAGAGGTCTCAAGGACCTGGAAGACCGCCTCGGCGGCCGCCACCCCGTTGGCCGACGCGTGGAACTGGAAACCCACCTGCCGCAGCGGCTGATAGACCTCCGGAGCCACCATGAGCACGAGCAGACCGGTGAACAGGTCCATGCGGCCGGCCACCAGTCGGAATCCGACCTCGACGGCGATGATTGCCACCGACAGCGTCGTGATGAACTCCAGGACCGCCCCCGACAGGAAGGCGATCCGCAAGGTCGACATGGTGGTGCGCCGATAGGCGCCCCCCAGGGAACGCACCCGCTCGGCCGGCCCCCGCTCGCGCCCCAGCGCCTTGAGGGTGGGTAGCCCAGAGATGAGGTCGAGCACCTGGTCTCCCAGGACCCGCATGGTCTCCAGCCGTTCCTGGGACACCGATTGGGTCATCCGACCGATGAGGATCATGAAGATCGGGATAAGAGGCAGAGTGCACACCACGGCCACCGCGGCCGGCCAGTCCTGGGTGATGAGAACCAGCACCGTGGCAGGTGTGACCGTGGCCGCCAGTACCAGCTGGGGCAGGTACCGGGTGAAGTAGGGCTCCAGGTCGTCCAGTCCACGGGTCACCAGGGTGGCGGTTTCGGCGCCGTGCAGCGCCTGCCACCGGGGTCCCAATCGGGCGGCGTGCTCCAGGACCAGGCGGCGCAGCTCGACGATCGTCCCCGTGGCGGAGCGGTGGGCGTGAGCCTCCTGAAGGAGGACCACCAGCGCCCGGGCCACCACAACTGCGCCCAGAGCCATCACCAGCCCCCTGGCCGATGTGGGACTAGCGCCCTCGGAAGTGACTCGGGAGACCGCGCCCGAGATGAGGAATGCCTGCGCCACCACCAGCACGGCGGTCACCATGCCGGTCACGGCCGTGGCGGCTATGTATCGGCGGGCCGAGCGTGCGTAGCGCATCAGCCGGGGGTCGAGGGGCTTCACCCGCCCAAGGATAGGGGAGTAGGTCCAAAGGCCCGGAACCCCTGGCCGATGTGAGCGACTGTTCAGTACCCGAAATGCGCCTCTGGCTGGGCGGAGTCGCGCACCAGTGTGGGGTGCAGTCCGCCCTGGTCGGGGTTGATGCTCTCCACGCTGATGCGGGAGGCGAACACCTTGTAGCTCCAGATCGTGTAGGCCAGGACCCCGGGGACGAACACGGCCGCGGCGACGGTCATGATGAGCAGCGTCGTGTCGGCGCTCGCGGCCTGCTGGATCGTCAGCGAGTAGGCCGGGTCCACCGAGGAGCGCATGACATTGGGGACCATCGCCGCGAAGATAAAGACGGCGGCGAAGGCGATCCCCACGAAGTGCAGGGCGAAGGCCCGTCCCTCACTGGCGGTGCGGCCGGCCAGCAGCGAGCCGATGAGCCCGGCTGCGGCGATGGCCAGCGGGATCCAGGACAGGGCACTGCCGGAGTAGGCCAACTGCGCCCACAGCGCCCATGCGGCGGTGACGGCGGTGGCCACCGGAGCTAGCCTGCGGGACAGACCCAGCGCCCGCTGCGAGAGCTCGTCGGTGGTCTTGAGGGCTACGAAGAGCGCGCCGTGGTTGAGGAAGAGCAGGCAGGTGACGACGCCCCCCAGCAAAGTGAAGGGAGTCACCATAGTCGGCAGCCCCCCGGTGATCTGGTGGGCGGCGCCGGCTACGAGCGAGTCCGCCGGAACCTGCTCGGCCGGCACAACGGCGCCGTTGGAGATCTGGACGACCTCGATATGCATTCCCTGAACCAGGTTCGCGAAGGCCACGCCCCATAGGATGGAGGGAATCCAAGCGCTGATCGTGTGGACCCAGTCCCAGCGGTCGCGCCAGGTCTGGGAGTTGACCTTGGGCCGCCACTCGATGGCGCACACGCGCACGATGAGGCACAGCAGGATGATGAACAGGACGATGTACGCCCCGGAGAACAGGGTGGAGTACCACTCCGGGAAGGCCGCGAAGGTAGCCCCACCTGCGGTGAGCAGCCAGACCTCGTTACCGTCCCAGTGAGGGCCGATAGTGGCCAGTGTCGCGCGCCGCTCCCGCTCATCGCGCCCCAGGATCTTCAGCAGCATTCCGACGCCGAAGTCGAAGCCCTCCAGGGTGAGGTAGCCGATCCACAGGACGGCGATGAGGATGAACCAGAGGATGCTCAGTGTCATGGGTGTCTACCTTCCTCGGTTCAGTAGGCGAAGGACAGGGCCGGGGTGCTCGTGGATGAGCCGGTGGCCTCGGCGTCGGAGCTGTCGGAGTCCTCCGAATCCGCGTCGTCGGATCCTGAGGCCTTGCCGGTGTCGGAGATCTTGTCCGGCACCGGGGTGCGCACGCCCTCGCGGATGTAGCGTCTCAGCAGCACGAACCAGACCACGCCGAGCGCGGCGTACAGCAGGGTGAAGATGACCATCGAGGCCAGCACCGTGGTCGAGGAGACCACGGAGGAGACTCCATCGGCGGTGAGCATGTAGACCTGGGAGACCGGGTCGGACAGGTTGGGAACGATGACCCAGGGCTGGCGCCCCATCTCGCGGAAGATCCATCCGAAGGAGCAGGCGATGAAGGGCAGCCACATAGTGGCCAGCGCCGCCTTGCCCAGGAATGGGTGGGAGATGAGCCTGCCGGAGCGGGTCAGCCACAGGGCCAATGCTCCCAGTCCCATCGAGGCCATGCCCAGGCCGATCATGAGTCGGAAGGACCAGAAGTTGACCGTGACGTTGGGGCTGTAGTCGACGGCGTTGCCGCGGGCATCGGTGGTCCCGTATTGCTGCGCGTAGGTGTCACCGGCCTCTCGGAGCCCGGTGATCTCGGCATTGAAGTCATTGGTGGCCATGAAGGAGTAAATGCCGGGAACCGAGATGAACCGGACCATGCCGTCCTCATTCTTGCAGTCCCCAAAGGCGGCCACGGTGAAGGGGGCACCGGCTTCGGAGTGGCACAGGCCCTCGGCAGCAGCCATCTTGGCCGGCTGGTATTCGGCGACCAACTGACCCTGCATGTGGCCGGTACCGGCGGTGACCAGCCCCGCGGCCACCATGGCGATGGCTCCGAAACGGGTCACGCGGCGCCACAGCTCACGGGCCTCGAAGTCCTGCTCGGCGCGGGCGGCCTTGGTCATCCACCACACCGAGACGCCCATGATGACGGCACCGGCGACCAGCAGCGCCGAGGCGATGACGTGTAGGACGGTGGCCCACACCATCTCGTTGGACAGCAGCTTGAGGAAGCCGCTCACGCCGTCGAGCTCGGCACGCCCTGTCCTGGGGTTGACGACGGCGCCCACCGGGTGCTGCATCCAGGAGTTGGCGGTGAGGATGAAGAAGGCGGAGAAGTTCGTGCCGGCGGCCACGGCCCACATGCACAGGTTGTGGAGTCTGGGGGACAGGCGGTCCCACCCGAAGATCCACAGGCCCAGGAAGACGGACTCCATGAAGAAGGCGAGCAGGGCCTCGAAGGCGAGCGGGGCCCCGAAGATATTGCCCACGAATCGCGAGTACTCCGACCAGTTCATACCGAACTGGAACTCCTGGACGATTCCGGTGGCCACACCCAGCGTGAAGTTGATCAGCAGGATCTTGCCGAAGAACTTGGTGGCCACCAGCCACTGCTTGTTGCCGGTCCGACGCCAGAGCGTCTCCATGAGAGCCACCAGCGGGGACAGCCCGATGGTCAGCGGAACCAGGATGAAGTGGTAGACGGTGGTGATACCGAACTGCCAGCGCGCCAGATCCAGAGAGTCCAGCGCCATAGGAGAGATGGCCATCCGTGCCACCTTTCGGAGATGACGATGAGATCGATAAGATACTCTGTAGAACGTCCTACAGGTCGATAGGGAGATTATAGGTCATCTATGACGTGATGTCGTGAAACAGGTGAGTTTCAATGCGATGACGGCGCCCGTATGGACCTCCTGCTTTCCTTGTTAAGACTACCGTCCGAAGAAGTTCTCGGAGGGTGTTCGGGCCGTGGATGTTGAAGATTAATGATCTTGCGAGTGGGACTGAAGGCCCGTAAGTAAGGTGTGAGAGTCTACTGAAAACTGACTGAATGCTGGAAGAAAACTGATTGTGGTGTGAGACCTGTGTGGGACGAGACGTGGACCACCCGTGGTTGCGACGAGTCGCGCAGGCGCTTATCGCTGTATGTGTGGGATACTTCGAGCCGACTTCAGGTGCTTCGTACCGGTACCTGGGGTCGTGCCTTCCGACCACCCCTGTCCGAGGACCTTGCGCCGCCTGAGCTGCGCCGCTGCGAGCCCGGTCTGTGTGGACGTCAGGTGAGGCAGGCGCCCTTCACTGGGCGCGTTCGAGACTTTTTCGCTGCTCCCGCTGGGGAGCACAACCGCGCTGACGCGTCGAGGGTACGACGACGGCGTCAGCCTCGGAGAGTGCAAGCCCCATGGCACGTCGCACCACATCAGAATCAACAGAATCGCACGAGCAGGATCAGGCAGTCGGTGATGCCGTGAGTGCCCCGGCCCCACGCCGTCGTCGTAAGGTCACCGCTGCTGCCGCCGCCCCGGCTCAGGCTCCCGCTGCTGAGCAACCGGGCGCGACAGACTCCGCAGATGCCATCACCACCTCGGCTGCCGACGATCCCGACCTTGAACAGCCCGAGCCCTCGGCCGCTTCGGTCGCACCAGTAGTCCCGTCGCGTCGTCGGCGCAAGGTCGTCGCAGCCTCGGCCGCCCCTGAGGCGGTCCCGGCCGCCGAGCCGTACGTCGTCAATACGGAGATCGGCGAGCCCGATGAGTCGGGTAGTGCCGTGCCGGGCGTCATGCCGGTCACGGACGCAGCAGAGGCTGAGGCGGAGTCGCAGGTCGAGGGCGAGCAGGTTGACGGTGCCAGCGACGTCGACGACACCGATGAGGAGGAACCTGACGCACAGGACGGTCCGGACGAAGAGGCCACCTGGGAGGACCAGGGGGAGCCCGCGCCTCCGCACCTGCCCGCCGCCTCGCTCCTGTTCCAGGCCCCCGACCCCAGCCGGGCCCGTCGGCGTCGACGGGTCACCGCCGCCACCGCTGCACCCCAGGAGGCCCCGACGGCCTCGCGTCATCAGGGCGGAAGCGACTGGAGGGAGGAGCCTGAAGGGCCTGGATCGGGCTCTCGGGCCGTCACGGAAAGCCGAGTGTCCGATGGTGAGGATGGCGGGACCTCGTCGCTCCTGGGGGAGCGGGCGGACGGACGCAGTCGTCGCCGTCGTCGAGTGGTCGCGGGTGCGGGAGCGCCACAGAAGGGGCATAGCGCCTCTGCTTCTCCGGTCGAGGAGCGCGACGACGATACCGAGTCCGCTGCTGGGCCTCCGTCTGCCGGGGCTCCCGAGAACGGCGCCCCCGGTGGTCCCCAGGACGACTCTCAGGATGAGTCGCGCGATGGCGGAACCCGCCGCAAGCGCCGCCGGGGCGGGCGAGGTCGGCGCTCACGCTCGCGTAGCGAGGACTCCGCACTCAATGAGGCCGACGACGAGTCCCGAGCCGCCGCCGACTCGTCCCACTCAGACGGACAGGAGGCCGACGACACGGCGCCTTCGGCCCGCGAGGACTCTGCGGACCCCGCCGAGGTGGTATCCGGATCGCGCCGCCGGCGGCGTCGGTCCCGCACTCGTTCCGAGGGCGGCGACCCGCGCGATGAGGTGACCGCCCTGAAGGGATCCACCCGGTTGGAGGCCAAACGTCAGCGCCGTCGCGAAGGACGGGCGGCCGGACGCCGTCGGCCCATCGTCACCGAGGCCGAGTTCCTGGCCCGTCGCGAGTCCGTGGACCGCCAGATGATCGTGCGCGAGTCCGACGGCCTCAACCAGATCGCCGTCCTGGAGGACGGGCTCCTCGTGGAGCACTACG
>ERZ773075.1250-NODE-1250-length-14026-cov-5.34199_pt1 | contig 14026 bp, 6 predicted proteins | sample MGYA00580614_ERZ773075 | MGnify/ENA primary metagenome ERZ773075 (study PRJEB29015, sample SAMEA2738021) | human oral metagenome | biome: human oral; feature: human-associated habitat; material: dental | place: China | collected 2043 ... | reverse complement strand
CACACGTAAAGATTCTCACTCCGCTCTCTCCATGGTCCATGCGACGTTGACTGCATCAGCTTGAGGATAAAGAAATGCCGGAATTGCCTGAGGTGGAAACAACGTTGCGAGGCATCGCCCCACACATCCAGGGCAAAAAGGTGGCGGATGTCGTGCTGCGCCAAACCAGGCTGCGCTGGCAGGTCAACCCGAACCTGGCGGAGATTCTGAAGGAACAGGAGGTGCTGAGCTGCCGTCGGCGGGCGAAATATCTGATCATCGGTTTTTCAACAGGCATTCTGCTGATTCATCTTGGCATGTCGGGCAGCCTGCGTATCTTTACGTGTGGCGATGCACGGATTGAACATCCCGACAAACACGACCATGTGGACATGGTGTTTGCAGACGGCACGGTGTTGCGCTATCACGATCCACGCAGGTTTGGCGCGATCTCCTGGCATGAAGGCGCTGCAGAACATCATCCGCTTCTTGAGAAACTGGGTCCTGAACCGCTTTCAGACGACTTCTCCGCCGACTATCTTTATCAAAAATTCCAGACGCAGAAACGAGCAGTCAAACTGGCCCTGATGGACAATGCCGTCGTGGTCGGCGTGGGCAACATTTATGCGAACGAAAGCCTGTTCAGATCGGGCATCTTGCCGCACCGCCCTGCGAACAAGGTCAAGAAAAAGGAATGCGCCGTCCTGGTGGAAACGATCAAGGCAGTGTTGCAGCGTGCGATTGAAACCGGGGGCAGCACGTTGCGCGACTTTGTCAACAGCGACGGCAAAAGCGGCTATTTCCAGCAGGAATATACGGTGTACGGCAGGCACAACGAACCCTGCATCCGTTGCGGCGGTTTGGTGCAGAAGGAAGTTCTGGGGCAGCGCGGGACGTTTTACTGCCCGAACTGCCAGAAATGATTTTCGAACCTTCTTCAGACGACTTCCCCTTAATCCGGGCAAGCTCAGTCGTCTTATTGAACTCCTCACGGCAAGCCCCATGATCGAACCTGACGCTCGCCGCAGCAATGGCGTCCTTGTACAGATCTCCCTGAACAAACCCCTGACGTTGTTGTGGCCACAGCACATGGAGACCGGCGCTTTCCCGTTGCCACCGGGCAACGCTCACTAACCATCCATCATTCACATACCGCCACAGGGAAGCCGAACCGGGCAAGATGAACGTACATCATCCGCTCCTGACTGGGGACCCCGATGCCATTCGCGCTATTTGCCCTATCAAGACGCCTGCCTGCCGTTCATGGCAAAGGGATTTTGCGAGTCTGGCCAATGCTGCTGGGCTGCCTGCTGGCCACAGCAACAGTCCAGGCCGCCCCTTCATCGACCGCCCCCAGTGCGCAGCCCGCCTCCCCGCCCACCATCGCCCCCCGCACCGACGGCCTGCCACGTGAGCTGCAGGAATGGGTGCCCTGGGCGATGCAGGGGCACGAGATGCTGGCCTGCCCCAGCCGGCATGATCAGGCAAGCAGCCGCGCCTGCGTGTGGCCCGAGCATCTGGCCGTGGTCATCGACGGCCGGCAGGCGCGCTTCACGCTGGCCGTGACGGTGTACGGTGCACCGGCGGCGGTGATGCTGCCGGGCGAGGCGGGCAGCTGGCCGACCGAGGTGCGCAACCGTCAGGGGCAGACGCTGGTGGTGACGGGCGGCAGCGATCAGCCGCAGGTGCTGCTGCCGGCCGGTCAGCATGTGCTGACGGGCATGCTGCAATGGCAGGCCGATCCGCAACTGGTGCGGGTGCCGGCCCAGGTGGGCACACTGTCGGTGGTGGCCAATGGCAAGCCGGTGGCAGCGCTGATGGACCGAAACCGGCATGTGTGGCTGAAGGCATCACGCCCGGCCGCAGAAGCGGATGTGATCAGCAACACGATGACGATGCTGGTCCGTCGCCGGATCGACGACGGGGTGCCTCGTCAGGTGACGACCCACTATGAACTGAACGTGGCTGGCCAGCCGCGTGAGGTGGAGCTGCCGGCAGCACTGCTGGCCAACAGCATGCCCCAGGCGCTGCGCAGCGACCTGCCGGCGCGCCTCTACCCGAACGGCCGACTGCAGGTGCAACTGAAGCCCGGCAACTGGCACCTGGAAGTGGATGCCCGCCAGATGCAGCCCACGACCGAGCTGGCGCTGCCGGCCGGTGCGCCCGATGAAGAGATCTGGTCCTACGAGGGGCACAACGATCTGCATGTGGCGCAGGTGGAAGGCGTGGAAGCCGTGGACGCGCAGCAGGCGCGTGTGCCCGAGGACTGGCGTCAGCTGCCTGCCTACCGGGTGGGCGCCAAGGACAAGCTGCAACTGGTGTACCGGACGCGCGGCAACGAGCATCCGGAAGCCAGTTCGCTGAAGCTGGAACGGCAGTGGTGGCTGGATTTCGACGGCCAGGGCATCACGCAGAAGGACATGCTGACCGGCACGCTGTCGGCCCCGTGGCGCCTGCAGCTGCAGGGACCGGCGCAGCTGGGCCATGCCCGCCAGGGCGAGACGGCGCTGCCCATCGGCCTGCTGCAACCGGCTGCCTCCTCCGAACAACCGCATGACGCGGCCGATACAGCCCCCGGCGTGGAGCTGCGCAACCAGAAGCTGACGCTGACCACACTGGCGAGGCTGGAGTCCCGCAGTGACACGCTGCCGGCCAATGGCTGGAACACGGTGCTGGATGGCGTGGAGGCCAAGCTGCAACTGCCCCCGGGCTGGACGCTGCTGGCGGCCAGCGGCGTGGACGACGTGACGCCGGCAACATGGACCTCACGCTGGCGTCTGTACGATTTCTTCTTCATGCTGCTGATCGGCATGGCGGCGTACCGGCTGCTACGGCCACTGCCGGCCACCACGGTGATGCTGGCGGCCTTGCTGAGCTGGTATGACCTGGAGGGCGCCGGGGTGCTGATCATCCTGCTGCTGGTGCTGCTGGCCTGCCAGCGGGTGGCCCCTAAGGGCTCTACCCCCGAAAAGTGGCTGCAGGCCGGCAACCGCGTCCTGTGCCTCTTCCTGCTGCTGGTGCTGGCGCCCTTTGCCGTGAACGAGGTGCGGCTGCTGATCTATCCGTCGCTGGAACATGCCCGGGTGCGTGACACATCCGGCTACTACTACGTGCAGGCTCACCGCCCCGACGCTGACAGCGAAGTGGCCACCCTGCAGAAACGGGCGCGCAGCCGTGCCATGGCCGATCTGTCGTCGATCGACTCAATCGACGACGACGACGTGAAGCGTGGCAAGGCGACTGAACCGGTTCGCCACCAGGGCCGCATCATGCCGGTGCAGACCGGTCCCGGCGAGCCCGGCTGGTCGTGGAATGCCTACACGCTGGAGCTGCATGGTGACGTGCAGCCCGACCAGACGGTGACGGTTCACCTGCTGCCGCCCTGGGGCACGCGCATCCTGAAGATCGTGCGGCTGCTGGTGCTGTTCGGCAGCCTGTGGGCGCTGTACCGGGTGCTGCCGGGCGGCTTTCTGCCCAAGCGGCCCCAGGATCCGGAACCAGGCCATGGAATGGGGACCGCCAGCACCGCCACGACCGCCATGCTGGCGGCCCTGACGGTCCTCACCCTGGCCTGGCCGGCCCAGCCGGTACAGGCGGCCTCGGGCTACAAGGCCGAGCAGCTGGAGGCGATCCGCGAGCATCTGTACCCGGCCCCGAGCTGCCTGCCCCACTGCGCGGCCGTGGCCCAGACGCGCGTGAAGGCCGATGCCGAACGATTGACTCTGCAGCTGCTGGTGCATGCTCAGGCCACGGTGCAGGTGCCGCTGCCCGGTCATGACGGTGCGGACAACTGGCGGCTGGAGCGCGTGCTGCTGAACGGCCAGCCCGCCACGACACGACGCGAGGCCAGCCGTCAGGGCGACGGGCAGGACCTGTGGGTACTGATGCCTGCCGGCATCCATGTGGTGGAGCTGCAGGGTACGCTGGGCCAGGGGGCGCATGTGCGCCTGCCGCTGCCCATGGCACCGCGCATGCTGCAGGTGGACAGCACCGTTTGGACAGCAGGCGCGCTGAACGCCCAGGGACTGCCCAATGACGGCGTGCTGACGCTGACCCGCAAGCTGGACAAGGCGGACGAGCCGACCACGAAGCAGCTGGCCCATGTGCCCGACGCCCTGCCCGGCTTTGCGCTGGTGGAGCGCTCGCTGGTGATGGACGAGCGCTGGCGGATGGAAACGCGCATCTCCCGGCTGTCGGTAAGCCAGGCGCCGGTGAAGGTGCGCTTTGCGCTGCTGCCCGGCGAATCGGTCAACGACGACCGGGTATCGGTGCGCGATGGTGTGGCCGAGATCGAGCTGGGCAGCGCCCGGCGCATCACGCTGGCCAGCACGCTGCCCATCAGCACGGACTTTGTCTGGCAGGCCTTGCCGGCCATGAACCAGATCGAGATCTGGACCATGCGCTACGGCACCACCTGGCACCTGCGCTGGGAAGGCATGGCACCCACGAACTACGTGCAGGACGGCCAGCTGGCGCCCTGGTGGCAGCCGTGGCCGGGCGAGCGCCTGCAGGTTCAGGCCCTGCAGCCCACCACGGTCAGCGGCCCCACGCTGACGCTGCAAGGCCATGTCACGACGCTGACCCCGGGTGCACACAGCACGCTGGCCGAGACCACGCTGCGCTTCCGCGCCAGCCTGGCCGGCACTCAGCGCGCCACGCTGCCGTCCGGCGCGGAACTCCTGGGCATGCGGCTGGACAACGACGAAGTGCCGCTGCAGGCGCGCGACGGCCAGCTGGAGCTGCCGGTGATTCCGGGTGAGCACACCGTGACGCTGCGCTGGCGCGTGCCGCAGGGCACCGATGGCGCCTTCAACCGCTACGAGACGCAGCCGCTGGCCCTGAACCTGCCGGGGGTGAACGCCACCACGCAGCTGAACCTGCCCGAAAGCCGGGTCGTGCTGCTGGTGGGGGGCACCGGCATCGGACCGGCCGTGCGCTTCTGGGGCTTCTTCGTGCTGCTGGTAGCGGTATCCATGGTGCTGGGTCGCCACCGCACGACACCGCTGGGCATGCTGGGCTGGCTGTTGCTGCTGCTGGGTGTGGCCCCCATCTCGCTGTGGGGCGCACTGGCCGTGGTGGGCTGGTTCTTTGCGCTGGCCTGGCTGCCCTCGCCGCAGCAGCTGCGACGCCTGGGCTGTGACGAGCAGGCCGCGCGCAGCACCATGCCGTTTGCGCTGGGGCTGTGGACACTGTTCGCCGCCATCGCGCTGTACCTGACGATCCAGCGTTCGCTGCTGGGCTATCCCGACCTGCTGGTGGGTGGCAACGGCTCCACGCCCTTCGAGCTGAACTGGTACCAGGACCGCTTCCAGAACCAGCCCGACGCCGACTGGGCCATCTCCATGTCGCTGACCGCCTACCGGACGATGATGCTGGCATGGTCACTGTGGCTGGCGTTCTCGCTGCTGGGCTGGATCCGCTGGGGATGGCGGCGCCTGGTGGAGAGCGGCTATGTGGGCCAACACCCGGATGGCACACCCGGAGGCACGGGGGGTACCAAAGGGTCCGATGGGCCGCACGGATCGGGAGCGCCAGGCGTTCCGGGTGACACCAAGGGCACGGATGGTGGTTCCAGCGCCCTGAACCGCGCCCGCCCCACGGCCACCAACGCGAGCGCCGCCAGCCACGCCGTCGCCAGACTCAATGTCGCGTCAGAAAAGGCCGTGGACCCGGATCGTTCCACGCGACAGGATTCGGCGGCTCCTGCCGGATCCATCAACGTGGCCGGATCCACCCGGGCAGAAACGATGGCCACGCCGGACGGTGTGGCAGCGGACCGTGTGGCCGTGGAGCGCTCGGCAGCGGACGGTGCGTCAGCAGAACGAAAGGCAGCAGGCGCCACGGCCGTTCCGGCCCCCGCCCACGAAGCCCACGCCGGCGGCGCGCCCCAGGCCGCCACTTCCGCAGTTCCTGCCGTCCGACACCCCGCCGCGCAGGGGACTGCCCTTGGGGCCCGGCCGCCCCAGCCACCCAGCGCGCTGCGCAAGCTGGTCAAGGTGTTCTTCTGGTTTGCGGCCGTGCTGGGTACCCTGGTGATACTGGGCCTGGGCTTCGTGTTGCTCAACTACGGCCGCTATCTGTTCTGAGAGATCAGGCAGGCCGCCATCGGGCAACCGGGGCGGCCATTTGACCTTTTTTGGCAGGGATGCGCGCAACGATCCGTCATGAAACACGGTGTTTCGTACGGCCTCCCCGTATAATGCGACCCATCGGACCCATTCGGGGACCAGGCCGCCATGGGCGGCTGGCCCGGGTGGTGCCGCACCGGGCCTCTCTCGACAGGGCATGCCCCTGCACCGTCACGACAGCGTTCAGGCACTGCCCCAGGGCACCCTGCCTGTCGGCGTATCAGCCCGGACAACCCAACCAAGACCTATTGTCCTCCTTCCCTCATCTCAACACGGCCCCGCCGACCGTTCCCGCTCCCGCTCCGGGCGCCGGGATGGCTTGTTGCCGGGCTGGAGCCTGACATTGAACACTGACACATCCTTTTCCGGCCTTGGCCTGGCCGACCCGCTGCTGCGGGCGCTGGCCGACGTGGGCTACACCAGCCCCACCCCCATCCAGGCCAAGGCCATTCCCGTGGTGCTGACCGGCCGCGACCTGCTGGCCGCCGCGCAGACCGGCACGGGCAAGACCGCCGGCTTCACGCTGCCCATCCTGCAGCGGCTGCTGGACAACCCCATGCAGACCCGCAAGCCGGGCCGCCCCCGCTGCCTGATCCTCACCCCCACGCGCGAACTCACCGCGCAGGTGGAAGAGTCGGTCAAGGCCTATGCCAAGTACACGCGCATCCGCTCGGTGCTGATCTTCGGGGGCGTGAGCATCAATCCGCAGATCCAGGCACTGCGTCAGCCCGTGGACATCCTGGTGGCCACGCCGGGCCGGCTGCTGGACCACGTGCAGCAGGGCACCGTCGACCTGTCCGGCGTGGAGATCTTCGTGCTGGACGAAGCCGACCGCATGCTGGACATGGGCTTCATCCACGATATCCGCCGCGTCATCGCCAAGCTGCCGGCCAAACGCCAGAACCTGCTGTTCTCGGCCACCTTCTCGCCCGAGATCCGCTCGCTGGCACACGGCCTGCTGGACAGCCCGGCCGAGGTGGACGTGGCCCCGCGCAACACGGCCTCCGAGCTGGTGGCGCAGAGTGCCCACCTGGTGCCCAAGACCCGCAAGCGGGCGCTGCTGTCGTACCTGATCGGCTCGCGGCGCTGGACGCAGGTGCTGGTCTTCACCAAGACCAAGCACGGCGCCAACCGCCTGGCCGAGCAGCTGGGCAAGGACGGCATCGAAGCCATGGCCATCCACGGCAACAAGAGCCAGGGGGCCCGCACCCGGGCGCTGTCGCGCTTCAAGGACGGCAGCCTGCCCGTGCTGGTGGCCACCGACATCGCGGCGCGCGGTCTGGACATCGACGAGCTGCCACACGTGGTGAACTACGAGCTGCCCAACGTGCCGGAAGACTACGTGCACCGCATCGGCCGCACGGGCCGCGCCGGCCACGAAGGCACGGCCGTGTCACTGGTGGACCGCGAGGAAATGAAGCTGCTCACCGGCATCGAGCGCCTGATCAAGCGTCAGATTCCGCGCGTGGAAGTGGAAGGCTTCACGGGCTGGCAGGCTCAGCCGGGTGATTCCACCGACGACATCAACGACCGTCCGCCGCTGCCCCCGGGCCAGCGTCGGGGCGGCAACGGACGGAGGGGTACGCCCGCGGCCGGCCGTGGTGCAGCAGGCAGCCCGCGCGAAGGACGCGATGGTCGCAGCCATGGCGACCTGAACGGCACCCCCAGCCAGCGCACCACGACGCGCGCCGGTGAGCCCGGACGCGCCGGCAACGATCGCCGTCGCAGCCGCGGCGGACGCGGTGGTCGCCCTGGCGGTGGTGTCGACACGACGCCTTCGCAGGACTGATGCCGTGCGCTGATGCGCCGAATAAACACACCGTAGTGATACGCCACCGAATGATGGCGTGATGACAAAAAAAGGCCGCAGAGTGCTTTGCTCTGCGGCCTTTTTTCTTCGGTCTTTCGTGCTTCAGCGATCTTCCCTGCGATGTTCCCCAGGTTTCGCTGAGCAAGCGTCATGCACCGGTGCACCGCGTAACGAGATACAACGGCCGAAAGGATCTTCTCAACGCATCACGCGCCAGAAGATCAGGGCATGAAGTTCAGCCCATCCTTCATGTCGAAGTGGGCCTGCTGACGGATGTCACGTGAGGACGCGCCGATACTGACGGTGTAGCGCCCCGGATGGGCCACCCACTGGTGAGCATCAGGATCGAAAGAAGTCAGCCCCCGGGGCTCCACCCGCATGACAAGCCTCTGCGACTGCCCCGGCTGCAGCAGTCGTGTCCTGGCATAGGCACGCAGCTCGGCGGCAGGTTTATCCAGACCATCATTCGGTGCCGAAACATAGAGCTGCACCACTTCCTTGCCCGCACAACGGCCGGTGTTGGTGACGATGATCGACGCCGTGAAGCCCGCATCCTCACGTGTCAGCTTCAGATCCCGGTACTCGAAGCGGGTGTAGGAAAGGCCGTAGCCGAAGGGGTAGGCCACCTCGACACCCCGGGTGTTGAAGTGGCGATAGCCGACCCGGATGTCATCACGGTACTCGACCTCTGCAGCCCGATCGTTGATGACGATACCGCCACGGGCAGCCGGATCAGGACCCAGCAGCGTCACGCCGGGGAAGTTCTCGGCGGCGGGATAGTCCTTCAGATCGAGTGCAAAGGTATCGGTCAGCTTGCCGGATGGGTTCACCTTGCCGGACAGGACATCCGCCATGGCATGACCCGCTTCCTGCCCGGGCTGCCAGGCCAGCAGGATGGCATCGACCTGATCGCGCCAGCTGGCAAGCTCGATGACACCGCCAATGTTCAGCACCACCACGACCGGCTTGCCGGCCTTGTGAAAGGCGGTCGAAACATTCCTGATGAGCGTCTGCTCGGCTTCCGTCAGATAGAAGTCATCCTTCGCCTTGCGATCGATGAATTCACCGGAATTCCGGCCGATCGTGATGAGGCCAACATCATTGGCCGTAGCGGCAGCGTCGATCTGCTCGATGGTCGGCACCAGCTCGGGCAGCGGTGGCGGCGCCAGGAAGGGATTGGTTTCCGGGCGACGTGCCTTTTCAGCCTTGATGTGTTGGGCATAGGCCTGCGAAAGTGCCTTGTCGGTGGCGTAGCCAGCATGCTCCAGTCCCTGGGGCAATGTCACCGAATAGGCTTCATGGACATCACCACTGCCGGTTCCGCCAATGATGATGTCATGGGCGCTGTTGCCAAAGAGGGCCAGCTTCTTTCCGGCAGCCAGCGGCAGGGCATCATGCTCGTTCTTCAGCAGCACCATGCCTTCCGTGGCGGCCTTGCGCGAGATCTTCGCATGGACATCCAGATCGGGCTTGTTGCTGACAGGCTCATGACGGAAGGTTCGTGTCCTCATGATCAGATCGAGGATGCGTTCGATGTTTCGATCCAGCACCTGCACATCCAGCTGGCCATTTCTGGCCGCGTTCAGCAGCGCCTGCTGCTGCGACTGGGTTCCGGGCATCAGCAGGTCGTTGCCTGCTTGCATCTGCTTCACGGCATCCGCCCCGGCGAACCAGTCGGTCATCACGACGCCCTCGAAGCCCCATTCATCGCGTAGCACGTCCTGCAGCAGCCAGGGGCTTTCCGAGGTGTAGGTTCCGTTGATCCGGTTGTAGGAACTCATGATCGTCCATGGACTGCTTTCCTTGACGGCGATCTCGAAACCCTTCAGGTACAGCTCGCGCAGCGCACGCTCGCCGACCTTCACGTTGAGGGTGTTGCGGTTCCATTCATGGTTGTTGGCCGCGTAATGCTTGGCCGACGTGCCCACCTCCTGCGACTGGATTCCGCGAATCATGGCGGCGGCCATCTTGCCGGAAACCAGCGGATCCTCCGAGTAGTACTCGAAGTTTCGGCCACCCAGCGGATAGCGATGCAGGTTCAGGGCCGGCGTCAGAAAGACATCGACCCCATAGGCCGCTGCTTCCGCCCCCATGGCCTCGCCCACTCGTTCGACCAGCGCATCGTCCCATGAGCTGGCCAGCAGCGATGCGATGGGAAAGGCGGTGGCATGGAAGGTCTGATGCGGCGCGTCGTCCCGCGTCGGGTTGATGCGCAGACCGGCAGGCCCGTCGGCCAGAACGATCGAGGGAATGCCCAGTCGCGCAATGGGAAAGGTCGTGCCGGCCGCACCAGGAACCCGGCTGTTCGCATCCACCCCGACGACCGGCCCCTGCATGCCTCCCGACATGCCGGCCATGCCCTGGCCCAGCACCAGCGCCACCTTCTCTTCAAGGGTCATGGCCTGGATCACGTCGCGGACAGGCGACACCCCAAGACGGGGCACCGCGTCATCCGCGACGGCGGTCGTCGTCATCTGCAGGGAAGCGGCCAGCGCCAGGCCGATGCGGTATGAGAGCAGGATGGCTTTGATGGCATGGCTGTCTCCTGAAGCAGGGGAAGAAACCGGCTGGATGGCCGGGCAAGCTGCCCCCACACTACACGATCAGGCCTGGGCGGGCTGCAGAAGCCCTACCTGAACGGACGTGGCAGGTGAGACAGGACGCGCCAGCAACCATACATGATGGCCATGAAACCGGTAGGTCATCCCCTTGAGGACATGACGCAAAAAGGCCGCAGGCGCATCGCGCGCTGCGGCCTTCCGGGTGCGGCTGAGGTCAAAATTACTTCTTCTTCGCAGCCGCTTCGCCCTTCTTGGCCAGGTTGTTGACGTTGGCGTCGATCAGGTCCAGCACCTGACGCGAGGCAGCCTGGACTTTCTCGAAGGCGGTATTGGCCTCGACCACGCTCTGGCGCAGCAGCTTGACGGCGCCTTCAGAGCCGGCCGGGGCGTTCTTGGCCAGCGCATCGACGGCAGCCAGCAGCTGCTGCTGGCTGCTGGTCACCTGCTTCTCGATGAGTTCGGCTACCTGGCTGTGAGTCTGCTGGGCGATGTCGTAGACATCCTTCACGTAGGCGGCGGCCTTGTTGCCTTCGGGTTTGGAAAACTGCGAGAACAGGTCGGCCAGCAAGGTGTTGAGAGCGCTGACATCCCTGGCGGCCAGAAGGGCCTTGAGCTGTGCCGAGGACTCTTCCATGCCGGCACGGGCCGCCTGCACGTTCAGTTCCAGCAGCTTGCGGGCGCCGTCGAAAGCCGTGGTGGCCACGGAGTTGGTGGTCTTGAAGGCTTCGGCCTGGGCCTTCATCAGCTCATCGATGGAAGGAAACATGGGGACCTCCGGTATCGGGTGGGGCAGGCAGCGACGCCTGCCCGGAAAAGGTGCAGCCACTGGAACATCAGGATGCCAGAAGGCTCCCGACATTTGCTGCATCGCACAAAACCCATTCTCCCATGGTTTGCTGCGCCGCACAATAGCGGTACTGTCCGGCTCGATGCTTTCTGGCGACGCCTTCCTGAGGCAGAAACGAAACGGCGCCCATGAAGGGCGCCGTGGGAACGTCAGGAAGCGGGCTCAGACCCGCCAGGCATCATTCCTGCTCGTCGGGGTCATGCGCCGCAATGGCAGCCCGCACGCGGGCCAGCACCTTGCGCAGGCGGGCAGCGTTGTCGGGGCCGACGCGGATCATGATCTTCTGGCCTGCCGACAGGTTCTCCAGGTGATCATCCTCGAAGCGGTAGAGCACCTTGGGCTGCACCAGCCGGATGGGACCGGTGGGGCGCGGCGCATCCATCATGTCGTCCAGCGCGGCCAGCACGCGGTCGTGGAAACGCTCCTCGGGGAAGCCGGTTTCCTCGTAGGTGCGCTGCAGGAGCGGATAGAACTTGGCGTACAGCCGGCCGATCTTGCGCGCATCCATCTTCTCGACGTAGCCGATGATGCGGTCATAGCGCTCGTAGTTGGACGGATCCAGCGTGATGGTCTCGCCCTCCTTCTTCACGCGCAGCAGCTCGGGCACGCCCCGGGTGACGCGCAGCTGCGACGGCACGTGCTCGCGCGGCAGGTTGTCGACGGTGATGACCAGGCGGCGTGCCTGTTCCTGCAGGTTGAAGTACTTGCGCAGCTGGGCCAGGGGCCAGTTCTTCGCCAGTTCCTTGTTGACGGCCGCCTCGCCGGCATCGGCCGGAGCCACCTGAACGCGACGCTTGCCAGCCTGGGCACCTGCCTGCTCGGTGGCAGCCAGCTGCTGGGCAGCCGCCTTCTTCTGGGCCTCGACCTCGGCCTTGCGGGCGGCTTCCTCTTCAGCGGCCTTCTTCTCGGCCTCGGCAGCAGCCTGGCGTTCGGCTTCCTCCTTCTCGGCCTGCGCCTTCTCGGCAGCCAGGCGCTCGGCTTCGGCCTTTTCAGCGGCAGCCTTGTCGGCAGCGGCTTTCTCGGCGGCCGCCTTGTCGGCTGCCTCCTTGTCGGCTGCCTCCTTGTCGGCTGCTGCCTTGTCAGCCGTCTGGGTGGCGGTGTCGGCCGCTTCTTCGCGCGCCTTGCGTTCAGCGTCCGCGCGGTGGCGGGCAGCCTCTTCCTCGGCTCGCAGGGCCGGCCGGCCAGTGCCGTCATTGTCGGCGGTCTGCTTGCCGTAACCGGCGTACTGTGCGGGCGAGATCAGACCGGACAGGAAGCTGCCGGCCTTGCCCAGCATGCCGGCCTGCCAGCCCCACAGGAGCAGCAGCAATGACGACACGACAGCGATGACCAGCCAGAAGAAAAGGCCGGAGGAGGGCTTGGGAGGTCCTTTGGGAAATGCCATGGCACTCGAACGGCGTAGACGCCGGGGGTTGTTGCGGAGTGGTCCAATGGTACCCGCTGCGGCGCGGAGAGTATGGGTCGGGCCTTGCGCCGGTCAGGTCTGCGCATGCCTGGCGACCCGGGCGGCCGGCGGGTCCTGTCAGGGGATCCGCGCGGATCCCCGAGCTTTGTCCCGTGCGACGACGATGCGACATCGCCATGTCGGGAGCGTCTGCGACAAAATACACCTTTCGGAACGGAAAGATGTAACGTCATGAAACTCGCCACCCGCAAGGACGATTCCCGTGACGGCCAGCTGGTCGTCGTCTCGCGCGATCTGAAACATGCCGTGATGGCCTCGCGGATCACCGGCACCTTGCAGCGTGCCCTGGACGACTGGGCCTTCATGGCGCCACAGCTGCAGGATCTGTACGACGAGCTGAACCACGGGCGTGCCCCGAACAGCTTCCCCTTCGACCCGGACGAGTATCTGTCGCCGCTGCCGCGTGCCTTCCAGCGCATCGAGGCGGGCGCCTACCCCGCCTATGAGAAGCGCCTGCAGAAAGCCCGGCTGGTGGCCGACGCGCCGCTGCCGGAGGACATGGTGCCGCTGAAGATCGCCCCCTCGCACGCGCTGCTGTCGCCCCGGGGGCCGGTCTCGATGGGCTACCCGGACCTGCGCACGGACGGTGGCGGTCGCCCGGTCAGCGCCCAGGAGACCGATCCGGACGACTTCGCGGACGAGAGGGAGGCGGAGGAGGTCGACGAACACGCCAAGGCTGCGGCGCCGGGCACACACCGCACGGTACCCGTTCAGGATGCCGCCGTGCGCGAGGCTGCGGCCCGCAAGGCGGCGGCCCGGGGCGGGCTGGACTTCAGTGCGCAGCTGGTGGCCATCTGCAACGATCTGCCGCTGAACCTGACGGAAGACGAGGCCGAGCGCCATCTGCTGTTGCTGGGGCTGGCCAATGCCTGGCGCCTGCATGTGACGGGCGACCCGGCCGGTCGGGGCCGTGACCGGGGGCTGGCCCTGGCGCCCGTGCTGGTGACGCCGGACGAGCTGGGCGAGGACTGGCGGGCAGGCCGCATCCACCGGCCACTGCATTGCCGCTTCAATGGCCGTTCCACCGGCAAGATCGACGCAGCCGCCGACATGCGCTTTGATTTCCGGCAGCTGCTGCAGGTCCTGTCACGACAGGCCCCCGTGAATGCAGGCGCCCTCCTCTGCACGGGCCCGGTGGCCAACGCCGATCCGGACAGCGGCTGGACCTCGCTGCTAGAAGCCCGCGCGCGGCGGATCATTGAGGAATCGTCCCAGCCCGGCCCGGCCTTCATGCAG
>ERZ773075.1247-NODE-1247-length-14083-cov-4.49722_pt1 | contig 14083 bp, 9 predicted proteins | sample MGYA00580614_ERZ773075 | MGnify/ENA primary metagenome ERZ773075 (study PRJEB29015, sample SAMEA2738021) | human oral metagenome | biome: human oral; feature: human-associated habitat; material: dental | place: China | collected 2043 ... | reverse complement strand
TGGGACCATCCTCACCCAGGCCGATGGAATCGTGCGTGAAGACGTGGATGACCCGCTGCTTGCTGAGCGCAGCCACGCGCAGGGCGTTGCGGGCGTAGTCGGAGAACACCAGGAAGGTGCCGCCGTAGGGAATGAAGCCGCCGTGCAGGGCCAGGCCGTTCATGACGGCGGCCATGCCGAACTCGCGCACGCCGTAGTTGATGTGGCGTCCACCGTTGAGATCGGCGTCATTGTCAGCCGACGGGCGCAGCATCTCGACGCCCTTCCAGGCGGTGAGGTTGCTGCCGGTGAGGTCGGCCGACCCCCCCAGCAGTTCCGGCAGGGCCGGCCCCAGGTAGTTGAGCGCCCGCTGCGAGGCGGCACGGGTGGCGATGTTCTCGGCTTCCATCACCGTGTCCATCACCAGGTTGTCCATGATGTCTTCCCAGTCGGCCGGCAGCACGCCGCGCATGCGGCGCTCCAGCTCGGCCGCCTCTTCGGGGAACTGGGCGGCATAGGCGTCGAAGGCGTCCTGCCAGCGGGCATGGCGCTCGGCGCCGACCTGGGTGGCGTCCCAGGCCGCGTACAGATCGGCCGGGATCTCGAAGGGTGGCTCGGACCAGCCCAGGGCCTTGCGGGTGGCAGCGATTTCCTCGGCACCCAGCGATTCGCCGTGGGCCTTGGCCGTGCCGGCCCGGTTGGGCGAACCCTTGCCGATGACGGTCTTGCAAATGATGATGGTGGGCGCAAAGCGCAGCTCGCCCACGCCTTCGCCGTCGACGACCGGCCGACCGGTCTCGCCCCAGTCGCGCGCCTGCGCGATGGCCTGGGCCACGGCCCAGGCGTCGTGGCCATCGACCGCGTCGATGACGTTCCAGCCATAGGCGGCAAAGCGCTCGGCCACGTTCTCACGGTACCAGCCCTTGACGTCGCCGTCGATGGAGATGCCGTTGTCGTCATAGAGCATGACGAGCTTGGACAGGCGCCAGATGGCGGCCAGGGCGCAGGCCTCGTGCGAGACGCCCTCCATCAGGCAGCCGTCGCCGGCAAAGACCCAGGTGAAGTGGTCGACGATGTCGTGGCCGGGACGGTTGAACTCGGCAGCCAGCAGCTTCTCGGCCAGGGCCATGCCCACGGCATTGGCCAGCCCCTGCCCCAGCGGGCCGGTGGTGGTCTCCACGCCCGGCGTGACACCCACCTCGGGGTGGCCCGGGGTCCTGGAGTGCAGCTGGCGGAAGTCCTTGATGTCGTCGATGGAAAGATCGTAGCCGGTCAGATGCAGCAGCGAGTACAGCAGCATCGAGCCGTGGCCGTTGGAGAGCACGAAGCGGTCACGGTCGAACCAGCCCGGCTGGGCAGGATCGTGCTTGAAGTGTGCGCCCCACAGGGCCACCGCGATGTCGGCCATGCCCATGGGCATGCCGGGGTGGCCGGAACGGGCCTTCTCGATGGCGTCCATGGACAGCACGCGGATGGCGTTGGCCATGCGACGGGCGGTGTCAGGCGACGGGAAGACAGGCCAGCCGGTGGCCACGAAGGCCTCGGCAGGTTTCTGGGCATCGGGCAGGGTCACGTCGTCCACCTCGGTGACGCCATCGGACCATCCCACATGTTCAGTGGCGGGAAGCGTCTCGCCCCCGGCTTCATCGGGGGAAAAATCCAGCTCGGCAGTAGCAGGAGCTTCAGTGGGAAACGAGTGGTCGGTCATGGCAGAAAGGGACGAATTGAGCTGAAAATGCGATGAAAAACGGACTTTCAATCAGGCGGCCCGCCCGGAATCTGCCGTTGGCGCCCTGGCCTGCTTGCCATGCCATGTCCGGGTCTCTCCTCCCGACGCTGGGCGCCTTCGGACCGGGCATGCCGGCAGGGCCGCCAGGAACCTCTGCACAGTATACTGGACGTCAATGTAACAGCTATTTGCATTGTCTGCAGGGGAAGGCCCTGTTGCGCGCCGGGGAGATTCGCCAGCCTTCTTGGTGACATTCAGGCAACGAATCATTCGGTCGCCTTCCGCTGCCTTCCCTGACGGTTGCTTCCCTGATCTGATGACCCCCCGAATCCATCTGCCTGCCCTGGCCGACCAGCCCGCGCCCCCTGTCCCGTCCGATCCCCTGCCGCTGGACGAGCCGGCCGCACACCACCTGCTGCGGGTGTTGCGTCGCGGCATCGGTGACGGAATCGAGGTCTTCGACGGACAGGGACGCTGCTGGCGTGCACAGGTCGCCTCCACGAAGCCGGCAACCGTGACGCTGCAGGCTGCCCTGCCCTCCGAGCCACCGTCCCGTCTGCGACTGGGCCTGGCGCAGTGCCTCAGCACGGCCGAAAAGATGGACTGGACCATCGAGAAGGCCGTGGAGCTGGGCGTGAGCCACATCGTGCCGCTGCTGTCGGCCCGCAGCGTGGTGAAGCTGGACGGGGCACGCGCCGAGAAGCGCGTGCAGCACTGGCAGCGGCTGGTGGTGGCAGCGGCCATGCAGTGCGGGCGCAGCCGCCTTCCCGAGATCGCCCCCATCCAGCCTGTGGGCACCTGGCTGGCCAGCCTGCCCGCCCCGCAGACCCATGAGCAGCGCTGGGTGCTCAGCCCGCTGGCCGAGTCATCGCTGATGGCGCAGGCCCGTGCACTCGCGGCCCAGGCCGGCGCACCACCTGCGGAGGATCATCAGAACCCGCCGGGCGATGCAGTGGCCAGCAAGGCCGGCGCCACCACGGCCTGGCTGCTGTGCGGGCCGGAATCAGGGCTGGCCGAGACGGAAGTGGACCAGGCGCTATCCCTGGGCTGGCAGCCGGCGCTGCTGGGCCCGCGGGTGCTGCGCACCGAAACCGCCGGGCTGGTGGGACTGACGGTGCTGCAGGCCGCGCTGGGCGACCTGGGCTAGGCCTGAGCCGTCGTCGCTGACTACGGCTTGCGCACCGAGTAGAAGACCCGGAACGCCGTCTCGTGGTCGTAGAAGAAGTCGGCTGCGTCCCGAAACACGTCCAGCAGCGTGCTGCGGTCGTCCGCCGACAGCTGCGTCGCATCGGGCAGGTTCTCGATGAGCAGCACGAACCCGGGACGGTCAGCCTCGTCCGAAGGCTTCAGATCGGTCAGACAATCATAGAGTGCGTCGAGATTGCAGCCGTAATGGGCCGGCAGCTTCAGTCCCTCCCCCAGAGCGGCCAGCACGGACGCCTTGTCATGGGCTGCCGCGCAATCGCACTGCAGCAGGGTCTGGTCGGTCTGCAGCGCAGCACGCACCAGACCGTTCTTGTCATAGGCACCCAGCGGCAGTACCGCGTGCCGGGGGATGTTGGACAGTGCACTCATGGGAACTCGATCCTGCGGAAGGTCTGGTAGTGGTCGTCCGTGTAATAGAACTCGGTGGGCCGGCCATCCGGGCCGCCAGCAATGATGCGCCGCGCCCCGCGTGAGCGGACCTGCGGTGTCCTGACCGTGTATTCGGTGTAGTAGCCCCGGCGCTGACGCGGCAGCTTGCGCTCGTAGTTGCCGAAGACGGTGCCGTCCTTCTCGTAGGGGTACGGGCCGCCTTCACGGATCAGCGCCAGCGTTTGGCGCGCCTCGGCCGGCAGATCTGCCACCGCCACGGTACCCAGGCCGTCAGCCCCCTGCCGGGATGCCCTGTCGGAGGACCGGTCGGAAGCACGATCGGATGCCCGGCCAGATGCCCTGTCCGGATTACGGTCATTTGCCCGTTCGGACGCCCTGTCGCGGGTCCAGTCAGCTACCCCGCCGGACGCCCTGTCGGAAGCGCGCTCTGACGCCCGGTCCTGCGCCCGTTCTGATGTTCGGCTGGATGCCTGATCCGAGGCCTGTCCTGCTGTCTGTCCAGACACCTGCACGGACGCCCGCACGTCCGGCTGCGGCTGGCCATTGCAGGCCTGCAGGACCGACAGCCCCGTGCCCAGCAGCAGGGTAGCCAGCAGCACGAACAGCGCCCGCGCCGGGCCCTGCCACCGCACCCGCAACAGGGACCGCTGTTGCGGCGCACGCCCACCCGCCGCTGCGGACGACGAATTGAACAGAGTGCGAATGAACGTGACAAAGGCTTTCATCCTCCCATCCTACGACAGGCCTCGGTCGGCGGGAAGCCCCGACGGGCATGACGCTGGCACGCCGCCATCGTCCTGTCATCGTGGAATGGGCGACGACATCCTCCGATAGCCGGTATTCTTTCCGGTTCACCCATTGAAAATGGGCACGGATCACCGGGGCCCCATCGACCACCAGGAACGTCACCCCATGCCAGACGCTGCCGCTCACCCCTCTCCCCGCATCCTGCTGTGGCTGGTAGCGGTGGGGTTCTTCATGCAGACGCTGGACGGCACCATCGTCAACACGGCGCTGCCGGCCATGGCGACCAGCCTGGGCGAAAGTCCGCTGCGCCTGCAGGCCGTGGTGGTGGCCTACATGCTGACCATGGCGGCGCTGATCCCTGCCAGCGGCTGGCTGGCTGACCGCTTCGGGTCGCAGCGGGTGTTCCTGAGCGCCATCGTGCTGTTCTCGGCCGGCTCGGCGGCCTGCGCGCTCTCCAACGACCTGTCGCAGCTGATCGCGGCCCGGGTGCTGCAGGGCCTGGGGGCCGCCGTGCTGCTGCCGGTGGGCCGGCTGGTGATCCTGCAGCACTTCCCGCGCGAGGAACTGCTGTCGGCCATGAGCTTCGTGGCCATCCCGGGACTCATCGGCCCGCTGATCGGACCGACGCTGGGCGGCTGGCTGGTGGAGACCGCCTCGTGGCACTGGATCTTCCTCATCAACCTGCCCGTGGGCCTGGTGGGTGCACTGGCCACGATGCGCTACATGCCCAACCTCAAGCGCACCGACGCCGGCCGCTTTGACCTGGCCGGCTACGCCATGCTGGTGCTGGCCATGATCGCCATCTCGCTGGCGCTGGACGGACTGGGCGGTCTGGGCTGGGCCAGCACGCTGGTGGTGCTGCTGATGGTGGCCGGACTGGCAGCGCTGACGGCCTACTGGCTGCACGCCATGCGCCACCCCGCCCCGCTGTTTCCGCCGGCGCTCTTTACCGTGCCCAGCTACCGCGTGGGCATCCTGGGCAACCTGTTCGCACGCATCGGATCCGGCGCCATGCCCTACCTGCTGCCGCTGCTGCTGCAGCTGGCCATGGGATTCTCGCCGGCCGAGGCCGGCATGATGCTGCTGCCAGTGACCCTGGCCAGCATCGGCGCCAAGCGCGCCGTTTCCGACATCGTGAGCCGCTACGGCTACCGGCGGGTGCTGCTGGTCAACACCGTGCTGCTGGGGGTGCTGATTGCCGCCTTCGCCCTGATGACGCCCGACCAGCCGCTGTGGCTGCGCACCACCCAGCTGGCCTTCTTCGGCGCCGTCAGCTCCACCCAGTTCTCGGCCATGAACACCGTGACACTGAAGGACCTGGACGCCGCCCATGCCGCCAGCGGCAACAGCCTGTTCTCGATGGTGCAGATGCTGGGCCTGAGCCTGGGCATCACCTGCGCCTCGGCGCTGCTGCACGCCTTCAGCGGCTGGCTGGACATCCGCCCCGGTGGCAACGAGCTGCCCGCCTTCCGCGCGGCCTTCATGGCGGTCGGGGCGCTGACGGTGGGATCGGCGGCGATCTTCTGGCAGTTGCGGGCGGATGCGCCCGGGCAGGTTCGGGATCTCGGGGCATAAAAAGGAAGCAGTCGCCGCCGACGGCACCTGCCGCTCTTGTTCCCGGACGCGTCAGATGTAGCGCTCAAGCCCCTTCAGGAACGCCTTGCGCTTCTCGTCCGTGATCAGGTTGGCCTTGCCGCAGTTCACCCAGCGGCGACGACGGGCGCCCACGCCCTTCATCGTGTGGCCCAGCATCGCCTTGGTGATGAAATTGCCGCAGACGAACTTCAGGTAGAAAGTGGGGGCCGTGGAGGTGCTGATGACCAGCGCCTCATCAATGTCCAGCCGTCCTTCCAGGATGCCAACCCGGTTCTCCATGTAGGCGAAGGTCCGCAGCAGCACCTTGTCCAGGAACCCCTTGACGATGGCCGGCATGTCGGCCCACCAGATGGGAAAGATGAAGATCAGGCGCCTGCTGTCCTTGAGCGCCTGCTGGTATTGCAGCACCAGCGGATCCAGCGCCTTGCCTTCGCGGAAGAGAGCCAGCTCCTCCTTCGTGTAGACAGGGTTGAAGCCATCGGCATACAGGTCGATGAGCCGATATTCCTGCCCCTTGGCGTCCAGCAGCGCCTGAACCCGCTCCAGAATGGCATGGTTGAAGCTTTTCTCGTACGGGTGGGCGTAGATGATGGTGGTCTTGCTCATGGTGGTCTCCTTGGGAACCGGGCGGTGTGCGGCCCACTGGCCTGCCCCACCCTAGCACCTTGATGATCCGGAAAGATGCAGGCTCCCGGCCGCACCTGCGCAATCAAGGGACCATTGTGCCCATCACGCCATCAGCACGGATTCATTTCCCTTGCGAACGACGTGCCATCAATGACGAGCTGTCATCAGCCCGCCCAGCAGGATCCCCGTTGGGTCAAACTGCCTGCGCACCTCGGCAAAGGCCTGCCGAAGCGCCAGGGTCCAGCGCGGCGGCAAGGTAGCCGACAGTACCTGGCGGGCCAGCGGCCCCGCCCCTTCCGGCACCACCAGCTGCAGCTCGCCAGCGGCCACCTGCCCACGCCATGACGGCTGCACACCCTGCGAGGCCAGGCGTTCATCCAGGGCCGCGACCAGCCCGGCCAGGGCGGCAGGATCCTGCGGCGGCAGCGGGATAATGCAGGCCGAAGGGGGGATCGTCGGTGAAACCCGCTCACCCAGCAGCGCCTGCCAGACAGGCCGCACATCCCCTGCCGCTGCACGGCCATGTGATTGCAGCCCGCCGTCGGCCTGCAGCGCCAGGCTCGTGGCGCCCTTCTGCCGTCGGGGGTCGAGCAAGGCCGCCAGACGCCGGTGGGCAGCCTGGACATCGGTATCCGCCTCGCCCGAGAAACGCACCAGCCAGGCCGCCGGCCCGGCCTCTCCCTGCTGCGGGCCGTCCGGGCGCCCCGATATGCCTTGTCCGCTACCGGCCAAACGGCACAGGGCCTGATCGTCCGGATGGCGCGAACCAGCGAGGCGTCGCAGATCCGCCGCATCCAGCAACAGCGCGGCCGAGGGCTGCAAGGCCAGTACGGCTGGCGCATGGACCAGCGCAGCCGCTGCCGACGGTTGCAGGAACAGCGCCCAGCGCGAGACCGTCGGACGGCGCAGCAGGCGCAGATGCAGCCGCGCCGACCAGGCCAGCGTGCCGGCCGATCCGGCCAGCAGATGCGCCAGATTCACCGATCCATCGGGCGTGTAGGGACGCTGCGGACGCGGGTGGAAAGCATCCAGCAGATAGCCGTCCGGCACGCGCTGGCCAGGTGGCCAGTGACGGGCCATGTCGGCCTGCACACTGGCCGCAATGCCGAACAGGGAGGAGACCAGCTGGCCTGCCCGACCGCTGTTCAGGCTGACGGAAGACCGCTCGCCGAACGGGCCAAACAGCTGTCGGGTGCCATCATCCAGAATGGCATCAATGCCCAGCAGCCGGTCGGCCAGTGTGCCCCAGGCCGGCGCCGCGGCAGCTGCGTCCAGACCCGCCAGCCCCCCCAGGGTGGCCCCAGATTCCGGATGCGTCTCGATGGGCAGCCACCAGCCATGGGGTTGCAGCAGACGGTTCAGATCGGCCAGTCGCACACCGGGCTGGACCTCGATCATGCCGCGTGTACCGTCGAAGCGGGCAGCACGGGTGAGATGGGCAGAAGCATCGATCTGCAGGCCGGGCAGACCGCGTCGTGACGAATCCGCATGGCCTGCGGACACGGCAGGAAGCCCCCCGGTCGCGCCCCCGAAGCTGACCGGCACGGCCAGCTCTCGCGCCAGCTCCAGCGCCGTGGCCACGTCGGTTTCATCCTGCGGCTGCAGGCGGGCATGGCCGCCCGCCAGAATCAGCTCGCCCCGAACCAGCCGGCGCAGACGCTGCACCAGCCGGGCCAGGCGCTCTGCGGAATCAGAGGTCGACGGACTTGCGGCCGCCATCGGCCTGCGATGCCATGGCCTGCGAGGTGGCGTTGTTGCCCGCCGCCACCGACACCGAGACGAACTCGTCACGGCGACGCAGCACCTTGTTGCCATAGCCGCCGTCATGCGACATGCGGGCGGCCCCCACGTAGGCCTTCAGGGCCTGGCGCTCGCTGCCGCCGTAGCGCTTCAGGTAGTCGGACAGGATGCTGCTGCCCACCTGGATGTTGACCTTGGGCTCCCAGACCGTGTCCGTGCTGCCGTAGGGCTTGAAGCGCTTCTTGTGCATGCGGGTATGCACCTGCATGAGCCCCTGGGCGCCCACGCGGCTTTGCGCCCGGGGATTGAAGCTGGACTCGGTGGCCATGACGGCCATGATGAGATAGGGATCGACGTTGTAGGTTTTGCCCGACTGGCGGGCATAGCCCATGTACTGCTCGACGGAACTTGCGCTCACGCGGTACTTGCGGGCGATGTGCTGCACCACGCCGCGCTCGGCGCGCGTGAGGCGAACCGACGGGCTCTCGCGCGAGGCATCCGCGATCTTGCGCAGGCCACTGCGGGTGGTCGGACGCATCAGCCGCTTGCTGCGCTGCGCGCGCACGGCATTCCGGGAAGAGGAACGGCGCTCGTCCGCACCCACGGCCATGCGTCCCGCAGACGCACGACTGGCGGGTTTCTGCGCCGCCTTCGTGGCGCTGCGCGTGCCCTGGGCCGTGCGATGAATGCGACCAGCGTCATCCGACGCCGAAACATTGACCGCAGCGCTGCCCCCCACGGCACTCGACGGCTGGGCTTCGCGAATCTCGACCGGTGCCCGTGCCTCGGCCGCCGCCGACACCACCTCACGGCTGCCACCGCTGGACTCGCTGCGCTCGGCCGGGCGCGTACGCTCGGAGCCGATGTCGTCCTCGTCGGCCTCGGCCAGCGAGGGCACCGCACCGAACATCAGGGCCGAACCTGCCAGCATGGCCATCCACAGACGCCCGGCCACGGAACGACCCGACCCGTGACGTGCGGACAAAGACGGGTTTGTCCGTGCGGAGGCGGCAAGGGGAACGGCAGACGAGGCTGGCATGGTGAAGGCTCCTGGTTCAGTGGGCACTGCATGGACAACAGGATGGGTGCGCGGACAGCAGGGGCTGCAGGCCCGGCGCTGCCGTTCAGGCAGAACGCCCCCGACGGGACGCCCTGCCGGCAAGGGCAGCGCGGGGCAAGAACCCAAGAAAATACCCGCGAAAGGCAGGGGAATACCGCCCGGCGGCAAACCCTGACTTGTAAAAAACAACATTTTGACAACAATTACTGCGCATTTTAACAGCCTTTTCGCTGCCAACACGCATCAGACGTGCAATTTGACCTTGCGCAAAGTCTGTCGACACTCCCCATTCCTGACGCCTCACCTCCCTTGCCATCGGCGTCAGGGCCTTCCGCAGCCACCTGTCGACACAGCGTGACACAATGCAGGCAACGACAAAGGATCGAACCATGCCCCTACGTTATGCCGACCTGCGGGAGTTCCTGCAGTACCTGGAAGGCCGCGATCAGCTTCGCCGCATCGACGTGTCGGTCTCGCCCATCCTGGAAATGACCGAAATCTCCGATCGGGTGCTGCGCCAGGGCGGCCCGGCGCTGCTGTTCCGCAACCCCGAGGCCGACGGCCGACGCTGGCGCTTCCCGGTGCTCACCAACCTCTTCGGCACCCCGGAGCGGGTAGCCCTGGGCATGGGGGAAGATTCCGTGGCCGCCCTGCGCGAAGTGGGCCGGCTTCTGGCCTACCTGAAGGAGCCCGAGCCGCCGCGCGGCCTGAAGGACGCCTGGGAGAAGTTCCCCGTCCTGCGCCAGGTCATGAACATGGCACCCAAAATGAGCGCCAGCGGCCCCTGCCGCGAGGTCGAGATTCCCGCCGACAGCGTGGACCTGGACGCCCTGCCCATCCAGCACTGCTGGCCGGGCGACGCCGCCCCGCTGATCACCTGGGGCCTGGTGGTGACGCGCGGCCCCGGCAAGCCGCGCCAGAACCTGGGCATCTACCGCCAGCAGGTCATCGGCCGCAACAAGACCATCATGCGCTGGCTGGCCCACCGGGGCGGCGCTCTGGACTTCCAGGAGCACCGCCGGCAGTTCCCCGGCACCCCCTTCCCCGTGGCCACCGTGCTGGGCGCCGACCCGGCCACCATCCTGGGCGCCGTCACCCCGGTGCCCGACTCGCTGTCGGAATACCAGTTCGCCGGCCTGCTGCGGGGCGCCCGCACCGAACTGGTCAGAGTGCCCGGCACCGAACTGAACGTGCCCGCCACCGCCGAGATCGTGCTGGAAGGCCACCTCTACCCCGACCCCGACGGCGAGAAAACCCTGGCCCACGCCCGCCGTCTGGGCTGGCAGGGGCCGCTGCCGCCCACCGCGCTCACCGGCTACGAGATGGCCCTGGAAGGCCCCTACGGCGACCACACCGGCTACTACAACGAGAAGGACTGGTTCCCCGTCTTCACCATCGATCGCATCACCCACCGCCGGAACGCCATCTACCACTCCACCTACACCGGCAAGCCACCCGACGAGCCGGCCGTGCTGGGCGTGGCCCTCAACGAAGTATTCGTGCCCCTGCTCACCCGGCAGTTCCCCGAAATCGTCGACTTCTACCTGCCGCCCGAGGGCTGCTCGTACCGGCTGGCGGTCGTGTCCATGAAGAAGGCCTACGCCGGCCACGCCAAGCGCGTCATGTTCGGCATCTGGAGCTTCCTGCGCCAGTTCATGTACACCAAGTTCATCATCGTGGTGGACGACGATGTGGACATCCGCAACTGGCAGGAAGTCATCTGGGCCATGACCACCCGCGTCGACCCGGCCCGCGACCTGACCCTTGTCGAGAACACGCCCATCGACTACCTGGACTTCGCCTCGCCCGTCAGCGGCCTGGGCTCGAAGATGGGCATCGACGCCACCAACAAGTGGCCCGGCGAGACCACCCGTGAATGGGGCACCCCCATCACCATGCCGGCCAGCGTGAAGAAACGGGTGGATGCGATCTGGCGGGAGCTGGGGATCGGGTGAGGGACAAACGGGATTCCCCATCGCCTTCTCGGGGATGCTTCACGCTCTGAAACCAAACCAGATAGACTGATACAAAATCCACATCCAGTACAAGGGATTCTCTGAACAAGTCCCGCGAGCCGGCACGCCACGGAACGGAATGCAGGACAAGGCGACATTTGCTGTCAATAGCGGGGCTATTGACAGCAAATGGCAACGCAGTCATGCGCCCGTTACGAGGATGCGACGGCCGTGAGGACTTGTTCAGAGGATCCCAAGAGACAGACCCATCCCGTTTTGCCGCCCGGTACCGCGGCTTCCCGCCCTGAGTCCCGCACTGCCGGCCATGCCAGGCGGGCAGCCGCGCACCGTGCCGGTGCCTTCCAGTTCCAGGAGAGTCGTCATGCGCCTGCGCGCCCCCCATCCGTCGTCCCTCACGGGCGATGCCCGTCGTGCATTCCTGACCGTTGCCGGCCTGTCCGCCAACCCGGTCGACTCGACCATCCGCCCTCCCACTCCACGGGCAGGCCATATCCCCCGAGCCGCCCTGGGTCTGTTCATCGCCCTCTCGCTGGCCGCGTGCAACGCCCCCGGGCCACTCAGCAAGGCGCAGACCGACCGGCTGACCTCGCCCGATGCCGCCGTCAGGAGTTCGCAGCTCACCCAGGCCGCCGCCGCACGCTACGACGCGCAGCTCGATGTTTTTCATCCGGTGGTGGCACACCAAGGCATGGTAGCCAGTGAACAGGCGCTGGCCAGCCAGGTGGGCATCGACATCCTGAAGGCCGGGGGTAACGCTATCGACGCAGCCGTGGCGATGGGCTTCGCGCTAGCCGTGGTGCTGCCCAACGCCGGCAACATCGGCGGCGGCGGCTTCATGATGGTGCATGACGCCCGTTCCGGCCAGTACGTGGCGCTGGACTTCCGCGAAACCGCACCCGCGTCAGCCACCCGCACCACCTTCCAGGACGCCAAGGGCAACGTCATCGACGGCAAGTCGCTCTACACCCATACCGCCGTGGGCGTGCCCGGCACCGTGGCCGGCCTGACTCATGCCCAGAAGAAGTGGGGACAACTCCCGCTGGCCAAGGTGATGGCGCCCGCCATCGAAATGGCCGAAAAAGGCTATCCGGTCAGCCCGACGCTGGCCCGCGCGCTGAAGACCGAGGCCGACACGATGGGCCGGTGGCCCGCCACCCGCGCCATCTTCTGGAGGAACGGCGCGCCGCTCAAGGCCGGCGACCGCCTGGTGCAGAAGGATCTGGCCAGCTCGCTCAAGCTCATTGCGCTGCAGGGGGCCGATGCCTTCTACCGCGGCCCCATCGGGAAAAAGATCGTGGCTGACAGCCAGGCACACCGGGGGTTGATCACGGCCGCCGACCTGCAGGGCTACAAGCCGGTGGAGCGCAAGCCCGTGCGCGGCAGCTACCGTCAGTATGAGATCGTCACCATGCCGCCCCCGTCCTCGGGCGGCATCCACCTGCTGCAGATCCTCAACATCATGGAAGGCTGGCCGATCGGCAACTGGGGCCAGAACAGCGCCCAGACTGTCCACCACATGGCCGAAGCCATGAAGCTGGCCTATGCCGACCGTGCCGAGTACCTGGGCGATCCGGACTATGTGAAGATCCCGCAGACCGGCCTCGTCTCGCGCAAGTACGCTGCCCTGCTGCGCAGCCAGATCGACCCGGCCCATGCCAAGCCTGCCAGGGACATCAAGCCCGGCCGGCCCCAGCCCTATGAAAGCGACCAGACCACCCACTACTCGGTGATGGACGCCAAGGGCAACGCCGTGGCCGTCACCTACACGCTCAACACCAACTTCGGCACCGGCATCGTCGCCCCAGGCACCGGCATCCTGCTCAACAACGAGATGGATGACTTCTCCGTCAAGCCCGGCGTGCCCAACGCCTACGGTCTGGTGGGCGGCGAAGCCAACGCCGTCGGCCCGCGCAAGCGTCCGCTGTCGTCCATGACGCCCACCTTCGTGCTGAAGGATGGCAAGCCCTGGCTGGTGACCGGCAGCCCCGGTGGCGCCCGCATCATCACCACCGTGCTGCAGACCGTCAGCAACGCCATCGACCACGGCATGAACCCCGCCGAGGCGGCATCCGCTCCCCGCTTCCACCACCAGTGGACACCGGACGAGCTGCGGGTGGAACGCGGCTTCCCCGTCGACACCACCGAGCTGCTGCGCCAGCGCGGCCAGAAGGTCGTCGAGAAGGCCGCCATGGGCCGCACGCAGACCATCCAGGCACAGGATGGCGAGCTGTGGGGCTACTCCGATCCGCGCAATCCGGACGGGCAGACCCTGGGATACTGAAAGGGTCGGCATTGAAGGCACCGCCTCCGGGCGGTGTTACTCTAGCGGCTTTACCTGTCAGCGCCCCCGGCCCATGCGCAAGCCCCGCCCCACCGTCCTTACCCGTGAATTCCTGCAGAGCGACGACTATCTGCGCTCCTTCGTCGACACCCCTCGCCAGAAATGGTGGAGTCGGGAGCAGATCAGCGAATCACTGGAAAAGACGCTGGCCGAGCGCCCCGATCCCGACGCACCCGTCTGGGTATTCGCCTACGGTTCGCTCATCTGGAACCCGCTCATCCACGTGGCCGAGCAGCAGCTGGCCACGCTGCGCGGCTGGCGCCGCAGCTTCTGCATGCGCCTGCTGGCCGGGCGCGGCACCCCCGAACACCCGGGCCGCATGCTGGCACTGACCCGCGCCCCCAGCACGGCCCACCCCACCACCGGCATCGCCTTCCGCATCCGCGAAGAAGAACTGCGCGACGAGCTGATGCTGGTCTGGATGCGCGAGATGATCGGCGGCACCTACGAACCGCTGTGGCAGGAAGCCCGCCTGGCCGACGGCCGCCTCGTGCAGACCATCGTCTTCGTGATGGAACCCTGCACGCCCGCCTACGAGCACGACACCTCGGTCAGCACCGTCGCCCCCCTCATCGCCACCGCCAGCGGCCATCTGGGCCACAATATCGACTACCTGCTGGAACTGGACCAGGCCCTGACCGCCCACCACATCCACGACACCTACATCCAGGAACTGATCGCGGCCGTGCGGG
>ERZ773075.1245-NODE-1245-length-14087-cov-131.222_pt1 | contig 14087 bp, 13 predicted proteins | sample MGYA00580614_ERZ773075 | MGnify/ENA primary metagenome ERZ773075 (study PRJEB29015, sample SAMEA2738021) | human oral metagenome | biome: human oral; feature: human-associated habitat; material: dental | place: China | collected 2043 ... | reverse complement strand
CGTCGACGCCGTCGTCCCCCTTGATGGTGACCGGCCAGGTGGCCTCGGCGGAGGCTCCGGCCGAGGCGGCACCGGAGGCCCCCGCGGAGCCTGCGGCGGTTGAGGTGGAGGTCGAGCTGGAGGAGCCGCAGGCCGCCAGGCCGGTGCTCAGCACCATGGCGACGACGGCGACGAGACCCTGCCTCAAGCGGCGGGCGCGCCGCGTGGATGCGTTCATCTGTCTGTGTTCCTTTCTTATCCGTCCTGCTGGGAGCGAGCAGTCGGGCTAGTACCTGCCGAGGCGAGCTCGGCAGAAGGCTGTGGAGCGGCAGCGGGGGCCGTAGCAGGGGCGGTGCCGGCCGGCGTGACCGCGCCCAGGTGGCGGGGCACCACCATGGGGGTGCCCGCCACTGGGTCCGGGGCGATGACGGCCGCCAGTCCGAAGACCTCGTCGACGAGGTCCTCAGTGAGGATCCGGCGCGGGGAGCCGGTGACGCGGACCCGGCCGTCGTGCATGACGATCATGTGCTCGGCGCAGCGCGCGGCCTGGTTGAGGTCGTGCAGGACGGCCACCACCGTGCGCCCGTCGGCGTTGAGGCGACGGCAGAGCTGGAGGATGTCGACCTGGTGGGCCAGGTCGAGGAAGGTGGTGGGCTCGTCCAGGAGGATCGTCTCGGTGCCCTGGGCCAGGGCCAGGGCGATCCATACGCGCTGGCGCTGACCTCCGCTGAGCTCGTCGACGGGGCGGGCGGCCAGCTCGGTGACGCCCACCATCTCCATGGCCTCCTCGACGGCCGTCCGGTCCTCTCGCGACCACTGGCGGAACATGCCCTGGTGGGGGAAGCGGCCGCGGGCCACGAGGTCGCGCACCAGCATGCCTCCGGGGACGACGGCGCTCTGGGGCAGCAGGCCGACCCGGCGGGCGACCTCCTTGGTGCCCAGGCGGGCGATGTCGGCACCGTCGAGCAGGACCGCGCCCCGGGCGGGCCGGTGCAGGCGGGCCAGGGCGCGCAGCAGTGTGGACTTCCCGCAGGCGTTGGGGCCGACGATGGCGGTGAAGACGCCTGCAGGGATGTCCACGTCGAGGTCCCGGGAGACCACGTGGCCCTCGTAGGCGATGGTCGCGCTCCGGGCGGTCAGGCGCGTCTCGGAGGCGGTCGGTCCAGCGGCAGTAGGCGGATCGGTGGGCTGCTCGGTGGTCGGTCCATTCACAGGGATCTCCTTCCACGCGCCGTCGCGGTCAGCGCCACCATGAGGTAGAGGCCGCCGACGGCGTTGGTCACCACGCTCACGGGCATCGACTCGAGTACCAGCTGGCTGAGCAGGTCGGCGCCCGCCAGCAGGAGGCTCCCTGTCAGGCCGGAGACCAGCAGCGGGGGCTGCGGAGAGCCGGTGAGGAACCGGGCCAGGTGGGGCGCCACGAGGGCTACGAAGCCGATGGGGCCGGCGGCCATCGTCACCACCGCCACCAGCACCGTGCCCAACAGGATGAGGACGGCGACGACACGGCGGGTGGGGCTGCCCAGGACGGTAGCCATCTGCTCACCCAGCGCCACAACCCGCAGATGCCGGGCGACCGGCAGCATCAGGGCCAGGGCGAGTGCGATGGCCAGGCTGGTCGGGGCGACCACCGGCCACCGGGCCGCCCCGAGCGTGCCGGTGATGGCCTTGAGGGCACCCAGGCCCTCGTCGTCGTCGACCCGCACCAGAAGCCAGCGGTTGACCGAGATGAGCATCGAGCTGATGGCGATCCCCACCAGGATGAAGCGCAGCCCGGTGAACCCGCCGCGCAGGGAGACGAGGTAGGTCACCATCCCTACGGCGGCGCCGCCGATGAAGGAGGCCAGGGAGGCGGACAGCATACCGCCGGGCAGGAGCAGGACGCTGACCAGGATCCCGGTCTGCGCTCCGGTGCTGAAGCCGATGAGGTCGGGCGAGCCCAGGGGGTTGCGGGTGATGGTCTGGAAGACGGCCCCGGCCACACCCAGGGCCAGGCCCGCCACAAGCCCCAGCAGGATTCGGGGCAGCTTCCACTTGACGATGACGATCTGGACGATTCTGCGCCCCTGGCCCTGGAGCGCGTCGATGACCTCCTGGGTGGTGACGGTGAACTTCCCCAGGCGCAGGGCGGCGACGGCCACTGCGAGGCTGAGCGCCAGCAGCATGAGGCCGACGACGACGTGGCGCGGGGTGATGAGCACCGACCAGCGGCCAATGACTATCCACAGGCGTCCGGCGTCGGTCCCCACGTGGAAGCTGCGGCGCGGGCCGGTAGCGGCGGGAGTATGCACCGCAGCGGCGGCACGGTTCAGTCTGTCTCCCCTCATGAGGCCCGGTCCTTCATCCGCAGGACCATGAGCAGCAGGACGGGCGAGCCCACGAAAGCCGTCAGCAGACCGACCTGCATCTCGCCGGGCCGGGCCAGGACGCGCCCCAGCACGTCGGCGGCCAGGACGACGACAGGACCGCCCAGCGCGCACAGCGCCACGATCCAGCCCCGGTGGGGTCCCATGAGCCAGGAGGCCGTCAGCGGGGCCATGAGCCCGACGAACCCGATGGGGCCGGCGACCGTGGTGGCAGTGGCGCACAGGAGCGTGATGACCGCCAGGCTCAAGCCCCGCACGAGGCCGACCCGGGTGCCCAGCGCGGCGGCGACGTCGTCGCCCAGGGCGATATTGTCCAGGGTGCCGGCCAGGAGGAGGGCCGCGCCGGTTCCCAGGGCCACGAGGAGCGTCATCGGCAGCAGGGGGATGTCGGCGCGGGTCAGGGAGCCGACCTCCCAGTCGATGAAGGTGCGGAACAGGTTCGGCATCGTCAGCACGACGCCCCGGATGACCGCCCCGGCGAAGGCCGAGAAGGCGACACCGATGAGCACCAGGCGCACCGGTGAGGATGTCGAGCCGCCGATCATCCCGATGACCTGGACGAGCGCGGTGGCAGTCAGGGCGCCGCCGGCCGCCAGGAGCAGCTGGCCGGGGACCGGGAGCACGCCGAGCGCGGCAGTCCCCAGGACGATACCGAGCGAGGCGCCGGCGTTGACGCCGAGCAGCCCGGGCTCGGCCAGGGGGTTGCGGGTGACGGCCTGCATGATCGCGCCGGCCACCGCCAGGGCGGCGCCCACGAGCACGCCGATGATGGTGCGCTGCACGCGCAGGACGTTGATGTTGTAGGAGACGTTGGAGGCGTCGGGGTGGAGCAGGTAGTGGGCGACCTGGTCGGCGGGGATCCTGGAGGAGCCGACGAACAGGGAGGCCAGGATGCACAGGGCCAGCAAGATGGCTGCGGCCAGGAGGACGGCCGGGCGCCGGAGGAGAGGGCTGAGGCGGGGACGGGGGCGAAAGGGGTGAGTGCCCTCCCTGATAACCCGTTCCGGCATCGGGCCTCCCCCACACCATCTACTACAAAGGCATGCCTAACCTAAAGGGGAGGTCGACGCCTGTCAAACCCGGGTCGACCGACCCGACAGCCCGAGCGTCGACTGACACCGCAACTCACCAAGTGCACAAGTGACCGAGACCGTCGGCATCGGACGCGTACCGTGCAGGCGCGGCTTCACCACCAACGCGGCAGCATGAGAGCGGGCGGTCATGCCCCCACCGTAGAACCAACCATCAGCGACGGTCATCGACCGCGGGGAGGAAACGGCCGATCTCCAGGCGGGAGCCGGGGCCTGCATGTCCCGGGGGGCGCAGGCCCACCACCCCGATACAGGCGCACCGCCGCAGTCCGGCTTCTCCTCCTCACGGAGTATGTCGCGCGTGTATACACTCAGCGTATAGTCGCGAGTATGGAATCCAGACTCACTCTCCTCGGCCTGCTCAGTGCCGGACCGGGTCACGGCTACGACCTCAAGCGCTCCTGGGACCACTGGTTCGCCGCATCCAAACCGCTGGCCTACGGGCAGGTCTACGCCACGCTCGCCCGCCTGGTGCGCGACGGGCTCATCACCCAGGTCGAGGCCGAGCCCGGCGCCGGCCCCGAGCGCAAGCGCTACGAGGTCACCGATGCCGGCCGCGAGACCGTCGAGCAGTGGCTGCTGACCCCTGTCACTCCTGCCGGCGACGTCCAGGCCGACATCTTCGCCAAGACCATCATCGCCCTCATGCTCGACGACGACGCCGACCGTCTCCTCGACCTCCAGCGCGCCGAGCACATGGCGCGCATGCGCGAGCTGACCCGTCTCAAGCAGGACGGCGACCTGCGCACGGTGCTGCTGGCCGACCACGCCCTGTTCCACATCGAGGCCGACCTGCGCTGGATGGAGACCACCGCGGCCCGCCTGGGCGAGCTGCGGACGGAAGTGCGCTCATGAGAGCCGCCATCAGCACCGCCGCCCACGCATCCGCCGGCGCCGAGTCCGCTCCCGGACAGGGCGGGGCGCGCCTGCCGGACGAGGTCCTCATGCGCGCCCGCGGCCTGGAGATGAGCTTCGGGCAGACCCGAGCGCTGCGCGGCGTCGACCTGGACCTCCTGGCCGGTGAGGTCCTGGCCGTCACCGGCCCGTCGGGCTCGGGCAAGTCAACGCTCCTGCACGTCATGGCCGGGGTCCTTGTACCCGATGCCGGAAGCGTCGGCTACCACGGAGGCAAGTCGCCTGGAGGCGGCGCGACGGACGTCGCTGAAGACATCGCTGTGAACATCGCTGCGCTCGACGAGGCCGCCCGCAGCCGCCTGCGTCTGAACGAGTTCGGCTTCATCTTCCAGTTCGGCCAGCTCCTGCCGGACCTCTCCGCCCTGGACAACGTCACCATCCCCCTGCTCCTGGCCGGCGTCCCGCGCAGGAAGGCCCTGGCCCGGGCCCACGAGACCCTGGTCGAGCTGGGCCTGAGCGAGCACCTGAACAAGCGCCCCACCCAGCTCTCGGGCGGGCAGGCGCAGCGGGCCGCAGTCGCACGGGCGCTGGTGACCAGTCCGCGCATCCTCTTCGCCGACGAGCCCACCGGCTCCCTGGACTCCCTGGCCGCCGAGCGGACCATGGAGGTACTGCTGGCCTCGGTACGTTCCCGCAGCGCCAGCCTGGTCATCATCACCCACGACGCGCGCATCGCCGCCTACGCCGACCGGGAGGTCACCGTACGCGACGGCCGCATCGGCTCCGGCACCACGCAGGCCGGTTCCGGCCCGAGCGAGCCCAGGTACGCCGCCACCGGGGGCCGGTCATGAGCCGCATCGCCCTGACCAGGCTGCTCGTCGCCAACGACCGCTCCGCCCGGCGCCGCCTGGCCGGGATCGTCGCCGGCGTCATGGTGGGGGTGGCGCTGTTCCTCATGCTGCTGGCCGCCGCCCAGGCCTTCCCCGAACGCAGCCTGCGCTCCAGCTGGGCGTCCACGGCCCTCCTTCCCGGCGTTTCCCAGCAGTCGAGCCACACGGACCTCCAGCCCGACCACGTTCTGAAGGACAGCGAGCTGGCCGTCGCCAGCAACCTCGACACGGTGGGCCCGGAGACGATCACGGTCCTGCAGGTGGCCCTGCCGGAGTCGGGCACCACCTCGGTGAGGATCCCGGGCTCCGACGTCGTGCCGAAGCAGGGCGAGTACCTCGCCTCACCGGCCCTGGCCAAGCGCATCGCCTCCCTTCCAGCCGACCAGCTCGGCGACCGCTACGGCAAGCAGGTGGGCGTCCTGGCCCCCGACGCCGTCGAGGGCCCGGACTCGCTCGTGGCCGTCGTCGGGACGGAGCTGGGGACCGTGGCCTCTTCTCAGTCCCACATTCCTCCCCAGGTGGTTACCGCCTTCACGGGTATTCCCTACGAGAACGAGGCCTATCGGATCGCCATGCTCATCGGCGCCATCGCGGTCCTCGTCCCCGCGATGCTGCTCGTCGGGATCGTCACCGACCTGGGAGCGGCGCAGCGGGCCGAGCGCTTCGCCACGCTACGCCTCATCGGGGCCACGCCCCAGCAGGTGGCCCGCACCGCGGCCCTGGAGATCGGGGCCACCACTTTCGTCGGCGCCCTGGCGGGTGTGGCGCTCTACCTGGTCATGATTCCCGTGGCCGCGCAGATCTCACTGGGGTCAAGCCGCTTCTACTACTCCGATCTGCTGCGCTCACCGGTCAACGCGGTCCTCGCCGTCACCGTCACGACGGCGGGGGCGGCGGCCGTGGCCTGGTGGCGCACGCGACGGGCCGACGTCGGCCCTCTGGGCGGGTCCCGGGAGCGCAGTGAGCGCCGGCCCCGCCTCATCTCGCTGGCGCCCGTGATCCTCGGGATGGCGGGGCTGGTCAGCACCCCAGCGGTGGCCCGCCAGGAGTCCGCACTGACCATCTACCTACTGCCCATCTCCTTCCTGTGCGCGATGCTGGGACTGCTGTGGGCAGGACCGGTCCTGACCTGGTGGGTGGCGCGAGGCGGTCGGGCGCTGGCCCGATCGGCGGCGCAGGTGATCGGCTTCAATCGCATCGCCCGGCACCCCCGGGCGGTCTTCCGAGCAGTGGCGGGCGTTGTTATCGCCGTCTACGCCATGACGGTCTTCGCTGTCGCCATCACGGTCGCCGCGGGCACCCGCGACATCACTCAAGGCAATGGTCACTTGTCCCCCTCGACGCTTGAGGCCATCCCTGCGGTCAGCGACGAGGGCACCCTGGAGAGCGCCGTCGACCGGCTCGCCGCCGTCCCCGGGGTGACGACGGTCGCGGTGGGACGGATCAGTGGAGACTCCAGGCAGGAGGGTCAGGTCATCCTCGAGGCCGACAAGGCGGAGGCTCTCGGGGCGCCGCATGTGGAATCGCCTGGCGGCGCGGTGAGCATCAGTACTCGGTGGCTGTATGAGAACGCGGCCGCCTCGCCGTCACCGGTTAGCGCCGAGGATCTGGCGACCGCCCGTGAGCAGGGCGCGCCCATTCTCCTCGTGGGCACCGACCCGGCCAGCCCCGGGGCCGTCGAGCGGGCCCGTACCGCCCTGGCCACCTCCGATCTCGAGCTGGGCGCCTCCCCCTCCTCGCCCAACTCGATCCAGAGCATCCAGGCCAGCGCCATGGAGAACCAGTTCGCCCGTCTCGGATACATCGGCATCCTCATCGCCGCGGGAATCTCCACGGTGTCGCTCGGGGTCTCGACGGTGGCGGCGCTCCTGGGCCGCAAGCGGGTCCTCGGCCTGCTGCGACTGGTCGGCATGCCGCCGGCGACGCTGCGCTCCATGGTCTCCTACGAGACGGTGCTGCCGGCGGCGACGGCTCTGGTCATGAGCATCGGCCTGGGATGGTTGACCGCGTGGTCTCTTGTCGGCGGGGTCTCGGGCCGCCATATCAGCTGGCCGGACGGCGGCTACTGGCTGGTGCTGGGGGCGTGTCTGGCACTGGTAGCGGTGGCGACCCTGGTCAGTGCCCGCTACGGCCGCCGCATGCTGGCCAGCACCACCGTCCGATTCGAGTAGCAACGGCCGGTAGTGTCCAAATCTGTGACAAAGGTCTTGACCGGGCTCAGTTGCGGAAAAGAAAACCGCATGATTCCGCGGTTCCTTTTGGCGGAGTGATGGCCTCTGAACTCCTTTGTCACCGATTTGGACACAAGTCCCTCCTTCACAGCCGGGCACCGGGGAGAACAACCCCCGGTGCCCGGAGCCGATCTGGGATAGAACAGGGCCATGACCGTACGACGGACCGATGCCGTCCCAGGCGCCTCCTCCGAGGCCTCCCCGAGGCCGCCAGTTCTCGATGCACCGGATCTCAGCCGCCTGCGCGACGGCGAGGCGGACGAGCTGGCCGCCGGTGAGATGGTCGAGGATCTGCAGCTGGCCGAGGCGGACCTCAGCGGCGCCGACCTGTCGGCGGTCAGCCTGATGAACTGCCGGTTCTCGGCGATCTTCGCCGACGACACCGATCTGACCGCGGCACGGCTGGTCGACTGCCGCCTGGAACGTCTGAGCTCCACCTACCTTCACAGCCCGCGCTCGACGTGGCGCACGGTGGAGCTCGCCGGTTCGCGGATCGGCGCCTGGGAGTTCTACGACGCCGACGTCGAGTCCGTCCTCATCGAAGACTGCCGCCTCGGCTTCGCCAACCTCGCCGGGACCGGTCTGCGCGACGTCCTCATCCGGGCCACCCGGATCGATGAACTGGACCTGAGCGGAGTCGAGGCCGAGCGGGTCCGTTTCGAGGACTGCCGGGTGGGCACGCTGCGGCTGCGCGGCGGGAGCCTGAGCGACGTCGACCTGCGCGGGCTGGAGATGAGAGTGGTCGGCGGAGTGGGTTCCCTGGGCGGGGCCACCATCAGCGGCGAGCAGCTCACCGAGCTCGCGCGGCTCTTAGCAGAACACCTGGGGCTGCGGGTCGAGGACCAGGACCACGGACAGAAACCGATAACAGGGAGTAGGCGAGCATGACGCTACTGACATCCGATGATGTCCTCAACGTGAAGTTCGATAGCACGAGGCTCCGTGAGGGATACGTTCAGGACGAGGTCGACGAGTTCCTCGATGAGGTGACCACTACGCTGCGGGGACTTGAGGAGCGCCTTGGTGCGGGACCGGGAGCGACTTCCGGCTCTCACCAGGAGTCGGAGATACTTCTGACCTCCCAGGACGTCAGGAGTATTCGGTTCAAGACATCCAAGTTCCGAGAGGGGTATGAGCAGCCGGATGTCGACGCCTTCCTGGACACGGTCGTGGCCACCATGGAAGCCATGGAGGCACGACTGAACGGTGGCGCCTATGGAACGGGTGCGAGCGCGTACGGATCAGCGCCCGGAGCGTATGGGGATGTCGGCTACGCCACCGGGGCGGGAACCGTTCCGGGAACCGCCGGGGCGACGGGCGACCCGCAGTACGCCGAGGCGATCGCCCAGCGAGACCAGTACATCTCCCAGCTCCAGCAGGAGAACGCCTACCTGCGCGCCGAGCTCGAGTCCGCCCAGCGCCGCCTGGGGGCTACCGGGTTTTAGAACTCGTCAGCGCCGAGAAGTCCGAGACCGCGGAGCAGATGGGGCATTGTTGTCGACGGACAAGCACCCTGGGTACCGAGCTCGGGAGGTTGTCCGTCGACAGGTGGCACCTGGCTACAGCTTGCACGGCCTCATCCCAAGGAAAGTCATCAGGGAGCGTCTTGGCATTCTTCTTGCTGAGTCCTGTTAGTTCCAGATAGTGCGCCTGCGCGTCCGACTGGTTCCAGTAGTTCTTCACATAAGCGTAGTGGGCGTTGAGCCAGACTTCGAAACAGGGCACGGAGACGATGCCGTGGACAATGGTCTGCCTGCTGCTCAATTCCCGGCATTCCTTAAGGAAGTCATGACGTTCCCGACCATCATGGTCGACGACGATCCACACCTCCCTGAAGTCGCTGAGGTCTGACCGAGGGCCGCTGAGCTCCTTGACGACGGTGAGCGGGTCACCGTTGATGACCTTCACTTTGGCTGAGACTCTGTCGCGATCCACACGTCGACACGGCTGCTGCAGGTAGGCGTTCTCGGTGACCCGCCCGTTGGTCACGAGGAGAACAGTGCGCCGTTCGGCTCGTTGACTGCGCCGTTTCCTTCTCGGTGGTGTTATCTCACTTCGCCCCTGCCGGCGTTGAGAGGTACCGGCGGAGGCTGGAGGTGTCGACCCGAGGGATAGCGCCGAAGGCACCGGCGAGGTAGCGGCGCTGCTTGTTCGTGCCCTTGCGATTAGTGGGGAAGTCTGCGAGCGAGAAGAGCTCGCTGGAACCGGAGGACGACTTCTCACTCATCCACACCTCGCCCGCTTCCAGGAGCTGGACGGGAGAATTGTCCAGGAGCGCCGTGTCATGGGTTGTGAAGACGATCTGGGCACCCCGGGTGTTGAGGTCCGGGTCCTTGAACATGTCCACCAATGTGGCGGTCAGCGTCGGATGGAGGCTCGCATCGAGCTCGTCGATGCACAACACCTGGCCCAGCCGCAAGGCGTCAATGGCGGGACCGACCGTTGCCAGCCAGGTGAGAGTGCCCTGACTCTCCTGGCCGATAGTCAATCGATACTCTTCACCGTCGGCACCGCGGTGGTGGAGGACGAGGTGCCGCTGGAGCTCCTTGAGCACCTCGGCGGGAACCTCAGCCTCCTCGTCCTCGCTCCAAGGAAGACGACGCAGGAACTCAAGCACCTCCCGAGGAACCTCCTGCTCCTCGAGCTCAAGACCGACGATGCCAAGATAGGCGGCCCGAGCGAGGGCGTTCGCAATGCCACTCCACTGCTCAGGGGCCTCTGCAAGCCGACTCATCACCCACCGCAGACGCGAACTGCGCTCCTCATCGCTGTGGTGGATGAAGCGCATGGTTCGCAGGCTGCGCGCGATCGGCGCGAGCGTGGCGTGCTTGTACTTAAGAGCCACGGCGAGGAAGAGGTCCTTGGGCGTCGTGATCCGACGGACCTCGTTCGTGGCGCCCTTGAGGGTGGTGCCGGACTCGATCGTGGGCTCATCATCCTCTGGCGCCTGGGTGCGCACGAAGACCTTGCGCCAGCGCTGCCCCGCGGCCCAGAGCTCCTCCCGCGAAACGCCCCAGCGATGCGCCTCGACGCTGTAGCTGTAGCGCTCGTTCTCATGGGTGAAACCGATGGAGAAACGGGACGGTTGTGTCGCATGGTCGCGATCGAGGCTGAAGGGCTGGTACAGGATGTCTCTCCGGCCGCCGACGGCGTGGTGGAGGCAGCTAAGCGCGTCCAGGAGGGTCGACTTGCCCGAGGCGTTGGCGCCGAAGATCGCCGCCACGCGCCATGTCTGCTCCTGCCACGGGGAGCCCGCGCGTGGCGTCAAGGTCTTGAGCGAATTCCGAGTGAGATCGAGGATCGTCTCCTCCGCGTAACAGCAGTAGTTCGCTACGGTGAAGTCGAGCAGCATGCAATAACTATCTTGTGAGCTCCTCGTTTTGGGAAGTTCTTTCCCAAAACGAGGAGCTCACAACTGCCTCATCTCGAACGGCCACCTGATCATCGTCTGCTCGGAGGCGGCGATGACCAGCCTCGGGCGCCGGCTGCCCGGGTCAGCTCCGCTTGACCAGGGGGAAGGTGATGGTCTCGCGGATCCCCTGGCCGGTGAGCACCATGAGGAGGCGGTCGATACCCATGCCCATGCCGCCCGACGGCGGGAAGCCCTGCTCCATGGCAACCAGGAAGTCCTCGTCCAGGACCATGGCCTCGGGGTCGCCCTTGGCGGCCGCGAGCGCCTGGGCCTCGAAGCGCTCGCGCTGGACCACGGGGTCGGCGAGCTCGGAGTAGGCGGTGGCGGTCTCGAAGCCGCGCACGTAGAGGTCCCACTTCTCGGTCAGGCCCGGCTTGCTGCGGTGGTAGCGGGTCAGCGGCGAGGTGTCCTCGGGGAAGTCGTAGACGAAGGTGGGCGCCCACAGCTTGTTGCCGACGAGCTCCTCGAAGATGTCCTCGACGACCTTGCCGGCCACGGCGTAGTCGTCGATCTCCAGGCCGATCCTCTCGGCGTGGGCGACGAGCTGCTCGCGCGGGGTCTCCACCGTGATCTCCTCGCCGAGGGCCTCGGAGACGGAGGTGTAGAGGTCGATCTTGTCCCACTCGCCCGACAGGTCGTACTCGGTGCCGTCGGCCAGCGTGACGACCTCCCCGCCCTCGGGCAGGTCGAAGGCGTCGCGGGCCGCCTGCTGGACGAGGTTGCGGGTCAGCTCGGCCATGCCGTCGTAGTCGGAGTAGGCCTCGTAGGCCTCCAGGGCCGTGAACTCCGGGGAGTGGGAGGAGTCGGCGCCCTCGTTGCGGAAGTTGCGGTTGATCTCGAAGACGCGGTCGACGCCGCCGACCACGGCGCGCTTGAGGTAGATCTCCGTGGCGATGCGCAGGTAGAGATCCATGTCGAAGGCGTTCATGTGGGTGATGAACGGGCGCGCGGCCGCCCCGCCGTGAATGACCTGCAGCATGGGGGTCTCCAGCTCCAGGTAGTCGCGGCGGAAGAAGTTCTCGCGGATGGAGCGCACGACGGCGGCGCGGGTGCGCACCATGTCGCGGGCGGCGGGCCGGGTGAGCAGGTCGAGCTCACGACGGCGCACGCGCTGCTCCTCCGAGAGCGTCACCGCCTCGCCGGCCTCGTTGGTCCAGGTCTTGGGCAGGGGGCGCAGGGCCTTGGAGGCGATCCTCCAGGCGGGGACTTCGACGTCGTCGTCCCCGGCCGTGGCGGCCTCGGCGCCCTCGCGCAGGACGGGCTCGGCCATGACGGACAGCTCCCCGCGGCGCGAGGAGATGACGCGGCCGTGGACGAAGAGGTGGTCGCCCAGGTCGACGTCGGCCTTGAAGGCCGCGAGCGCGGTGTGGCCCTCGGCGGGCAGGGCCTTGGCCGAGAGCATGGCCTGCAGGGTGGTGCCGGCCCCGTCCTGGAGGGTGACGAAGCACAGGCGGCCGGTGTTGCGCAGGAAGACGACGCGCCCGGCCACGCCGACGACGTCGTCGGTCTCGTCACCGGCCTCGAGATGGGAGTAGGCCTCGCGCACGGCGGCGATGGTGGTGGTGACGGGCACGGAGACCGGGTAGGGGTCCCAGCCCTCGCCGCGCAGGCGCTCGCGCTTGCCGGCGCGGACCTCGAACTGCTCGCCCGGGCCCGGATCGGCCTTGGGCTGCTTGGGCCGGTCCGCCGAGCCGTCCGAAGAGTTCGGGGCCTTCGGAGACTTCGGGGACTCGGTGCCGGCGGGAGTGTCGGTGGCGGTCGGGTCGGGGCTGGGGGTGGTCTCGTCTGTCACGTGAGGGAGTCTAACGGCGCCCGCCCGCCCCGGCCGTCCCTCGGGGCCCGACGACTCCCGCACCACACCCGATCCTGGTCACACCCGTGGCGACCGATCGGGTTGGGACGCTTCGAACCGGCGCGGCGCAGCCCGGATAACTCGTTAACCCCACTGGGGCGCCGCAGCAGCACCGACGATGTCGGGGGCCCGGAACCAGCGCCGTCGCCGCGAGATGCAGTACTTCGGCGGGAACCAGGTCGGTGGCAGGTCCTCGCTCCTGACCGGGGTCGGGCTCAGACGCAGGGCAACGCCGCGAAAGGTGCGTCGTTGCTCCCATGAGGCCGGGACCTGAAGGAGGGAGCCGGAGAGCAGCCGCGAGTAGGCCGGTCCCAGGTAGCACCATGGCACCGGATGCGCCGGCAGACCGGCCAGGATCGTCCTACCGACGTGGAGGTTCTGCGGACGATGTTCCTCTGCTCCCACCGCGAAGGAACCGTCGCGCGCGCGGCTCCAGCCCGTGAGAACCTCGGCAAGGGCGAGCTCGGCCCCCAGCTCGTCGGCAACCGCCGTAAATACCTCGAACAGGGGACTCATCTCGGATGCATTGAGACGGTCCAGCCCGATCGTGCACTGGGCCTCGTACATACCGCACGGCTCTGCGATTTGGGAGTTGTTGCCGAGCCAAACACGCCCCATCGGCTCATCTCCGTAGAGGGACATCCCGACATAAACGCCATGCCACCAGTCATCAGCATTGCGGATGGCCGCCTCATCCAGGGGCTGCGGCCAGGCGGGGCCGCTGTACGCGCGTGGCAGCCACTGCGGGGCGGTCCGCCCGACGGCCCGCATCCAGGCGGACACCGGCGTGGCGCACACCGCCTTTCGCACGAACCACCGCATGTGGACAGACTGCGCCACCATCTCTCTAGACCGGGTTGGTTCAACGAAGTCGGGCGGAGCCGGCTCAGGAGCCGGCCACACCACCCGCTCCAACCAAACGGCGATCACACCGTCACATCTGCGCGCCAGCGCCTCCACGATCGTGAGAGCCAGGTCCCCATGAGTCCAGCCACCATCCTCGTACGTCTCGCAGTCGACCCAGTAGCAGAACCTGAGGTCGTCGCGCCCTGAGACGTCCCGGACATACTCGAAGAAATCGAGGGACTCATCCAGCGAGTACGTGTGAACTCCGATCTCAAGGATGTTGCCATCGCGATCATCGCCATCACCGCCTCTGCTGACGCTGAAGTCGGTCCCGTTGCCGTCAGCCTCAACGACGAGTCCGGGCGCACTCGACTCCAGATCCTCCGCTGTCAGTGCGCGACGCATGCACAGGGTGGGACAGTCGGTGTAGGGCCAGTCCATGGCCGGGATCCTATCCGGAGCCCGCGCTTGCGAAGCAGGTACCGATGACCGGTCGATTAGGTTTCAGGCGCGGGCCTCGGCCAGGGGGATGCCGGAGGGGCGCAGGCCCTGGAGGCGGGCGACG
>ERZ773075.1244-NODE-1244-length-14101-cov-28.0668_pt1 | contig 14101 bp, 14 predicted proteins | sample MGYA00580614_ERZ773075 | MGnify/ENA primary metagenome ERZ773075 (study PRJEB29015, sample SAMEA2738021) | human oral metagenome | biome: human oral; feature: human-associated habitat; material: dental | place: China | collected 2043 ... | reverse complement strand
CAGCACACCGGCCTCACCCACAAGCAGGTGGGACTGCTCGCCGTCGTCGACACCGCCCAAGCAAGTTCTCAACGAGAGATCGCCGCACGGCTCGGTGTCGCCCCGAGCCTGGTGGTGTCACTGGTCGACCAGCTCGCCAGCATCGGCGCCGTGCGCAGGACGCGCAGTCGGACCGACCGTCGGGTACAGGTCATCGAGATCACCGACGACGGACGTCAGTTACTGCGGCTCGCCACCGATGCCGCCAAGAAACTCGACACCGATCTGCGCAAGCACCTCTCCCCCGCCGACCTCCAGGCCCTGGACAGGCTCCTGCCCGCCCTCCTTCAAGCCTCTTCAGTCGCAGCCAGGAGCAGGGTGTAGCAGCCGGCCTCACCGGCGTCACTGCACCAGGACGACGCGCTTTCCCGCCGCCGACAGGCTCTCGGCGTCGCGGTGAGCATCCACGACCCGGTCAAGCGGATAGGTCGCGGCGATCAGTGGCTTGAGCTCCCCGGAGTCCACCCGCGCAGCGAGCCACATCAGGTCCTTCACGCTCGGTTTTCCTGACACCATACGGATCATCGACCCCGGCGAGAACATGGACTTGACGATGTCCCAGAAGGCTCCGGGGGCAATGGCCACCATGCGCCCTCCGGGCTTGAGCAGCCTTCGGTAGGCGAGCGCGTCGACGCCCGCAGTGTCGACGACGACGTCGTAGTTCCCGGGAACGTCCGACGGCTTCAGATCGTGGTAGTCGAAGACCCTCTGCGCTCCAGCGCTGACCGCCACATCGCTACGGACACCGACGACGACATCCACTTCTCCGCCCATGATGCGGGCTACCTGCACCACCGTGGAACCAACGCCACCGTTTCCCCCCACTACCAGCACTCGATTCCCTCGACGGAGCTCGAGGGGGCGGAGCGCCTGCACGGCCGTCAAGCCCGCGAGAGGCAGAGCCGCGGTCTCCGTGAGCGGGACCCCATCAGGAGCAGGGGCGAGGCAGTCGGACCGGACTCGCACGTACTGCGCTCCAGCAGCCGTACGGCCGGGAGGCCTCATCCCCAGGTAGCCCCAGACTCGGCTCCCCGGCACCGGTCTCCCGACCTGATCCCCGACCGCGTGCACGAGCCCGGCGAAATCCACGCCCGTACCTTTCGGGAACCCCATCCCGTCGAGCAGGCGCATCTTCCCCCTCCTGGTCAGAAGGTCGACGGTGTTGACGCTGAAGGCGGCAACCTCGACAACGACCTCCTTGGGGCCGGGGCTCGGGATCTCTGCCGACCCCACCTCGAGTACCTCCGGAGCACCATAGGAGCGGAACTGCACCGCCCGCATCGCGTTCTGTGCAACCATGACGCCCTCCTCTTCCTGTTGCGCTACGCTACGTAGCGTAGCGCAACAGGAAGAGGATCACCATAGGCAGATCCTCCCCCAGGGCTCAGCCTCTCCGAGCGGCTCCCAGAAGCGTCAGCAGGACCTCCGAAAGCTCTTCTCGGAGCAGGTCGGGTCGCACCCGACCGAGAAGGTGGACATGCACGTACGGCACACCGAGCAGCGCCGCATACAGCCCGTCGACGTCGGCACCCGCCCGCACCTCCCCTCGGGAGATCGCGCGATCAACCATGGCCTCGATGTCTGCGCGCACGGCGGCGACGACACTCTGCTGCAGCCTTGCAGTCAGGTCGGGATCACCGGCCATGTCGGCCAGCAGTCCTGGAAGCGTGCTCTTACCGGGTTCGGCGGCGATGAGGTCGACCACCCGCCCGGCGAGGGCCTCGACGTCTCCGGTCAGAGAGCCGGAGTCGGCGAGCCCCTCTTCATCACGGCGGTGAATAACCAGATCGAATACCATCTCCGCCTTCGACTGCCAGCGCCGGTAGATCGTTGTCTTGGCAACCCCCGACTGTCTGGATACGCCCTCGATCGTCAGCGCCTGGTACCCCAGGGATCCCAGCTGTTCACGTACGGCCTCGGAAAGCCTGGCGTCGATGTGGGCTCGGCGCCGCGAGGGGGAACCGCCCTGCTGCTCGGCGTTGGACATGGAGCGCCTCCTTCATCTCACGAGGGGATACGGCCCCCTGCCTCAACGTTAGGGCATCGGGCCCCGTCAGCCCGGTACTGCGCAAGCATGAGGCCCAGGTAGTCGATGAGGTCCTGGCGCAGGCGCTTGGGGGTGATGACGCAGGCATCCGGACCGAGCCGGAGCAGAATCGTCATGGCGTGCAGGTGGTCCATGAACTCCAGCTGGAGACAGGTCCATCCGTCATCGCCAGGAGGGTCATCATCCGTATCGGTCGTCGTTGCGCGCAACGTCCACTCCTGCACGTCACTCCAGCGCTCATCCCGCACCCAAGCGGTGGCTGTGATGACCTCGAATCTTTCGAGAAACTCCTCACGCTGTTTGTGCCACGCCGCGGTCATGTCGAAACCGGAGTCATCGTGACACTCCTCAGTGAGTACCTCAGCCTCCTCGATACGGGACAGCCTGGTGAAGCGAACCTCGGCGCCGTGCGAGGCGCACAGGTACCAGCTGCGACCGGCGGCAACTATTCCGTGCGGATCAACGACCTCCTGCGCCGTCTTCCTCGACTTGTCACGGAAGACCATACGCAGCCGATGGTGCGTCAAGACCGCTTCCTGAACGGTGTGGAAGACGGCGTCGGCCCGCTCGCTCTCGGGAAGGGGAAGCCACCCTTGAGGATCAACCACGACGCGCGAGGCAATGCCCATGGATCGGCTTCGATGGCTGTCGGGTACGGCGGCGAGCAGCTTGCGAGATGCGGAGGCGAGGGCGTCGCCAAGGCCCAGTGGCGCAGCACCCCAACTGGTGAGACCGGCGAAGAGGGCCTGGCTCTCCTCACGGTTCAGGCCCGTCACGTCCAGGCGGAAGCCGGGGTCGATTCTCACTCCCCCGTGAGGTCCCCGCTCGCACCATACTGGCACTCCCGCAGCCGACAGCGCCTCGACGTCCCGCAGCACGGTGCGCCGTGAGACCTCCAGCCGCTGCGCCAGGTCTGAGGCAGACAGACGGCCGTGAGCACGCAGCAGCCAGATCATGGAAAGTAGGCGGTCAGCACGCACCGGCTCATCCTCGCACGTACGTGACACAAGGTGGCACCAATGGTCTCTAGCCTCGATGCCGTCCACCCGCCCGGTATCGCCGTGAGAGTCTCAGGAGCATCACCATGACAGACTTTGTTCCCAACAGCGTCATCCTCTACGTCTCCGACGTCGAGGCGAGCACCGCCTTCTACCGCAGGATTCTCGACCATGAACCGATCGAGACCTATCCAGGATTCAGCGTCTTCAAGCTGTCTGACGACATGACTCTCGGTCTACAGGCGGCCGATGAGATTGAACCCGCTGCTGAGCCATATGTGGGCGGGGCTGAGCTGAGTCTGAGCAACGTCGAGCATGCCGACGTCGATCGTCTTCACGCGCAGTGGGAGATGCTGGGCATTCCGATGGTTCTGGAGCCGACCGTCCTCGAGTTCGGCTACACCTTTGTGGCGACCGACCCCGATGGGCACCGCCTGCGCGTGTGCGCCACCGATACCTCGAACTTCGTCTGACTCGAGGCCGTCGGAGCCCCGCCCGTCACCGGGTACGGGCCTCGATGCGTCTCGCCAATGCCCCCAGAGCCCAGTTCACGATGACGTAGGCGACGGCGATGATGACGTAGGTCTGGAAGAAGACGGACAGGTGGGCGTCTATCTTCGCCTGACCGATCATCGTGGAACCGCGGTACATGAGCTCGGGATAGGCGAGCACGTACGCGAGCGTAGTGCCCTTGATGATGGTCACCATCTGTGTGATGAGGGTCGGGAGCATAAGACGCAGTGCCTGCGGCGCCAGGATGAGACGCATCGTGAGAGATCTGCTCATTCCCAGCGCCAGTGCAGCCTCCGTCTGACCTCGGTCCAGGGCCCGGACGCCTGAGCGGAAGACCTCCGCCGTCGTCGCCGAGGTGCACATGATGATAGGCAGCGCCAGCTTCCAGAAGTCCGAGACATCCACGAAACGCGGAACCACTAGCAGGAAGAAGTAGACGAGCAGCAGCATCGGCACCGCTCGCATGGCATCGATCCACAAGCCGATCAGCCACCTCACGGGCCGGTTGTCCAGCAGGCGGAGCCATCCCAGGACGATTCCCAGAGGGAAGGTGAGGACGGCTGCGACAGCCCCGAGGGACAGGGTGTTGCCGGCGGCCTCCAGAAGCTGACTGACCACTGAGCGCCCCAGGAAGTATCGCCACTCGGGATAGTCGAGCTGGCCCGCGAGGTCCAGTCGGTAGAGGACCGCGCCCAGCAGCGCCACGATCCCAAGAACCGCGACGACTGATCCGATGGCGATCATGATGCGCCCCCGCGGACCCGGCTCATCGAAGAGCAGCGCCGCGTCCGTCACCCCGGAGTCTCTGCCACGTTGTCTGGCAGGACGAGGGTCTGTCATGGGCATGATGTCAGAACTCATGCGCGCTCCTCCGTCCCCATGAACTCGAGCCGCCTCTCAAGAAGTCCACCGAGCCTCGTGGCGGCGAAGGCGATTGCCAGGTAGGTCAGGCCGGAAGTGAGGAAGGTGATGACCCCGGCCGCTCGCTCCTGGTTGATCTGCTGTGTAACGGCCGTCAGCTCGACGACGCCGACCGCCGCAGCGAGCGAGGAGCCGATGAGGCAGGCGATGAAGATGTTGACCAGTGGCTGGATCGTGCGTGCCAGGGACTGTGGCAGGACGATGCCACGGATGATGAGCCAGAAGGGCATTCCCAGTGCGCGCGCGGCCTCGATCTGTCCCTTCGGCACCGAGTTGATCCCGCTGCGCACCGTCTCGCACACGAATCCGGACGAGGAGAAGACCAGGGCGACGATCACCGACCAGAACAGTGGAATCCTGATGCCGACGTTGGGAAGCGCCAGGCCGACCAGCACCATGAGGCACAGGTTGGGGATGTTGCAGGCCACCGTCACCCACGCCGCGCCCAGTGCCCGCAGAGGAGGGATGGGACCGACCCGGAGGATGGCCATGAGCGATCCCAGGATTAGTCCGCCCGCGTAGGACAGTACGGAGATCACCAGCGTGATGAGCAGGCCGGAGCCAATATCAGCGAGATTGTCGGTGATGGCACTCACGGTCGCCTCCTTGAAGGATTCGGTTCGTCAATCATGACGTGAACGCTGTGGGCTGTCGCGTCGGCGGCCCTGCGGAGGATCCGCTCGGGCCGCGACGACGCAACGAGCCTGACTGGTCAACGAGCTCCGTTCAGGACTCCTGCGGGACCTCGTCACCGCCACCACCCTGCTCAGGCGCCGGCTCGGAGCCGTCCTCAGAAGCGGGAGTGTCCTCGGGAGCGGGAGTCTGCTCTGCGCCACCCGCACCCTCGGCACCGGCGGTCGACGATCCGGGAACCGAGCCGATGACCGGCGGCTGGGGCGCATCGCCACCGAGTGATTTGCCGATCGTCGCTTCCCAGATGGTCTTCCAGGTGCCGTCCGACTCGATCGTCTGCAGGAAAGTGTTGACGAAGGCCTGGGCACCGGAATCCTTGGGGAGTCCGATGCCGTAGGGGTCCTCGGCGAAGGTGTTGCCGACGATCTTGACCTTGTCATTGGACAGGACCTCGCTCTTGAGCAGGGACTGGTCCACGACGTAGGCCTTGACCTGTCCGCTCTCAACGGCGGCGACGCACTTGGCCTGGGTGTCGAAGGGTTTGGCCGTCGCGTTGGGGGCGTACTTCTTCAGGGCGGAGGCCGATGAGGAGTTGGACTGGACCGCGACGTCGCCGGCCAGGCTGTCGACACCCGTGATGTCCTTGTTGTCGGCCTTGACCAGGATGGCCTGACTGGAGGCGTAGTACGGGCCGGCGAAGTCGATCTTCTCGGCTCGTTCCGGGGTGATCGTGTACGTGGCCACGACGGCGTTGACCGTACCGTTGACCAGAACGGTCTCACGCGTGTCGGAGTTGACCTGCTTGATCTCGAGCAGGGAGCGGGCGTCGTCACCGCCGATGATGTAGCGGGCCAGGACCTGGGCGATAGCCGCATCGAAGCCGGAGATCTTCTTCGTCTTGGAGTCCTCCCAGGAGAACACCTCGGAGGTCTTGGTCCCGCCGGTGACGAACTTGCCGGCCTTCTTGACGGCGGCGGCCCAGGTTGAGGCGGCCACGACGTCATCGGCTGCTACCGGGCCGGAGTTGATGGCCTTGTCGTACTCGGCGTCGGAGGCAGACGCTGAGGCGACGGCCTTGCCGTCGGCACCCGTGTCGGCGCAGGCCGCCAGGACACCAGCCAAGGAGACGGCACCGGTAGTAGCCAGGAGGCTGCGGCGGGAGAAGGTGGTCATGATGTTCCTTTCGTTCGGACGGGGACGGGCCGTCCCGGCTCAAGGCCTGCGGTGGTGGCCGCGCCCGGGAGAGGAGCACGGCCCGGGGCTCAGTGGCTGAGCACCTTGGAGAGGAAGTCGCGGGCGCGCTCAGTGCGCGGTGAGGAGAAGAACTCGGAGGGCCTGCCGGACTCGACGATCTGACCGCCGTCCATGAAGACGACACGGTCGGCCGCCGAGCGGGCGAAGCCCATCTCATGGGTGACGACGAGCATGGTCATACCGGAGGTCGCCAGGTCCTTGATGACGTCCAGGACCTCGTTGATCATCTCGGGGTCCAAGGCGCTGGTGGGCTCATCGAAGAGCATGACCTTGGGATCCATGGCCAGCGCACGGGCGATCGCAACGCGCTGCTGCTGGCCTCCGGAGAGCTGGGAGGGGTGCTTGCCGGCCTGGTCCTCCAGCCCGACGCGGGTCAGCAGCTCACGCGCCCGGTCCTCGGCCTGCTCCCGGGAGATGCCTCGCACCTTGACGGGCGCCAAGGTGATGTTGTCCAGCACTGTCCGGTGGGGGAAGAGGTTGAAGGACTGGAAAACCATCCCCACCTCAGCGCGCAGCTGCGCGAGCGCCCTGCCCTCCTGCGGCAGCGGGATCCCATCGATCTCGATCTCGCCGTCCTGAATCGGCTCCAGACGGTTCACGGTGCGGCACAAGGTCGACTTGCCCGAGCCCGAGGAGCCGATGACGACCACGACCTCACCACGGTGGACATCGAGAGAGACGTCGTCGAGCGCCTTGAAGCGGCCGTAGTACTTCGTGACATGGCTGATGCGCACCAGAACGTCACTGAAATGCCGGCTCTCCCGCCGAGCATTTTCGGCATCGTTGTCGAGAGCGTACTTGATGTCCTCAGTCTGTCCTGTAACCGCCTGATCAGGAGAGGGTGCGGATGTAGTCACGAGTACCTCGTCTCAATGTGGATATGGGAGCGATATCTGTCTCATCGACAGCAACACATCCACATGCGCACCGCATTCCTCCTTGCTCACCACCGCGCAGATCTTGAGAAAGAGTCAACTTAAGAACCACTGCTCCCCGCGGCGACCTACATGGCTAGTGACTCGCGATGAGTACCTGCAGGCAACAAGGTCGGCACAGTTCTGACCCTTCGTCAGGAAGACTAGCATCGCTGCCAGGCGAGACGTCAACCGCATCTCAGAAACACGGTCCCGATGTGGGGTGATGGTCACACGCCACGCAGAGCGCCTATACGCTCAAGTCGACCACCGGTCGTAGTCTCATTCGCATGAGCCCCGCGAATACAGCTGATCCGCGCCGCCGACTCCAACCCGAGCAGCGCCGGGAGGAGTTGGTGAAAGTCGGGGTTGAGCTGTTCGCCGAGGGGACCCTTGACCGTACTCACGTCAGTGAGATCATCGAACGTGCCGGCGTGTCACGCACGCTCTTCTACCACTACTTCCCCTCCAAGACCGCCTTCGCACGGGCAGTCGTGGAGAGCGAGATCCTTCACCTTCACGGTCTGGTGGAGCAACAGATCGAGCCGACGCTGGAGGCAGCGATCTCCACCTTCGCGGGCTACGTGAGAGCCAGACCGAACAGCTTCCGAGCCCTGCACACCGGCGGTCTTGACCAGGATCCACAGATCGCGGCCGCCCTGGCCACCAGCTTCGAGCGCTATGAGCGCCTTGTACTCATGCTCCTGGGAATCACACATCCCGACGATCGCTCGATGTTCGCCGCCAAGATATGGATCAGCACAATGATCGCCCTGTGCCTGGCCTGGTTGGATCGTCCCGAGATCAGCCAGGAGACCATCACGAACATGTCCGCCCAGGCGCTGCGGAGCCTGGTCTCCCAAGCGCAGCAGGACGACCAGAGATGCTCCCCAAGAGCTCCGACATCAGACTTCCCCGACCAGCCGATCGATCAGTGAGAGCACACCGCCCTACCTTTTTTCACCTTTTGGATATTTTTCCGGCATTCCAACCTCGTCGTAAGTAACGGCAGTCGTGTAAGATTAAACGTGATAGCCTCTCCTCCGGTTGTACACAACGTGCAATAAGAGCGACGTCGAGCGCTGCCTGTAGCAGGGCGCCTCACTCTCAGAAGGAGAGCCAACCATGCCTGAAGGTGCCACTGGACACGCGGTGGCCGCGCACAGAAAAACGTCTCGCGTGCTCTTCGCACCAGAGACATTCAACTTCGCCGAGGTGACCCGCTCCATCGAGGTCGCCCGTCGCATGCCTTCCGATGTGGAGTGCGTCTTTGCGGGCTTCTCACTACGCAACTCGGAGTACATCAAGGCTGCGGGCTTTGACTTCCGCCTGCTCACACCGTACCTGAGTGACGAGGAAGGCCGGCTGGCGCTGGATTTCGACCAGGGTCGAAGCCTGCGCCACCCGTTCACGGCGCAGATGCTCGCCCAGCGGGTCGCAAGCGAACGAGTACTGCTGCGCTGCCTGCGCCCGGACGCCGTCGTCATCGGAGTCACTCCCAGCCAGTTTATTTCAGCGCGAGCCGAGTGCGTACCATTGGTTTTCGTACGGCCCTTCGCCTACTCGCTGGCCCACTTGGAGGCTGCACGCAAGGTGGGCGCCACCGGCTTCCTGCTCCGCACCACCCCTGAAGAGTGCCTGGTCGACAACGCGGCCGCTCATCTGCTCCACACGGTTGGAACCCGGGCCCCCCTGTTACGCGCCTTCCACCAGGTGGCCAAGGCCAACGGCGTCTGCCTGCCTCAGGGGGTGTTCGCTGGGCTCACCGCGGACCTCAACCTCATTGCCAGTGCCCCGCATCTGCTTCCCCGGTGGTTGGAGATGCCCGAGGGACACCAGGTGGTGGGACCGGTCTACGCCCAGCTGCCCGGCGAGGTTCCCGAGATCGTTGCCGACCTGGCCGCCGGTCCCAAGCCCCTGGTGTACTTCGCAGTGGGCTCATCGGGGAACCGAGACCTCGTCCTCGACATGCTCAGAGGCCTGGGGCGGGCCGACTGCCAAGTACTTGCGCCGGTGCGCTCCCACCTCCGCGACGAGGACTTGGACACCCTCCCCCTCAACATCCATGTCACTGACTGGATCCCGGCCCACCAACTGGGCGAGGCCGTCGACCTGGCCATCACCCACGGCGGAGAAGGAACGGTGCAGACCAGCTGCGTCCAGGGATGGCCCTTCATCGGGATCCCGTTGCAGCTCGAGCAGCGCTTCAATGTCCAGCGCTGCGTGGCCTTCGGCTCGGCTCGGCTCATCTCCCAGAAGGAGGCTCACAGGGCCGACTGGGCGGCACTGGTGCGTGAGTCACTGGCCGACAACGGCATGCGCTCTCGCGCCCAGCGCATGGCCGAGCTCATGAAGGGGCTGGACGGTCCGGGCCAAGCGGCCGCCGCGATCTGCGAGCTGCTCTGAGTCTGCGGCCTACGCCTGTGCCCGGGCGCTGGCGTAGAGGCACACGACTGCCGCGGCAGCGACATTAAGGGACTCGGCCTTGCCATAGAGCGGAATCGAGACGACGGCGTCGGCCCGGCTCAGCGCGTCTGCGGGCAGCCCACGGGCCTCGTTACCGAGCAGCCAGGCGCTGGGTGCCCCCAGGAGCGACTCGGCCTCGAAGAGGTCGAAGTCCCCGCGTCCATCGGCCGCCAGGACAGTGAGTCCGGCCTCATGAAGGGCGGCCACGGCGTCGTCCAGGGCCACACCGGTGACGACGGGCAGGTGGAAGAGACTTCCGGCAGTGGAGCGCACGACCTTCGGCGCGGTGGGATCCACGCTGCCCCGCACGAGCACAACGGCGTCGGCTCCGGCCGCGTCGGCGGCTCGGATGATGGCACCGGCGTTTCCGGGGTCCTGCGCCTGCGTGAGCACGGCGATGAGCCTGGCCCCGGCCAGGGCGGTGGCCAGCGCCTCGGAGCCGGCGGCCTCCTCGGTGGCGACGACGGCGAGGACGCCCTGGGCATCGGTGCTCATGGCGTCCATGACCTGTTCACTGGTGACGTGCATGTAGAGCCCGGTCGCAACGGCCTCCTCCCAGATCTCGCCGTGACGCTTGACAGCGGCCTCAGTGAGGTAGACATCGAGAACGCGGTCGGAGGCGTAGCGGACTGCCTCGCGCACACCCTGGGGACCTTCGACGAGGAAGCGACGATGCTTGTTCCTCACGTTGCGGCGGGACAGGCCGGCCACACGGGAGATGCGGGCCGAGGCCGGGTTGTTCAGCACCTCGTGGCCGGCGGCCGGCCCCTCACTGACCGTGCGACGCCGCGGCCCGAGAGCAGCAGGCCTCTTGGCAGTGTCATCGAGAAGTTCGTCAGGGTCGGTGCGGGTGCGGCTCATGAGTGCAGCCTACGGGAGGCACGACCAGCGAAGGGAGAGTCATCGTCGCCCGCCAGAGCAATCTCATGCTGTTCATCGGATTCCGGCCCCCGATGCATTGAGACTTATTTACAGTGTAGGTGAATATAAGCCCAGAATTACTGTGATGGTTGCCGGAACTGTAGCCGATGCACAGGACGCGCCAGGTCTTGACGTCGGCTACGAGTCGCTCGATCTTGTTGCGGATCTGGTTGGCGGCCCGATTACAGGTCCTACCGTAGAGGGTTGGAAAGGCAGGTCCGCGAGTTTTCTTTTCGGGGGCGATCGCGCCCAGCCCGGCATCATCTTCCTATCGCCGACGTGCCAGGATGGTGGGGAAGAGCGACGCAAGGCGAGAATCGCATGCCGCAGGTCCACAATCTCGTCACGTACGATTCACGTACCACCATTTCGCAATGACACATCGCTTCCTGAGGCGATTCAGATTCCACACCTGAATCGCCTCAGGAACAAATCATCATCCCATCCAGCGACACACACCCCATTAAAATTCTTTGAACACTCCTATGAACTCACCTCACTGTCTGCAGACAAACTCTTGAAGCGCGGATGAATAGTCACTAACACGAAGACGGCAGCCAAGATTATTCCTCCAATAAGAATCGGCAGGAGTGACCACCAACCATACATGGCCGTCCCCGCGGCCGGAGAAACGACATAAGTCAACCCATTGGTAGCACCTATAAGGCCGGCCAGGCCGCCCTGCTCATCGCGATTCATCAACAAAGAAGGCCCCGCCGTGTAACCAGGCAGAGCAAGACCGATACCCACGCCGATTACGGCTACCGCGATCATAAGAAACGTTGCGCCGCCATCAATCATAAGCAGACAGAAACCAAGTGCACCCGCACAGCTTCCCGCCCGTAGAAGAGTAGTGGGACCCCATTTCGCGCGCGGAACAATGAGACTCTGGGCGATGACCATCCCAATTCCAGCAGTAAGTAGGGCGAGACCGGTCATCAATCCGGTGGCACTCGAACTCAGATTCAAACGGTCCTGAACCAGGAAGCCCGTCACCACCTGGATGAGTCCGAGCGCTGTGAACATGCCGAAACCAGCCAGAAGGAAGGGCCAGACCCGAGGGTCCGTGGGCTTGATGGAGATGGGGGCAGCGACGAGCTCAGCGCGATCCTCGCGCCGAAGACTGAAGAGAACGAAAAGCAGACCGATGAGCAGAATAACAGGAACTGCGCCGACCGATACCATAAGAGAGATTCCCGCGAACAGCCCTCCCACCAAGGCGCCGGCGATCGATGCGACTCCTTGAGCCGCCCCTACTCCCGCCATACCTTTGACACGACTCTTCTCATTCGATGTCACGTTAGCAACATAAGCCTGAGCCGTCGGGATCACCGCCGCGAGCGCCACACCAAAGAGCAGCCCGCGAGTGAGGACGAACAACACGAACAGGACCACCCCGGTAAGTTCACCGTTCAGCCCCAGGTATGCCACCACGGTAAACAGCACCATCGCAACGGCGCAGAAACTCATCGCGGCCACCAGAACCGACTTGCTTCCCCACGACTGGGAACGCCTACCCCAGAACTGACTAGCGAGGACCACCATGCTGGCCGCAACACTGATAGTGACCCCAACCTGCCATTCCGCCAAACCTATGTCGCGAGACAACGGCGCGATGACTGGATTGAGCGTCGTCTGCCCCAGGTATGCCAAGAATACAGCCGTTAGTACAACACCCACCTGAGAGCGGGCACCCGTCCCTTCCCCTAGCGACTCATCCATTGAACTGACCTCCTACCTACTTTGACGCTTAATGTGAAGCACAGCCTAATGTAACACTGTTCCAATCGCAAGGTCGAGCAGGGCGGCGGTGACGATGGACTGGCGCAGATGGTGATAGGCGCTGATGACTGTCTCGGAAGCAGGGGCGGAGTCGAGGTCGGGCAGGATGACGACGCAGCCCTTCCACCCAACCAGGGTCCGGGCCCTTATCTCCAGGTAGCGGTAGATGCTCCGGGTGGTGCCGAACAGGTGCACGAAGCGGTTGCGCTTGACGGGGATCTTGCCTGCGACGGCTCTCTCGGCCTTGGCGACCTGGGTATCGATCCCGTGTAGCGTGCGTCGGGCCCCGTCAAACCGGATCGGCCGACCTCGTCAGCAGAGAGGTTCTCAACTCGATCCGGCTGTGCCCGCGCAGCATCTTCGCGATCGGTCATCAGGCGACGGACATCATTCTTGATCCGTTGCTACTCACTACGAGGAGGCAGACTCGCCTCGAACCCATCCATGAGAGCCTCGAGGAGGGAACGGTAGTAGAGGTCTCGGGCAACATCCGTCTCATCCGGAGAGCCCGCGAACCGTGAGACGACATCACGCGATATGAGCGCGACCCCGGGACTGCCCTGAGCGACATCGGAGAGACTCTGAACGAAAGTCTCATAGTCCCGCGGACCGTCACCGTCATGATTAAACCGGTCATCCGCCGTCGCAATCACCATCATCGCGACATTGATCAAGGCGCTGCAGACGAAACCCACTCGTTCGCCGAAACCAGCCTCGTTCAAGGACTCGATGGCCGAATCGACAATAGGTGCCATCTCAGGGAGTGCCGGGCCATGAAGGATAAGCCAACGGGCGACTCCCGGATATCTCATGAGGACCGGACGGGCCGAGAACAATGTCGAACGGAACCAGTCCCTCCATGGCATCACCGTGGTTGGCGCATCGATCATCAACAGCACTCGCCTGACAACCTGTTGGCTCAGAACCTCACGGCCTCCTACGTGGTGGTAGACGGCAGAAGGCGCTACACCGAGTTCTTTGGACAGGTCCCGCAATGACCACGTCTCCAGTCCTTTGATACGAGTCAGTTCGACGGCGGCATCAATAACGGTCTCGGGAGTGAGACCGGCGTGGTACTTCGTTCTCTGCGTGGCACGCCTTCCTCGACTCATGTTCTTCCTCACCGACGAGATGAGCTCCTAGGAACCTGCCCGACATGTTGCTAAGACAGATCATAACCTGCCGCCAGGGTTCCACGGTCTATCACAACCACTCGGTCGTCTTGAGAGAACGTCCGAGGTCAGCGGCTACTTGATCGCCCAGGGCAGGGAGGGCGATGCTCTCGAACAGAAACGGCGGTGTCACCACCCGTTGGGGTGGCGACACCGCCGTCGTCAGATGCTGTTCAGCAGGCCATCGGCCCACTGATGCATATCAGGCCTTGGGGGCGTTGACGTCCTCGGGGAGGGCCTTGCGGGCGACCTCCACGAGGGCTTTGAAGCCCTCGGGCTCATTGACTGCCAGCTCGGCGAGCATACGGCGGTCGATCTCCACGCCGGCCAGGCCAAGACCCTGGATGAAGCGGTTGTAGGTCAGACCCTCGGCGCGGGCGGCAGCATTGATGCGCTGGATCCACAGGCGACGGAAGTCGCCCTTGCGGGCGCGACGGTCGC
>ERZ773075.1243-NODE-1243-length-14103-cov-72.0729_pt1 | contig 14103 bp, 22 predicted proteins | sample MGYA00580614_ERZ773075 | MGnify/ENA primary metagenome ERZ773075 (study PRJEB29015, sample SAMEA2738021) | human oral metagenome | biome: human oral; feature: human-associated habitat; material: dental | place: China | collected 2043 ... | reverse complement strand
TAGAGCAACTGACTCTTAATCAGTGAGTTCGGGGTTCGAGTCCCTGATGGCGCACGTTACTACCCCCGTTGTTACCCCCAGCGGGGGTTTTTCCTGTTTCCAGCCAATCAAAATCGACCCCGGTAGCGACAGCAATAGCCAGTATTGAGGGGCGCCTAGGCCGATTCCTCCCCTGTTCAATACGGGCAATCGTAGAGCGTGCCATGCCAGTCCTGATAGCAAGCTCCTCCTGTTCTAGCCCCGCAAATTCCCGTGCCTTTCGTGCCCTATCTTTTAAGTCAAATGTTGGTACCACACCACCAGTGTTCATATGACGCATTATTCCACTCTCTCGATAAATAGGTCAATAGGGGCACCCCATTTGTGCCTCATATGACGCAAATATTCTTGTGGGGGAGTCCTGAATGTGTTTTAATGCGATTTATGGCGCAAATTGTATTAATAGGAAGCAATGAGGCCGCCACGATCCTTTGCCTTTCTGTTTCCCAAGTGAACCGCTTGGCTCAAAACGGAAAAATCCCTTTGGTTGCCTCAATCGGTAGGCGAAATATTTTCTCTCTTGCTGATATCGAGGCTTACGCCGATGCCGTGAAGGAAAAGAAGGGGGCCGCATAATAATGTCTCCGTTCCCCAATTTTCATGCGGCTTTGATGCTAGCTATCGAGTTGATCGAGTCCGAGACGCAAACGTCAGTAGTTTTGTTGAGTCTGGTTTCAAAATCGTTGGACGAATGTGCTTATCGTGGATTGTCTCTACCGGAAGCGGATTCGCTTCTGAATGCGCGTATCCAAGCGATTTTCGGCGGTACTAGCGTTGCTGGGCACTTTGTCGGCTTATCCTGTAGCCACCTGACCGATAAGTCAGGTGGCTTGTCTGTTTCAGAAAGGAAAAACAATGGATAACCAAGAAGAGTGGGCCGAAATCGCCTACGAGAACTGGTGTGCCGCATTCTCAAAAATGCCGCCTGTCCCGTATCTTGAGGCTGCGTTGCACGCAATTGTTGCCGTCGTGGAATCCGAAGCCACCTACGACGATACGGTCAAATCCTTGTGCGACACGATAGCGTTTGCCGCCCGTGAAGCCGCCTCTGAAGGCCACGGCATTGACTATATGGACAACTCCCTTAGGGAGGACCTAGAACGTAAAGCAAAAAACCCATCGTGGCGTTTCTTACAGGAACACCTCCGCGACGCCCGTGCCGACGCTCTCCGGCTTGAAGAAGACCGTATGTGGGGAGGTGACAACGACAATGCCGATGATACGAACTAGTGCAGGCTGGGATTTTCGCCCCGCAAGGGCCGATACCGGTATCAAGTGCGATTTCTGTGGTCGCGTGTTTGCTAAACCCGCACCGCCACCAGGTCGAAACGGTAAGCGCTGTTGCCGTGACTGCCGTGAGGAAGCCAGAAAGAAAAAGATTGGAATGTTGTTCTAAAATTCGTCGCCTTACGGGGTGTTTTGGTGCCCTCCACCGAGATGGTGGGGGCCGCCATGATCCTCCGTAAATGAAAATGCGAGCACAATCAAAAGTGATTTTGCGTAAGGATTTGTCACTGTAGAAAATAGCCGTGGTTTATCTGGTCAGTTACACGGCGTGAGAAAAATTATCACAACTGGCGCCTCCATAAGTGCTTCTTTCCGCAAGCTTTCGGGTGAGGGAGGCCCCGAAAGGCCAACAATGCCGTGGCCTGGTGTTTGTTGGTGAGAAACTAGTAGCCGCCGCACAGTACGGGTGCGGGGGCCATTAGTGCTGGGGTGGTCAAGCGAAGCGGCAAAAAACTGGGGAAGAACCCACTGGGGAAGGACCATTAGCCGGGAACCCCTGGGGGGTTCTCCCTTCAGGGCCACCTCTACCACCATCTACCTAGGCCATTCCCTCTCTCCTCCTTGATGCTAGTGGAACCACTACCCCTACCCTCTCTCACCTATCACCCTCCTACCCTCCTACTCCCTTACCTGTACCCCTGTATCACCTGTACTATCCCCGGGGCGAAAATGCATAAACAACATTCCGAATCAAAACTATCTCGTATACTCCACTCAGGCCTTGCAAATTGCAACCAATACGGGGCTGATCCTGACCTCTGGACCGACCTTAACTTGGCGCACTACACAGGCAACAGGGTGGTACGTATACGCCGTGCCCAGGCCCTCGGCAAGTCGCTATGTGCTGACTGTCCGATGCTCAGGCTGTGTGCCGAAATGGCCACCGAGCCCCAGTCGGCGGCTTGGCAAGGCGTGATACTCGCGGGGGTGCCAGTACTGGGTGAGGACCGCACCCAACAGTATCGGGTGGCCATGGAGTCTATACGCATGGTTGCCGCTGGTGAAACCGTTGATGCAGCGCACCGCCACCAAGAAACCTACTATCTAGATCAGCTGATGAAAGCACAGCTGACGATCAAGAAGAACGGCAAGCCCAGGCGCCCCACCCGCCCAGGCCCTAGCCACCCACCCACCCGGTCAAAGGAAAGGACCCGCCCCCATGCCCCCCGCCCCGCCACCCACCCCAGGGGGTAGCCTGGGGTCCCGGTCATGGCGCCGCCTCCGTGCCGCCACTCTCGCCACCTACGGAACCAGGTGTCATCTATGTGGCCGAGAAGGCGCTGACACAGCAGACCATCTGATCCCGCGTTCGATGGGGGGAACTAACGACCTTGATAACTTAAGGCCTGCTCATCTTAGTTGCAATGCGAGTCGAAAAGACATGCCGCTCGATCAATGGTTTGCTTTGCATCCGTTGCCGAAGACCAAATCGAAGCCGTCAAGGGATTGGTGACCGTTTTTTTAAAAACCGCCCCCAGGCCACCCTGCGCCCCGCCATAGAATTCCCCCCGTTCCGACCCCCCGGGGGGTGGAAAACCCCAGATCAGAACCATGACCACCCAAACCACCCTGTTCGACCCCGAATGCACCAGCCCCGCCGACGAACACCGCAAAACCGCCGCCCAGGCCCTACAGAAAGCCCGCGAAGAAGGGCGCATTGACGCCCTCGACGACCTCTTAGCCGGGTTAGCCCTTGCGAACGCACAGGCTCTCGACCTGGCCCTCTGGCAACGCAAGCCCTACGCCGTCGCCCAGCTGACCGGTCCCTATCTCGACGTTCTCCGTGAGCTCCGCCTGACCCCTGCCTCTCGTGAGGTAGCCGCCGATGATAAAATCCTCGCCGCCCTTGAGGGCTTCGGCACCCCCGCGGTTCGCAACACCTAGGCCAACAGGCCCCACGTACGGCCCCGCTATCTGCCGCATCCTAGAGATGATGGGCACGCCACCCATGCCGTGGCAAGAGTGGGCCGCCGACGTAATCGGCGAAATCGACCCCGCCACTGGCCTTCGCCGTTACAGCCTGGTGGTTATCAGCGTCCCCCGTCAATCCGGTAAAACCCACCTTATCGGCGCCGTGTGCTTGCAGCGCATCATGCAGCACCGCAAGGCATTTGCCGATTACACGGCGCAGACTGGGCAGTACGCCCGCAAGAATTGGTTGAAATTCACCGATGAGCTGGTCGACCCGGGGTTTCCGCTGGAATCGCTGTTTAGCAGGAACAAATCTCAGGGGGCCGAGGCCCTGATCGTGGGGCCTCTCCGGTCGGTCTGGACGCCGCACCCACCAGGGAAAAAAGCCGGTCACGGCGACCAGAGCGACCTCAGCGTCGTTGACGAGGCCTGGGTGTTCGATGAGGTCGAAGGGGCGGCAATCATACAGGGTATAACGCCTACGCACGCGACACGCCCAGGCGCCCAAACGATTATCTTGTCGACCCGGGGTGACGCCGACAGCAGTTGGTTCCACGGTTATGTTGACGACCTTCGCAGCGGCAAACGCCAAGGCGCCCTGCTTGACTGGGGTATCGGTCCCGAAGTCGACGCCACCGACATTGCCGCCGTGGCTGCCTGTCACCCCGCCGTGGGTTTCACCCAGTCGCTGGAATCCCTGATAGCCGCCTACAACGACATGGGCAACCCCGAGGAATTCGCTAGGGCGTACGGCAACCGCGAGACCACCAGCCACCGCCGTCACATTTCCGAAGCCGTATGGGAAGCCGCCCGTGCCACCACGCCTATCCCCCAGGACATAGCACCCGCCTGGGGCGTCGCCGTCAGCGCCGACCGCGACAGCGCCGCCATAGTAGCCGGTGCCCTTGTCGACGGTACCCCCACGTTCGAGGTTGTCGACGTCAGGCCTGGTTACCGCTGGGCTCTTCCCAGGCTCAGCGACCTGATTATCCGCCACGGCGGGGTTGCCGTCTACGACGCCGTAGGCGCCAGTGACGTTTTGAACGAAGGCATGAAAAAAGCAACGTTCCCTGTCACCCGGATTCGTACCCGCGAACTATCCGCAGCGTGCGGCAACCTGTATAATCGCCTGACCTCACCCGTGCCCGAGGTGCGGTTTTGGCCTGACCAGGCGTTCGATGCCGCTGCTGAAGTGGCTGTTCCCCGCGACCTTGGCGACTCCTGGGTGTGGGATAGGAAACGCGCCCACGGCTCGATAGCCGCCCTTGAAGCCGCCACCTTGGCCCTGCACGGTTTGGATAGCCATATCGAGGATCAACCACCCGAGATTTTCATACCGTAGCCCCTGGTCAGATCGTGAATGCAGCGCCGTATCGTCGGCGCTGTTTATGTTTATCCGCATGGGGATATTCGCCCGCTGGAAAGCACTCAAGGCCATGGTCAACGACGTTAGTTCGCCGTTCACCACTGGCGTCCTGACCGAGGTAGATTCCACCGCCCTAGCAGCTTTGAGCAGCGATATCTCCCGTGAGCAGGCCATGGCCATACCCGCTATCTGCCGCGCCCGAAACCTGCTGTGCACCACAGCCGCCCGCGCTATTCTCATCGCCCAAAAAGACGGCACCCCGGTCGACCCACAGCCCCAGTGGATCAACCGCACCGACGGGCTGCTCCCGCCGTATCACCGCATGCTATGGACCATCGACGACCTGCTGTTTTACGGCGCTTCACTATGGCGTGTCACCCGCGATTTTGATGGGCACGTCCTCACCGCAGACCGGGTAATCCGTGAGGCCTGGGCAATCAGCGCCGACGACACCATCACCGTCGGCGACCGCCCCGCCAGTGCCGACGACTACGTGCTTATCCCTGGTATCCACCAAGGCATTTTATGGCACGGCACCAACGCCATGCCCGAAGCCAACGCCTTAGCCCGTGCCGTCACCACCGCCACCAACACCCCAGCCGCCACCCTCGAAATCCACTACACAGGCGACCGACCGCTTAGCCAAGACGAAAAACAATCGCTTACGGCGGGGTGGGTAGCCGCCCGAAAGGGAAAGAACGGTGGGGTCGCGTTCACCTCGAAAAACACCGAAATCAAAGAACACGGTTCCTTCGCTGAACACCTCCTTATCGAAGGGCGCAACGCCAACGCCATTGACCTAGCACGCCTCTGCGGCATACCCGCCTCGATGATCGACGCATCCATTCAAGGAAGCAGCATCAACTACTCCAACGCTGGGCTACGCATGGCCGAACTCCTGGCCTTCGGCGTCCTCCCACTTCTAGCCTGCGTAACCGCCCGAATGGGCATGGACGACATAGTACCAAGGGGCACCAGCATCGGCGTTGACGCTAGCGAGATGGTGGAATTCCTGTCCAAGCTCAACGTTCAAGACGATAATATCGGCGCCCCCATGCCCGCTCCTGCCCAGCTCCCCACAGAACAGAAAGCCCAAGAATAATGCGATACCAAGCCCAAATCGGCGTACCCAGCGAGAACGGGTGGCCAATGTGCAATAGTGCCTCGTGTGTCAGCGAGATGGTGGTACCAGCTGCTAAGCGGGTGCCGCTTCGTGCTGGTGACGTGGCTACCATCCTTAACGCCTGGTTGATCCTCTACAACCGTGAAGTGGAGCCTATCACCTCCCAGGTGTGGGGCTGGAGTGCCGACAACGACGTCTGGAACAGTAACCACATGTCCGGCACCGCTGTCGATATCGGCGCCCCCAAGTACCCGTGGGGTCAGCGCACCATGCCCAGCGGTACAAAAGCCAAGGTCAGGGCCCTGCTGGCCAAATTCGAGGGAGTCGTTTTCTGGGGCGCTGACTGGGACTACCCCGATGAGATGCATTATCAGATTGGTCTGCCGCCCAGCGACCCCCGTGTCCACCAGTTTGCTGAAAAGCTCAATAACGGCTACCTCGGTGCCTACCCCGCCGACGACGCCCCTTCTGCCCCGAAAGGAAACCCCATGAACGATGATGATTTGTACCTCCGCGACGTGAAAGCCCAGCTCACTGGGGCACCGGGGCTTGGTTCCTATCCTGGTTGGCCACAGCTGGGTGGTCGAACCGTTGTCGATGCTTTAGCCGCTATCGGCGCCGCCCTGAAAATCCCCGGGTTCGCCGACCTCAAAGCCCAGGCCAAGTAATGCTCATCGCTATACTTATCGCCCTTGCCGCCCACATTCTGGGCATTATCGTCGGTATGGCCACGATCATGGCCATGCTCGAAAAAGAACTAGGCAAATGAATTCTACGCAAGTGAAGTACCCATGGCGCGCTGTTGCTCGAACCACTATTGCCGCTACCGTCGGCATGCTCCCGCTTCTGCCCGTGGTAGCCCATGAGCTGGGGATAGAGACCATCCCTTGGGTGGCTAGCACCTTGGCTGTTACCGCCGCCGTCACCCGGGTACTCGCTAACGCTAGCGTCGTCGCCTGGCTCGATAAGTACCTCCCAGCGTTATCCCCGGAACCGCCCACCGCCACCACCAGCACCGACAACCACCCGCCTAAACACCTCAAGGAATACCCCAATGACGCTTCCGCTTCTGACAGCCAGTAACAACGCTGAACCGTTGATTTTCAACCCGCAAACCACTCTCACCGCCTCCCACAACGCCGATACCGACACCCCGTCCCGTACCGTATCCGGTGTGATCGTGCCGTGGGGCACTCCGGGTTACACCTCCGTGGGGCTTATTACCGCCCAGCGGGGCAGTATCCAAGTCCCCGCCGACACCAAACACTTGAAGTTGTTCCGTGACCACTCCGACGCTGGTGGAACTCCCGTGGGCTACGCCACCAAGGTGGAAGACACCGACCAAGGCCTCGTCGCATCTTTCCACATTGCCGATACCCCCGACGGCGATACCGCCCTGAAAGATATCAAGGAAGGCGTCCGTGACGCCCTCAGCATGGAGATTATCGGGCAAGAAATCAGTGGTGACCTGCTCACCGCTGGGCAACTCACCGCGGTGGCTATTGTGGCTGTTCCTGCGTTTTCTGCCTCCCGTATCACCCAGGTCACCGCCTCCCACCAGGGCAACGCCGCCGCTGGTGGCAAGACAGGGCGGCTCACTATGCCTCCGACCGTCACCGCCACGCCCCGCACTACCCCGCTTACCGCGGGTGCTATCTACGACGCCCTGTGCCGTCTCGATGACCCCACCGCCGACCAAACCCTGCTGACGGCGGCACTGAAGCAAATGAAGGTAGCAGAAAGCCCCTTGCTGACGTCTCCGCAGTGGATCGACCAGCTGTGGGACGGCCAACCCTACCGGCGCTTGTTCGTCGACAAGATGACCCACCAAGACCTAACAGGCCTCAAGCTTGAAGCGAACCGCTGGAAAACTCGTCCTACCGTCGACGAATGGAACGGTAGCGGCACCGACATGCCCAGCAACGAAGCCAGTTTCGAGGTTGTCGAGGTACAAGCCACCCGGCTAGCAGGCGCCAACAAGTTGCCCGTCGAGTGGGTTCATTTCAAGAAAGTGAACCTGATCGAACAGTATTTCCTGGGCATGGCCGAGGACTACGCCGTCAAATCCGACAACAAGGCCCTAGCCGACGCTATCGCCCAGGCCACCGAGAAAGACCTCACCGCCCAGGGCCTCGGTCTGCTAGAAGCAATCCCCTACGCCAACCACGCCGTGTACAAAGCCGCCCGTGTCTATGCCGACGCTATCGCCGTCAACGATGAAGATTGGTTGGCGCTCAGCAAGATCAAGCAGCTGGAACTCCCCGCGTTGATGGAAACCCTGAAAATCGACCCGGATATCATCATCCCCACCGACCAGGTGGCCAAAGGCAAAATCTTTGCATGGCCAACCCCCGGCATTATCCATGGCGAACTCCCCGGCTCTCCTATCCGTGCCGAAGCCCTCGACATCGCCAAAGGCCAAGTCGACGACGGTATTTTCGGTTACCGTGCCGTCGTGGTCGCCCGCCCCGACGCCCTAGGCTATGTGAAGTTCAAGGCATAACGTGACACTCAATATCATTGACCAGGACGCCGTAGCACGGCAACTAGGCCTGATAGACGCCGATAAACAGCGCTTCAAGTCGATTTGTGATGCCGTGCATGCCCTGGTCGCCGCCTGGGTCCCACCCACCCAGCATGACAGTGCCGCCGTCAAACTCGGCGCCGAAATGCTAGCAGCACGGTTGTGGCGCCGCCGACAGTCCAGCACAGGCGTCGAAACGTTGGGAGACATCGGCACCATCTACGTCGCCCGCTACGATCCCGATATCGCCCAGCTACTGGGTATCGGTAGCTATGCCCCGCCAAGCGTCGGATAGGACACTCCCGTGAGCATGATAAAAGACCAGCTAGAACATCTTTGTGACCGGCTTACCGCCGCGGGTGTCGAAGCCGACTACGACCCCCAATACCTCAATCCTGACTGTGCGTGGGTCAGCCCTAGGTCGATCGAAGGCCAGTACCTCGACGGCACGTTGAAGATCAGCTTTGATATCTACCTCATCACCCCCGAGGCCGATATCGCCGTCGTCGTCGACCGCCTCGACGACCTCCTCCAGCGTGCCCTCAGTGTGGTAGGGGGCATGGTCACCGACACCGACCTTGCCACCAACGTCACTATGCCTAGTGGCGCCGTGTGTCCTGCTATGAAACTCACTATTCAACCGCCACGAAACTAAGGAATCCCATGGCCATACAGAACAAGATTGGCGTTACCGGTCCCGGCACCCTCGTCATCGGTGAAACCGCGTCCGGCCTCGATATCGCCCCACAGGTTACCAACTGCATTCTAAACTCCAGTGTTAAGGCTGGTAAGACCCTGAATTTCCTCGATGGTGGCGTTGGTCAGTCTCAACCTGTTTACTCCTACAAGTTGACTGCTACCGTTATTCAGAACCTCACCCTCAAGGGTGCCGTCGGCTACCTGTACGCCCACCAGGGCGAGACCGCAAAAATTACATTCGTACCCAACAAGGTCGATGGGGCAAAATTCGAGGGCACAGTCCGCCTCGATCCGCCCGACGTCGGCGGTGACGCTGGTGAAGGCGACACTACTAAGCTGACCTTGGAGTTCGTTTCCAAGCCTACGTTCACCCCAGCCACCAAGGTGAACGGCATGGAGCCGTAATGGCTAGCGGGGGTGCCGCGGTAGAAATCCACGGGGCTAAAGAGCTCAGGCGCAGCCTCCGTAAAGCCGGGGCAGACCTCAAGCAAATGAGGGAAGTCAACAAGGCCGCGGGTGAGATTGTCGCCCGTGCCGCCCGCGGTAAAGCCCCAGTCAGTACCCTAAACAAGCGCACGCACCTACGCGACACAATACGGGTGTTTGCCACCCAAACCCGCGCCCGAATCCGCCTAGGCGCCAAGCCCGTGCCGTATTCCGCCCCCATCCACTGGGGGTGGCCAAAGCGCAGTATCAAAGCTAATCCATTCGTCAGCCACGCCGCCCAGGAAACCGAACCCGCATGGTTGCGTTTATATGAACGCCACGTCAATAAAATACTGGACCAGATAGAAGGAACATCGAGACACTAATGACTAACATCACCGTGACGTATATCGACGGCAACGATCCCACCACCCAAACCACCAATATCATCAGCGCCGACCGCGTGCGCTACGACATTCACAGCAACCGTATGGGGTGGCCCCAGGCCACCGCCGCCCCCTTCCTAGCACTACATTTCTGCACCTGGGCCGCCCTCAAACGCGAACACAAAACCGACCAGGACTTTGAGACCTGGTTGGAAACCGTCGAGGACGTCGACTCCGACACCACCGACACCGAGGACACAGCGCCCGCCCCCTTTTGATCCCGCCAGTACCGCCTATCAGCTCATGTGCCTGGCCAAGGCCTGGGGCACCGACCCTGACCACTTTTTCGATAAGGACGACACCTATATCGCCACCGCTATTGACATTCTAGAAAAAGCCCATAACCATGAGTAAAACCGCCTTCCTGTCCATTAAAATCCTCGCCGACGCTAAGAACGCCTCCCAAGAGCTAGACGAAACCCACGGCAAACTCGGCAAATTGGAAGCAGGCGCCCAGAAAGCCGCCGCGGGGCTCTCCGTGGCCAGTGCTGGGGTGGTGGCCATGGGCAAGCAAGCATTCGACTCGGCGTCGGCGTTACAGCAGTCCACGGGCGCCGTAGAAGCGATTTTCAAGGGGCAAGGCGACCAGATCAAGGCCCTAGCCGACAAAGCGCACCAGGCAGTGGGGTTGTCGAAAAACAGCTATCAAGAGTTGGCGTCGATCATGGGGGCACAGCTCAAGAACATGGGTGTCAGCCAAACCGAGCTTATCGGCACCACTGACGGGCTGATTAAGAAGGGTGCTGACCTTGCCGCAACGTTCGGCGGCACCACCAGCGACGCAGTGAACGCGCTATCGTCCCTGCTCAAAGGTGAGACTGACCCCATCGAACGCTACGGCATTTCCATTAAGGAAGCCAATATCAAGGCCGAGTTGGCGGCAATGGGGTTGGACAAGCTGGAAGGGGAAGCCGCTAAAACCGCCCGTACTCAGGCAATCATGAACCTGCTCACCCAACAAAGTGCCGATGCGACCGGGGCTTTTGCCCGTGAGGCCGACACCGCTGCTGGTCAGCAAGAACGCGCCAAGGCGGCTTGGGAGAACGCGAAGGCAACGCTGGGTGAAGCTTTGCTTCCCGTGGTGTCTGATGCCGCCCAGCGGTTCGCTGGGCTAGCCCAATGGATAGGTGACCATCCCAGGTTGTTTCAGGCTGCTGCTGTGGCGATTATCTCCCTCACAGGCGCCGCCCACGGTATCATCGGCGCCGTGAAGGCATGGCAAGCTGCCCAAATCCTCCTTAATCTTGCCATGAAAGCGAACCCCATAGGCCTGGTCGTGACTGCCGTCGGCGCCCTGACCGCGGGGTTTATTCTCGCCTACGAAAAAGTCGACTGGTTCAGGGAGGGAGTCAACAAGTGCGTTCGCTTCTGCGTCGACGGTTTCAAGTCCGTGGGCAAAGGGATTCAGTGGGTGATCGACAAGATCAAGGAAGCCTGGGACTGGGTAACGTCGTTTGGCGACAAGGTGAACCCGATTAGCATGCTGACGGCTTCGGCGCCGCCGCCCACGTTGAAGGGTGTACCGCCAGCCGCCGCCAAGCTGTTTGGCACGCCGACACCCGGTATTACCGCCCAGCTCAGGTCCCCGTTCGCCCAGGTAAACGCCTTCGGGCGGCTTAGTGCCACCGTACAACCAGTGATAACCAATAACTATTACATCACGGTCAATGATGCGGTAGACCCTATAAGTACTGGTCGGTACCTAGAAAAGCTGCTACGTGACTACCAAGAACGACGGGGCTGGTAATGACCATCTCCGACATGATAAAGGTTACGGTCAAAGCCCCTGGATACTACGACTTTACCTTCGACAATTTTTTAACCCTTGACGAAATCCGCATTACCTGGGGGCGAGAAAGTCTTTTCGACGAACCCGCTAACAGGCGCCTACAGCTGCGCTACATGGCAATCCCCGAAGTCATTACCGCTATCTCCTCAGCATGGATTGGCGGACAAATCGGCGTAGGTGTCAAGCTCGATCACCGCCCCCACCAGCCCCTATTCCAAGGGCGCATCGACCGCATCAGCATTCAACCCATTGATATCCCTGGTAAGCCGCCATGGCTCATCACCATCACCGCCACCGAGGCTCCCACCTGGTCAAACATCCTCAATGGCGAACAGGGCGGGGCGAAGTCACTTACCAGCTATAGCTCCCGCATAAACCGCGTTCTTGAGGCAATCCCGCAGCTAGAAGTACTTGATGGGCATGACGCTGACCTCCGCGAACCTGGTAGTTCGTTCCTTACCACCCGCCAAATCGCCGAGTCTCTAGTCTGCCGCCCAGGTGCCTTCCCCGTGTGGTCGCCCAACTGGGAAACGATAGCCCCTAGCACCTACGACCTGGGTCGCCCCGCGGTGGTCACCAGCCTATCCGCCGCTGAAGTCATCGACTCAGGGGGCGAAGTCAGCTTCGATGCCCCCGGGTGGCCTACCACGATCATCTACCAAGAAGGCGGCATATTCGGCACTGATAAAGCATCTTCCGGCACCGCTGTTATCCGCAACACTTTCGACCAGTGGGACCGCGGCTATGTGACCACCATCACCAATAAGTACTGCCCCACAAGCGGCACGACCGTATCGCGTGCCCGCCCACACACCGAACTTGTAAAAGCCCAGCTCACAAGCCCCCGTCGTTTCACCCTCGATAGTGGAGTCGTGCCCCGCCTCATCACCTCCGCTGCTCTCTGGGTCACCTGGGAAAACCCGAACAGGCGCCTACAAATCACGGGGGATAAATATTCTGCTGCCCTGAAAAACGCTATCGGCGCCGTACAAGACTACATTCCCATAGGCGGCACCCTCAGCATCTACTACGATCATGTAGAACACGACCTAACGTGTCTTTGGGGCAAAACCGACACCTCTATTTGGGCTGCTCAGGTCGGCACGTGGGCCGCCCAAAAACACACCTGGAAAGGAAACTAACTCATGGCCACAAAAGATGACGTCGGTGTTTGGTATCTCAACGCCGACGGAAGCGACGCTGTAAAAGATTTTCCAACAATTCAGCGCGCTAACGCCGAAAAACTCACCGCCACTCGCGCCCCCTCTATAGCTGGGTTTTCGCTGGATAAAAGCCTCAAAAACGCCACTGCCAGCCAATATATGATAGGAAAGGTGGGAACGCTTACTGTGGAATTTAAAACACCACAGTTCACAACCGCTCCCGAAATCTTCCGTGACAGAATCCTTTATGGCTACCGACCCCGCTATGCTGTACCTTTCATACTTACCGGCATAAATGACTTGCTAGAACCCGTGGTTACGGCATTCATCATCGACCCCGACGGTTATATCAAGCGAAATCTTAAAACGCCCTTAGCCGCCGACGCCTACTATGTTGGAACGGTTGTTTGGCTAGCTAGCTAGGTACCATGCCCCCGCCGCTGTTTCCCGCACTGCCACGTCGTCCAGCGCTACGTACATTTGCGTGGTGGCCACCGATGCGTGGCCTAGAAGACGCTGGACAGCACGGATATCATGCCCCCTAGCATAGGCGACGCTAGCGTATCGGTGACGTAGTTTGTGTGGTGTCCAACCAGGCGGTAGATACCGGCTAATCAGCTTGCCTAGCCACCCAGGCGAAATATGCCCATTCTGCGCCCCCGGAAACACCCAACCCGTCCTCACTTTTAGCTTCCGCGCCAACAATGGTGGACACGGGATTATCCGCACTCTTCCGCCCTTTCCCACGACTCTTAGCGTCCAGCCACCCGCGACAGCCTCTATATCATACGACCGCAGCTTTGCGCATTCCTCCCGTCGTAGGCCGCATGTGGCCATAACCTCGATTGCAAGGGCTATCTCAGCAGGTGCATGGGAAAGCGTACTTGCTATCACCGTATCTGGTACCGGTTTCGGCACACCCGGAAGTTGTCTGACGGGCGGTACACCTGTCATTGGGTTGTTTGTTGTGGCGCCCGTGGCCACTGCCCACGCCCAAAACGTACGCAGCGACGCCCGTGCTGATGCACGGGCTGCTCTCCCCCATTCTTGGGTAGACATCCACCGCATAATGTCTTGGCGGGTGATTTTATCCAGCGGTTTTCCCACCGCCCGCAGACACCGACGAATGTGTGATGAACGTAACATTATAGTCCCATTCGATCGACCAAGGGCTTTTAGCTCATCACTCCACGCCTGTATCAGGTTCTCTATTTCGGTCATGCTAAGTAAAATTAGGCTACATTATTCCTGATAGAAACCTTAGAAGACCTTAACCAGTGAGTTCGGGGTTCGAGTCCCTGATGGCGCACAAATTGATTTTTACCCCCGT
>ERZ773075.1240-NODE-1240-length-14125-cov-7.56482_pt1 | contig 14125 bp, 10 predicted proteins | sample MGYA00580614_ERZ773075 | MGnify/ENA primary metagenome ERZ773075 (study PRJEB29015, sample SAMEA2738021) | human oral metagenome | biome: human oral; feature: human-associated habitat; material: dental | place: China | collected 2043 ... | reverse complement strand
GGCGGCCGTGCAAGGCTGGGGGCAGGCGCAGGCAGCGGCGCTGCTGCCCTTGACGGGGACGGCCTGGGCCGCCCGGGCCTCTGCCTGGCCGCAAATGGCCGTGGCGGCGCTGGCGGCGGCCCTCACCTGGGCGGGCGCAAAGGGGCGCGGCCCGCGCTGGCGGCCTGCCGCACGCAGCCGCGCGGCGCTGGCGCTGGCCTGGGGGCAGGCGAGCTTTGTGGCCCCGTTCGCTGATTTCTTTGGCCGCCACGGCCGGCAGGCGCTGCTGCTGCTGGCGCTCATCGGCACTTACCGCATCAGCGACACGGTGATGGGCATCATGGCCAATCCTTTTTACGTGGACATGGCCTACACCAAGGATGAAGTGGCCGCCGTCAGCAAGACCTGGGGGCTGGTGATGACGCTGCTGGGCGCTTTCGTGGGCGGCGGCCTGGCGCTGCGCTTTGGCGTGATGCGCATCCTCATGCTGGGGGCGCTGCTGTCGTCGCTGAGCAATCTGCTTTTCGCCTGGCTGGCAGGCTACGGCCACAGCGTGGCGGCGCTGGCGGCGGTGGTGTCGGCGGACAACCTGGCCTCGGGCCTGGCCTCGGCCGCCTTCGTGGGCTACCTGAGCAGCCTGACCAGCCTGGGCTACTCGGCCACGCAGTACGCGCTGTTTTCCTCGCTCATGCTGCTGGGGCCGAAGCTGCTGGCGGGGTTTTCGGGGCACTACGTCAATGCCTTTGGCTACGCGAACTTCTTCACCGCCACGGCCCTGCTGGGGCTGCCGGTGCTGGCGCTCGTCTGGCTGGCGCAGCGGGCGGAGAGTTCAAGGAAACAGGAGCAAATTCAGGCAGGCCGAAATGCCGTTTTGCGCAATTTCCACTAGGACCTCATGCTATGAATAGAGGAGCGAAAACATGCCGCTCTTTTCCTGTCCGCGCGCATCGCTTTCCGGCGCTCTGGCGGGCGGTTCTTGCAGCGCCGCTGCCTAGAATCCGCGCCCATGCATTTTTCTCCCGAACAAGCGCTGCGGCTGGCGCGCGAGACGCTGGACATTGAATCGGCGGCCATTCTCGGCCTCAAAAGCCGCCTGGCGCCGCAAGGCTTTGCGCGCGCCGTGGAGCTGATGCTGGCCTGCCAGGGGCGCGTGGTGGTCATGGGCATGGGCAAAAGCGGGCACGTGGGGCGCAAGGTGGCCGCCACGCTCGCTTCCACCGGCACGCCCGCGCTGTTCGTGCACCCGGCCGAGGCCAGCCACGGCGATCTGGGGATGATTCAGCCGCAAGACGTGGCGCTGGCCATTTCCAACAGCGGCGAAAGCGCCGAGCTGAACGCCATCTTGCCGCTCATCAAGCGCATGGGCGCGCCGCTGGTAGCCATGACGGGCCAGCCGCATTCCACGCTGGCCGGCTGCGCCGATGTGCTGCTCGACAGCGGCGTGGCCCGGGAAGCCTGCCCGCTCAACCTGGCTCCCACCGCCAGCACCACGGCCCAGCTGGCGCTGGGCGACGCGCTGGCCGTGGCGCTGCTGGATGCGCGCGGCTTCAAGGCCGAAGACTTCGCCCGCTCGCACCCCGGCGGCGCGCTGGGCCGCAAGCTGCTCACGCGCGTGGCGGACGTGATGCGCCAGGGCAGCGAAGTGCCGTGCGTGCCGCCCGAGGCCTCTTTCAGCGAGCTGATGCGCGAAATCAGCGCCAAGGGCCTGGGCGCGGCCGCCATTGCCGACGCGCAAGGCCGCACCATCGGCATCTTCACCGACGGCGATTTGCGCCGCCTGATCGAAACCGGGCGCGACTTGCGCCCCTTGACCGCGCGCGACGTGATGCACGCCAGCCCGCGCCACATCGCCCCCGCCGCCCTGGCCGCCGAAGCGGCCAAGCTCATGGAGCGCCACCGCATCAGCGTGCTGCTGGTGCAGGGCGACGAAGGCCGGCTGCAAGGCGTGGTCAGCAGCCACGACCTGATGCGCGCCAAAGTCATCTGAACCCGCACTGAAAGCCCGCATGAACGCCACCGCCTTTCTGACCTGGCCTGCCGAAACCCTGTTGCCCGCGCAAGGCATGCGCGTGGCCATTTTTGACGTGGACGGCGTGCTCACCGACGGCGGCCTGTATCTGGACGCTGGCGGTGAGCCGCTCAAGCGCTTTCACTCGCTGGACGGCCACGGCATCCGCCTGCTGCAACAGGCGGGCATCGCGCCCGTGGTCATTTCAGGCCGCGACTCGCCCGCGCTGCGCGCGCGCCTGGCCAGCCTGGGCCTGACGCGCCAGCGCCTGGGCGCAGAAAACAAGCTGCCCGCCGCCCAGGCCCTGCTGGCCGAAATGGGCTGCGGCTGGCGCGAAGCCGCCGTGATTGGCGACGACTGGCCCGATTTGCCCCTGCTGACGCGCGCCGCCTTCGCCTGCGCCCCGCCGGGCGCCCACCCCGAAGTGCTGGCGCGCGCGCACTACGTCACCCGCGCGGCGGGCGGCGCAGGCGCGGCCCGCGAGTTTTGCGATTTGCTGCTCACCGCCAGCGGCCACTACCGCCGCCTGCTGCAAGCCCAGCTGGATGCAGGCGGCGCGGAAAGCATCAGCGCAGCCGCAAGCGGAACCGAAGCTGAAAGCGGCCGCTCCGCATGATCAACCGCGCCCGCCTGCTGCGCCGCAGCCGAGACCACTTCTTCGCCTGGCTGCCCGCCCTCATGATGGGCGTATTCGCCCTGGGCACCTGGTGGCTGGTGCGCAGCGCCCCGCAAATCGCGCCGCCCGCCGCGCAGCAAGCGCCCGCTGACGAGCCGGACTACTTCATGCGCGACTTCACCGTGCAGACCTTCGCGCCCGACGGGCAGCTGCGCAGCCGCATCACCGGCGCGCAAGGCCGGCACTACCCCGCCACGCAAACCCTGCACGTGCGCACCCCCCGCCTGCAAGCCTGGGGAGAGGGCGGCGAACTCGCCACCGCCACCGCCGAAAGCGCCACCGCCAAAGACGACGGCAGCGAAGTCGAACTCATCGGCCATGCCCGCGTGGAACGCCAGGCCGCGCCCGCCAGCCAGGGCGCGCCCGCCGTCGTCTTTGAAGGCGAACGCCTGCTGGCCTTCATCAACGACGAGCGCGTCATCTCGCATGAGCCTGTGCAAATCACGCGCGGGCCTGACCGCTTCACGGGCGACGCTTTTGAATACGACCGCGCCAGCGGCATCGCGCAACTCAAAGGCCGCGTGCGCGGCGCCATCGCCCCGCGCCGCTGACCGGGCCTTTTCTCGCTCCTTAATCCATAGCGATAGGTCCTAGTGGATATTGCGCGACGCGGCATCTGAACCCCTTCAGATTCGCTCCTGTTTTTGGTTTGATTCGCCCAGGCGCGCAGCCCAGCGGCTTCGCCACAAGGCTGTATCAGAGCCAGACCGCAATCTGGCCGTGGGAGGCAGAAGGCGAATTGGGATGGGCAGACTTTGAACAGGCTCTCGGCCCCGGGCGTTCAGAAACGCTGCGCCCACCACAGCCGCAGGCGCATGGTGAGCGTGGGCGTGTAGCCCATGCTGGCCGCGCGTATTTGGCCCTGCGGGTCAATGACGATGAACGCGGGCACGCCGCTGATGCCCCAGGCGCGGGCAATGGCGCCGTCTTCGTCCACGATGGTTGGCCAGCCGCCCAGGCCACGGCGCACCAGCGTGCGGGCCACGGCCTGCCCGTCGCCGGAGCGGGTGACCACCGTCAACACGGGCCAGTTTTGCATCAGGCTGGATACGTGGCCCTGCTCCAGCCGGCAAATGGAGCACCACTCGGCCCAGAAGTGCACCGCCACGGCCCGCCCCGGATGGGCGGCGCGCCACTGCGCCAGCGTGAGCGCGCGCCCGTCGGGCAGCGTGCCTGCCAGCGCGGGCGCCATGCCGTCAGGCACATGCCGCGTCTGCCATGCGCCCACGGCCAGCAGCGCGGCGGCGAAGACGGCCAGCGACACCAGGCGCCGCCGCCACCCGCGTTTGATCCATTGGCAAAAACGGGCGGGCCAGCGCGGGCGGGCGGCGGCAGCTTGAGCGGAATCGGTCATCAAGGAGCAAGAAGAAAAGCCACGGCGAAAGTCATCGCGGTACGGCATGAACGAAGGGCGAAGCGAAGGCAGAGAGCAGGAGGGCGCAATTTCGCTCTTTTAACGATAGCATGATGTCCTAGTGGAGACTGCGCGAAGCGGCATTCCTACCCCCTTAAATTCGCTCCTGTTTCTGATGCCGCCCGGCCTGTGTCTGCGGGCCATGACGGGCTTTGAACAGGCTTTCAGGCCGGCTTGTGAATGACCACGGCATCCTGGTGATGCCAGAACCACGTGGGCGCAAAGCGCAGCAGCGCCATGCCGGGCAGGCACTCGGCCACGCGGGCGCGCACGAAACCTTCGCTGGTGAAGGTGGTGCCGTAGTCTTGCGCGTCAATTGCGGTGGATTCGCTGGAGGGCGCGAAGAAAAAGCCTTCGGCATCCAGCGCGACCTGCTGGCGGCGCGCCGCTTCCGCGCCGTGGGTGGTGAGGATGAGCAGGCCGCCGGGCGCGACCAGATCGCCCAGCTTCGTCAGCCAAGGCCCCCAGTTGGCGCGCGGCAAGTGGCTGAACAGCGAGAGCGCGAACACCACTTCGTGCCGCCCGCGCCAGGCCAGCGCTTGCGGCTCGCGCGTGGAGACAAAGCCTTGCACGCCCAGCACATCGCGCGCGAATTGCACGGCGTCGGGCACCACGTCGGACACGGTGACTTTGCCCGCGCCCAGCGCCTGGGCCAGATGCCGCGTGAAGCGCCCGTGGCCGCTGGCAAATTCCAGAAAGCTCGCCACGCGCAGCAGGGGCCGGTCCACGCTTTCGAGCAGCAGCATCAGCTCGGCAAGCGTGCGCCAGCCATCGGCCAGGTAGTCGCGCAGCGGGTTGATGGAGGTGGGGTGGCCGTCAAAGAAGCGGTAGATGTCGTCTTGCGGCGAAATCTCGCAGTTCACGCCCATCCATTCGGCAAACGCGCCCGGCAGGCCGTGGCGTTCGATCAGGTTGTGCGCGGCCAGCCGCGTGGCCTCATGCTTGCGCGCCTGCACCAACGCTTGGGCGGCGGCGGCGCGGTCGCCCGTTTGCAAGGCGGCCTGGCCTTGGGCGAGCCAGTCGGCAGGGGAAGATGAAGTCATGGCTGTGTTCCTTGCGAAAAACGCCCGAAGGCGCACAAAAGGCGCTTCAAAACCTTGTTCAGCGTCTGGCCGTGTGAGGGCGCAGATTGGGATGAACGGCAACCACCGGCGGGCCTGAGGCCCCCTTGCTGCCTGGCGAGGATTGGCAACGCCGCAAACCGCCCGCGTTCGCGCTTTTTGCGCCCACGGACGGACGTTGAACAGGTTCTGAGAGGCACTTGAAAAACGCTCATTCCCAGCGGTGCGGCAGGCGAACCAGGCCGGGCATCAGCGTGGGAGTGACGAAGCGGAAATGCAAAAACTGGAACCACTGCTCGTACACCACCAGGCCGCTGGCGTCAAACAAAAAGGCGCTGACCACGTATTCGCCGCTGTGCAAGGGCAAGTCGGGGAAGGTGAGCACGCTGCGCCAGAGACCATCGCCCAGCGGCTGCGGGGCTGCGCCTTCCTCATGCGTGGCCAGCGAGGTAATGCCCACGCCGCGCGACTGCTCGATCATGAAACCCACGTTGGGCCGCTCCTGGCCGTGGCCGCGCACGGTGATGGTGGCGACAAGATCGCGCCCTTGCAGCAGGGGCGGCTCACCCTCGCCCAGATTGGCAATGTCCACCGAGATGATGCGCGCCGATGCGTCTGGCTGCGGCGGCGGGTAGGGCGACGCGGGCGGCGCGCTGCCAGCGGCGGGGGCATCAGCCGCGTTGCCTTCAACCGCCTTCGCGGGCGCTTTTGCTGCCTCTGCTTCTTCAGGCGGGGCATTGCGCAGGCGCGTGTGCATCTCGTAAGCGCCCAGCACTGGCTCGGTCGGGCCGAATTCCTTCACCTGCCCGCCATCCAGCCACAAGGCCACGTCGCACAGCGTGCGAATGTGGTAGGGGCTGTGCGAGCAAAACAAAATGGTGCAGCCGTTTTTCTTGAAGGCCGTGATGCGCTCCACGCATTTCTTCTGGAAATGCTGGTCGCCCACGGCCAGCGCTTCGTCGATGATGAGCACATCCGGCTGCACCGCCGTGACCAGCGCGAAAGCCAGCCGCACCGCCATGCCGGAGGAATAAGTCTTGACGGGGCGCGACATGGCTTCGCCCAGGCCTGCAAAAGCAACGATTTCAGGCTCCAGCCGCGCCATTTCCTCGTGGCTGATGCCAATCATGCTGCCGCCGAAATACAGGTTGTCTCGCCCGCTGAAATCAGGGTGAAAACCTGCGCCCAGTTCCAGAATGGCCGTGATGCGCCCCTGGCGCTCAACCCGGCCCCGTGTGGGCTGCAAAGTGCCCGCCAGCAGCTTGAGCAGCGAACTTTTGCCCGCGCCGTTGTCGCCGATCACGCCTATGCACTGACCGCGCCGCAACTCGAATGACACATCGCGCAAGGCCCAGTGGCTCCTGTGCTGCGCCCGCCCGGTCAGCAGCGCCTTCAGGCGCTGGCGCGGCGAATCGTACAAACGGTATTCCTTGCCAAGGCCGCAGGCGCGCAGCACCACGGCATCTGCCGCGCCAGCCCCGCCGTTCATTCTTGCGTCGCTCACAGCCAGTCCACCAGTTGATCGCGCACGCGGCGCAAGGCCGCATTCAGCAGCCAGGCCAGCACAGCCAGCCAAGCCAGCACAGCCAGCCAGGCCTGGGCGGGCGGCCATTGCCCCTGCAACAGCACGGCCTGATAGGACAGCACCCAGGCCGTCATGGGATTGAGCCACAGCAGCGCGCGCCAGCGCTCAGGAAACATGCTCATGGGAAACAGCACGGGCGCAGCAAACACGCCAATGGAAAACAGAAAACCCGCCACCTGCGCTACATCGCGCAGCGCCGCTGTGAGCACAGCCAGCAAATAGCCCAGCAGCCAAGCCAGCGCCGCCTGTGCCAGCACCAGCGGCAGCAGCGCCGCCACGGCCCACGCGCCGTGATGCATGGGCCAGTAGGCCAGCGCCAGCGCCAGCTGCAAAGGCGCGAAAACCAGAGCGCTGGCCAGCACGGCGCGGGCCGGAAACAGCGCGGGCGGCAAGGGGTTTTTCTGCAGCAGCCCGCCCGCTTCAACCAGGCTGTTCATGGCGCGTTGCGTGGCGTCGCTGAACGCCATCCAGGCCAGCATGCCCACGATGAGAAAAGAACCCAGCCTCGGTGCAGCCGCGCCGCCTTCGGCCTGCCCGGCGCGCAAGGCAAACACCACGTCAAACACCAGGTAATAAGCCGCAATGCCCAGCGCGGGCTGCGCCCAGGCCCACAGCAGCCCGCCCGCCGAACCGGCAAAACGCGCTTTCAGCTCGCGCAGCGTCAGCTGCCCCAGCAGGCGGCGCAAGCGCAGCAGGGCGCGGGCATCAGATAGCAAGGCGGCAAGCACGGCAGGGCAGAAGCTGCAGGGAAACAGGCGGGTACAGAAAAGATAAGAAAAAGGAAGGAGAAAGGATGAAAGGCGAGAGCCGGGCGCGGCCTCGCGTCAAGGAGTTCCCGCGCCTCCTCGCCTTTCCTTGCTTTCCCCCTTCATTTGGCGACAGGAACAGGGGCAGCGGGTGACGCGCTCTTGAGCGGAACGGCGGGCTGCCCTCCCACTGCAGCATCAATGGCGGCCTGCTCGTACTGCACGTCTTTCTGCGCTTCGCGCCACAGCTCCTCACGAATTTGCTGCTGACGCCGAATCCGCAGGCCCTCAATCAGCCTGTCGCGGTAATCCTCGAACACAGGCTCGGCAGCGGGCAAGCGCTCAATCAACTCAATCAGGTGGTAGCCGAAATCGGTTTTGACAGGGCCTGCCAGCTCGCCTGGTTTTTGCAGCAGAAAGGCAGCTTGCTCAAATTCAGGCGCCATGCGCCCCCGGCCAAAAGGAGGCAGCTCGCCGCCGCGCGCGGCGCTGCCCTTGTCGGCGGATTCCTCGCGGGCCAGTTTTTCCATGGATTCACCCGCTTTCAACCGGGCCAGCAAAGCTTCGGCGTGCGCCTGGGCCTGTTCATCCGTGCGGCCTTCGCCGGGGCGCACCAGCAAGTGGCGCACATGCACGCGCGGGCCTTCGGCGAAGCTGGCCTTGTCGTTGGCAAACATGCTGCGGGCCAGCTTTTCCAGCTGCGCGTCGGCAGGCTTTTGCAGCTCGGACTGGTGGGCCATCCAGCTGTCGCTGAGGGCGCGCGTGGCGGCCAGGCGTTCCGCATACTGTGCCTGCTCGTTCTTGTCGTAACCTGCGGCGCGCGCCTGGGCGGCCAGCGCCTTTTGGGTGTAGGCGGCCAGCGCCAGCTGCTCCAGGCTGCTGCGACTGCCCAGCACAGCGGCCCGCTGTTCGGGCGGCACGGAGATGGCGGCCAGCGCCTGCACCTCAGCCAGCGTAATCTGCCCTGCCGGGCCGCGCAGCAGCACGGTCTCCAACGCGAGGGGCTTGTGGGAGACGGCAGGGGCTGGAGACGCAGCCAGCGCATGGCCATGCCACAGCAGCGCTGCCAGAGCCGCCGCCCAGGCGGCATTTTTCAAACCGCCCACTGCACTCTGTTTTATGTATTTTTGCTTGTCTGTCATGCGAAACACCTTCTGAAAATGGCAAACCACACAAAAGAAAAAGGCGGAATTCTCCGCCTTTTTCTTTTGTGTGCGGCGCTTGCGCAAGCGCCGCAACTGCACTTGCGCCGGAAAGAGAGCCAAAGGCGGCTCGCCTCAGGTCTCTTTCCTGCCCGCCTTATCAACGGGCGTAGCGGTGCTCAATGGCGTCGCCAAAGTTGCCGTTGGTCGCGCCATTGGAGAAGGACGTGGCTGCATAGCCGATAACAGGCAGGCCCTTCGCTTCAGTCGTAGCTCCAACTGTTGTCCCGCCAGTCTTGGTGGACGTTGCAGGCGTCAGCGTCAGCGTAGCCCAGCCAGCCTGAACGGTGGAAGCGCCGCCGGAACCCACGCGCACAGAAACCTGCTGGTTCGCCAGGGCCGCATGCAGCACCTTGGAAGTCTCGCTGTTGAAGCTCAAGGTAGCCGTTTCGCCGCAGAAGAAGGTGGCGCCAGCCACCGGAGCCGGAGAGAACTGACCCACTGCGGAGAAGGAAGCTTCTTCACGGTTGCTGCCCTTGATGGCAGACTTCGTGCACAGGAAGTCGCCCGTGGACACGCCGCCAATGCTGCGCGTACCCAGCGTCATGTTGCCAGCAATCACGTTGTTCGTATCATTCACCGAACCAAAGAAGTAGTTCACGCCATAACCAGCAGCGGGCTGCGCGTTCACCGGAATGTTGCGCTCGCCGGAGCCTTCCTGGCTGTAAGCCATGGCCACTTGATAGCGGCGGGTGGGCTGCGAGAACACCCAGTCGGTGCGGAACGGCACCGTGGCGCTCTCAGGCGTTGCCACGAATTCGTTCATCACGGCCGTGGCCGACAACGCGAAGCTCAGATCATAGGCGCGCTTCTTGGGCGAGAAAGCTGTACCGCTGACGTCAGCCACCGTGTAGGGAGTGGACAGGTCAGGCAGATCCAGCCACAAAGCGGGAATGAGAGCCGTTCCGACGGTGCTGCCATTGACAACGGCTGCGCCCCTGTACGTTTGGCTGGCGCCCCACAGAGCGTCTGCATTCAGCAAGGGATCGGCACTTTCAACCACGCCTGCCGGAGCTTCAGATTGCGGAGAGAAGATCAGACGCGCGGCATTACCGGCACCCGATGTGCCTTTAACCGCTGCCGACGCGTAGTGACCACCGCCATAGGAAGTGATGTTTTCGTTGTTGAAGACGGCCCAGTTGCCGAACAGACCGCCTGTCGGAGGCAGAATGCCGTAATTTGCGGGGGTGGCCAGATTATCGGCAGAGACCAGCCAAGACGCAACGTCGGCATTGCAGGGCGCCACGTTGTTGACGTGCTTGATGTTGCTGTAAACCGTGTGTTTGGTGCCGGGCACATCCGTGGCGGCCTTGGCGGCGCTAGCGCGGCCCTTCCACGGCGAAATGTCGGCCATGTTCAGGAACTCGATGTAGCCTTCGCGGGTGTGCAGCGCCCTGGCCGCCTCGCTCAGCTTCTGGTCAAGGCGGTAGGTACGGAAATCCACGCCATCAGTGCCAATCTGGCTGGGCAGCACGCAAGAGCTGTCAGGGGAGATAATGCGGGCATTGCCGGTCAGGGAAGGCTCAATGGAGGCCGTCCACACGTCGCCGGGGGAGAGCAGAACGGTAAAGTCCAGCACGTCGTCAGAGTTGGCGGCGCCACGGAAACGCACTTTCACGGCCTTGCCCATTTCGTTATCGGTATTCACCAGGCTGATCAGCGTGGTGTTGCCGTTCACAGTGCTGTAGTAGGGAGTAAACAGAACGTGGCCGATCCCGCCTGCCTGGACGTAGGCCATTTCCCCGGCCTTGTCAGTGCGAGCACTAAAAGTCGCTTGGTCTTCAAAAGCAACCACTGCATGCGCGGCGGACATGCCCAACAGTGCAGCAACGCCGACTGCCATTACGCTTTTCTTCATCATAGCTATGACTCCAATAAAAGAGAAAAGAAACGCAAACATTCAGGACAAGGCGTTGCGCACAAATCCTGAACGTGCAAGAAGAATGCTAGCACAAGCGCGCATGCGGCAACAAACCTTCCGAATCTTCTTTACGGTTTGCGTGTGGTGTTTCACCAACTTCGCAATGCCGAACACCGCGCGCCGCCAGCGAATTGCAGCCGCCCCCTTGATCCCGTCCAGAGTTTGACCGCAGCTGCGAAAACGCAGATTCTCAAAGACTCTGGTAGAGCCACCATTGGCCGTTTTCGCGCACCCAGCGTTCATCCATGTAAGAGGTGACTTCAGAGATGTGAGCAGCGAACAGGGGCACGCGCACCTGGGTGGTGATGCGCATTTTTACAGTGCAGGCATCAGGCTCGCAGCTGACTTCGTGAACGATGGCGTTGGTCCAGGCGCCGGCGCTGCCAAAGCGCCTGCGGTACTGCTCCTGGGGCACTACGTCGCGATAGGCCGGGGTGAGGTAGGCGTAGGCGCCTGCGAAGTCTTGCTTGATCAAGTGCTGCCAGCGCGCTTCGGCGCGCTCGGCCACGATTTGCTCCGGGGTTTTGGCGCTGTTGCTGGCGCAGGCGGCCAGCGCAAGGGCAGCGGCCAGAGCGGCTGCGCGGGTGGCGAGGGAAAAAGACATGGCGGTTTTCTCCAAGATATTGAAAAAGGAAACTGAATGAGGCGGCTGAATGCCAGCCGGGCGGCTTGATGGCCAACCCCAACGCGGCGCATGGCCTCGCGCCTCCGTTGGCGCCCGGGGCGTTTATGGTATGGCGGTACGGCACGGCTGGCACAAGCGGCAGGCGATGGCGAGACGCAAGACCGGATGGCAAAGCGCGGTGCAGGGCGCTCGATCGCCGCCTTGCAGTGACTGGCGGATGGCTCCGCTTGCGTGATGGTTTGCTTGATCTTGATGGCTGACTGATTGACGGCTGTTTTCGCGCCACTCGCGGGCGCACAGGCGGTTTTGAGAATCAACCCAAAGCTGAAAGCCAAGGGGATAAGGAGCAGTTGCGGATGTTATTTGGCTCCTTTATTCATAGCATGATGTCCTAGTGGAAATTGCGCGGAACGGCATTTCAACCCCTCTGAATTTGCTCCCATTCCTGATGTTGCCTGATGAAAACAGGCAAGGCCAGACGGTTTTCACGCCCCTCAGCCGCCCCGGCCCCGGGCTTTTGCCCGTGAGCTGGCTTTAAATGAGTTTCCAGTATGCAGGGGGCAGATCGCGCGCTTTCGTTTTCTTTACTGGGGCGGCTCTTATGGGCCGCTTCGCGCTGAGCGCGTCTTTTCTGCTTTACCGCCTTCAATCAGCGGCTGGCGCGCCGCCTGCCAGGGGCTGGCTCAGCGAGAGGCCTTTCATGCGGTCGCGCAGTTCGCGGCTGACGGCGCGGGCGTCTTCGTCGGAGCGCAGCACGCGGGGGGTGATGATGACGAGCAGCTCGGTGCGCACGTCTTCCCGGGACTGGCTGCCGAACAGGCCGCCCAGCAGCGGGATGGATGACAGCACGGGCAGGCCAGCGGAACCTTGGGTGTGCTTGCTTTTGATCAGGCCGCCGAGCACGATGGTTTCGCCCGAGCGCACGGCAACCTTGGAGCCAATCTGGCGCTGAAGGAAGCTGCGCTGGCCGGTAATTTCGTCTTTCTCGCCCACGTCGGTGACGGTCTGGTCGATTTCGAGCGTGACCAAGTCGCCCGCATTGACGGACGGGGTGACATTGAGCATGACGCCCGTGTCTTTGTACTGGATGTTGTTGGTGGTGGCGATGGTGCCGCTGCTGCTGATGGTGGTGCCGGTGTTGATGGGCTGCTGGTCGCCTACGGTGATGGCGGCGGTGTGGTTGTCAAGCACCATGAGAGAGGGGCTGGAGATGACCTTCAGGAGCGATTTGGAAGCCAGGGTGTTGAGCACGGCGGTGAGGTTGCCGATGGAGCTGGTGAGCGTGTAGCTGAAGCCCTGGGCCGCGTTGGTGATCGTGCCGCCACGGCTTGCGCCTGCGACGGTGGTTGAGTTGCTGCGGTTGTTGTTGAGCACGCCCAGGCCGGTGCGGCCCGTGCCGAAGTCGCCGCTGTTCTTGAAGGCCCATTGCAGGCCGTATTGCAGGCCGTCGCGCAGGGTGACTTCGATGATGCTGGCTTCGATGAGAACTTGCGCACGCTGAATGTCCAGCCGCTTGAGGGTGGTTTCAATGCGCGTGAATTCAGCGGGCGGCGCGTAGATGAGCAAAGTGTTGTTGATGCGGTCGGCCATGACGCGCACGTCTGGCCCCAGATTGACGGTGACGCTGGCGGCACCCTGGTCGCCGCCGCCTTGCTGGCCGCTCATGCGGTTGCTGCCGAAGGCGCTTCCTGCGGCGCCGGAGGCGTTGCGAAGCGTGCTGGCTGAATTGCCGAAGGCATTGCCGCTGAAAGCATTGCTGCTGAAAGCATTGCTGCCCAAGGAGCTGCCAGACGCGCCGCCGCCCAGCGAGCCGCCCACGGCGCTGCCGCCTGACGCGTTGCCGAACGTGTTGCCGAATGTGCTGCGGGCGCTGCTGCCGGAGACGCTGCCCAGGCCGGGGGCCACGCCGGTGGCGCCCGTGGCGCCTTGCACGGTGGCGGCGCTGCCGCCGTAGATGCCGTTGAGCAGTTCGGCCAGGTGGTCAGCGGAGCCGTTTCTGACCTTGTAGACGAAGAGTTGCGGTTCGGCGCTGCCCGCGTTGGGGCGGTCGAACTTGCTGATCCAGTGCTGGACTTCGTCCAGGTACGCGGCGCGGGGGGTGATGACAAGCACGGCGTTGATGCTTTCCAGCGGCAGGATGCGCAACGCGCCAAAGAGCGGGTTGCTTTCGCCCAGGGCGCTGGCTCCGGCCCCGGCTGCGGCTGGCGCGGCGGCTTTTCCGGCGGCTGGCGCGGCGGCGGGCAGGGCTGCGCCAGCGCTGGCCGCGCCTGTCGCGCCGGAGAGCACGGCCAAGGCGTTTTGCACCTCTGCAGGCGAGGTGTATTGCAGGGGGAAGACACCTACTGACATGCCGCGCAGCAGGTTCACGTCAAAGGTCTTGACGACATCCATCCAGCCTTCCGCTTCGGTGCGGGTGCCGCGCATGATGATGATGTTGCGCAGCGTGTCCACCCGCACAATGGCTTCGGGCGGCACCATGGCGCGCAGGATGTTGGCCATTTCGCCCGCGCCCAGGTATTGCAGCGGAATGATGATGGCGCCGTAGCCGGGAGGCATGGGGCCGTCGTCGGCAATGCGGGGAGCGGCCACGATGTCTTTCAGGGCGGCAGGCGCGCCCACGTGGTAGGTGCCGCTGGAGTCGCGCGCCATGACGATGCCGTTGAGCTGCAAGGCGCTTTCAAGCAGGTTCATGGCCCTGTCGGCGCTGACTTCGCCGCGCGTGACGAGGGTGACGCGGCCGTTGAGCGGGGGGTGAATGACGTAATCCACCTTGAGCAGGTCGCGCAGCATGACATGCACGACTTCGCCCACGGGCGCATCTTCAAACTTGAAGGCGCTCACAGGGCCGGAAACGCGGGCGGCGTGCTTCGGCGGGCGGACGATAACGGCGGTAGTCTTCCAAATCGCC
>ERZ773075.1239-NODE-1239-length-14149-cov-105.617_pt1 | contig 14149 bp, 12 predicted proteins | sample MGYA00580614_ERZ773075 | MGnify/ENA primary metagenome ERZ773075 (study PRJEB29015, sample SAMEA2738021) | human oral metagenome | biome: human oral; feature: human-associated habitat; material: dental | place: China | collected 2043 ... | reverse complement strand
TGTGACCTGTGGCACGCCGTCGAGCATTGTAGCCTCCGTGTGTTGCAGGTCAAAGGGGAGTGAGCAAAATCGGGTGCGTCCTGTGACACTCTTGAACGGCGTGCGGTTGCGGACGGATGACGGGATCGACTGCAATAGCGGTCTTATGGACACAGGCCTGAATAAGGACTCCGGCGGTGCCGGCTGTCGGTGAGAGCGCGGAAAGAGGACGAGGTGCGCAGGTCGGCGAGTAGTGAGATCGCAGCGGCATCGGCTGACGCGGTGCCCGAGGTCTCGGCGATTCCGGACCCGGCTGGGCGCGCGGGCGCCGTCGACGACGAGCTGATCGCCCTCTACCCCGACGCCGTCTGCGCCCTCTACCATGACGGGCCCTTCCAGCTCCTCATTGCCACCGTCCTGTCCGCCCAGACTACCGATGCGCGCGTCAACACCGTCACGCCCGAGCTCTTCGCGCGCTACCCCGACGCCGCCGCTCTGGGAGCCGCCCGGCGCGAGGACCTCGAGGCGATCCTGCGGCCCCTGGGCTTCCAGCGGGCCAAGGCCGGGCACCTGCTGGGTATCGGTCAGGCCCTCGACGAGCGTTTCGACGGTCGGGTCCCGCGCAGCCGCGAGGACCTCGTCTCCCTGCCGGGAGTGGGGCGCAAGACTGCCAACGTCGTGCTCGGCAACGCCTTTGGGCAGCCCGCTATCACCGTGGACACCCACGTCGGGCGACTCTCGCGCCGACTGGGGTGGACGACGTCGAAGGACCCGCTGCGAGTGGAGAGGGACATCGCGGCCCTGTGGGAGCCGTGGCGCTGGACCGACGGCTGCCATCGGCTCATCGAGCACGGGCGCCGGGTGTGCTCCGCCCGCTCGCCCCGCTGCGGTGAGTGCGCGCTGCTCGAGGCCGGGCTGTGCCCGCAGGTGGGCGTTTGATGGGCGTTTGAGAGCGGTGCCCGCGGAGGCGGCCTGGGCCGGTGTCGGGCTAGCCCCACCCCCGGTCCGCCAGATGGCAGGATGGGATGGGAGGGCCGGCGCCGTCAGGCTGGGGGCATGACTGCTCACCCGCCGCTCACGCCCTCCGACCCGACCGCTGCCTCCGCCCCATTCACGCCGCCTCCCGGGATGGCCGCCTCGTCGTCCGTCGCCATCCGACTGCGCGGCCTCACCCGCGTCTACGACGTGCCGGGCCGCCAGGACGCCCGCGTCACCGCCCTGGACCACGTCGACGCCGACCTGCCCGAGGGCAGCTTCACCGCCGTCGTCGGAGCCTCCGGCTCTGGCAAGTCGACGCTGCTGCACTGCATGGCCGGCCTCGATGAGCCCACCGACGGCCAGGTGACCATGCTCGGCACCGTCACCTCCGGGATGCGGCCCGCCGAGCGCGCCCGGTTCCGCGCCCGCCACGTCGGCTTCGTCTTCCAGGAGTACAACCTCATCGCCTCCCTGAGCGCCGCCGACAACGTCTCCATGCCCTCGCGCCTGGCCGGGCGTCCCCTGAGTGACGCCCAGACCCGGGCGGCCCTCGACGCCGTCGGGCTCGCTCACCGCGCCGGCCTCAAGCCCCACCAGCTCTCCGGCGGGGAGCGCCAGCGAGTGGCCATCGCCCGCGTCATGGCCAGCCGGCCCCGGATCGTCTTCGCCGACGAGCCCACCGGCGCCCTCGACCTGGACTCCGCCGCCCTCGTCCTGGACTGGCTGTGCCGGCTCACCGAGCAGGGGACCACCGTGGTCATGGTGACGCACGACGTCGAGGCCGCCGCCAAGGCCGACGCTGTCGCCGTCATGAGCCAGGGGCACCTGGTGCAGTGGACCAGCTGCCGTGACGCCCGCCAGATCGCCGAGCTCGTCCACTCGGCCCGAGCTGCGCGCGCCGCCTGAGCGAGACAGGAGCAGGAGAAGAACATGGTCACACTCATCTGGAACGACCTGAGCCACCACGCCCGCCAATGGCTGTGGTCGCTGCTCGTCGCCACCGTCGGCGGCGCCATCATCGGCGTCATCATCACCGCCTGGTACAGCGCCCTGAACTGGGCCCAGGCCCAGGGCTCGGCCGAGCTCATCAATGCCTCCCACATCATCGGCTCCAGCCTCGTGTCCTACGCGGGGCTGGCCACCGCCGTCATCCTGTCCACGACGCTGGGACTGACCGTCTCGGCCCAGCAGCGCTCGCACGCGCTGTGGAAGGTCCTGGGCATCCCCGGCAGCCGCATCCGTCGCATCATCCTGGCGCAGGTCGGGGCGATCGGTCTGCTCGGAGGCGCCCTCGGGGTGGCGGCCTCCCTTCCACTGGCCCGCGTCTACCTGCTCACCTGGCGCGAGTTCGAGGGCTTCCCGCACGACCTGCCGGTTGTCATGCCGGGCTTTGGGGTACCGTTGACCATCGCCGTGACGACGCTCTTCTGCGTCCTGGGCGGGATGGGGCCGGCTCGGCGGGCGGCGTTGGTCCCCGAGATGCAGGCGCTGCGAGAGTCCACGGCTCCGCAGACCCGGACCCGGTGGTGGCAGTGGGTGATCGTCGGTGTCCTGGTCCTGGCCCTGGTGCTGGTTCCCTTCGACAGCGCCATGCCTCTCAACGAGGCGGAGAGGGCGGAGATGGTCGCCGCCGGTGCCAACCTCAACGACCCGGGGGAGCGCGCGGTCGTCGGCGGCTCCATGGGGCTCATCGCCGCAATCGCTGCCCTGGTCGTGCCGAACTGGACCCTGAGGCCGCTGTTGACCTGGTGGACCGCGCTCATCCCGGGCCGCAGCCCCGCCTGGTTCGCCGCCCGCGCCAATGCCCGCCACCGCGCCTCTTTGTCGATGACGACGATCGTCCCCTTCGCCATCGCCGTGGCCATGACCGGGACCGTCTACGCTGCCGTCGGCGCAGGGCAGGCCACCGGTGCGCAGGGCTCGGTCAACGGGTTCCTCACTGTCGCGGTGCCGATCTTCTTCATCGCCGGCGTCGGCGGGATCGCCAATATCGCCATGGTGGGGCGGGCCCGGCGCCAGGAGGGCGCGCTACTGGGGGTCATCGGGGCGCGGACCAGCACGGTCCTGGCGTCCACCGCACTGGAGGGTGTCATCTACGCCGTCACCGGCATCCTCTTCGGGCTGGCGGCCACCACCTTCAGTGCCATCTACGCCGCGATGTACTCCGGGGGCGGGATGACGGTCCTGGTCTCCTCGGTCCCGGTGGGGCTGCTAGCGCTCGTCAGCGGGATCTCGTTGGCACTGGCGGTGGCGACCACCTGGCTGCCCGCACAGCTTGACCGCCGACCTCTCATGGAGAATCTGCGCCAGCCCGTGTGAGCCGGCGCCGCGCGTCAGACTGCTGGGGCGACGTCTGCCAGGAAGGTTAGGAGGGCCCGGACGAGCTCGGCCGGAGCCTCCTCCTGCGGGAAGTGGCCCGAGCGGCGGATTGTCGCCTGGCGCAGGTTGCCGGTCACGTGGTGGGTGTCGCGCGCGTAGGCTTGGGCGGGCTGGACGGGGTCGAGCTCGCCCTGGACCGACAGGACGGGAATCGCCACCGGTTTGCCCAGCGCCGCCGTCTCCGCTCGCGACAGTATGAGGTTGCGCAGCGGTTCCAGGGCGCTGTGGGCGGCACCGGGTCGGGACAGGAGTTCGGCGTAGTAGGCGGCCTCCTCAGCCACCGCCTCCCGGGTGTACGGCCCGGCCCAGGAGCGCAGCAGGCCCTCCAGCGCACTGCGGCTGCGCAGGCGGCGTTCGGCCAGACCCGGGATCTGCAGACTCGCGTATTGCAGTGCCGGCCCCGACAGCGCCCGGGCCCGCAGCGACCGCAGCGCGAGCGGATGGGGGGCGCCCACCGGGACGATCGCCGTCGTCAGGCCCGGGGCCACATGCGGCAGCGCCCAGGCGACCTGGCCGCCGAGCCCCGCGCCTACGACCACGGCCCGCTCGTGGCCCAGGGAACGGACCACGGCGGCCAGATCCTGGGCCAGCGTCACCAGGTCGTAGCCCGAGGGCGGGCGGTCCGAGCCGCCGAAGCCCCGCAGGTCGAGGGCGGCCACCCGGTGTCCGGCCTGCGCCAGAGCGGGGACGATGTGGCGCCAGGTCCACCAGCACTCGGGGAAGCCGTGGACCAGGAGCGTGAGGGGCCCGCTGCCACTCGGGGCCTCGGGACCCGCCAGCGCGACATGGAAACGGGTACCGCGGGCGGTGAGATCGCGGTGGGCCCAGGGGCCGGGGCGGTTGACGTCGACAGGCACGGCCGCAGCCTACTGGTCAGCGCCCGGTACCGCTGGCGGGGACATCTCACGCGCAGAAGTCCCGAAATCCTGCAGGCGTGAGACGTCCCCGGCCGCGGTGAAAGGTCCCCGCTGGCGCGGAACGCCCCCGGCGGCAGTAAGGTGGATACGGATGGCCCCGCGCGCGTCATAGGTTTCCGCCAGCAGCCGGAGGGAAGCGGCATGACCACTGATCGTCACCATGACACGGACGAGGACTCTCATGGCCGCCATGAGACTGCCGCCTTCGATGCCGTTGCCGACAAGGAGCCCGAGGTCGAGTCCTCTGCTGGAGCCGGCGGCGGTGGAGGAGGCAATGAGCCGGCCCTGATCTCGCCCGGGCGCCTGGAGGCCTTCAGCGATGGCGTCATCGCCATCGCGATCACGCTCCTGAGCCTGGAGATCAAGCTGCCCGAGGACGGCGGGCGCCTCCTGGGCTCCTTGGCCTCCCTATGGCCCAGCTACGTGGGCTTCGTGCTCAGCTTCCTCCTGGTGGGGCAGGTCTGGCTCAATCATCACGCCATCTTCGCGAGGGTGCGCAGCGTCGATCAGTGGATGCTCATCTGCAACCTCTTCCTTCTGCTCGACGTCGCCTTCCTGCCCTTCGCAACCTCGGTGCTGACGCGCTCCCTGGAGTCGGGGCATGACGAGCGTACGGGCGCTGTCTTCTACGGGGCGGTCATGGTGGTCGGCGGGCTGTTCTTCAACGCCCTGTGGCGCGCGGCGATCCGGGATCGGAGCCGCCTGCAGCCGGAGGTGACGCAGGCGGAGGTACGGTCCATGACTCAGCGGTTCATGATGGGGCCGTGGCTCTACTCCCTGGCCGCGCTGCTGGGGCTGGTCAGTGCCTGGCTGAGCGTGGTCACCTATGTGGCCCTCATCGTCTTCTACATGGCCGGCCACCGGCCGCGGCGGGTCAGGCCAGCAGGAGACTGAGGGCGACGTAGACGCCGGTGCCGCCGATGAGCGACAGGCCGATCGAGCGCCGCCACAGGTGCAGACCTGCCGTTGTCCCGATGCCGCCGGCCGCCGGCAGCCAGGTCGATGGCGACAGGCTCACGCCGTCCAGCGTGTAGGCCACCAGGACGATCATCACGCCCAGGGGCATCGCCCGGGACAGGAAGGCCAGCAGCGCGCTGTCCTTGCGCCCTCGCAGCAGCACGAAGGGGGCGATCCGGCAAGAGAAGGTGATGACGGCGACGACCGCGACGGCGACCGCGATCTGCGGGTTGGTGAGCATCAGCCGGCCCTCTGCCCCGTCGTCGGCGCAGGAGAGCCGTCCCCTCGCCGGCGGCCGCGCCAGGCGTACAGGCCCACGAGGCCGAGAGCCAGAATCATCAGTGCGGTCAGCAGCGCCGCCGATCCGCCCATCGCCAGACCGACGCCGCCGGCCACCAGCCCCAGGCACAGCACCCCGATATCGGGGTGATTGCGCCAGTTCTCAATGGCCAGGACCACGAACAGCGCCGTGAGCACGAAACCGAGCAGCTCGATGCGCTCACCCACCAGGGAGGCCAGCGCCGTTCCGACCAGCGCCCCGATGGTCGTGCCCGATACCCAGGAGGTATGGCTGATCGCCTCGACGGCTACCAGGTAGCGCCCGCTCATCGCCCGACGGTCTCGGGATGCCAGGAGTGCATAGACCTCATCGGTGATCGCGTGGACGGCGTAGAGGCGGGTGAGCACCCCGCCGCGCACCCGTTCCAGGGGGAACCCTAGACCGTAGAAGACGTGACGACCCGAGACGAATCCGGTGGACAGGGCGATGGCCGCCAGCGGCTCGCCGCCACCGGCCAGCGGCACCAGCAGCATCTGCATGGTCCCGGAGTAGATGACTAGGCTCCACACCGGCGCCCACCACCAGGACAGCCCCTCGGCGACTAGCAGCATCCCCGCGGCCAGCCCCAGGGTCACGTAGCCGACGACGACGGGCGCCGCGTCGCGGGCGGCGTCGCGGGCCGTCTGCATCCGCGGGGGCGGCTGCGGAGCCTGCCGCGAGGGCACCTCGGAGGGAGGGTGGGCGGCCTCGGACTCAGCCACGGTGGTCGCGGTCGTCCTCCCTCTGCTCGCGCCTGCCGGCCCGGCGGGCCAGGTGCGCGACGACGGCGACCATGATCGTGAGCACGCCCATGAGGATGAATCGGCCGGACAGGCCGTCGTCCATGACGTAGGTGGACAGAGCGCTGCCCAGGTCGGAGTGGGCCTGGAGCCGGTCGATCGTCGGGCCCAGGATCGACCGGGCGACCCCCGGCATCACGACGAAGGGCAGGCCGATCACCGCACTGATGGCTCCGACGACGAAGGCCCCCAGGGAGGAGCGCGAGATCATGAACAGGGCGGTGGCGCAGGCCGCGGTGCCGCCTAGGATCTCCAGGGCGCCCACCGGGGAGCCTGCGGCCGGCCAGGCCGAGGGGTTGCCGCCGGTCAGGTTCGCGGCGCCGTCGTGCACCAGGAACCAGGCCACCGGGAATAGGACGACGGCGATGAGCACCCCGGCCCAGTGGGTCTCGGCGCGCGAGCTCGGGGAGCTCAGCACACTGGCGCCCTGGAGAAGGATGTCGTCGTCATCCTCGGCGGAGCCGGTCATGGCCATGGCCGCCTGTCGGGCGCGCGAGCGGCCGCGCTCTTCGGGGTCGTCGCTCTCCAGGGCGTCGGCGACCGCCGAGAAGCCCCGGGCCGTGGAGGTCGCCGGCCAGGCGGGCGTCTGCCTCGGGGAGGGCTCCGATGGTGCGGCGGTCGGTGCCGGGGCCGATGCCGAGCCCGATGCGGAGACCGGTGCTGACGCGGATACAGGAGCGGAAGAGGCCTCGCCGGTCGTCGGCGTCGACCAGGTGCTCGGGATGGGACGGTCGGCGGGTGCGGGCCGGTAGTCCCGGGGTGCCGCGGGGATGGGGGACGACGTCGCCGGAGATGCTCCGGCCGGTCGCGGAGTCATCGACGTCGTGGATGCGGCGGTCGGCGTCTCGGTGGGGGCCTGGTCGCGGAAGCCGGAAAGCCCGGACGGCGGGGCCGAGGCGGATCGGAGCGTCGACGGCCCGTCCGCGGTCAAGCCGGCCGTTGAGGCGCCGTCCGCGGGGGACGCGGGGCGTCCGGAAGGAGTCGACTCGGCCGAGCGCGCCGTGGAGGCGCTCGCCGCCGAGGAGGTCCGGACCAGCTGGGCCGCCGGGGTCGCTGGCCAGGAGGGGGCTGAGGGCCGGTTGTCGACCGGGCTGTCGGCGGGTGCACCGGCAGGCTTGACCGGCTCAGCCGCATCCGTCGCCGGTTCCGTTGTCGCCGGGGCATCGGGGTCTGCCGGTGACGGCGCTGACACCGCAGGCTCAGCGATCGACTGGGCCGATGGCGCGCCTGCAGGTGAGGCCGCGGAGGAAAAGGCCGTTGTCGCGGAGGGCCGGCTCGTCGGCCGTGCGCTCGCCGAGGAGCCGGTGGTGTCGGTAGGACGGTTGGTGCTGTCGCTGCCGTCGGCACCGGCCCCATCGGTGGGACGAACGGCGCCGGCGGTGCTGGCCACGGCGGCCGCCACCGGCGCAGCTGCCGGCGCCGACATCGTGGAGGCCGAGGTGGATGCCGCGGCCCTGGCCGCCCCCGCGGCGGATGACGCGGACGGCGCCGAACCGGCGGTGGTCGCTGAGGCAGCCGATGTCGCCGATGTCGTGGCGGCAGGTGATGGTGCTGATGATGCGGATGCGGTCGGCCGTCCGGCGGAGCCGGTGGAGACCGTCTCGACCGCGGAAGCGCGATCGGCGGTTTCGTCGGAGCCCGGAGCCTCAGAGCCGGTGGTGACCGTGGACGTGGTCGGGGCCTCGGCTGTCTGGGAGTCCTCGGCGGCCTGGGAAGCGCTGGTCTCCTGGGAGTCCTCGGCGGCCTGGCCCTCGAGTCCCTCAGAGGCCGAAGGATCTGCGGGATCGTCTGATTCCGCGGAGTCCTCAGGGGTACCGGGCACGGGAGCGTCGACCGCCGTGCCTGCGGCCACGGCGTACGCCGCACCGGCCGATGCCGGTGCCTCGTCCTCATCGCCGGCCTGCTCGGCGGGCGAGGACGCTGCTGCGGAGGAGGCTGTCGAGACGATGGAGGCCGTATCCTCCCGGTCCTCCTTGCCCTTCTCATCCTCTTGGCTCTCCGGACGGGCCGGCTCCGGGCTAGCGGGGTCCGAAGGATCCTTGACAGAGCCGGTTGAGGCGGGTGCGGGAAGACCGGCCGACTCGGAGGAGGCCGCGGGAACGGCGGGGGTCGCCGAGGCCGCGGGGGGCGTGTCGGTCGTCGAGTCTGCGGAGGGGGCTTGCGGCGCAGTGAGGGTCGTAGACTCCACTTGCTCGGCCTGTGGCTCGCCCGGCGCCGACGACGGCGGAATGGACGGCGGCATGTCGGGGGTGCCGGCGGCCGTCCCTGTGGCGGTGTCTTCGACCGGCTCGGAGGACTCGGACGGCGTCGTAGCCTGAGTGGTCACCGGACGGGGCGAGGGATCGTCCGGTCGTAGCGGGTCCTGGGCGGGGCGACCGACCGGGAACGTGCCGACCTGGGCCTCCTCGGCAGCCGACGGCGTCGGAGGCGTCTCGCCGGAGACTTCCTCGGTGGCCTCAACGGCGGCGTCATCGGAAGAGTCTGCGCCTGCGCCGGTGACCTCGGGGGCCTCGCCTCCGGCAGAGCCGCGGGCGTTCTCCTGCCTGTTCTTGTTCTTGCGGATCTTCATGGTGTCGACGTCATCATCCGCGGCGCCGCCCGCAGTGTCGTCTTCGGTGCCACCGGTCGAACCGCCCACGTCGCCCGCCGCCGTCGCCGGTGCGATCGTTGCGGAGGAGACAGGCTGAGACGCCTGGGCGACCTTGCCGGCCGGGCTCTTGTCGGAGAAGAGGGCCGCAGCGGTCACCGTGGCCTTCATCTCCTCGGGGTGAGCATCCGACGTCGACGATTCTGTGGCCGGAGTAGGCGCCGTCGGGGAGGCTGAGCCGACGCCGTCGGACGTGCCGGGCGTCTGCGGGGCGATGCGGTCTGTGTTGTCGGTGCTCACGAGGTCTCCTTACGCATGCACACGTTAGTAGTAGGGGCGGGGGCGCCGAAAGAGGGGATGCGGTCGTCCCCAGGACATGACTGCGGGCATGGGACCCTCAGGCACCGGAGCGCAACTTGGACAGCGCGTTGGCTCGGCCGGCACGGCGGGCCATATGCGCTCCCCAGCCGATCGCCATGAGCTCGATGCCGATGGCGGCGAGCACGACGGCGTCCGGGCCGTACGGCAGGAGCCTGGAGACCAGATGGCCGCCAGGGATCATATCGTTACTGAGCGTCGGAACCGTCAAAAGGATAAGGATCGGGCCGGTGATGCGCGCCCCGAGGGTGGAGCGCGCCGTCGAGGCGCCTGCCGCGACCAGGGCGATGAAGGACACCAGGACGGCGGCGAGCATCAGCGGCCCGGTTTGGATTCCGGGGGCGACCGCCCGCAGGTAGGAGCGGGGCAGCAGGAAGGCCGCGAGCGCCAGCCCGGCCACGACCCAGGGCAGGGACAGGAGGTGGTCGCGTCGGCGCGAAGGGGGCGGGGCCGGCGTGGAGCCCACGGTTCGGTCGGCCTGGGTGAGGCGGAAGGCGGCCTGCCCTTGGGCGTGGCCGGCACGGCGGGCCAGGCGCATCCCCCAGGAGCCGCCGAGCCACAGCCCCGCCAGGATGAGCATGAACCCGGTGCTGATTAGCTTCTGCAGCCACGTGTGAGGCAGGGAGGCTGCATGGATGGGGGCCATGAAGACGGCTGACTGGGCCGCCAGGGCGGTCAGTCCCGTGGCGAGCGCGCCCATCGAGGAGCGGCCGGCGAACAGCGCGGTGGCGGCGGAGGAGATCAGCAGGATCGCTCCGAGCAGCAGGACGGTGCGCAGGCCCGGGGTCGACGACGGTACGGCGTCGGCCAGGCCGAGGAGGAAGGAGACACTCGGGGCGAAGACCACCCCGACGACGGCGGTGAGCACGTAGTCGGGCCTGCGACTGCGGGGCGGTTGGCCTGACGGGCCCGGAGATGTGGGCGGTGCGGAGCCCGGGGTGTCATGGGAGGGGGAGTCACTCACCTGATCGAGTCTAGGGGGTGCGTTCGCTCTGTGTCGGTCCGTGTCGGTTTCGCCGGGATCCTGGGTCCTGGAGCGCGGTGGGAGGCCTGTGGCCGGCGGGGGCCGCGGTGTGCCACAGTGGGCCCGTGGTGCGAGTAACTGTAGGGATCGGGCCGTCTTCGGCCGGGTTGCCGAGGAGACGCGGCGCGGCGGGCGAGTCGGTCCCGCCCGGCGTGTCGACCGATCGGTCAGACGGTGGGGCGGGTGTCTGCGGGGCGCCGTCCGCCGCGACCTCCCCGTCTGCCGCATCTGCGACGTCCCCCGCGGTGGAGGCGCTCAGGACGGTGGCCGCCGACGAGCGGGTGCGCGCCGCCGAGGCGGCAGTGCGTGAGGCCTGCGCCGAACTGCGCTGGAACGAGGCCCTGCGGCGCCGATGGCGCGAGGCCCGCGCCGAGGCTGCGATCCGGGGCGCTATCGCCTCGGGGGCGGTGGAGGGGGCGGTGGTCCTGGCCGAGGTGCTGCGCGAGCAGGTGGCCGCGGGACACCTGACCGAGGCCGCTACGGGCGACCCGGGCCTGGACGCCGTCGCCGGACTGTGGCGCGCCGGGACCCGCCTGGTCGGCTGGATGCCGGACCTGGTGGGGCGGGGACGGCCCGCGGTGCCTCCGGCGCGCTCGTTGCTGGCCATGCTGCACCGCGACGTCGTCGGCCCCCTGGCTGCAGGCGGCCGGGTGGATCTTGAGGAGGTCGGCGTGCCGCGCTCCGGGCAGGTGCGCTCCCGGGAGGGCGGCCCGGGGAGGGCCCCGCAGGGGGAGGAACTGGCCGGGCGGCTGGAGGGGCTGGTGGAGCTCATCGAGGCGGAGCGGGTGCCGGCGCTGGTGAGGGCCGCCATCGTCCACGCCGAGATGCTTTCGGCGCGACCCTTCACGGCGGGTAACGCCGCGGTGGGCAGGCTGCTCGTGCGCCACCTGCTGGTGCGCGACGGGGTCGAGCCGACGGGCACGGTGGTCGGCGATCTGTACCCGGGACGTGTGCCGGCCGCCTACGCCGAGGCCGCCGCTGCCTACGCCTCCGGCACGATGGAGGGGGTCGTCGCCTGGGTGGTGTGGCAGGCCGAGGCGGTGCTCGTGGGGGTGCAGGAGGCCCGGCGCCTGTGCCGGGCGGTGCAGGCGGGCACCTGGCGGGCCGGGTGAGCTCAGGCAGTGGGCGGTCCGCTCAAGCGCGGCTGCGCCCGCCGCGGTGGGCGACGAGCCACGCGGCGGCGCCCGCGACGACGAGGACACCGGCCATCCCGATGGTCAGGGAGGCTCGGGTCGACAGGCTCGGGGGCTCCCAGCGCGGCCGCAGCCGCACCGGGCGGGCGAAGTCGCGCACCGGCCAGTCCCGCTCCTGGGCCATGCGCCGCAGGTCCCGATCGGGGTTGACCGCGACGGGGTGGCCGACGGCGCTGAGCATCGGCTCATCGGAGATGGAGTCGGAGTAGGCCCAGCACCGGGCCGGGTCGATGCCGTGGGCGGCGGCGTCCTCCCGCAGCGCCACCACCTTCTCCGAGTGCAGCATGGAGCGGGTGATACGACCGGTGAACAACCCGTCCTCGCCGACCTCCATACGCGTGGCCACGGCGCGGTCCGCCCCTACGAGGCGGGCGATGGGGGAGACCATCTCGTTGATGGAGGCCGAGACGACCACGACGTCGTGCCCGGCCCGGTGGTGGGCCTCGATGAGGTCGAGGGCCTCGGCGTAGACGGCCGGTTCGATCGCCGTGGCCAGGGCGCCCTCGACGACGGCCACCAGGTCGTGGCGGCTGATGCCGGCGGACATGTGGGCCAGCTGCTCCATGAGGCTGGTCGACTGCCGGGTGCCGGCGCCCACCAGGAGGTAGGGGATCTGGGCGACGAGCCCGTAGGCCAGCGCCCGTGAGGAGATGAGGCCGCTGCGCCGCATCGGGGTGCCCAGCGCCCAGGTCGACGACGTCGCCAGGATCGTCTTGTCCAGGTCGAAGTAGGCCGCCGCACGGTGCCCGGTGGGGGCCGGCCCGGCAGGGGGGAGCTCCGGCGCAGCCGGTGGGGCGGTCGGTGCCGTCACCGGTGATGTCGCCGGCAGTCGGGAGGGGGCGCTTGCGCGGTCCTGCGCGCTCATGGACCCATCTCATCACGAGGGGAGCTCCGGTGTCAGGCGTGTCAGCCCCGCGGTTGCCTGCCTCGTCGCCGGGGCTGCCGCGCTGGGTGGTCCTGGGCCACGGTGAGGCGCGGTGGGGTGCGGCGGGCGCGGGGCCACAGGCGTGCTTTTGCGCCCCGTCTCCACAGGGCCGACGACGCCGCTGGGTGCAGCCGCGGTCGGGCCCGCACCCTGGTGGAGGGCCGCCCTCGGTGTCCCGATGCCGCTCGTGCGGGCTACCGGCCGGGGAGCCGGGAGGGCGGCTGTGGCAACGGTCGTGGCAACGGCCGGCTGTGGGCAGGACCGGGGAGACAGTGAGGGAGCCGAAAGGAGAGGGCGATGCCGGTGGAGATGCCTGTGAGGCAGGCGTCCGTTCCCGCGGGGGACGGCGCATGGCAGCCGGGGCAGCCGCAGTTGCCTGGGCCACCGGCATGGTCGGAGGAGACGCTGACCATCCCGGCAGTGGCGGCGTCCGGGGACGCGGCGGCTCCGCAGCTGGGGGAGAAGGACTCGACGTCGGGGGCGACGGATGGAGCCGGGACGAGGCGGGCAACCCGGGGCGGACCGGCGACGGGGCGCAGGCCGGTGTGGGACGGCCGAGACGTGTCCTTCCCTCCCCTGAGGCCCTCCGCCGGTGATCCTGTGCAGCCCGGTGCTGCGTCGCAGACGGGGGAGAGGGGACCAATCCCGGGGATGAGACGTTCGTACCGCTCGCCGTCGGAGTCGCCGTCGGAGCCGCTGCCGGCATCCGCCCCCGCCGGGAGTGCCAGCAGGAGCCGCCCCGCCCAGGTCCTGGCCGTCACCGGCGCCCGCGGGGGCCTGGGGGCCAGCGTCCTGTTGCTGCACCTGGCGTGGGCGCTGGGCCGCGCGGGCAGACGGGTGGCGATGATGGACCTCGACCCCACCGGCGGCCTGGACCTCCTGTGCGGGCAGAGCGTCCTGACCGGGCTGCGCTGGGCGGACCTGCCGGCCGAGGAGTCGGCCTTCCGGCCCGGCCACCTCGTCGGGGCCCTGCCCGTGTGGCACGCCATGCCGGTCCTCACCGGGGATGTGCGCGGAGGCCCCCTGCCGTGTGCGGAGGCGGTCCTGGAGGCCATGCGGGCCGAGCACGACGTCGTGCTGGTGGACCTGCCCCGAGGGGCGCCCCCGCCGCCTGGCGCCGGGGTCCTCATCGTCACTGGGCTCGACCTGCGCTCTGCCGTCGCCGCCGAGAGCATCGCCTCGCGACTGCGGGGCCCGGCGCCCGGCGGTTGCGAGGCCGCCGACGCCGCTGCTGAAGCCGCCGCGGCGGCCGACGCCGCTGCTGGGGTGTCGGTCTGGCTCGTGGCGCGCCAGGTGGGCGAGGACGTCCTCGCCGAGGATCTCGAGCTCATCACCGGCTGTCCGGTCCTGGGACAGGTGCCCACCGACCGGGTCCTGGCCAAGCGGCTGGCCCTCGGGGAGGACCCGGTGCGGTCCCGCTCGGCCCTCCGGCGCGCCGCGAGCGCCCTGGCCCGCGAGCTGCTGCCCCGGCTCGCCGACGCCGCAGCGTCGGAGACCCGCACAACGAACCAGTTGGCGAATCAGTCGGCGAGCCGGCCAACGAGCCAGTCAGTGAATCAGTCAGGCGATCAGTCGAGGAGGCGGTCATGGTCCCGGTAAGTCCCGGTCAGCCGGGTGCCTCCGGCGGGGGTGGGGCAGACGGCCCCGAGCTCGCCCGTGTCCGCAGCGCCCTGGCTCGCGGCGTGGGCCTGGAGGAGGCCCTCAACGACGCCG
>ERZ773075.1238-NODE-1238-length-14156-cov-6.05234_pt1 | contig 14156 bp, 9 predicted proteins | sample MGYA00580614_ERZ773075 | MGnify/ENA primary metagenome ERZ773075 (study PRJEB29015, sample SAMEA2738021) | human oral metagenome | biome: human oral; feature: human-associated habitat; material: dental | place: China | collected 2043 ... | reverse complement strand
TTACCCTCACCACTGACGACTCGCTTGCCGCCAATAAAAATATTGTCGCTGAACTGGCTGGCGTTGAGGCACTCGCCTGGACCACCACCCCCTGGACCTTACCCACCAACCAGGCGCTCGCCGTCGGACCCGACATTGAATACGTCGTAGTTCCCGGTGCCGGGGAGCATGGCGGGCGGCGCTTCCTGATCGCCGCTGATTTGTTGGGAACCTATGCGAAAGACCTTGGGTATGCGGGGGAGAACCCCGCCGAGGATGCGGCAGCCGCCATCACAGCGCGCTACACCGGCTCCCAGCTCGAAGGTGTGCGCTACACCCCGCTGTGGGACTATTTCGCCGATGCCGAGAAATGGGGTACAGGAACCTCCTGGCAGATTCTCGTTGCCGATTACGTGAGTACCACTGACGGTACCGGTATTGTCCATCAGGCACCCGCCTATGGTGAAGACGACCAGAAAGTTTGTGAATCCTACGATATTCCTGTGGTGCTTTCGGTAGATGAAGGCGCCAGGTTCCTTCCCCTGTTCGGGCAGCCTAGCCCCTCGGGGTCTACCGCGCTTGCGGGTATCGCCGGAGTTCAGGTTTTCGAGGCGAACCGCACCATTATTAATGCTCTCAAGGCAGATGGTGCGCTCATCGTGGAGAAATCCTATGTGCACTCCTACCCGCACTGCTGGCGCTGCCGTAATCCTCTGATCTACCGCGCCATTACCTCTTGGTATGTGAAGGTGACCGAGTTTAAAGACCGCATGTCTGAGCTCAACGAGCAGATCAACTGGATTCCCGAAAATGTCAAGTACGGGCAGTTCGGTAAGTGGGTTGAGAACGCTCGCGACTGGTCAATTTCGCGCAACCGTTTCTGGGGTTCTCCTATTCCCGTTTGGGTTTCGGACGATCCAAATTATCCTCGTGTTGATGTTTACGGATCGCTCGAAGAACTCAAAGCTGACTTTGGTCGCCTGCCGCTGAACAAGGAGGGGCAGCCAGATCTGCACCGTCCCTATATTGATGAGCTGACGCGTCCAAACCCTGATGATCCAACGGGTAAGTCTACGATGCGTCGCGTCGAAGACGTGCTGGACGTATGGTTTGACTCCGGGTCGATGCCGTATGCGCAGGTTCACTATCCCTTCGAGAATAAGGACTGGTTCGAGAACCATTATCCGGCGGATTTCATCGTTGAGTATATTGGTCAGACCCGCGGTTGGTTCTACACTTTGCATATTTTAGCGACCGCACTATTTGACCGTCCTGCCTTCAAGAATGTTGTCAGCCACGGCATCGTGCTTGGTTCTGACGGACAGAAAATGTCAAAGTCGCTGCGCAACTACCCGGATGTCTCTGAAGTTCTTGACCGCGACGGCTCGGACGCTATGCGCTGGTTCCTCATGTCATCGCCGATTCTGCGCGGTGGCAACCTGATTGTGACCGAGCAGGGGATTCGTGAAGGGGTACGACAGGTGATGCTTCCGCTGTGGAACGTCTATCACTTCTTCGCTCTCTACGCGAATGCTGCCAACAAAGGCGCGGGATATACGGCACAGGTGAAGTACGATTCGCAGCATGTGATGGACCGCTTTATCTTGGGTAAAACCCGGGAGCTGGTACAGCAGGTTACCGCGGACATGGACTCTTACGATATCTGGAGTGCCTGCGAGCATCTGCGTCTTTACGCCGATGCACTTACCAACTGGTATGTGCGCCGCTCACGTGAACGTTTCTTTGACGAAGACCCAGATGCCTTCGATACCCTGTACACCGCTTTGGTGACAGTATCAAAGGTAGCGGCGTCACTTCTGCCGCTCACGACCGAAGAAATCTACCGTGGCCTGACCGGCGAGCGTTCGGTACATCTTGCCGACTGGCCTGCCGCTGAAGACTTTGCTGATGAATCTGAGCTGCTTTCGCTCATGGAAACCGTACGGGCGGTATGCTCTACAGGGTCTTCTCTGCGTAAAGAGAAGAAGATCCGTGTGCGTCAGCCTCTGCAATCGCTCACGGCGGCCATCGCCAACGAGCAGTTCGCACAGCTGGAAACCGCATTCGGTGCTAAGGGCGCCGATTACTTCGCCAAGATTGTGAAGGACGAGCTGAACCTGCGTGAGGTTATCCTCGTGAATGCACAGGACGCTAACCCCGCCGACTACGGTATCTCGCAGCAGTTGAAGGTGAATGCCCGTGCCGCAGGTCCCCGCCTTGGTAAACAGGTTCAGACAGCTATTAAGGCATCGAAATCTGGCGATTGGACAATCGCCGATGACGGCACTGTGACCGTTGCTTTCGACACTATCGACGGTGGGCTTGCATTAGTTGACGGCGAATATGAGCTGACAACCGTAGTAGCTTCCTCGGACGACGGTACCGAGCGTGAAGCGGCAGCCGTGATGCCCGGCGGTTTCCTAGTGCTGAACATCGAATTAACCGATGAACTTGTAGCAGAAGGTATTGCCCGCGATACTATTCGCGCTATTCAGCAGGCCCGTAAAGATGCCGGACTGAATGTCTCTGACCGCATCAACCTAACAGTTAGTGCGCCGCAGGAGACCTTGGAGGCTCTGCGCACCCACGAGGAACTGGTCACTGGCGAGACCCTAGCGGTTTCCCTGGACCTCACGGAGGGCGAGAGCCTGACCATTACGGTCGCAAAGGCCGCATAGAATAGGGGCAATATAGCCGCTAAGCCGCCCCGGCACATATAACACACCGCGGTATGTACCGTGCTGGGGCGGCTATACACCCAAAAACATATGCCGCATGAGGCAGCACCCTGGTAGAGATGCTGTGCCGCACAGCTTGATACCGGCCAAGGAAAGAACACTATGAGCGAGATGAGCTACCCAGCAATCCCGAACCCCGAAGGGGTTGAACGCGTCTACGGTGAATTGCTGGCACGCGCCCCCGAAAATAAGATGGCTCCCCGGCTGGATGCGGTTCGCCGAGCCGTTGAAATCCTCGGGGATGTGCACCGCGCCGCCCCGGTCATCCACATCACCGGAACTAACGGCAAAACCAGTACCGCCCGCATGATTGAATCGCTTTTGTTGGCTCATGATCTGCGCACCGGGCGTTTTACGAGCCCGCATCTCGAAAGCGTTACCGAGCGCATCAGCATTAACGGTGAACCGGTGCCCGATGTCACGTTCGTGCGCGTTTGGGATGAAATTTTGCCATACCTCACTCTTGTGGACGAAGAATTTGCTGCACGCGGAGAACCAAAACTTACGTTCTTTGAGTCCATCACTGTGCTTGCTTTCGCTATTTTTGCCGATGAGCCCGTGGATGTGGTGATTCTAGAAGTCGGGATCGGTGGTTCGTGGGATTCTACGAATGTAGCCGACGGTGTTGTCTCTGTCGTGGCACCCGTTGGCCTTGATCATACCGATATGCTGGGGGATACTCTGGCTGAGATTGCAACGGAAAAAGCCGGGATTATTAAACCCAACGGATACCTTATTTCTGCGGCGCAAGACCCTGAAGTAGCGACCATACTTCTTGATACTGCTCGTAAGCAGAACGCCAAGTACGCCTTCGAAGGTGTTGAATTTGGTGTGGTTGAGCGTGACCGCGCGGTCGGCGGGCAGCTTTTAACTCTCCGAGGTTTGGCGGGAGAATACCCCGAGATTGAGCTCCCTCTACACGGTGAGCACCAGGGGCAGAACGCATCATTAGCTCTTGCCGCAGTCGAAGCATTTTTCGGTGGGGATCGTGCCCTAGCGCGAGATGTAGTACTCGCCGGATTCGCCCAGGTACGTTCGCCAGGGCGGCTTGAGATGATTCGCAGCGAGCCTTTGGTAGTGCTTGACGCCGCCCATAACCCGCATGGGGTGCGCGCCGCATCTACGGCTTTCAAAGAGGCATTTGAACTGTCCCATGTGCATGCAGTCGTCGGTATTCTAGGCGAAAAAGACGCTCTTGGTATTTTTGAAGTACTTCGTGAAGAATACGTAGACTCAACCGATGCCACATTCCGGTTGTATCTTTCTGCCTCAGAATCTTCCCGAGCCATTGCCCCGGCAGAACTTCAAGAGATCGCCCTCGACGCCGGGTTCGACGAAGACATTATTACGGTATATGACCACCTGGATGAGGCGCTTGCCACCGCCATGGAGAACGCCCTCTTTGAGCAGGAAACTGCTGGTGTGCTGGTCACAGGATCGGTCACGGTCATTGGGGAGGCGCGTACCCTGCTGGCACAGCCCGAGGAGAGCCCCACAGCTTCCCGGCCCGCCCCTGAAGGACTTGATAGTGATATAGGGCTTATCCCCAGCGCCGCACCGGACGGCGGGCTGTTGGATAACATTTTGGCGGAGCTGGCCCACGATGAACCTGAAAGTGACGAAACACAGTAGCGACACCCTCACCGGCCCCGAAAGTTTGAACAGGAGAGCTGTGGCACAGAACAATCCCGAGAAAAAACAGTTCCTGACTCGCGCCCAGCGTGACTGGAAGCCGGGGATGAAGAAAAAATCCCGTTCAGTGAAAGTCATGTTTGCCTCAACAATTCTAGTACTGGAGGCTTTTGTGGCCTTCTTCGGCACCCTAGCGGTATTCGGGCATCATTTCAGCGACCCCGTTGAGGTAAAAATCCTCATCTGGGCTGTGGGGCTGACGGTCGCAGCGGTGCTCATGCTGCTGCCCGCCCAGCTGAAATCCTCCTGGGGATACACCGCAGGGTGGGTACTCCAGGTGGTTCTGCTTGCGCTGTCGGCATTGACTCTGCCGCTTACCCTTATCGTAGTGGCCGGGTTTGTAGGGTGCTGGTGGTATGGCCTGCGGGCGGGCACACGGTTGGATGCCGAAAATAAGGCACGTGAGGCCGAACAAGCAGAATGGGAACGCCAGCATCCAAAGCACTGACCTATGAGGATGCATAGCTGCACCCACTCCGGGGTGTGCACATGAAAAGGGATGGTGGTGCATCCCTGCTATATCTGCACAAGGTCTGGAGCTTAACGGGAAGAAAATAACAGGTTAAGATAGCTAATAGGCTTTGACGCTGCAACCGTCGAATCCGACTGTATTCATATCAACCAGGAGAAGCATATGAGCGTTGAACAGGGCACCCAGGAGCACAACGAGGACACACCGTCCGCATCAGGATCGGCAGATAGTCTAGAGCCGCAATCCTCTGAACGCTCACTTGCCGTGTGGCTGATGGTGACGGCCACAGTTGCGCTCGCCTCATCAGCTATGTTGGTGCATGAGCGCCTACAGATTTTTATTGATGCAGGTCACAGCTCGCTGTGCGATATTAACGCTCTCCTTAACTGCGGTACCGTGATGCGCACCCCGCAGGCGGAACTTTTCGGCTTCCCCAACCCGTTCATTGGGCTGGTTGCCTTCCCCATCCTCATGACCATTGCGATGGGTACTTTAGCCGGGGCGCGGTATAAAAAATGGTTCTGGTTGGCAACCAATGCGGGCCTGGGGGCTGCAGTAGTCTTTGTGCTGTGGCTCTGGTTTGAAACAACGTTCGTGATAAATGCTCTCTGCCTGTTCTGCATGATCGTATGGGTGATGACGATCATCATGTTCGTGAAGGTGACGATTCGAAATATCGTCGAGGGAGTTATCCCCGCTTCAGAACAAGTGCGGCAGAGCGCAACGGGGTGGACCTGGTTTAGTATTTTGCTTCTGGTCCTGCTGATATTCGGGATTATTATTATCCGGTTCTTCAACGTGTTCATGGGCATGATGTAGCCGAAACTACTGGGTGTTTCGAAGCACCCACTATGGGGCTTGGGGTCTGCAGAAACAACAATATTTCTGCAGACCCCAAGCTTTTATGATGGTTTTTTACGTCAGCCAAAGAGCAATTTCACGTTCGGCTGAGGCGGGGGAATCGGAGGCGTGCACCAGGTTCTTTTGCACGGAATCGCCCCAGTCACGCCCTAAGTCTCCGCGAATGGTGCCCGGTGCTGCTAGGGTCGGGTCTGAGGTACCGAGCATGAAGCGCACCCCCTCAATGACGCGCTCTCCCGAAAGAACAGCAGCAACCACGGGGCCAGAAACCATAAAATCCACGAGGGGCTGGTAGAAAGGCTTGCCTTCATGCTCTGCGTAGTGCTGGGCCAGAAGTTCTTTGGTGGGCTGAAGCATTTTCAGCTTCTCAATCGTGTACCCCTTTGATTCAAAGCGGCTCAAAATTTGGCCGATCAGCCCACGTTCAACACCATCGGGCTTCACAAGGATGAGGGTACGCTCGCTCATGATTTGCTCCTTCACAGGTTGGTGAGTTGGTGTTCACCATCATAGGGTATGCAGCTGTGGCCGGTTCAATGATGCGCTTTGCGTTGCGGCTGGCTGTTGCTGTGCGGCGGTGCGTATAATGGGGTAACTGGAGAGACCCGTTAACCTCTAGGAGATATCTGTGAAAGCCCTCGGCACCACTATGATGCTTGCATCGGCCGTTGTATTTTTGACGGCACTGTTTTTGCTGACGGCCGGTCATTTCTCTCTCCTGTGGGTGATACTTCTGATCATTGCCCCGTTTGTTTTTATGGTGGGTATCCCGTTCGCTACCGGGTCTGGTCCGGAATATTTGCCAACTGACCCGAGACTGGCACAGCAAGAACGTGAAAAACGTGATGCCGAACTGGGCCTGGGGTAGTAGCAGCCCAAATAGCTAAAATACCACCACTATAGCGTGGAGGAGCGGCGTGTTAATTTGTGCATCACGCCGCTTTTTCTGTGTTGACGTGTGAGCATCGGTGGGTGTTTATCCCCAAATATGGCGGGTGAGGGCGTGAATGTGAGAGAATAGCAGAGGTGCGCCTTTTGACCCGCATGTAAAGGGCGCATCCGGTATTTTCGTCGAGGGGAATGCCTTAGGCCGCAGAACGTTTGCGCGGCGAGATACCCCCGAAGTCCGGCGTTGATGGAAGTCCGCTGGCTCGACCGAAAAAATCGGCCCATTTAGTGCGGGGTGTTTCTATGAATGCGAAAGGACGCTCCGCCGCTCGCCTCCGCGGTAGTTGCGCATAGTGTGCGCACCCGGGGGCTTGAGCTGTGAATAGGGTAGATAGGCTTATGCGCGTGCGCGCAACGAATGCTAGTGCGTCAAGATGCGGCTTGGGAGCACCAAGAGAAGGAAATATGGCTGAAGAGATGAACGCCAATGAATCCGGCCTGAATATGGGTGTTTTGGCCGACATCGCATCACTGGCGAGTGAGAAGAATGTCTCTGATGAGACGGTGCGTTCCCTGAATGAGAAAGTGCCGGGAGCGGATAAGGCCGAGAAAAAACGGGGGCGCGGTTCCTCAAAAAAGAGTACGGTTTCTCGCCGTTCCAAGGCTGAATCTGGGTCTAAGGATTCGGAGGAGCTGAGCCCTGAACGTGCAGTTGCTGAGAGCCTGAGTGATCTACGGAATTTAAAGGCGAAGCATGCTCCTGCCCCGAAAAAATCTGCCGAACCAGCTTCGGAGGATGAGGTCGCGAGCACTATCGATAGAATTTTTGAAGGCGCTGATGATGCCGCCAATAGTTCCGAATCCTCTCAGGATGAGGCAGCAGCTGAGCAGCAGACCGCCGTTTTGCCGAATACAGAGCAGGGAACTAATAAAGATACCTCCGCCGCAGAACCTGAAGCTCCTGAATCTGTGACTGAGAAACCCAGTTCAGAAGATTCACCCGTCACAGCGGTTCAGACTCCGGCTGCTCAGGCAGATACATCGGTTGCTACCGCTGGTACCGTCGAAGAACCGCAGGTTTCTGAACCGGAGACAGACATTGTAGCCCTGCCGGAGGTAGATACTCCGGAGGATGAGTCTGAGGAAAAGTCCGGTTCTGAAGGGGATTCGAAAACTCTGCGTGATATGCAGCAGCAGAAGCTTGCACAGATGCGCGCCTCGTTAACGCCACGGGCTATGCCACTGTTTTATTCTCCAAATGTTGCTGAGCTTTCAGCGGCAGCAACTCTTGAGTATGAACAGCAGCGTGCGGCACGTATTGAGGCCGAGCGTGCGGCACGGATGGCTCGTCGCCTTGAGGAAGTTGCTGCTGAGGCTGAGGTCACAAGCCACCGCCGTCGCCGTCGCCGTCGCGGTACTGAGGATATTGAGATTGAGGGCAGTGATGACGATGAGGTGGAGACCGTCACGAAGGTGCGTGCACCGCGTCTGCCGGATTCTCACACTTCAAACACTGTTACTGGTGTGCGCGGTTCAACCCGCCTTGAAGCTAAACGTGCCCGCCGCCGCGAGTCCCGGTCGATGGGACGCCGCCGTCACATTGTGACTGAGGCGGAGTTTTTGGCGCGCCGCGAGTCTGTGGACCGGCAGATGCTGGTGCGGCAGAAGGATGACCGTATCCAGATCGCTGTGCTTGAGGATGGGGTGCTCGCAGAGCATTTTGTGTCGAAGACGCAGCAGGATTCGCTGATCGGTAACGTGTACCTGGGGAAGGTTCAGAACGTACTGCCGTCAATGGAGGCGGCATTCGTCGATATTGGGCGTGGCCGGAATGCTGTGCTGTATGCCGGTGAGGTGAATTGGGATGTGAGCGGTCTTGAGGGCACTCCCCGCAAGATTGAGAACGCCTTAAAACCAGGTGATTCGGTGCTGGTGCAGGTCACTAAAGACCCGATTGGGCAGAAAGGTGCCCGCCTGACGAGCCAGGTGTCTTTGCCGGGGCGTTTTTTGGTGTACGTGCCGGGCGGCTCAATGACCGGTATTTCGCGTAAGCTTCCCGATACTGAGCGTGCGCGTTTGAAGAAGATTTTGAAGGATAAGCTGCCTGATGGGGCGGGCGTGATTGTGCGTACCGCCGCTGAGGGTGCTTCTGAGGAGGAACTGACTCACGACATTAACCGTCTGCGTGCGCAGTGGGAGGAGATCCAGCAGCAGGCTAACTCCCGTAAGGTGCTCGCCCCAGAGATGCTGTATCAGGAGCCTGACCTGATGATTAAAACGGTGCGTGATGTGTTCAATGAGGATTTCACCGCCATGCAGGTGCAGGGTGCTGACGCTTGGGATTCGATTGAAGCGTACGTGACCTATGTGGCCCCGGATTTGATGGGCCGGCTGCAGAAGTGGGAAGGGGAAGACGACCTTTTTGACCACTACCGCGTGAATGAGCAGCTATCGAAGGCCCTGGACCGCAAGGTGTATCTGCCCTCGGGCGGTTCGCTGGTGATCGACCGCACCGAGGCTATGACCGTAGTGGATGTGAACACCGGTAAGTTCACTGGTAGCGGTGGCAACCTTGAGGAGACCGTCACCAAGAATAACTTGGAGGCGGCTGAGGAGATCGTGCGTCAGCTTCGCCTGCGTGATATCGGCGGCATTATTGTGATCGACTTTATCGATATGGTGCTTGAATCGAACCGTGACCTTGTGCTGCGCCGCCTGATCGAGTGCTTGGGGCGCGACCGCACTAAGCACCAGGTTGCTGAAGTGACCTCCCTGGGGCTGGTGCAGATGACCCGTAAACGCCTGGGTACAGGCCTGCTTGAGGTGTTCTCACAGCAGTGCGAGTCGTGCGGTGGTCGCGGACTGCTGGTGCACGACCAGCCGCTTAGCGGCCGCTCGGGCGGCGCCTCAGATTTTATTCACCGCCAAGAACGCACCGACCGCAAACGTTCCCGTGCTGCGGCTAGCCGTGTTGATTCGGTAGATGCCGAGAAGGAAGAGAAGAAGGCGGAGCGCCGCAGTGCTATGGCCTCAATCGCGGCAGCATCCCAACAGCCTGATGAGGCTGAGGAGCAGGGACGTAAGAAGCGTAAACGTCGTAAACGCTCACGCCGCACTGAGGGTGCTGAGGAGCAGAATACTCAGAACGCTCAGGGGACAGCCCCCGAGGCTGCGAGTGAACAGGCTCATGAGTATGTGGCTCAGGCTGAGGCGAAGATCGCTAAGATTGACGACGATTCCCATTGGAGCGGCGAGCAGGGCGCGTTTACGGCGCAGGATTTCGCGGACTCGTACAGCCCTGAGCTGGATTCCCGGTTTACGCGTAGCTCTGCCCGGTATGAGGCTATTAGGGCGGGCGAAGCGAAGGCTCGTGCGTCGCAGAAGGCAGGCCGTATCGCGCGCACGGAGGGCGGCGGTTTCCGGTCGAAACGGGTTGAGGATGAGCAGTCCCAGAAAACCCGCGATGACGTGCGGGTGGAGGACGTTCATGAGTCCCCCAAGAAGAGCCGCCGTTCGCGCCGCGTCGCCGCAACTGATGGGGCGGCTGCCCAGGGTGGCCAAACCACCGTTTCGGGTGTGGTGGGTCATGCTCCCGCCGTTGATGCGGGTGCGCCGCGTGTTTCGGGTGTCATCCGTGTGGGTGGTTCTGCCGGGGCTCAGGTTCCTGAAGCGGAGCCGGTGAAGCAGGCGTCTACGGCTGCTGCTGAACCGGCGGCCGCGCCGCGTAAGCGTCGTTCTCGTCGTGCGGCGTCTTCGGCGGGTGCACAGTCGAAGGTTGTGACGGTGGATGCCGCCGAGTCGGCTCACGGTTCGGTGGTGGCTTCGGCCTCTGTGGCGGACGCGAAAGCTCCCGTCGAATCCGAAACCCCGACCCTTTTCGGCATCGGTGTTTCCGCTGCCGATATTAAACGAGCTGGTAAGAAGTAAGGGTAAAACCAGCTGCTGGTAAAAGTTAATATATTGATATAGAGGGGAAACACCCTATAATAGGGTGTTTCCCCAAACTATCCTTATCATGTCAGACGATTTTGATAGAATACATATCAGGTATGCATAATATTTAAGACATAGGAGAGAATCTATGAATATTCTTTTTTGTAAAAATATAAATAGTTTAGAAGAAGACAAATTTGTTAATAATTTTATAATAGAGTATAAACCAGAAATTTCTGTCATTGGGCTAGGGAGGGGCATTCTTAATGGCAAAAAAATAAAATCTCCGCACGAGAGTGAAGAAATAATTGCACAGAAGAAGAAATCGCTGCAATATGATATTTTAGTTTTAAAAGTTTTCTATATGTATAAAGACAATGAAAAAAATGTTAAATCTTATATAGGAGAAATATATACATCGGGCTTAGATTTATATAAGTTAGTAAATGAGGTAGAAGAAACCAAGTATAAAATTTTAGACTTAGGTCGTTTTTCTGACTTAATATCTTTAAGTACATCGAGTTTTTATTATAATCTATACGATGAAGTAGGTCAAGAAGTTTTAAAAGAGTTTTTAAAAACAGTAAAGGATGCAAACATTGTAGATGTAGAGCGTGTAGTACTGCAAAGAAAATATTTAGAATTAATTGCATCTACTATACGCTTCGACGAAAGAGAACTGTATGATTCTAAAGAGAAAGCATTTACAAGAGAGAGTCTTGATTATATTGTAGGGGAGTCTAACCAATTTATAGAAAATATAAAATCTGAAATATCTTTCTTTAAGGATGATAAAGATATTTCTTGGGAATTATATATTGATAATAATAGTAGTATCAGTTACTTTCATAAGAAGGGAGATGATTACTATAATGACAAGATTATAGGAGCTTTAATTGGTGCTAATGGGGTAGGTAAAAGTTCGACACTTCGTAACATAGCGGAAGGCCATCAAGAGGATTTTAAATTTATATACACAATCCCATCAATTAGAGAAGAAATAACAGATAAAGGGGATAAATTTTCCCACCCTGAAGATTCAGAGTATAACATTCTGCGTGAACATGCAGGTAACATAAAGAATAATCTAAAATATTATAGATATTTGCATAACTCTATAATTAGGGCAGTTAGTGTTTTGGAGAGGGATAAGCTATTTAAAGCGACTGGATTCGTTGAATACTTTCGGAAAACTTCTAGTTCTGAAGAGGATATCGAATACAGTAAATTGAGTAGTGGGCAAATTAATATAATACACTTAATACTTTATTTTCTGGATAGTGTTTTAGAAAATTATAAAAAGCTCCGTGATTCAGAAGACGGGAATAATTTTTTACTTTTAATAGATGAACCAGAAAATGCTTTACATCCCCCTCTCATAGTCGCCTATCTGCGAATATTATACAGTATTTTAAAGATATTTAATGGATGTGCTTTGATTGCTACTCATTCTCCTGTTTTAATACAGGAACTGACTTCTAACCTTGTATTAATTGTATCTCGTAAAGTGGGGGAAGCTCCAACGTTCTGTAAGCCAGAAATTGAGACTTATGGTGAGAATATTGGTATTCTGACTGATCGTATTTTTGGTCGAGACCCTTTAAACACTGGGTTCCGCCAGACACTCAAGGATATTGTTAATAATTTGCCCAAAAATGAGCTATTCTCTCCTGGCGTTCGTGAAGAATATATATACCCTAAAATCGGTGTAACATCTTTGGGTATGGAGGCTTCTATGGTTCTTAACGGTCTTATCTCTTCCCGTAGAAAAAATATTGAATTGAAAGAAAAAAATTCTGAGGATTCTCGCTAATGTGGAATTATAAAAATATTACTTATGGGAGAGATTTGATTGAGATAAACGATGTAAATAAAATTTACAAAACCTTTGCTTCTAAGAAGATGAAAGATTCCTTAGAGTTATATGAGCAAAGACATAAAAAATATGAAGATATATTTAATAAATTTCGTTCCAGTAGAAACGTGATCCGAAGTGATTTTTCGACAAGAGACACACTGGAAGACCACGATAAATCGTATGATCGGTTCTCTGATGATACTAACAAAGCAGAACCTTTTAAATCAAGGGTAAAACAAGGGAAATACAATAACTTACCGTCCAACAATATGGGCGATATTTTATGTTCGTATTGTAATATGGATATGGGGCGCGAGATGGATCATTTTCTCCCTAAGTCTGTATTTTATATGCTTGCCATTGAGCCTTTCAACCTTGTTCCCTGCTGCAGTGTATGTAATCGTAAAAAACTTGATAAGTATAAAAGTTATGAATTTTTTCATCCTTACTTCCCCGTGGATGGTATCGATCGCTGGCTAAAATGTACGGTTGAAGACCATGGGGGTGCTCCTGACATATCTTATGGTGTTGCATCTAGAGAAAGCTATCGAGGTAACAATAAATACTTAGAACGAATCAATCAACAGTTTACTTTTTTCAATCTTTCAGAACGTTTCCAATATAGGGCTATCTCTGAACTCGGTGGGTTTAAAAATGCAGTTGAGGTTGAACGGCGAAGTGCTAGTGAGCTTCTAACCGAAGAGTTTAGGGAGATTTTTTCAGAACTCTCAGAAGCTATGAGCGACTACGGGACAGACCAGAAAATAGGTACAGATTCACCGCAGGATTACGTAATGAGTGAACTCATTCGAGATTTTAAAAAATATGGGCCAAACCACTGGCGCGTTGCTCTCTATGCAGGGCTCGCCGCCAACCCCAATATTATTGATCTACTGTCACGCTGAAGGATTGCGCCAAGTCGGGCGCATACAGTATCCTTAACGATTGGTATTTATCTCAGTGAAGCCCTATCGACGCAGGGTCAGCGGGAGATACCACTTCTGGAAGCCCTTATTACAGCGTTTCTGGAAGACACCACCGGCAGACCGAGCGTGTATCCAACTGGGCAATCCCACGAGGGACACGGGCCGCATCCACACCAGGATCATATGAGATACCTGTGGAACGCACAGCAATGAAAGCGCAGGCTGTCTGCACGTGTGAGATACGAAGAAGCAAGATGTCGAGAAAAGTGAGTCCCAAAGTGGCATACGCGATTGTACGCGCTGGCGGCCGCCAGGAGAAGGTCTCCGTCGGAGACAAAATTACCCTTGACCGTGTTGCAGGTGAACCCGGTAGCACCATCGAGCTGCCCGTACTGCTGCTCGTTGACGGTGACAAGATCACCGCTGACGCAAAGTCCCTGGCTTCCGCCAAGGTAACTGCTGAAAAGATTGAAGACCTGCGCGGTCCGAAGATCGTTATTCAGAAGTACAAGAACAAGACCGGTTACAAGAAGCGTCAGGGCTTCCGCGCTGAGCTGACCACCGTTAAGATCACCGCAATCAACGCGTAATCTTAACCACCGGATATAAACCTTAAGGTAGGAAAACAGAATGGCACATAAGAAGGGCGCAAGCTCCACCCGCAACGGTCGTGACTCGAACCCCCAGTACCTCGGTGTTAAGCGCTTCGGCGGTCAGACCGTCAATGCAGGCGAGATCCTTGTTCGTCAGCGCGGCACCCACTTCCACCCCGGCCTGAATGTTGGCCGCGGTGGCGACGACACCCTGTT
>ERZ773075.1237-NODE-1237-length-14156-cov-7.08985_pt1 | contig 14156 bp, 18 predicted proteins | sample MGYA00580614_ERZ773075 | MGnify/ENA primary metagenome ERZ773075 (study PRJEB29015, sample SAMEA2738021) | human oral metagenome | biome: human oral; feature: human-associated habitat; material: dental | place: China | collected 2043 ... | reverse complement strand
TTAGAGGCTGCGGCTGGGGTGCTGATGGTGGGGGTTGGGCAGGCGTGCCCAAGGGGAAACCAGCCGGCTCGGGGGTGGGTTGCATTGGCTGCTGCAATCTGCCCAGCAGATCACTTTCCCACTGTTGGGCGGTGTTGTTCGTCCCGTCACGACGTGGTGACGTGGGAAAGATGTCGGGAAACCCCGAGGGCTCGCTCACTTGAAGCTCTCCAGCAGTTGGGTGTACAGGTCGAACATGCCCACCAGCACAGGGATGGTGGCGATCACCGCGAATGTCTCCAGCCAGGTCGCGATCCTTCTCAGCTGGGCGCCGGCCAGGTCGGAGACGCGAACGAAAGGCACGATCGCCAGGCCCATCGCCAGGGCGACGGCGGCCAGGGGAATCCAGATCAGATCCTGCTGGGACCACACGATGATTCCCACCGCGACCAGAGATGCGCCGTAGATGGCCGCGCGTTCCGTGGCCAGGGGAAAGTGACGACCCCGCAAGGTCCAGGCTACGGTCAACGCAACTGTCATCCCGAGGACCCAGGTGTTTCTGGTTACTGCTCCTGCCACTGACGACATGCCCAGCGCCCACAACATGGCGAGCAGTGCAATGGCGACGGACAACACCTGATGTGCGCGTTCCAGACGACCCACGACCTCGCTCAGTGCCAGGTTGGCGCCGCGTCCCACGGCATCGTCGGCCTTGAACACCCCGGCTACGGTGAGTGCGAGCCGTGGGGTCAAACCGAGCAGCAGAAGGGCGAGTGTAGCCGTCACCGCGCCCGCCTGCACGGAGTCATCAACCACGTTATGGATCAGCCACCACGAACCTGCGGCGATGGCCAGAACCATCAACCCGGCGAGGTGGGCGAAGCGCTGCTGAGTGTGGACCGTCAGGGTGATCAGCTGGATAGCGAGCCACACGAGCAGGATCACCAGGGGGGACCATCCCGCCAGGTATTGCTGCCAGGTCCACCAGAGCCCGAGCACACTGGCGGCGGCGAAATAGGTCCAGGCCAGGTCCTTGCGCAGGATCCTGCACAGCATGCTGATCACATGGAGTGCTCCTGCCGCCAAGCCGATCTCCAACGCGTCGGATCCACGCCCCAGGAGCAGGATGATGAGCGTGGTGAGCATCATCAGCGCCGAGCACGCTCCCAACACCCAGCCGCGGGAGGTTTCCGTCCATCTGCCTGTGGTCTCGTGCTCTGCGGTGGCGTCAACGAGATCTGAGATGACCGGGACGGGAGGCGCTTGTGTTTCCCGTGACAACCGGAGGACGGTGCCGTCCTCAAGCCCGAGCTGTCCCATCGGGAGTTGCAGGTTGACGGGTTCGCCGAGCGCGGTGGTCAGCGTGTAGGTGCCCTGTTGGCCGTGGCCCTCGCCGAGCAGTCCGAGAAGCTGGGGCAGCAGTGCCGTGGCTGGCTGGTCGGCGGGAACGACGAGGTCCGCGTTGCGGACGGTACCCAGGATGCTGATCCGCAGGAAGGGGTCGGCGGTCATGGTGTTTCCGTGGCGCTGGTGGTGGCGTAACGCTGTTGTTGCTGCTGTTGTTTCAGGGCCTCGGCCCGGAAGATGGACATGACGAAGGCGATTGCCACGCATACGGCACAGATGACGACCGTCAGCACCAGGCTGCCGATGAAGGTGCTCAGCCGGTCCAGCCAGACGATGCGGGTGCGCCGAATCCCGAACATGAAACCCGCGAGGAGGCGCTTGCGACGCACCGCAACGGCGTCGATGAGTTGGTCGTCATAGGCGTACGGCAATCGCATCTCCCTTCGTGTGGTGGACTGGGCAGCGTCTGGATGAGGGATTGGGCTCATCCCGTGCAGGAGCTAGCCTAGTCACTGCGGAACTATCCCGGGGTCCGGTGAATCCCTCTCGAACTTGGACAGGAAGGCGACCCATGCAGTCACCCTACTGGAACGTCGTCATCAGGAGTGGCAGTGATGCAATCATCAACGGGATGCCGGTCGAGATGGTGGTGCCGTCCAACGTCTACTCGTCGGTTTTCCAGCATCTAGCCGGTATCGCACGCCAGCTGGGCAGTCCGGTACTGGCCCGTGGGGTGGACGAGACCAAGGGCGGGCAGGTGGCGTGGTTCACGGTAGACGCTGACGGGCAGGCCATCGCGGCCGAACCCGTGGTCGCGTCCGTTCCCGGCGACCGGGTGGCGACAGGGGTGGGCCCCGCACCGGCTCCGGAGCCCCAGCCATCGCCACCACTGAGGTCGACGAGCTGGGCGCCGCCGTCAACGGATGGAAGACCACCCTCCACCAATGGCTGGACCCCGCCCGTGCCGAGGCATGCCCCGCCAGGGACGGAAGAGGCCATGAATTCGGGTCCTGCCGTGCCCAAGGGTGCCGTCAGGCCTGACCTGCGCGCAGGTGATTCGGGGAGGCCATCCACTCCGGTACGGGCGATGCCTCCGGAGCCAGTGGGAGGCTCGGACGTCCCGGTGCCGCCGAACATGCCACCCCACTTGGTGTCGCAGACTTCCTTGAGCTCTGCACCTTCACAGGTTCCACAGCAGGATCAGCAGGTCCTCATGAACGTCCCGCAACCTTTGGCCCAGCAGGCGACAGCTTCGGCTGCTCCGCCGCCATCGGTGCTTTTTGTGCAGCCGCCGAAGGCGGTGCCGCAGGGCGGTTTCCGTGGGGCGGTGTACCGGTTGACGGCGGGACGGGTGAATTTTGGGCCCAACCAGACCCAGCTCCGCCTGGCTGAGCGTGATGCCCGGATCTCTCGGCCACTCCGGCGTCCCTACAGCACGGCGTTTCTGTCGTTTAAGGGCGGTATCGGCAAGACGTCGACGACGGTCGGGGTGGGGCTCACGCTCGCCCAGATGCGGGGAGCGCCTCCCATTGCCATCGATGCGAACCCTGATTCGGGTGACCTGGCCGAGCGGATGCTCGGCGAAGAGGAACTGTTACGGATCCATCCGCACAGCATTACCGATTTGGTGCGCGACATCCCGCAGGTAAAGACGTGGACGGACCTGACCGGTTACATTATGCAGATCGATCGGTTGCACGTCCTGGCAGGTGAACAGGATCCGGCGATCTCGGACAGTCTCACCGCCGAGGGATACACGAGGGTTCACGACCTGGTGCGGCATTTCTTTTCCGTGATTCTTACCGACTGCGGCACCGGGGTGACGCACAACGCCATGAAGGGAATCCTCGCGAAGGCCGACAATGTGGTGATCGCCGCCGGATATGCCGTCTCGGGGGCGAAGCGGGCCGCGAGCACCCTCGACTGGCTTGCGCAGCATGGCTACGCCAGACTGGCGCAGGAGGCGCTCGTCGTCCTCACCGACAAGGACGGTGTCTCGACGAGGGTGCGCAAGGACACGGTGCGCGATCATCTGGCCACTCACAGCCGGCAGGTGTTCGTCGTCCCCAATGATCCCGCAGTGGCCGATGGCGACCGCATCAATCTGGCACGGGTCCATCCTCGTACGAGGGAGGCGTGGGCCGAGGTGGCGGCTGCGGTCATCGACGGCTATCGCTGATCCATTCCCTGCAGTGTTCGCTGAGCGGTTCAACCGGTTTCCCCTGATGCCGGTCGAGTCGGCCCGCCATCACAGAGCATTCCGTGTCGGGGAATGTCCGGTACTGCTCACGGTCAGGTGTCCTGCTGATACCAGGGTTTGATGTTCTCGACGACGTCTGGGGGCAGGATGGAACGCAGCACGATTTTCTGTTTGCCAATCAGATCGATGATGGTGGTGTTCTCGTGGGAGAAACGCACCTCGATTCCCCGGGGCGTGGAGTCGAGAACGTTCACCTCGCCCACCTCGTGTTCGTGCAGCGTTCTCATCAGAGATTCGAGGGTGGTGTGGGGCAGGGCGGTTTCTGGGACGGCAAGTGCCACTGGCATCACCTCGTGCAGGTAGCGGGGCGTCACCATGCGGCCCTGTGGGCCCAGGCGGTAACCAAGCGAGGCGTAGGTGGCTCCCGCGTCCAGGCAGTGGTGGAAGAAGTGACTGATGAGCGCAGGAGTCAGGTCTTTGTCGCGTGGGCCTGAGAATTCCAGCCTCTCGACCACGCCCACCGGCTGTGGGACGGAAATGATGAGGCCATCGCCATCGCCCCCCGAGACAATGGAGATCGAATCCTTCGGGGAGAGCGCGCGTGCGTGTTCGGTGACGAGTGTCGGGCTGAAGGGTTCGCACAGCGGCTCGACGACTCCGAAGCGGGTCGGTGGCGCGCAGCCCGCCGCCGCGAGCACCTGCAGGGAGAAGTGACCGAGCTGTGGGTCATCGTTGTAGCCGTGGGTTGTTTCGGCGCTGATGCTGATGCTCCGGTCGTCGTCGACGGCGACTTCCAGATAGGCGGGATGGAGTTCGCCGTCGTAAGTGAACGACAGGCCGTCCCAGTGGGCACGCAGCCCGCTGAAGCCGTCGTATGCTCCGTCGGGATGGTCGACGATCCAGCAGGCCCGGGCATCGTTGATGAACCTGGCTGCGGCGAGGGTGAGCACTGAGTCGGGGCGGGTCACGACGGCGAGAACTTTGTCGTTGCGATTGGCTTGTGCATAGGTGCGCAACAGCCAGTGGGAGAGCCCGACGATGGCCCGGGGTTGGATGAGGAGATGGGTCTTGTCGGTGACAAGATCGGCGCTGACATCTTCGATCATCGCGCTACTCCTGAGAATGGCACCGTCCAACCCTCCATGATCACGGCCAGCGCTTGGGCGATGCGGCCAGCGGGTTCCGGCGCTGATGACGGGCTGTGCAGCTCGGTCCAGTAGACGAGGTGTCTGCTGGGCGGTTGTGAGTCCGCGGGAAGCAGGCGCATCACCTCGTTCCAGTCTGTTATTAGCCGCGACGGTGTGATCCACAGGATCGGTTGTTCACCGAGGCTGTGCACCAGGACCGCCATGGTGTTGGTGTCGTCGGTGCGCAGCAGAGAGTCGGGGTCGATGTCCGCGAGTGCCACGGCGCTGTCGTCAAGCCCGAGGGGGGTGGCTGTCATGAGGAGGTGGTCGGTGGACATGGTGCCCATGTTCCCACAGGCTCGTTCCTCCGGCAGCGGAAGTGTGTCAGGTCTGTGCCGACTTTCGTCAAGGGACAGGTTCCGGTGTGTGGCGGCGGTTAGGATATTGCCATTCGTTGGGTAGAGCCCCTGCCGCTGAGGAGAAGACCGTGGCCGAATGGAAGATCGACGAGCAGGCCGCCGGGCAGATAGTGCTGTCAGCCGCTAAAACCGCGGAGCAGTATCCGAAACACGCGAAGAGCGTGGAGGACAATGAGAACTTGCTATTGGCCGCTCTGCCGAATTCGGATTTCGTTTCTTTTGCTGTTTCCAGCTGGGTGTTGAATTGTGGTTCTCTTGGCGTGGCTAGCGTCAAGGGAAGTACGGATGTGGCCATTGCGGGAGCGTCCGGTGCGATCAATGCGTATCATCAAGGAAATCTTGAGATGGCTGCCAATGCGCAGACAACGGCGAGTGCTGCGGATTATCCCGACGAGATGCCGAAGGCCGATGGATCCGCAAATCCTGCGCCCCCCAAGAAGAAATAAAAATCAAAGGGCGCGGTGTGAAATCGATGGCGGTGTCTCGGTTTTCTGTCTCGCGTCGTGTGAGTGTAATCCGGCTGGAAGGAGTTCGCCGTGTCCCTCGTGGTTCCTCCTATTGATTCTGCGGAGCCTATTCGCGAAGCCGCCAAGTCCTTGTTGGGAACTTTCCAGGCTGTGGCGGGGACCGCCGACGCCATCAGCACAACGTGGAGTGGGTTGGCGTCCGTGTATTCCTCCCCCGAGGAAAGCATTGTTCACAGTGCAATGAACAAGCCAGACAACTATGCCCGCACCGTTCAGGGGCATGCCGACACGATGTATGCGGCGTTGGATGCCTATGCGACTCGCCTGGAGGAGCTGCAGAAGGTGCGGGAGCAGCTTGTTAAAGACATTGCAGATCATGAGGCCAGGCTGGAGGTAACTCCCAAGGACACCGGCATGAAGGTCGATATCCTTCCAAATGGCATGGCCAAGCCGGCCAAGGATCAGAACAACGATGTTGGACCCGAGTTGCTTGAGGAGGCGAATGCTCTGGAACAGCGGGTCAGGCAGTTCGTCACGGATGTCGAGGATGCGCAGCGGGAGTGTGGGAACAAGCTCAACGCCACGTGGGGTGGTGCGCAGTTCGTGCAGGCGGACAAGACGGATGTGAACAATCAACATGTGTACGGCAGCTCATTTGATGGCAAGGAGGAGGCTACCCGTCGTGGCGCCGCCCCGTGGGGAGCGCCGGATGCCTGGAAATACCTGAACGGCCCGGCAAGTGGTATTCGTACGCTGGGAGGGGCGTGGAACAGTTTCTTGGGAAATATCAAGGACTTGAGTGACCTGATTGGAATAGGTGGAGATGAGGGGGCGACGCAAAACAAGCGCAGTGCGTTGTTGAAGTTTGGTGAATATGCCTTCAACTATGCCCAGAATTTATCCCCAGTCGCGCCGTATATACGGGAATTCTTTCCTGAAGAGCAGAAACGCTACGAGGAATCTAGTGCGGCCATGTTCGAAGCCTTGAAAGGCGTGATCAGCTACGACACGTGGGGGGCTGATCCTCATGGCACCATCGGTAGCCTGGCTCCGGATGTTGTTGGAGCTGCTACTGGTGGCTGGATGGGCAGGCTTGGTTTCAAGATGTTGGGGAAGTTGTCTCCGAACCTTGCGCTGAGGATTTCTGATCTCAGGCAGCTTCTTCGTTTGAGGAATATTGGTAATTGGAATCATGATCTGCGTGATTGGTTCCAGAAGTTTGGTCAGATGAGTCCTGATTCTGGGGCTGCTGTGGAGCTGGAGAGGTTGCGGGGCGTCGTCGCGGATGGTGCTCATGGTGGGAAGAGTCCCGATGGTTCGGATGCCACGCCGACTGTTCCTCGGCAGGGGGCGGGGCCGGTTGAGGCCGGGGTGCGTTCTGGTGATGGTGCGGGGTCTGGGGGCGCTGGGTCTCGTGATGGTTTGGGGCATGAGGGTGGTGAGCATCCGCGTGGGGTGGAGGGTCATGGTGGTGCCCGTGATCGCGACGTTGAGTCCCGGCAGGGGGCAGGGCCGATCAAGGCCGGGGCGCGTTCTGGTGATGGTGCGGGGTCTGGGGGTGCTGGGTCTCGTGATGGTTCGGGTCATGGGGGTGGTGGGCATCCGCGTGGGGTGGAGGGTCATGGTGGTGTCCGTGATCGCGACGCTGAGCATGGCGTCCCGAGGCGCAGGGACGCGGAGCATTCGCACGGTCCCGAGGAGCAGATTGGTGATTCTGCACGTAGAAGGACTGATGGTGTTGAGGAGGATGCAACGCCGAGGCGTGCGTTGGATGGTGAGGAAGCTCGCGGGCAGAATCACACCCCAGGGGATGAGAGTGGCCACGATGCCAGTCGCTCTGGAGGTTCGGGGGATTCCTCGCCAGAAGTTCCTGGTGACGAGACCCCGCGTCTCACGCAGACGGATGATGGTCCCCGGTTTGATGAGAACGGCGGAGAGCTTTATGGTGACGATGGTAAGCCGTTGGTTCACGACCGTGGTGATGGGCGTATTCATTATGCGAGTGACCCGGAGGGTACCTACCGTAGCCTTGAGAATGGTAGATGGAAGCTCAAGAACCTTGATGACGGTAAATATGCGAGTGATCTGTATGCAGGTGGCGACAAGGACATAAATTATCCCGCATCGAAACCGTCATATGGTTCTCATGAGTGGCGGGACCCTGATTTGCGTGAGTTGTCGAAGGCCGACAAGGAGGCGTGGGACGCCATTCGGGATCAGGCACGTCATGACAGGGAACTGGCCACTGAAGCCGTGAAGCAGGCGGAAAAGCTCGGTGTCGAGGACGTCGCGAGCAAATCCTACAGGCAAATTGCCGAAGACCTGAGAAAACTTCGCGCTGACCTCGATGATGTTTCTGCGGTTGATGCGCTAGAAGCCAAAGAGGTTTTGGATAAGGCTGCTAAGTCTTTGTCTCGTTTGAGGGGTGCGTCTGAATGGCTGGGGGACCGGGCTGGTTTTCTTCGGAATGAGGATCTGGGGCGTGAAACGATCATCGGCAGACCCGGTGATTCACCTGGCGTTCACGGGTCGCCCGGGCCGGGGAAGTTTGATCAGGTTGCGATCGAAGGCGATAACCGGATTTATTTCGAGGAGAACAAGGGCGGGGATGGTGTGAAATTGGGGGCTCGTGACGTCGAGGCCGGGGGGCGAGCGCAGCAGGGATCTCTTCCTTATCTGGAGGATTTGGTGACCGGGGGTAGGCAAGATCCGCGTATCCTTGAGACATTGAAGAGGATGAAAGCAGATGGAAAGCATGAGGCGTTCTTCAAGAATTTGGCAGAGGGTAAGGTCGAGGTGAAGTATGAAATCGTCAACGCTCGGACGAATGGTGCCGTGAGGACGGGTGAGTTTGATCTTGGAGGTAAGGTCAGAATCAAGTGGGACGGCAAGGGCGATATAGAAGTCATCAAGGAATAAGCCTCATGGAAAGGAGCGGGGTTGTGGATGTATTTGCTGTAGATGAGTTCATCGTTTTGGTGGAGCGTCTGATCGGGTTGCCGTGGCCGATCAGACTTGACCAGTTCGACTCAACGGCTCGGCAAATTGGCTGGTTCTCGACTAATATGCCTGGCTTTTTCGCTGGAAATTTTGCATCAGGGGAACAGCGCATTATGGTCACTAAGGATGAAGATAGGAATATTAGTGTTATTTCGATTCCGTTTTTCAGGCCGGAGTGGGAGGGGTTTGAGGAGTTCGGGTTGGTCAATGATGCTTTCGTTGCTTATGTTGCGGCTGGTGTTGAGGCGTGGGGGAAGCCCTTCGATATCGTCATTGACAGGTATGCGCATGTGGCGTGGAAGTATCCGCAGAATGTGATTGCCGAATTGACTCGGTATGAGCGGTTTGTGGATTTGAGTTTTTATACTCCTCAGGGGATTATGGTGTACTGAGGTGGTGGTGTTTCGGTGTGGGAGTTGATGTGTAGTTGTCCTCGATCATGTTCTGACTAGGGGGTTTCGCTGTTTGCTGGGCTGGCTGTGGGTGGATTTTGAGGGTTTGTTCTGGGTGATCGACGGTTTCTTCCTGCGAGCGACCATTACTATGCTCTAGCGAGGGAGTTGGACGGTAAGGGTGATGGGGCGGTCATCAAGGGGTGTGGATATGGAAAAGGGTGGGGTGTGGATGTATTTGCTGTAGGCGAGTTCGTTGCTTTGGTGGAGCGGCTGATCGGGTTGCCGTGGCCGATCAGACTTGACCAGTTCGACTCAACAGCTCAGCAACTTGGCTGGTCCCCGACCGGTAATACTGGTATTTTCACTGGAAATTTTGCATCAGGGGAAGGATATATCATGGTTACTAAGGATGAAGATGGGGATATCGAGGTTATTTCTCTTCCGTTTTTCAAGCCGGGTAGGAAGGGGTTCGAGGAGGCGGGGTTGATCAATGACGCCTTCGTTGCTTATGTCGCGGCTGGTATTGATGCGTGGGGAAAACCCTTCGACATTGTCATTGACAAGCGCTCGCATGTGGCGTGGAAGTATCCACAGAATGTGATTGTCGAGTTTGGGCGAAGTGATTTGTCTGCGAGTTTGAGGTTCTATACTCCTCAGGGGATTATGGTGTACTGAGATGGTGGTGTTTCGGTTCGGGATTTGATGTGTGCTCGTCCTCGAGTGTGTTCTGACTAGGGGTTTTGCTGGTCGCTGGGTTGGCTGTGGGCGGATTTTGAGGGCTTGTTCTGGGTGATCGGCGGCTTCTTCCTGCGAGCGACCATTACTATGCTCTAGGGGGAGCTGGGTACTAAGGGTGATGGGGCGTGGATGTTTTTGCTGTAGGCGAGTTCGTTGCTTATGTTGAGGCGTGGGGGGAAGCCTTTCCAGATTGTCGTGACAGGTATTCGCATGTGGTGTGGAAGTATCCGCAGAATGTGATTGCAGAATTGATGCGGTATGAGTGGTTTGCGCATTTGAATTTTTGCACTCCGCAAGGGGTCTTGGGCTACGAGTAGGTAAGCAGGATCCCTAGGAGGGCTTGGTGGGGCAGCTGGCGTGGTGGCGTGCTGCATGTTACCCCTGGTGTAGAGCAGGGAGAACCGGGGTTTGAATGAGGGTGGGATGCCTGCGAGGGGTGAGCCGAACTCGTATGGGTATGACGAGAATGGTGATCTTCTTCCGTATGCGAATGAGCGTCCGCAGTACACGAAGGAGCAGATTGAGAAGGTGTGGACCAACTCCCGCAACGAGCAGCTTGAGCAGATCAGGAAAGGAAAGCTTGATTTGCCTGAGCCTGGTGCGGATCAGCTGTGGGTTCGGGCGCTTGATGATGCTGCTGATGGGCCGGACATGCATGTCGACGCCAAGGGGAACAAGTGGCGTAAGGTGGAGTGGCGTCCGGGTGAGCCTCGCGATGGTTTGTGGGACATGGGGCATATCTCGGAGGCAAAGTACAGTGAGTTGCGGGATGACTATCTTTCAGGGAAGATTGATAAAGTCCAATTTCTGAAAGAGTATCGGGATGCGAGTAATTATCGTGTAGAGGATCCCATGCGAAACAGGTCGCACGTTGATGAATAAGCAGTTTTGGTCAGTGAAATGACTCGTGATTTGGAGGAATGGCGTGGAGCCCTATAGTGCTATTAGAAGTGGTTCTTTCGAGGATTTCAAAACTTCTCTTGATGAGAATCCGGATTTTGATTGGAAACATTTTTTCCTGCGGGCCTTTAGGAATCAGGATCTGACGGGGCGGGTTGAGATCGTAAACTGGATGCTGGATCATGGCGCGGACCCGGCGCATGTTAAACGCGGTGAAGGTATCAATGCGTTGCATGTCTTGTTTACGCAGCGTGAGCATGATTTTGTGGGGGAGGCGAGGTTGTTGCAGCGTCTTCTGGATGGGGGTGCGGATATTAATTTGAAGGCGCCGAAGTGGAGTGTTCCGATTCAGACGATCATTGATGAGATGATTGCTTCGGATGACGAGGTTGCTCCGTTCTATGATGTGATTTTCTCGTATCCTGGGATTGATTGGGATGTGATCGCGGATAAGGCGTTCGGTGAGCCGATCTCGTTGCGGAGGTCTGTCGAGCTCTCTGCAAAACAATGTCCGGAGTTGTATCGGCGTATGTGTGATTACATGGAGAATGGTCCGTCACCGCGTCCTGTTTTTGACTGAGCCTTGGGAGTGGTGAATTCGAGCTGTTTGGTTCGGGTTGGGGTGGGTGTGGGTTCGTGCGGTTGGTGATGCCCCTGATGGGCCGGACATTCATGTCGATGCGGACGGGGGTAAGTGGCGTAAGGTGGAGTGGCGTTCGGGTGAGCCTCGCGATGGCTTGTGGGACATGGGGCACATATCTAAAGCAAAATATAGTAAGTTGAGGGATCAGTATCTTTCGGGTGAAATTGATACAAAAGAGTTTCTGAGGCGTTACCGGGATGCGAGTAATTATCGTGTGGAAGATCCCATGCGAAACAGATCACATATCGACGAATGAGGGAAGTGGAAAGTGAGCGAGGGAACGGGGACTCCTGGCGGGGTCGTTGGGTACGGGACTTTGGATGATTTTGTGAGGGCTGTCGAAGCGCATCCTAACATTGACTGGAGAAAGTACTTGTTCTGGGCGCTTGGGAACAAGGATCTGACCGCTCGGGTTGAGATTGTGAACTGGATGCTGGATAATGGTGCAGATCCGGCTCAGGTTGATGCTGACGAGAAAATCAATGCTCTGCATGCGATGTTTGAGGAGCGTGAGCATGATTTTGTGGTGGAGGCGAAGTTGTTGCAGCGTCTTCTGGATGGGGGTGCGGATATTAATTTGAAGGCGCCGAAGTGGAATGTTCCGATCTATGCGCTCTGGGAGAACTCCGTTGTTTCGGATGAGGAACTGGCTCCGTTCTATGATGTGTTGTTTTCGTATCCTGGGATTGATTGGGATGTGATTGTCAAGAAAGTGTTTGGTGTGCCGACTTCGTTCAGGGATTACGTTGATCATGCCGCGAAACGCTGTCCGGAACTTCATAGGCGTATGCATGACTACCTGGAGAATGGTCCGTCGCCGCGTCCTGTGTTTGACTGAATCCCGGGTGGTGAACTCAACTGGTGTGGTTCAGGATGGTAAGGAGGATATAGAAGTCATCAAGTAAGCCTCATGGAAACGAGTAGAGCTGTGGATGTTTTTGCTGTAGGCGAGTTCGTTGCTTTGGTGGAGCGCCTGATCGGGTTGCCGTGGCCGATCAGACTTGACCAGTTCGACTCAACAGCTGAACAACTTGGCTGGTTCCCGACCGGTAATACTGGTATCTTCACCGGAAATTTTGCATCAGGGGAAGAGCGCATCACGCTTACTGAGGATAAAAGTAACAATATTCGTGTTGTTTCTCTTTCATTTTATAAACCGGGTAGGAAGGGTTTTGGGGAGGCGGGATTGATAAATGATGCTTTCGTTGCTTATGTCGCTGCTGGTGTTGAGGCGTGGGGGAAGCCCTTCGACATTGTCATTGACAAGCGCTCTCATGTGGCGTGGAAGTATCCACAGAATGTGATTGTCGAGTTTGGGCGAAGTGATTTGTCTGCGAGTTTGAGGTTCTATACTCCTCAGGGTATTCGGGTGTACTGAGATGGTGGTGTTTTGGTCCGGGAGTTGATGTGTATTCATCCTCGAATGTGTAATGAAGAAAGCGAGGGGTGAGGTGGCTACGGTAAGGAGAAGGAGTCCTGGTAGTGCTGCGAGGCGCGGTACTCTGGATGAGTTTCTTTCATCGGTTGAGGAAAACCCTCATATCGATTGGAAAGAGTTTTTGTTCTCGGCGCTTCATAATAAGGATTTGACTGCTCGGGTTGAGATTGTGAACTGGATGTTGGATCATGGTGCGGATCCTGCTCAGGTTGATGTTGATGAGCGGATTAATGCTCTGCATGTGATGTTTGAGGAGCGTGAGCATGATTTTGTGGGGGAGGCGAGGTTGTTGCAGCGTTTTTTGGATGGGGGCGCGGATGTTAATTTGAAGGCGCCGAAGTGGAGTGTGCCGATTCAAGCTATGCTTGAAAACTATAAGCTTACCGATGATGTCTCGACTCCTTTTTACGATGTGATTTTCTCGTATCCTGGGATTGATTGGGAAGTGATTGTTCGAAAGGCGTTTGGTGAACCTGCCTCTTTGGAGAGGTCGGTTGAGCTTGCTGCGAAGCGACGTCCGGAGCTGTATCGGCGCATGCGTAATTACATGGAGAATGGTCCGTCGCCGCGTCCTGTGTTTGACTGAATCCCGGGTGGTGAACTCAACTGGTGTGGTTCAGGATGGTAAGGAGGATATAGAAGTCATCAAGTAAGCCTCATGGAAACGAGTAGAGCAGTGGATGTTTTTGCTGTAGATGAGTTCGTTGCTTTGGTGGAGTTCCTGATTGGGTTGTCGTGGCCGATCAGACTTGACCAGTTCGACACAACAGCTCAGCAACTTGGCTGGTCCCCGACCGGTAATACTGGTATTCTTACTGGAAATTTTGCGTCAGAAGAACAGCGCATCATGTGCACTAAGGATAAAAGTAAAAACGTTCGTGTTATTTCGATCCCGTTTTTCAGGCCGGAGCGGGAGGGGCTTGAGGAGTTCGGGTTGGTCAATGATGCTTTCGTTGCTTATGTTGCGGCTGGTGTTGAGGCGTGGGGGAAACCCTTCGACATCGTCATTGACAGGTACGCGCATGTGGCGTGGAAGTATCCGCAAAATGTGATTGTCGAATTGACTCGATATGAGCGGTTTGTAGATTTGAGTTTTTATACTCCTCAGGGGATTCGGGTCTACTGAGGTGGTGGTGTTTCGGTTCGGGAGTTGATGTGTAGTCGTCCTCGAACGTGCTCTGACTAGGGGTTTTGCTGCTCGGCGGGCTGGCCGTGAGCGAGCTTCGAGGGCTTTTCCCGGGGGCTAGCAGCTTCTCCTGTGGCTGGTTTTCGTTATTGTAAAGGATGAGAGGGGGGTGAGGGGATATAGAGATCATCGGGGGATGAAGGCATGAAAAGGGTGTGAGGGTGTGGAAGTTTTCGCTGTAGGCGAGTTCGTTGCTTTGGTGGAGCGTCTGATTGGGTTGCCGTGGCCGATCAGGCTTGACCAGTTCGACTCAACAGCTGAACAACTTGGCTGGTCCCCGACCGGTAATACTGGTATTTTCACTGGAAATTTTGCAT
>ERZ773075.1234-NODE-1234-length-14215-cov-32.4388_pt1 | contig 14215 bp, 13 predicted proteins | sample MGYA00580614_ERZ773075 | MGnify/ENA primary metagenome ERZ773075 (study PRJEB29015, sample SAMEA2738021) | human oral metagenome | biome: human oral; feature: human-associated habitat; material: dental | place: China | collected 2043 ... | reverse complement strand
GGGCCCATGAGAACAACACAATCTCATGGGCCCCACACCCAAACACACCCCAAGGGCATATGCCCCCTTTGGGATATGAGATCCGCAGAATGCAGAAAAGAGCGCCGTGCGCCACACCGCGTTGCCGGGTCTCGCTACGTCCATGAGCTGCGGTCCGGGTAGGCTCCCCCCCAGGCAATCAATGACAGCGAGGGAACTGACAGCAGTTCCGGAGCGAAAGAAGGACCATGGCGTATCAGGATCGTCGCCACCACGCTGATCACGGCGACTCAGGTAGGCGTCGTCGAGACGGTGATCGTCACGGTTTCGGCAGCCGCAAGCGTTTTGAAGGCGACCACTCGTCTCGCAGCAGGCGTCACGACCGACACGGAGAGCCCACCGACGCTCCAGGGCGTTCTCGGCGTTCGAATCATCATGGGAACAGCTCTCGCCAGGACGGCCAGCAGCGGGATGATCGGTGGGGTGAACGACGTCGTGATGGGGGCTTCGGTGAGAAGCGCTCTGACCGAGGCGGCAGGAGGGCAGGCGGATTCAATGACAGTGCCGGGAGACGAGACGAACAAGACAGGCACAATGCCCACCGAGGTCGCCCGCCACAGCGACAACGTGTTCCTGAGCCTCCCGTGCCGGACGAGGTCGAACCCGCAGATCTTGAGCGGGGCGCCAGGAACGAGCTGCGTGCCCTGGGGCGCGCCAACGCCGAGAACGTCGCTCGTCATCTCGTGATGGCTCAGCGGCTGCTGGAGGACGACCCTCAAGCAGCCTATGAGCACGCGCGATACGCCGCTTCCCACGCCGGTCGCGTAGCCGTCGTGCGGGAGACAGCCGGGATCGCGGCGTACCTCGCCGAGCACTACAGTGAGGCGCTTCGAGAGATCCGAGCCGCCAGGCGACTGTCCGGCATCGATCTTCACCGAGCCATTGAGGTCGATTGCGAGCGAGCCCTGGGTAATGCCGACAAGGCCCTCCAGGCCGCGAAGGCGGCCGACCCACGCCGACTTGACGAGATCGAGCGCGCCGAGCTGGCCATGGTCGTCTCCAGCCTGCGCCATGAGATGGGGCAGACCGACCTTGGCCTTATCATCATTGAGGACGCCATCAGGGCGCGCCCCTTAGACAGTGATACCCTCAGACGCTTGCACTCGGTACGAGCCGACCGTCTTGAGGAGCTCGGACGCCACAGCGAGGCCGCAGCCATCCGGGACCGCATCGGCCCGGAACCAGCTGAGGAGGACGAGGTTGAGGTCTTCGACATCGAGGAGGACTACGACTCCGAGACGCCGGATCAGGACTCCCCGATGATGACCGGTGGGCAGACCGACACTGTGGCGGGCGTTCAGGCCGACGACGCCAAGGTTTCCGGCGGACCGGCCGAGCTCGGTACGGATACCGCCGCAGACCTCGAATCACCCGACCAGGACGATGATGCCGAGTGGTCGCAGTCCTTTGCTGAGCGTGTTGAGGCTGAGATGGCCGAGCTGCTTGAGGGCGCGGGTGAGGCCCCAGCGTCCCCCGGCGACACCACTTACGAGACAACCGCCATGAGCGCGTCTGCTGACGACACCCCTGAGGAGCCCAGATGACTCTGTCCCTGCCGACTTCTACTGACACACCTGCCACCCTTTTGGGTAGTGATCGGCCCCTGTGTGTCGCGTACGACGTCGCACTGCTCGACCTCGACGGCGTCTGCTTCGCCGGTGAGGCCCGGGTGCCTCATGCTGCTGGCAACGTCAACGCCGCCCGTGCTGCTGGGATGCATCTGTCCTTCGTGACCAACAACGCCTCGAGGGCTCCTCAGACGGTCGTGGACAAGCTTGCGGCCAACGACATCGCCGCTGAGCCCACAGAGGTCTTCAGCGCTGCCATGGACGCGGCTGCTATGCTTTCCGAGCACGTCGAACCCGGCTCCGTGGTCCTCGTTGTCGGTGGTGACGGCGTGCGTCAGGCCCTGCTCGACGAGGGCTTCCGGGTGACTCGCAGTGCGCAGGACGCGCCGGTGGCCGTAGTCCAAGGATGGGACCCGGCGGTTGACTGGGCCCTGTTGTCGGAGGGCGTCTACGCCATCAACGCGGGCGCCCTCCATGTGGCCACCAACCTCGATGCGACCCTGCCGACCGAACGCGGCTTCGCCCTGGGCAACGGCAGCCTCGTGGCTGCCATCGTCAACGCCTCCGGCAAGGAGCCCCTGGCCGGGGGTAAACCCTTTCCCGGGATCTACACCCGCGCCCTCAAGCGTGCTGGCGGCTCCAAGCCGTTGGCCGTCGGTGATCGCCTCAACACCGACCACGTCGGTGCCCGGGCCGCAGGAATCCCCGGCCTCCACGTCCTCACCGGTGTCTCAGGCGCCCGAGACGTCATCACAGCGCCGGCCTCCGAACGTCCCAGTTTTCTGCATACCGACCTGCGCGGCCTGACCGAGCCGCATCCCGCACCCGTGCGATTGGTGCGGGACGGACAGGAGTGGTGGCAGATCGGCGGTCGGCGCGCCTGCGTTGTCGGCTCGAGGCTCGAGCTCCAGGATGTGGGAGCGGTGACCTCTCAGGGCGGTGGACCCGTGCGCATCGATCTGGATTCCTACCGGGCTCTGGCCGTGGCCGCATGGGCCTGGGTCGACGAGCAGGTTGCTCGGGGCGAGGCCACTGCGCTGGATATTCCCGAGATCGAGGTCGTCGCACCCTGAGAGCCCGGCCGAAGTCGGGAGCACCCCTCAAGGAGACAAAGAGCCGTGGCAGCACGTACACGAACGATGTCGAGGTGAGTCAGGAATGAGCCGCAACGAGCCGGAGACCAGTGTCCGACAGGAGACGGTGCCCACACCCGGCTCCGCCCGCACGGCGGCGCCCAAGGCACCGGTGCCCGCGCCTCCGCGAGCCGACGTCGCCCTCACAGCTTCCTATGGCCTCACCGACCACTCCGCTGAACTCGCCCAGATCGGGACGATTCCTCTGGAGGAGCGCGCCGGTGCGCTGGCCGCCATCCACGAGGAGCTCGTCTCCGTCCTGCACGCGGCGGAAGGCTGACATGGCCCGACTCATCCGCATCGACTCCGAGCTCGTGCGCCGCGGGTTGGCCCGCTCTCGCACGCACGCCGCCACCCTCATCTCCGACGGCCACGTCACCCTTGACGGCGAGGTGGTCACCAAGCCGGCCCGTCAGGTCAATCCGGCCCAGGCCATCGAGATCCTGGTCCCCTCCGGAGATGACTACGTCTCGCGCGGCGCCCACAAGCTTGCGGGAGCCTTGGAGGCCTTGGGGCAACGCGGACTGGCGCCTCGCGTCGAGGGTCGCCGCTGTCTGGACGCCGGTGCCTCGACCGGAGGCTTCACCGATGTTCTTCTGCGCCGCGGCGCCGAGCACGTCGTGTCCGTTGACGTCGGCTACGGCCAGCTGGCCTGGTCCCTGCGCTGCGACCCTCGCGTCACTGCCCTGGACCGAACCAACATCCGCACGCTGGACCCCGCCGCCGTCGCTCCCGCCCCCGAGCTCGTGGTCGGCGACCTCTCCTTCATCTCTCTGACCCTCGTCCTCGAGCCGTTGCTGCGGGCCGCAGCCGACGACGCCGACCTCCTGCTCATGGTCAAGCCCCAGTTCGAGGTGGGTAAGGAGCGGATCGGCCACGGGGGAGTGGTGCGCGACCCGCAGCTCCACGTGGAGACGGTCCTGACCGTGGCTGAGCGTGCCCATGGTCTGGGAGTGGGAGTCGACGCCGTGACCGCCTCCCCGTTGCCGGGCCCCGCCGGTAACGTCGAGTACTTCCTGAACATGCATGCCTCCCGCGCCGGGAGCCCCGAGGACCTGCGCGGCGACGACCTGCGTGCCCAGGTCGAGGACGCCGTCGCCTCCGGCCCCGCCGCAGCAGGTTTCCGACGAAGCAGAACGAGGACCCGACCATGAGCAAGCTGAGCCCGTCATGCCCCACCGGTGCGGCTGAGCCGACGGATTCGCACCACCAGAGGATTTCGCGCGTCATGCTGCTGCAGCGTGACCTCAACGACAAACCGGTCCCCGTCCCCAGACCCAGTGCGCCCACGGCCACCGCCGTGGCCCGGGCCTCGGCGGCTCTGCGCTCCCACGGCGTCGAACCCGTCGGTCCGGAGTGCACCGACCACGTCGACCTCGTCCTCGTCCTCGGCGGCGACGGCACGATCCTGCGTGCCTTCGAGGTCGCCCGCGAGCGAGACATCCCCCTGGTGGGTATCAACACCGGGCACGTCGGTTTCCTGGCCGAGGCCGACCCCGACGGCATCGAGCAGGTCGTTGCCGACCTCGTTGCGGGTCGCTACACCGTCGAGACCCGCACCACCATGAACGTGGAGGTCATCTCCCCGGACGGTACGGTCACCCGTGAGTGGGCCCTCAACGAGGCGGCCCTGGAGAAGCGCGACCGCGCCCGAATGATCGAGGTCGCCATCGGCGTCGACGGCCAGGCCGTCTCCTCCTTCGGCTGCGACGGCCTCATCATGTCCACGCCCACAGGCTCGACCGCCTACGCCTTCTCCTGCGGTGGCCCTGTCATCTGGCCTGAGGTCGAGGCACTCCTCCTGGTGCCGGTGGCCGCGCACGCCTTGTTCACCCGCCCCCTGGTCCTGGGGCCCGACTCCTGCATGGAGGTCGTGGTCCAACGAGCGGGCTTCGGAGGCGCCGAGATCTGGTGCGACGGCAGGCGCAGCCTGGACGTCCCCGTCGGCGCCCGGATCCGAGTCAGCCGGGCGGAGCGTCCGGTACGCTTGGCCCGTTTCAACGAGGCCCCTTTCGCCAGCCGCCTGGTGCGCAAGTTCGACCTGCCCGTGGAGGGGTGGCGGGCCTCCAGCAGCGCCGATGAGGCCTACTCGGCCGAGGATGAGGCGCTGCACCAACCGATGGTCTGCACTGCCGATGAGAGCGCCGACGTCGAGACCCGGCGGGACTCCTCGGGAGGAACGTCATGATCGAGTCCCTGCACATCGAGGACCTCGGTGTCATCGAGGAGGCTGATCTCCCGCTCAGCCGTGGCCTGACCGCGCTGACCGGTGAGACCGGCGCCGGCAAGACGATGGTGCTCACGTCACTCGGGCTGCTGCTGGGCCAGCGTGCCGAGACCACTATCGTGCGCACAGGCGCCGAACGCAGCCTGGTTGAGGGGGCCTTCCTCGTCGACCCCGACTCGCGCGCCGCCTCCCGGGCTGTTGAGGCCGGGGCCGACCTCGATGACGACCTTCTCCTGGCCTCTCGCACGGTTCCGTCCACCGGCCGTTCCCGTGCCTATCTGGGAGGACGATCCGTTCCGGCCTCGGTGCTCAGCGAGGTGGGTGGCCGGCTGGTCTCCGTCCACGGGCAGGCCGACCAGCTGCGGCTGCGCTCGGCCGCGGCCCAGCGCGCCGCCCTGGACTCCCTGGGCGGTCCCGACCACGCCGCACTGTGCCGCCGCTACTCCCAGGCCTACCAGGAACGCCGGAAGGTCGCCCAGGAGCTCCAGGAGTGGCAGGCCTCCGCCCAGGCCCGGGCGACTGAGGTGGCGCAGCTGCGCACCTGGCTCGAGGCTCTGGAGGAGATCGACCCCCGCAACGGCGAGGACCGGGACCTGACGGCGGAGGCCGAGCGGCTCGACCATGCCGAGGACCTGCGCAGGGCCGCCACCGTGGCCCGCACCGTCCTGAGCGGCGAGGAGTCCGCCACCGGCCAGGAGCCCGATGTCGTCTCACTGATCGCCCACGCGCATCGCAGCCTTGTCACCGAGTCCGACCGCGACCCAGTCCTGGCTGAGCTGGCCGCGCGCACCCAGCGCCTGGGCATCGACGCCGCCGACATCGCAGCAGAGCTGGGTGGGTATCTGTCGTCTCTCAGCGCCGACCCCGCCCGCCTCGCTCAGGTCCAGGACCGCCGCGGCGAGCTGGCACGAGCCTGCCGGGAGATCGGCGGGCCCCAGGTGCAGCTCGCCGACGTCGACGCCCTCCTGGCCTGGGGCGAGCGCGCCGCCGCACGCCTGGCCGAGCTCGATGGCCCCCAGGACACCACCACCGTCCTGGCCGAGCGCCTAGCGGCTGCTGACGAGGAGCTGGCCGATGTCGGCAACGAGCTGAGCCGTGCGAGACGGTTGCTCGCCGAGCAGCTGGAGCAGGCCGTCACCGCAGAGCTCGAGGGCCTGGAGATGAAGGGGGCCCGGCTCGTCGTCTCACTGGAACGGCTCGATGAGCCCGGCCCCACCGGCGTTGAGAACGTGGCCCTCGAGCTCGTCTCCCACCCCGGCGCCCCCGCTCTGCCCCTGGGCAAGGGAGCCTCGGGAGGGGAGCTGTCCCGCATCATGCTGGCGCTGGAGGTGGTACTCGCCGATGCCGCTGCCTCCGTGCGTCCCTCCACCCACACCCGCACCCTCGTCTTCGATGAGATCGATGCCGGTGTAGGAGGCCGCGCCGCCAGGGAGATCGGCCGGCGTCTGGCGCGTCTGGCGCGCCACCACCAGGTCATTGTGGTCACCCACCTGGCGCAGGTGGCCGCGTGGGCCGACACCCACCTCGTGGTGCGCAAGGAGACTGTCGGCGACTCAGGAGCCGAGCCGCCGACTCCGCAGCCCACAGAGCTCTCTGCCTCCGGGCCCGCCTCGGCATCCCGGGGAGTCTCGAACGAGTCCCGGCAGAGTGTGAGAAAGTCCGGTCCGGGACGCACTCGTACCCAGGTCCTCGTCGTTGAAGGCCAGGAGAGAGAACGCGAGCTGGCCCGGATGCTGTCCGGGCACGAGGACTCCCAGGCCGCGGTCCGGCACGCCGCTGAGCTTCTCCAGGAAGCAGTCGTGGGACAATCCGGGCCGTGAGGAATCCCTTCCGCAGAAAGTCTGCGTCTGTCTCCGAGCAGCCCAGCGGCGTCGTCCGTGTCGACGCCCGCACCAAGAGGCTCACCAAGCGCCTTCATCCCGGTGAGATCGCCGTCATTGACCATACCGACATCGACCGGGTGGCCGCTGAGGCGCTGGTCGAGTGCGGTCCCTCTGCGGTTCTCAACGCCGCCGCATCGATCTCCGGACGCTACCCGAACCTCGGTCCGGAGATCCTCCTCGACGCCGGTATCCCGCTCGTGGACGACCTGGGCCCCGACATCATGCGCCTGCACGACGGCCAGCGCATCACCGTCGAGGACGGCACCGTGCGTGTTGACGGCAAGAAGCAGGTCATCGCCGAGGGCTCGGTTCAGACCAAGGAGACCGTTGCTGACGCCATGGAGACGGCTCAGAAGGGGCTGTCCGTTCAGCTGGAGGCCTTCGCCGCCAACACCATGGAGTACATGCGTGGCGAGTGGGACCTGCTCCTCAACGGCGTCGGCATGCCCACGCTGTCCACGCATATGAGCGGCAAGCACGTCCTGGTCGTCGTGCGCGGCTACTCCTACAAGGAGGACCTCCAGGCGCTCAAGCCCTACATCCGCGAGTACAAGCCCATCATCATCGGTGTCGACGGGGGAGCCGACGCCGTCCTGGAGGCCGGTTTCAAACCGACGATGATCGTGGGAGACATGGACTCCGTATCCGACAAGGCGCTCGCCTGCGGCGCCGAGATCGTGGTCCACGCCTACCGCGACGGGCGTGCTCCGGGCCTGGCCCACGTCGAGGAGCTCGGGGTCGATCATCACGTCTTCGCCGCCACCGGCACCAGTGAGGACATCGCCATGCTCATGGCCGATGAGGCCGGTGCCGAAATCATCGTGGCCCTGGGAACGCACGCCACCTTGCTGGAGTTCCTCGACAAGGGACGCGCCGGCATGTCCTCGACCTTCCTGACCCGGCTCAAGGTCGGCGGTCGGCTCATCGATGCCAAGGGCGTCTCCCAGCTCTACCGCACCCGCATCTCAGGATGGTGGCTGCTGCTCCTGGCGCTGTCGGGCACCTTCGCCCTGGCCATCGCCCTCATGGCCACCCCGGGCGGGCAGACCTTCCTAGGACTGTCCGGTGCCGTGTGGGACGACATCGTCAACTTCTTCCGCTCACTGGTGGGTCTGGCCCCGAACTCGCCCACCGTCTAACGACTCCCGCCCATCCGAGAGGCAGCCCCTCTCACGGTCATCCTCAAGGTCTCAACCATGATCGACTTCCGCTATCACCTGGTATCGCTCATCTCCGTCTTCCTGGCCCTCGCCGTCGGCGTCGTTCTGGGCGCCGGTCCGCTGCAGAACTCACTGGGGACCGCTCTCAACGACCAGGTCACCGCCCTGCGCGAGGACCGCAACGCCACGCAGACCAAGCTCGAGCAGACCGAGACGGCCGTCAACGAGCGCGACTCCTACATCACCCAGGCCGCTGCCAGCCTTCTGCCGGGAAGCCTGGCCTCCAAGAACGTCGCGCTGGTGCTCCTGCCTGAGGCCAAGGCCGAGGACGCCGATGCCGTCGCCACCCAGCTCAAGACCGCCGGCGCCTCTGTCACCGGCCGAGTCAGCCTGACCACCACCTGGGTGGACCTGTCCCGCGAGAGCTATCGCTCCACCTTCTCCGGTCAGATCCAGGGCAACCTGGGCAGCACCGGCTCCAAGGACGCCAACGGCATCCTGGGCGAGGGGCTCGCCAAGGCCCTCACCAGCAATGACGACTCATCCCGAGCCCTCATGGACCTGTTGTCCGTGGACACCTCCGGTACGCCGTTCGTCACCGTGGACTCCACTCCTACCGGCCCGGCCGAGATGATCGTCGTCGTTGGCCCCCGCCCCCAGGCGGCCTCCGCCAAGCAGACCACGGTCGAGGCCTCCCCAGGCCAGGACCCCAAGGCATGGGCCAAGGCGCTGGCGGGCACGGCCTCTCGGGCGACCACGGTCGTCGTCGGTTCCGCCGACGGCGACGACAACGTCGTGGCCGTCATCCGCTCCGAGGGCGAGAAGATCACCACCGTCGACTCAGTCGGCCAGATCGCCGCTTCTGTCTCCACGCCCCTGGCACTGGCTTCCACCCAGGCGGGAACCGTGGGCCACTACGGCTTCGACAAGGGCGCGGACGCCGTCATGCCGCCAGTGACGAAATAGTTTCCATAGCCCTCATATCCCTTATAGCCCTATGGTGCAGATGGCTCGGACCCGTCGCAGGGGCGCTGTCGCGGCGATTCAGACGCACCCTGCCTTAGGCTGAGACCATGGCTGGCACGATCATGCGAGTAAGCACCTGCGCCCGACGCCTGGCGCAGGCGGGGATCAAGGCGGCGGGCGTCACCCTGTCCTGGTCCACCTCCCTGGCGCCCATTGCCCAGAGCCTGGAGCGGACCAACTTCCACGGGCGCACCGTGAGCCTGCGTGGGGGCGTGGGAGTCGCCGCCGGGTCGGTCATGGCCGCGATCGAGACTGGCCGTCTCCTGCGCGGCGCATCCGCGTCACGTTCTTCGGCACCGCGCAGCGGTTCACGGGTGCGACTCGCCGCCGTCTTCGCGACGGCCGCAGGAGGGTGCGCCGGACTGGTCGACGACCTTGACGCCGGCGCCCATGACGGGGACGCCCCCGTCAAGGGGCTCAAGGGCCACCTGACCGCGCTTGCCCGCGGATGCGTCACCACCGGGGTCCTCAAGATCGCCGTCATCGGCTCGGGAGCTCTCGTCGGCGGGGTCCTGCTGGCCCGTGACCGCAGCGCGGCCGCAGGCGGACGGGCACTGGCTGCAAGTGCCGTCGACGCCGCAACGGGCGCCGTCGTCATCGCCTCCTGGGCGAACCTGCTCAACCTCCTCGACCTGCGACCCGGCCGGGCGCTCAAGACCGCTACCATCGTAAGCACCCCATTGCTGGCCACCCCCGGGCACGACGGCGAACCCACCCGACTGCTGGCCGCAGGCGCGCTGGGGGTCAGCCTCAGCGCCCTGCCCGAGGACCTCCTGGAGAACACGATGCTGGGCGATACCGGGGCCAACGCCGTCGGCGCCCTGCTGGGCACCGCCCTGGCCTGCCACCCCAGCCGGGCGGTGCGTGCCGGAGCCGCCTTGAGCGGCATCGGCCTCATCCTGGCCAGCGAGAAGGTCTCCTTCTCCCGAGTCATCGCCGACACCCCGGCCCTGGCGGCGCTCGACGGGCTGGGGCGCCGCCCCTGATGACGGCTCAGCAACGCCGCGGCGGCCTGCTCTCAGTGGCCGGCTCGGTCGCCGGCCTGACCCTGGTCTCCCGCGCCCTGGGCTTCCTGCGCTGGCTCGTTCAGGCCGCCACCGTCGGCACCGGCACGGTGGCGGGTGCCTACACCACCGCCAACCAGCTCCCCAACACCCTCTACGAGGTCGTGGTCGGCGGGGTTCTGGCCGCCACCGTGGTCCCGCTGCTGGCCGCCCCGATCGCCGCGGGCAGGCGTGAGGAGGTCACCGCCACGGCCTCCGGGCTGCTCGGTCTGGTCCTGGCCGTGCTGACCCCGCTGTCTCTGGTCCTCATCGTCTTCGCCGCCCCCATCGCCGCCCTCTTCCCCTCCTCCCAGGGGGTCGACCCCGCGCTCCAGCACGAGCTCGTCGCCTCCTTTCTGCGCATGTTCGCCCTCCAGGTGCCCATGTACGGGGTGGCGGTGGTCCTCACCGGTGTCCTTCAGGCCCACAACCGTTTCACCTGGCCTGCGCTGACCCCGATGCTCTCCAGTCTCGTGGTCATGGCGACCTACGGCCTCTACGGAGCGCTGACTGACGGCGACGACGCGGGCTCCGGCCCCGCCTTGCAGATCCTGGGCTGGGGCACCACCCTCGGAGTGGCGGCGCTCAGCCTGCCGCTGCTGTGGCCGGTCCACCGGCTGGGACTGGGACTGCGTCCCACCCTGAAGCTGGGAGGCTCTCAGGCCCGGCGGGCGCTGCGTCTGGGGGGGGCCGGAGTGTGGACGATTCTGGCTCAGCAACTGAGCGTCCTGGCGGTCCTGGCTCTGGCCCGCTGGGGAGGGCAGACAGGCACAGCGGCCGTCTACCAGTACACGCAGGCCGTCTACGTCCTTCCCTACGCGGTGTTGGCCGTGCCGGTGGCCACCGTCCTCTACCCGCGCCTCACAGCGGCCTTCGAGGCCGCCGCTCACCAGCGGGCCGTGTCAGGCACCGCCGGCGCGGACAGCACCGTCACCGGCCTGGTCGCCAGTTCGACCGCCATGGTCACCGCCGTCGCCGTCGCCGGGAGCGCCATGCTCCTGGCCGCCAGCGCCGCCGCCGAGCGCTTCTTCTCCTTCAAGCAGGTCGATGGGATGGGACATGCCCTGGCCGTCCTTGCCCCGGGGCTGATCGGCTACGCCCTCATCTATCAGGTCACCCGGGTTCTCTTCGCCGCCGACCGCTCGCGGCCGGCCGCCCACGCCACCGCGGCAGGTTGGTTGACTGTGGCTCTCGCCTCCGCTGCCTGTGTGCGTCTCATGGCGCCGTCCGGTGGGGACGGCAGAGCCACCCTCGTCGCACTCGGAGTGGGCACGACCATCGGGATGACGGTGGCGGGAGTGGGCCTGTTGGCCGTCCTGGCCCGTGTCATGGGAGGCCGGGTCCTGCGTCCGGTCCTGACGACCCTCGTCACGGGGCTCCCGGTAGCCCTTGCCACCGGCCTGGTCGTCCGGGTGGCAACCACCTACGTGGCCTCACTGACCCTGGCGGTTCTGACCGCTGTGCTGGGAGCCGCCGCGGCTGCTGTCATCGTCCTGATGGCGATCCACCTGGCCGACCGCAGCCTCCTGAGGGCTGCGCGCGGCGCCCAGGCGGCGCCCACAGACATCGGGAACCCCGCGAAGAAGGAGAAGGCATGAGCACCAGCGCCGTCAGCAGCTTGAATGAGGTCGGTGCCCCGCTGGTCCCGGAAACCGGGCGCCTGCGGATCCTCCAGGTCAGCGGATCGGCCTCCGGAGGGATCCGCGCCCACCTGGCCGACTGCGCCCGGATACTGGCCGCCGACGGACATGACGTCATCGTCGAGGCCCCCACCACGGTCCTCGACGGGCTGGATGTTGCTCCTGCCCGCGCCGAGTCGCTCGAGATCGGTCCCCGCCCCAGCCTCGGTGACACCCTGGCTGTGGCCAGGTTGCGCCGACTGGGACGCCGCGCCCACGCCGTCCACGCCCACGGCCTGCGCGCCGGTGCCCTGGCCGCTCTAGCCCTGGGCCGACGCGGGCGCGGTCGCACCCGGCTGGTCGTGACCCTCCACAACCTCACCGTCGGAGGCCGCCTGACCACCCTGGTAGGGGAGAGACTCGAACGGCTCATCGCCTCGCGCGCCGACCTCATTCTGGCCGTCAGCCCCGACCTGGCCGAGCGCGCGAGAGATCTTGGCGCCCCACATGTCGAGCTCGCCGTCATCCCCGCGGCGGTTCCGCAGCCGCGGTCCGAACCGGAGTCCCCCGTCCCGGCAGCACTGGAGGACGCCTGGCCGCAGGAGGGTGCCCGCGTCCTGACCGTCGCTCGCCTGGCCCCGCAGAAGGGCCTATCACTGCTGCTCGACGCCGCCGCGATCCTGGCCCGCGACGTCGAGGCCGGCCGTCTGCCCGCCTTCACCTGGGCTGTCGCCGGAGACGGGCCCGGCAGGACTGAGGCCACGGAGCGTATCGCCGCCGAGCGCCTTCCAGTGAGCCTCCTGGGCCGGCGCACCGACGCAATCGGTCTCATGGAGGCTGCCGACGTCGTCGTCCAGACCAGCTTGTGGGAGGGCCAGCCCCTCACCATTCAGGAGGCGCTGCGCGCCGGTGTCGCAATCGTGGCCACCGACGTCGGCGGCACCGCCGTCACCGCCAGGGGAGGAGCCGTCCTCGTCGCCCCCGAGGCCCGCACCATCGCCGGGACACTCGCCGCGATCCTGAACGACCCCGAGGCCCGCACCCGAGCTGCGCAGAACGCGCGGCAGGCGGCTGAGCTCCTCCCGGGATCCGAGGACCTGTCGGCCCAGCTGCGTCAGGCGGTTCTTGCCCTGGGGTGACCCGAGCAGCGCCACCGCGAGGGGTAGCATCGTCGATACCCGGGCGCCCGGCGACAAAGGACGCCGGCAGCGAGTGAAGGAGTCAACCGTGAACCAGCCGGTGACAGGGACCCGCAGGAGCGACACGTACGCACTTCGCGAGAATGGCCTTGCCGATGAGCGCGAGCCGGGGCGGGAGCTGATCTCCAGCGAGCGGGTCTGGAACGGCCCGATCTTCGCCGTCGACGCCGACCATGTGCGCCTCGCCCCCGGTCAGGAGCCGGTGGCGCGCCAGGTCGTCGTCCACCACGACGCCGTCGCCGTCGTTGCCCTGCGTGAGGGCCAGGACTCCTCCCAGGCCGATGGTGCCCCGGAGATCCTCATGATCCGCCAGTACCGCCATCCCGTGCGCGCCTGCCTGTGGGAGATCCCTGCCGGCCTGCTCGACGTGCCGGGGGAGGAACCCGCCGTCGCGGCCGCTCGTGAGCTCGCCGAGGAGACCGACCACACAGCGACCACCTGGAACACCCTGGCCGAGTTCTACGCCTCACCCGGTTTCACCACCGAGGGGGCCCGGATCCTCCTCGCCCAGGACCTGAGCCTGCTGCCCGAGGACCAGCGCACTCCTCGTGAGGCTGAGGAGGCCGAGTTCGTAGCCACCTGGGTACGCCTGGATGAGGCCGTCGACGCCGTCTTGGACGGACGCCTGCACAATCCCTCCACCGTGCTAGGGGTCCTGGCCACGGCCCAGGCCCGCGCTCGCGGCTGGGTCGGGCTGCGCCCTGCTGACGCTCCCTGGCTGCGTAGCCCCGAGAGCCTCTAGCCAGGTGATGGTAGTTTCTGACGACAACCATCCAGTTAGGAATTCCTGGGTAAGGGTTGCCTTTAATTAGGTGGCGTGTTCAATCCCACCTCGCGACGCCCCATCACGAACTTGCCAGTGTTGAATTCGGCAAGCATGATCTTGGTTAAACTCGTGGCACGACGACCAGCGACGCCCTACGGCCGATCCTGGGTCAGCCCTTTGGCTGGTTCTCGGACTCCTTCGGCCAACAAGGACGTGGTCGAACCGGCCGCAACGTGGTCAGGCCGTGAGGCGTCGCAGCGACAAGGGGAGGAGCAGTCATGACACAGAGTGACGATGACTCTACGCGGGCGCGTGTGCTCGACCTCATCGCTGAGAAGGGCCCTGTCTCAGCGGCTCAGCTCGCCAAGGTCCTGAGCCTGACGCCGGCCGCTGTGCGCAGGCACATTACGGCGCTCGAGGATGCCGAGCAGATCGAGGTCCACACCCCGGCCCTGACGGGCAAGCGCGGCCGTGGTCGCCCGGCCCGGCACTATGTTCTGACGCCCAAGGCCCGCACCTCCTTCGCGGAGGGCTACTCCGATCTGGCCAACC
>ERZ773075.1233-NODE-1233-length-14222-cov-6.94353_pt1 | contig 14222 bp, 12 predicted proteins | sample MGYA00580614_ERZ773075 | MGnify/ENA primary metagenome ERZ773075 (study PRJEB29015, sample SAMEA2738021) | human oral metagenome | biome: human oral; feature: human-associated habitat; material: dental | place: China | collected 2043 ... | reverse complement strand
GGGCCGTCCGGCCTGCGCGGCGCGGGCTTGGGGGTCTTCGCCGAAGGGCGCGCACCCGGTTTGGGAGCCGAGGGAGTGCCCGGCGCCGGAGCGGGGGCCTTGGGCGCGGCACCGGGCTTGGGGGCTTTCGCGGCGGACGGCTTCGGGGCCGCGGGCGCCTTGGGCGCGGCGGCGGGTTTGGGGGCGGCGGGCTTCGCGCCGCCCTTCGCCGCGGGGGCGGCGGGCTTCTTCGGCGCGGGCTTCGCCTTCGCCGTCTCCCTGCCCTTCGCGCCGCCCTTGGGGGCGGAGGGCTTCTTCGGCGCGGGCTTCGCGTCGGCCTTCGGCTTCGCGGCCGCGAACTTCTCGCGCATGGACCGCACGACGGGCGGTTCCAGGGACGACGAGGAGGACTTGACGAACTCACCCGCTTCCTTCAGGCGCCCCATCAATTCCTTGCTCGTGATTCCGAGCTCCTTGGCGAGCTCGTGGACACGCAACTTTGCCACATTTCTCCTGTCCGGAAGCGCCTCCGGGCAGGAGGCGCGTTATTCGTCTTGCTGGCAGCTCATCGCTGGGTACTCATCGGGTGCCCATCAGCTTCCAACCCGCTTCCGTTTCTCGATCGTCGGCGTTCGCCGCTTGACTCGCGATCGCCTCCAGTTGCGCCCACACTGAGGAGCCGGTGCCGGTCCGCGCGCGCATGGCGCGCTCCAACGCCCGGCGTCCGCGGGCCGCCTGGACGCACGCGGGATCGGGGTGGATCCACGCGCCCCTGCCGGGCTGATCACGTCGGAGGTCCACTGTCGCGGGGCCTCCTGGGGGCACGACCACGCGGACGAGGTCCGCTCGCGCGCCGCGCTCGCCGCAGCCGATGCACGTCCGGACGGGGCCGCCAGAGGCGGCGCCCCCCGGTGCGGATGGTTGCGACACGGTTACCTAGTTTAATCCACGCGCGGCGCGGCCCCTGGCCAACTCCTATGAGCGACTGGTCACGGAATCCGGCGTGGACACGCGCGAGGCGGTCGCCTCGTCCCCCGTTTCCGTGTCCGAGTGGATGTCGATGTGGAAGTTGGTGAGCCTGGCGGCCAGGCGGGCGTTCTGCCCCTCCTTGCCGATGGCGAGGGAGAGCTGGAAATCCGGGACGATCGCCGTCGCGGTGCGGTTGTCGACGGAGTGGACGACGACGCGGGTCACGCGCGCGGGCGAGAGGGCGTTGGCGACGAAGCGCGCGGGGTCGTCCGAGTAGTCGACGATGTCGATCTTCTCGCCGCCGAGCTCGGTCATCACCGCGCGGACGCGGGCGCCCACGGGGCCGATGCACGCGCCCTTGGCGTTGATGCCCTCGCGGGTGGCCGCCACGGCGATCTTCGTGCGGTGCCCCGCCTCGCGGGCGATCGCCCTGATCCTCACCAGCCCCTGCTGGATCTCGGGGACCTCGCGCTCGAAGAGGCACTCGACCAGGCCGGGGTGCGTGCGCGACAGGGTGACGCGGGGGCCGCGCTCGGTGCGCTCGACGCCGACCACGAAGGCGCGGATGCGGTCGCCGTGGCGGTATGCCTCACCCGGGACCTTCTCCGAGTCGGGCAGGACGGCCTCGAAGTCGTCGCTGATCTGGACCCGCGTGAGGTGGCCGTCCCTGCTCTGCTGGACGGTGCCGGTGATGATCTGGCCCTCCCGCCCGGCGAAGTCGCCGAAGACGCGCTGGTCGTCGGCGTCGCGGAGCCTGGCCATGATGACCGAGCGGGCGGTGGCCTGGGCGATGCGCCCGAAGTTCTTCGGCGTGTCGTCGAACTCCCCGATGGGGTTGCCGTCCTCGTCCTCGTCGACGGCCATGACCGTGACGCGCCCGGTCTTCTTGTCGATCTCGATGCGGGCCTCGCTGATCGCGCCCGGGATGTTGTGGTAGGCCTTGAGCAGGGCCTCCTCGATGGCGTCGACCAGGGTGTCCAGGGAAACGCCCTTCTCGGTCTCCACCATGCGCAGTGCCGTCATGTCGATTTCCATGTCCGCCTCAATCCTTTGAACCGAGTTCGACGCGGGCCCGCGCCTTCTTCATGTTTGCGTATTCGATGGTAGTCGTTCCCCCGTCGGTTTCCAGTGTGGCTGACACGTCGTCCGCAGCGCGGACACGCCCGCTCACGTGCCCGCCGTCACGGAGCTTGACCCGCACGGGCAGGCCGACCTGGCGTTTCCAGTGGCGGGGTTCGGTGAGCTCGCGCTCAGCACCGGGGGTGGACACCTCCAGCAGGTACTCGCCATCGATGGGGTCCGCCCGGTCGAGGGCGGCCGACACGGCGCGCGAGACCGCGGCGAGGGTGTCCGAGTCCACTCTCGCCTGCTCACCGGCGCCCTCGACCAGCGGGGTGTCGACCGTGACCCGCACCAAGGTGGTGCCCCCGGAGCGGGTGCGCACGACCGCGTCGAGTTCCAGGTCCTCGCGCGCGACGACCGGACCCAGGAGTTCCTCGAGTCGCGCGTCTCGTGCTGGATGTGCCATTGCTCCCCGCTTTCCGCTGTGTGGGACGCGCCAGGACCGGCGCGCCGACTTGGGTCTATATCCTACCCGGGGTGTGGGATGATTCCACCGTGCCTGTTTTGATTTCCGAAACCACCCGCCCCGCGCCGGTCCCAGCACCGAGGCGCGGCGCGCTCGCCCGAGCGGGCGCTGCGTGCGCCGTCGTGGCCGCCGTCGTGTCCGGATGCTCCTCCTCGTCCCTGCCGCAGTTGTCCGGGTTCGCCCAGGTCCGGGACTTGTCGGCGCGCACCGAGGCGGCGGCGGAGCTGCGCGCCCGGGCCCTTTCCACGGCCGCCGTGGCGTGCGCCTCCTGCCAGCAGGCGCTGGGCTCGTTGGCCGACGAGTCGGCCACCAGGCTCACGGCACTGGGCGGACTGTGGGATCCGTGGGGAGGGCGGCCTCCCGAGGGCGCAGAGGAGCCCGCGCCCGTCTCCGACGCCCCCGTGGACGTCGAGGGCTTCGTGGCGTGGTTGGCGGCCACCGCCGAGCGCGACTTGGCTGCCGCTGCGGATCCGACGACCACGGAGTCGGGCGATGACGCGCGCACCCTGGCGGCGATCGCCCTGGGGCGCTACCGCAGCGCCCAGTCCCTGGCCTCCGTCTACGGGATCTCGGTGACCACCGGGGCCGCGCGGGCGGAGTCGGCCAACCAGCGGCTCAACGGACTCAGCGGGGCGGGGGTGCAGACCTGGGGCGTCCAGGACTTCCACACCTCTCCACTGCCCGCCCTGCCGTTCGGCCGGGCGGACCAGGGCCTGGCCTCGTCGCCCGCGCTGTCCGCCGCGGTCGCCTCGTGGGACTGCGTCGCCCAGATGCTGCCGCGCAACCGTGTCTCGGGCGAGCCGCTGGCCGATGCCGACGAGCGCGCCGAGGAGCTCATGGTGCGCGCCGACCAGGCGCTGTCGACCGGCGTGGCCGACGCGCGGACTGTGCGCTGCTCCCTGCCCTCGTCCTCGCCCGCCGACCTGGCGGTGGACCTGGTGGCCGCGGACGTGTCCCTGCTGGCCTCCGACTCGGCCTCTGTGCGGGCCGTGGGGGTCAACACGGCGCTCACCGACATCACGCGCTGGGGGTCGGTGGCAGCCTTCGGGGCGGTTATCGGGGTCCAGTGACGGCGCCCGGCGGGCGGAGCTCCAATCGGTGCCGCGCCACTGCGCGGACCTGTGCGCCCCGTGGTGCGCGGTCGCAGGGGCGCCCCTCCGGGCGCTTCGCCCAGTCCGCCCGTCTCACCACCGCAAGCGCGGGCACGGGGGCGCCCCTCCGGGCCCCTGACCGGGATCCGCAGCGCTTGAGCGCACGGCGCGGCAGTCCCCTCAGATGAGCGCGGTGATCGCGTCGCCGGTCTGCTCGGTGGTGCGCGCCAGCGGCTCCCCCGCGCGGTTCGCCTCCGCCCGCGCGGTCATGTCGCGGGCGATCGCCGCCTCGACGCGCCCGGCCGGCCCGCCGTGCCCCAGGAAGTCCAGCATGAGCGCCACCGAGGCGATGGCCGCCGTCGGGTCCGCTTTCCCCTGACCGGCGATATCGGGCGCGGAGCCGTGGACGGGCTCGAACATCGAGGGGAACTCGCCGCTGGGGTTGAGGTTGCCCGAGGCGGACAGGCCTATGCCGCCGGTGACGGCTCCCGCCTCGTCGGTGAGGATGTCCCCGAAGAGGTTGTCGGTGACGATGACGTCGAAGCGCCCCGGGTCGGTCACCATGTGGATCGTCGCGGCGTCGATGTGGCAGTAGCCGGTTTCCACATCGGGGTACTCGCGGCCGACTGACTCCACAATGCGCCGCCACAGGTGGCCGGCGTTGACCAGGACGTTGTGCTTGTGGACCAGGGTGAGCCTCTTGCGGCGCTTCCGGGCCAGGGCGAAGGCGTAGCGGACCACCCTTTCAACACCGTACGCGGTGTTGACCGAGACCTCCGTGGCGATCTCGTGGGGCGTCCCCACGCGCAGGGCCCCGCCGTTGCCCGCGTAGAGGCCCTCCGTGCCCTCCCTCACGACGACGAAGTCGATGTCGCCGGGATCGGCCAGGGGCGTGGGGGCCCCGTCGTAGTACTTCGAGGGGCGCAGGTTGACGTAGTGGTCCAACGCGAATCGGAGCCTGAGCAGCAGGCCGCGCTCCAGGACGCCCGAGGGCACGGAGGGGTCCCCGACCGCCCCTAGCAGGATGGCGTCGTGGGCCTTGATCCGGGCGAGGTCGGCCTCCGTGAGCGTCTCCCCGGTGCGGTGCCAGCGCCTGGCCCCCAGGTCGAAGTGGGTGGTGGCGATGTCAGTGCCCGTCCCCTCCAGCGCCCGCGCGAGCGCCTTGAGCGCCTCGGGCACGACCTCCTGGCCGATTCCGTCGCCGGGGATTACTGCGATGTTCAGCGTTGTCATGGTGCTATCTTCCCGTTCCCTCCCGGCTGCGGGCGGATGGTGTCCGCGCATTGGGAAGCCGCGCGCTCACCCGGCGCGCCTGGGAGGGGCCGCGGGCCGATCCCCCCGGATTGTGCGCCCCTCCCCCGGCTACGCACACAAGGACCCTTATTTACGCAACACGCGCCGCACACAAGGGCGGGATCAAGCCCTTGTGTGCGGCCCCGTGTTTCCTAATTCCCTCCCTTGTGTGCGACACCGAGGGAGACGCGGGCCAGGGCCGCGGGGAGAGGAACGGCTGGGCCCGGGGATCCGCGTCTGCCCCGCGCCCGCACTCTTTTGGGACGCGCCCTATGCGATGGCGGCGTACTCGTCGATGAGCGCCCCCACGCAGCGGCGGATGTCGTACTGGGCGCCGACGCCCCTGTACCGGGAGGCGCTGGCCCGGCGGCGGGCGTCGTCTTCCAGCCAGTAGTCGATGGCGCGGGCGAGCCCGCGCGCGTCCCCGGCCCGGTAGAGGCAGCGGGGATCCCTGGCGAATTGCGCCGTCGCCGAGTGCGGCGAGCGGGCGATCACCGGGACGACCCCGTGGCGCAGGATCTCCAGGCACGACAGGCCCTCGACCTCGATGGTGGCGGAGTGGACGTAGAGGTCCGCCGCACGGGCCTGGGCCGCCAGACCGTCGGCGTCGAGGAAGGCGAACCGCGGGGGCCGGGTGAGCACCCCGCTCCTGACGAGGCGCGCTGCGTCCCGCCGTAGGCGGGCGCCCGTGGGCCCGCGTCCCGCGAAGACCAGGTCGATGCGGTGGGCCTTGGCGCTGTGCCGCATCGCCCGCAGGACGGTGCCCTGGTCCTTCTCCCTCGAGAACCTGCCGACGACGAGCACCCGGTACCGGGTTCCGCCGGCGCCCGGGCGCGCGGTCCCGTCCGGAGGGGAGTCCTCGGAGGGAGGCGCGCCCGCGCCTGCGGGAGGCGCCCCTTCTGCGGGCTCCGCGGTGCCCGTGCCGGTGGGCGGGGGCGGGGCGCCCGAGTCCACGTCCGCTGCCGTCCGCGCCGCGGCCACGGCAGGGGCGGGCGCGGGAACGCCATTCGATATGGTGACCAGGCGCGCGCCGATGCCGAGCGGGGCGAGGCGCTCCCGGACGTTCTCCGACGGGCACTGCACGACGGCGCAGTGGCGGTAGACGCGCCGGACCCATGAGGCCAGGACCGCCTCGTTGAGGGGGCGCAAGCCGGCGAGCCCGATGGTCGCGGTGATGTTCTCGGGGTGGATGTGGTAGGTCCCCAGGCAGGGGGTCCCGGCGGCCCGCGCGGCGGCCGCGGCCCGGGCCTGCAGTCCGAAGGGCTCCTCCAGGTGCACGACGTCCGCCCACTGGACGCCCGCGCGGACCGCCTTTCGCTCGGCGTGCGCGAAGGCGTAGCCCTGGGAGCGGATGATCCTGTGGACCAGGGGCACGCGGGCCGCCGGGAGCGGGTAGTCGGGGGCGGGCAGACCCGCCCGGCGGCACTCGTCGGCGCTGCCGGAGCTGAGCACGCGCACGTCGTGCCCGGCGTCGCGCAGCAGGGCGATCGTTCGCCTCGCCGAGGCGGCCAGCCCGTTGCCCGTCGTGTAGAGGTTGTTGATGACGAAGAGGATCCTCAGGCGGCGCGCCGGCGCTGGCGGCCCCTCACCCACTCTGGTGTCTCCCATCCCCCAAGTGTCGCACGATCCACGCCCCAAGGGGAGCGCTCCGCACGCGGACGGAGGGCGCGTGCCACTGCCCGTCATGCGCGGGCGCGCCCCTGGCACGAATGCGCCGCGCGCAGCGCCAGCGCGCCCCGCTGCCCCGCCGCGCGGGAACGCCCCTTCCCAGGCGCGTTCGAAGCCCCGTCGCTCGGCCCCCCACCGCTGCCCCGCCGCGTGGAACGCCTCCCGCTGCGCGGAACCGGCCCCCGCCTCGTCGCCGCATAGGACGAGGCGGGGGCCGGCGCACTCCGGCGGAGCAGTCTCAGCGGGCCGCGGAGCCCTCGGTGTAGTCGGCGTCCACCTGCGACCAGCCGAACTTGGCGCGCAGCTCGCGGCCGGTCTTCTCGATCGGGTGGGCCTCCTCCTCGGCGCGCAGCGCCTTGAACTCCAGGCCGCCGTTGTCCTGGTCGGCGATGAAGCGCTTCGCGAAGGTCCCGTCCTGGATGTCGGCCAGGACGCCCTTCATGGCCTCCTTCACGTCGGGGCCGATAACACGGGGGCCGGAGACGTAGTCGCCGTACTCGGCGGTGTCGGAGCACGACCAGCGCTGCTTGGTGATGCCGCCCTCGTTGATGAGATCCACGATGAGCTTCATCTCGTGGCAGACCTCGAAGTAGGCGATCTCGGGCTGGTAGCCGGCCTCGACCAGCGTCTCGAAGCCGTACTGGATGAGGTGGGAGACGCCGCCGCACAGGACCGCCTGCTCGCCGAAGAGGTCCGTCTCGGTCTCCTCGGTGAAGGTCGTCTTGATGACGCCCGCGCGGGTCGCGCCGATGCCCTTGGCGTAGGACAGCGCCAGCGCCCACGCCTCGCCGGAGGCGTCCTGCTCGACGGCGACGATGGCGGGGACGCCGCGGCCGTCCAGGTACTGGCGGCGCACGGTGTGGCCCGGGCCCTTGGGGGCAACCATGCACACGTCGTGCCCCTCGCCCGGATCGATGTACCCGTAGCGGATGTTGAAGCCGTGGGAGAAGAACAGCGCGGCGCCCTCTTTGAGGTTGGGGGCGATCTGCTCGGCGTACACGAAGCGCTGCACCTGGTCGGGGGTGAGGATCATGACCACGTCGGCGGCGGCGGTCGCCTCGGGGATGTCGGCCACCTCCAGGCCCGCGGCCTCGGCCTTCTCCCACGACGACGAGCCGGGGCGCAGGCCGACGATGACGTCAACGCCGGAGTCCTTGAGGTTGAGCGCGTGGGCGTGGCCCTGCGATCCGTATCCGATGACGGCGACCTTCTTCGACGCGATGAGGCCCAGGTCCGCGCCGTCGTCGTAGATGACTTCTGCCATTGTTATTTCTCCTTCAGTTGATCCGTGATCGAACGCGACCCGCGGCCGATCGCCACGGCGCCCGACTGGACGAGTTCGGAAACGCCGAAGGGCTCCAGTGCCGCCAGCAGCGCTTCAAGTTTCGACAGGGACCCGACCGACTCGATGACCACCGAGTCGTGCTGGACGTCGACCACGTGGGCGCGGAAGAGCTCCACGATCTGCAGCACACCCGTGCGGGTGGCGTCGCCCGCGGCCACCTTCATGAGCAGCAGGCGCCTCTCGACGCTCTCCTCGGGCTCCATCTCGACGACCTTGAGGACGTTGACCAGCTTGTTGAGCTGCTTGACGACCTGCTCCAGGGGCGCCTCGTCGGCGTCCACGATGATCGTCATGCGGGAGATCTCGGGATGCTCCGTCTCCCCCACGGCCAGTGATTTGATGTTGAACGCGCGGCGGGCGAAGAGCGCGGCGACGCGGGTGAGGACGCCGGGCTTGTTCTCCACCAGCACGGCGAGGGTGTGCCTGTTGGCCATCAGTCTTCGACCTCCCAGTTCGGGGCCATGCCCTTGGCGTAGCGGATCTCGTCGTTGGACACCCCGGCGGCCACCATCGGCCACACCATCGCGTCCGGGGACACGCGGAAGTCGATGAGGACGGGGCGGTCGTTGATGCCCATCGCCCACTCGATCGCCTCGTCGACCTCGTCGGCGCTGCGCACGGTGCGCGCCGCCATTCCGTAGGCGGTGGCGAGCATCTCGAAGTTGGGGATCTGGTCGCCGTCGGCGGGGTTGAGCGTCGTGTTGGAGTAGCGCTTCTTGAAGAACAGGGACTGCCACTGCCGCACCATGCCCAGGACGCCGTTGTTGATGAGGGCGACCTTGATGGGGATGTTGTTGATCGAGCAGGTGGCCAGCTCCTGGTTGGTCATCTGGAAGGAGCCGTCGCCGTCGATCGCCCACACGACCCTGTCGGGGACCCCCACCTGGGCGCCCATCGCGGCGGGCACGCAGTAGCCCATGGTGCCCGCGCCGGAGGAGGACAGGAAGGAGCGGGGGCGCTCGTAGGCGATGAACTGCGCGGCCCACATCTGGTGCTGGCCCACCCCGGTGACGTAGACCGCGTCGGGGCCCGCCAGGGCCGACAGCCTCGCGAGCACGCGCTGGGGGGCGATGCGCCCGTCCTCGGGCTCGCTCCACCCGATCGGGTAGCGCTTGCGGAGCCGGTCGATGTAGCGCCACCAGCCGGTGATGTCCGACTTCCCCTCCGACGAGGCGCGGGCCACCTCGTCGGCGAGCACCGGCAGGGCCTTGGCCAGGTCGGCGACGATGGGGATGTCGGCGTGGCGGTTCTTCGAGATCTCCGCGGCGTCGATGTCGATGTGGACCACGCGCGCCCGGGGCGCGAAGGCGTCGAGCTTGCCCGTCACCCGGTCGTCGAAGCGCGTGCCGAGCGCGACGATGAGGTCCGCACGCTGCAGGGCGCCGACGGCGGCGACGGTGCCGTGCATGCCGGGCATCCCCAGGTTGTGTCGGTCGGAGTCGGGGAAGGCGCCGCGCGCGGTGAGCGTCGTGACCACGGGGGCGTCGGACGCCTCGACGAGGCGCGCCAGGGGCCCGCTGGAGCCGGAGCGGACGACGCCTCCGCCGACGTAGAGCACGGGGGCCTGCGCGTCGCAGATGGCGCGGGCGGCGGCGCGCACCTGTTTCATATTCGGTTTGCCGGCGACCCGGTACCCGGGCAGGTCCAGGGCCGGGGGCCACGAGAACTCCATCTGGGCCACCTGGGCGCTCTTCGCGATGTCCACCAGGACGGGGCCGGGGCGCCCTGTTGCGGCCAGGTGGAACGCCTCGGCGATGCGGGCGGGGATCTGCGAGGCGTCGGTCACCAGGAAGGAGTGCTTGGTGACCGGCATCGACGCGCCGACCACGTCCGCTTCCTGGAAGGCGTCCGTCCCGATCAGGGAGGCCCCGACCTGGCCGGAGATCACGACGATGGGCACGGAGTCCATGTGCGCGTCCGCCAGGGCGGTGAGGGTGTTGGTCGCCCCCGGGCCGGATGTCACCAGGGCGCACCCGACCCGGCCGGTCGCCAGGGCGTACCCCTCGGCGGCGTGCCCGGCCCCCTGTTCATGGCGGACGAGGATGTGGTTGAGCTTCGAGCTCATGAGCGGGTCGTAGGTCGGCAGGATCGCGCCTCCGGGCATTCCGAAGACGTCGGTGACGCCGAGGGCTTCAAGGCTTGCGACGATGGCTTCGGCGCCAGTCATCGGGATCGGTTGTGCAGTGGTCGTCACCGCTGGTCCTCTCATGTCGCTGATCTGATCGTTCCTATGAAAAAATCCCCGGCGCTTGCGCGAGGGGGACGAGGCGTGCGATCCATCCATGTTTCACGCGGCAGGAATCGCACGCCCGGGTACAAGGACCAAGGCGGGCAGTTCGATCGCGTCAATGTTGAGCACGCCCCAACGGTATGCCTCCGCGTCCGCTGTTTCCCCGTCCGTCTCATACTACGGACCCCGGGCGCCCGTCGGTGGCTGACACGCTCCGGCGAAAGGCCCTGCGCCGCGCCGGGCGCCCGGCTAGCATATGTAGGGTCCGCAACAGCGAGTGATCCGCGTCTTCGAACCTCGACAACGATGGAGTTCTCTACCTTGGAAACCGTATTCGAGATACTGGCGAAACAGCCGGTGCTCTTCCTGTTCCTCCTAGTGGGGATCGGCATGGCCTTCGGGCACATCAAGATCAGGGGGATCGGCCTCGGGGCCGCAGCAGTGCTCTTCTTCGCCATCGTCATCGCGGCGTGGGCCCAGTCCTACGGGGTCGAGCTCCGCGTGACGCCCCAGCTGGGCACCCTGGGCCTGACCCTGTTCACCTTCGCCATCGGGATCAACTCGGGCGCCTCCTTCTTCCACAACCTCAAGACAGCGATCGGCCCGATCCTCACGATGGTGGCGCTGTACGCGGTCGCCGCGATCGGCGGCCTGTACGTCGGCAAGGCCCTGGGCATGGAGGTCCCCCTCATCGCGGGCACCTTCGCGGGAGCGCTCACCAACACCCCCGCCCTGGCGGCCGCGGGCGACGCTTCGGGCAACGCGCCCATGGCGACCGTCGGCTACTCCATCGCCTACCTCTTCGGCGTCATCGGGATGCTCGCCGCCTCCATGGCGGCCCTGTCGTACGGGAAGAACGACAAGGACGCCCCCTCCCCCCTGTCGAACCGCACGATCCGCGTCGAACGCGAGGACCACCCCTTCGTGGGCGACATCTACGAGAGGCTCGGCGAGAAGATCACCTTCTCCCGCCTGCGGCGCGGGGAGACCGGCCCGATCACACGCCCCTCCATGTCCGACACGCTGGACCCGGGCGACCTCGTGACGGTCGTGGGGCCCCGCGAGCTCGTGGCGCGCGCCGCAGTCGAACTCGGGCACGCCTCGTCCCACTCCCTCATGCAGGACCGCTCCTACTTGGACTTCCGGCGCATGACCATCTCCAACCCCCGGGTCGCCGGACGGACCGTCGCCTCCCTGGGGCTGGCGAAGGAGTTCTCCGCAACGATCTCGCGGGTGCGCCGCGGCGACGTCGACATGGTCGCCGAGCCCGGGCTGGTCCTGCAGGAGGGCGACCGCGTGCGCGTCGTCGCCCCCACCTCGCGCATGAACGACATCACGAAGTTCTTCGGCGATTCGAGCCGGGGCCTGACGGACCTCAACCCGATCGCATTCGGCCTGGGCATGGCGCTGGGCATCGCCATCGGCGAGTTGCCGATCCTGACCCCCAGCGGCGACTACTTCTCCATCGGCTCCGCCGCCGGGACGCTGATCGTCGGATTGATCTTCGGGCGCATCGGGCGCATCGGCCCGATCGCCACCGCTCTGCCCTTCACGACCTGCCAGGTGCTCTCCGAGCTCGGCCTGCTGATCTTCCTCGCACAGGCCGGCGCCACCGCCGGGGGGCAGATCCTCGAGGCGTTCACGTCCGGCGCGTGGATCCGGATCTTCCTGCTGGGCGCGATGATGACCTCCATCATGGCGATCGGCCTCTACGTGACGATGCGGTGGGTGTTCCGCATGGGCGGGACCAGGCTGGCTGGCCTGCTCGGCGGCGCCCAGACGCAGCCCGCCGTGCTCGCCTTCGCCAACGGGAGGACCAACGCGGACCCGCGCGTCGCACTCGGCTACGCCCTTGTGTATCCGGTGGCGATGGTTGGTAAGATAGTCGTAGCGCAGATCCTCGGAGGCGCCTGAGACTCTGACACGCGGAGAGCACACCCGACTCCGCGCGTCCTGCGGTGAGTGGAGAAACCTCCGACACCACCCCTCTCCACTCACAGAGCGGGGCCGGTCCCCCCAGACCGGCCCCGCTCCTTACTCTTGCTCTTCTTCACCGCGCAGCACCCGCCGCTTCCGTGGGCGGCGGGACCGCAACGACTGCCCGCGGTCAGCTCCCGCGCCTTTCGGCGCCGTTGCCGGACCGCTCCTCGGGAGGCTCGCACCGGCACCTCGACCCGCGCGCCCGAACGCGCCGCAGGATCAGGGCGACGGCGATCTGGCTCAGGGTGATGGCCGCTACGGTGATGGCGATATTGCGCCCGACTGCGGAGATCTCCTGGGCGGTCATGTCGTACGAGCACGAGAGTCCGAGTGGCTTGGCGGACATCTCGAGGGTGAACCTCATGCGTCTTCCTCCTTCTCGTAGTCCCACAGGTTGGGGACCCTTTCCTGGCTCTCCATGAGCCAGTTCTTATCGGTGAGCATGCGCGACAGCGCCAGGCCCATGCCAATGGCGACAATGGTGAAGAGCACCGTGAACAGGGCGCTGAGCGCGTCGTCGATCTGCTGGTTGTTGAGGTTGGTGAGTGCCCTGTAAAGGGGGACTCCGGGGATCATGATGACGACGGCGGGCACCGACAGCGTCACCCGCGAGAAGCGCGTCCGCTTGGCCACGGCGACCGCCAGCAGGCCTGCCGCTAGGGCCGCGAGTCCCACGGCCGCTGGCACGGGCATGCCCGCCAGCAGCACCAGCGCGATCCGCCCGGTGTTGATGACGGCGCCGATGAGCGCGGCGGCGAAGCACACCCGATGGGGGGAGTTGAAGAGGATCGCGAAGCCGTAGGCGGCGACGAAGCTGGTGAGGAAGCGCAGGAGGAAGTGGAGCCACGGAACCAACTCGATCGTGTACTGCGGAGCGACAGACCAGCCGAAGACCGCCGAGACGGCCCATACGGCGACACCTGCGCTCGCCACCAGCATGAAAACGTAGACGAGCCTGCCTATGCCCCCTTGGAAGTCCTGGCGCACCAGGTCGATCAGGCCCGTAACCAGGGGGAAGCCGGGAACCAGGAAGAGCAGGGCGGATATGAAGCCCGCCTGATGGGTGGCCTCGACGCCGAGGAAGTGCTGGGCGGGGGCGACGAGGAGGATGTAGATGAGGGACGCCAGGGCGCCGCACGCCATCCACACGCCGAAGTGGTTCATGTGGCGGTGCAGCATCTGGCGCCTCAGCGCCTGGCCGAAGAACGAGGCGACCGCGACCGCGGAGCACTCCACCCATCCCCCGCCGTTGAGGAAAGCGAAGGCCGCGCATGCCAGGCCCGAGGCGAGCGCGTTACTGAACCAGTCGTACAGCGCCGGGATCCGCGCGACAGCGTCGAGCTCGTCGGAGACGTCCTCAACGCGCACGGACCTACCCCGCAAGGACGCCACGTAGTTGTTGAGTCTGTCGATCTTGTCGGCGTTGACTCCCATGAGCCGTTGCTCGGCCAACTCAGTGCGGAACGTGCCATTGGCGTAGGCCGTCGCAATGATCTCGGTGTAGGTGACCTGGGCCCTGTGATCGGAGATGCCGACCGCGCGGGCCAGATCCGCCATCGACTTCTTCACCCTGTACGCGCTGGCGCCGAAGGAGAGGAGCATTTGCCCGAGCCGGAGGACGACCTGGGATTGGGAGGCGAGCCTGTCGTGCGCGGCGATGCGCTGGTTGAGGATGTCGCCCGCCCTCTCCGGCGACGGGTGGTGGGGTTTGGTTGGTTCTGCTTCTGCCATAGGAACAAGCATCCCACACATTGAACGGGGAAACGGCGGACGAATGTCTTGGTGTCCGTGCGTGTGCCCGCGTCGTTGCGTGCCCGCGTGTGTGCGGTATTCCTCGCGTTGTTGCGTGCCCGCGTGTGTGCCTGCTTGTTCGCGCGCGCGTGTGGCTGCGTTGTTGTGTGCCCGCGTTGTTGCGTGTTCGCGTGCGTGTGTTGGCTGGTTTGACGCGCGTGTGTGCGTGGCTGCGTTGTTGTGTGGTCGCGTGTGTTCGTGTGTGTGCCCGCGTTGTTGTGTGGTCGCGTGCGTGTCGGCTGGTTTGGGTGTGGGTGGGGGGGCCGCGCACACAAGTGCGCGGCCCCC
>ERZ773075.1229-NODE-1229-length-14292-cov-56.3853_pt1 | contig 14292 bp, 7 predicted proteins | sample MGYA00580614_ERZ773075 | MGnify/ENA primary metagenome ERZ773075 (study PRJEB29015, sample SAMEA2738021) | human oral metagenome | biome: human oral; feature: human-associated habitat; material: dental | place: China | collected 2043 ... | reverse complement strand
GGCTGCTGCTCGGGGCGATGACGGCGGCGCTGTCCAACGTCATGCCGCTGTGGGCGGCCTTCCTCGTGGTGGCACTGATCCTCGCGGTGATCGCCGTGCCGATGGCCCTGATCGGTATCAAGCGGCTCAAGGCCGCCAAGGCGGACACACCCACGCCGCAGGAGGGTCTGATGGAGTCGGTCAACGCCGTCAAGGGCGCCGTCGCCTCCGGCCTGGAGAGGGGGAACGCCCAGTGAGCACCCACGCCGCACCCACGTCCGCGTCCGCTGCGCAGGCCGCGCCGTCGGCCGATGCCGTGCTGTCCGACATGGCGGCCCGGCGCCAGGCACTGGCCGCCGACGTCGACGAGCTCGCCGCCCGCCTGGCGCCGCACAACCTGGCCAAGGTCGCCAAGCTCAAGGCCCGCGAGCAGGTTCAGGATCTGCGCAGCCAGGCCGTCAGCAAGGTCGAGGAAAGGGTCGGGCAGGTCAAGAGCCGTCTGACCTCGCTGGTCGGCGGTGGCACCGACCCCAACGGCGGTGTCGACTCCTATGAGCCCGGCACGCTGACCCTCGGCCAGCGCGTTACCCGCCTGTTCGACGACGCCCGCGACGGCGACCCCGCCTCCCTGGGGATCGTCACGGCCGCGGGGCTCGCCCTGGCCGGCTTGAGCGTGACCGCGACCGTTGCCGCAGTCAAGGCCTTTCGCACTCGGGCGGGCCGGGCATGACCAGCGGTCGGCAGGCAGGCGCGTCCGGTGCCGATGGCGCCGGGGCCGCCGGGTCTGAGTCGTTGAGCCCCGAGCAGATCGAGGAGCGGCTGCGCGCCCAGCGCGCGGCCCTGGCGGCGAGCGTCGATGAGTTCGCATCCCGGGTCGACCCGCGCACGCAGGCGAGGGAGGCCGGGGAGCATCTGCGCGAGCAGGCGAGTGCCCGGGCCGACCACCTGCGTGAGCAGGCCGTCGCCGGGGCCGGCCGGTTGCGCGAGGAGGCCCGCCGTTGGGCCGAGCAGGCAGAAGAGACCTGGGAGCGCGCCAAGCAGGGCGATTCCGAGGCGACCTCCACGCTCGCCAAGGCGGCCGCCGTCGCCGGAGGCGTGGTGACCGCCGGCATCGTCCTGTCCCGCCTCGCCCGCCGCTGACGCAGAACCACCCGTCGAGGACGCACCATAAGTCTCGAGAACTGCGCCCCCGGGATCAGTCCTCAGCTCTTAAGGTACGTCCTCGCGCACCGACAGCTAGGGGAACAACTCCCCATCACACCTGAGCAAAGCAGCAGGAGCCGATACCCCATTAAGCAAAATGTGTCCCGAGACACATTCGCGTTGTCTAGTCTCGCGTCCCAAGACCCCCTAACCTATCTCTATAACTCCCCGCCGTCCTCCGGGACTGGCGGGGCCTATTTTTCTTTGCAGGAGGCTACTCGTGGCCCTCAAAATGGCGGTCGTCGTTGACTACCAGAACGTCCATCTCACTGCGGCAGGCCTGTACATGCCGGGGCGTCCTCCCGAGGAAGCCCTCATTGACCCTTACCGGTTCGCCAGACAGCTTGCCCAGGCCCGCAACGCAACGAACGACGACACGCACCAGGTAGAGCTCTCCAGAGTTGAGGTCTTTCGTGGCCTACCGATCCCGGAAGATGACAGCGATGCATACCGACGCAACCAGGCCCAGAAGGCACAGTGGACCCGAAGGCTCCACGGAGTAGTCAACGTGACGCTGCGGCCGCTGAAGTACTCATGGGAGTACATCAATGGGGTCAAGCAGCCTATCCGCTCATCGAGACAAGAAAAGGGTGTCGATGTCCTGTGCGCCTTGATGCTCGTCGATCTGGCTCGCTGCAGCATGTACGACGTCGTGGTTCTCGCCTCCCGGGACACAGACCTAGCCCCGGCCCTCGACAATGCTGCCCGAACTGGCAGCGCCAAAGTCGAAGCAGCCAAGTGGTACCACCCTGGAGTCTCTAGCACGCGAGGCCGTATCAAGACCGAACGCCGACTGTGGACCACTTCCATGACTGAGCAACACTTCCTCGCCAGCCTGGACCTGATCGGCTACACCTGATATCTCGCCCGCCGCTGAGGCGGCTGGAGCACGAGCCCCAGCACCGTCCCGCGGGTCACAGATCAGTCACTGCCCCGAATTGGTCTCGACCACCTGCGCCAGCGTCCTAAAATCACTTCCGTGACAACGGCGCCCACTACTCCCCCGGATGCAGCCATGGATCCCGCTCCTTCCCTTGATGTCGCACCGGGCTCCGTGGTCCGGGTGCGCGACGAGGACTGGCTGGTCACCCAGGTCTCCACCACGTCTGACGGCATGCTGCTGACCGTGCAGGGCCTGTCCGAGCTGGTCCGGGACACCACGGCGCAGTTCTCCGCTGGTCTTGACCACATTGTCCCGGTGGATCCGCGCCGCACCCGGGTCATTGCGGACACCTCCACCCGTCACCGGCTCTCGCGTCTGTGGCTGGAGGCGACGCTGCGCAAGACGGCCCTCCCGGCCACCTCCACCGACCTGGCTGTGGTCAGTGACGTCCTCGCCGACCCGCTGGCCTACCAGCTGACGGCAGTTCGCCAGGCCCTGGACCCGGCGAACCTGCGCCCGCGTATCCTCCTGGCGGACACCGTAGGTCTGGGCAAGACCCTGGAGATCGGCATGATCCTGGCCGAGCTCGTGCGCCGCGGCCGGGGCGACCGCATCCTCATCGTCACGCCCCGCCACGTGCTCGAGCAGATGCAGCACGAGATGTGGTCGCGCTTCGCGCTGCCCTTCGTGCGCCTGGACTCGGTGGGCATCCAGCGGGTGCGCCGTTCGGTGCCGGCCTCGCGCAACCCGTTCTCGGTGTTCCACCGCGCGATCATCTCCATCGACACCCTGAAGTCGGACCGCTACCTCAACCACCTGCGCAAGCAGCGCTGGGACGCGGTCGTCATCGACGAGTCGCACAACGTCACCAACAAGGGCACGCTCAACAACCGGCTCGCGGACATTCTGGCCCGTCAGACCGACGCGCTCATCCTGGCCTCGGCCACACCCCACAACGGCAACCCGAAGTCCTTCGCCGAGCTCATCCGTCTGCTGGAGCCGACAGCGGTGTGCGCGGACGGCTCCCTCGATGAGGAGGCGGTGCGTCGCCTCGTCATCCGCCGTCACCGTCACTCCGACGAGGTGCGCGACGTCGTGGGCGGCCGTTGGAAGGAGCGCCTGACTCCGGTCAACAAGCTGGTGGAGCCCTCCCCGGCTGAGGACGCGGTGGCCGGCGAGCTCTCGCGCACCTGGCTACACCGGCTCGACGACGCCTCGGTACCGGGCGGCCGCAGGCCCGCCGCCCGTGGCGGCGACTCCCTGTTCGCCTGGACCCTGGCCAAGTCTTTCCTGTCCTCACCGGCGGCCCTCATCCAGACGATCGACGAGCGCCTGGCCCGACGCCGCAGCCGGGCAGTAGCAACCGGCTCCGCCCCGGAGCCCTCAGAGCAGTCCCAGGCGCTGACCCGCCTGCGTGAGCTGGCCGTGGAGGCCAACACGACGGCCTCGGGCAAGTACCAGGCGCTGCTGGCCGAGTTGCGCCGCATCGGCATCTCCCGCTCCTCGCCCGAGCGCGTCGTCGTCTTCGCCGAGCGCATCGCGACGCTGACCTGGCTGGCCGAGCACCTGCGCGAGGACCTGCGCCTGCCCGCCGACGCGGTGCGCGTGATGCACGGGAGCCTGTCGGACGTCGAGCAGCAGGAGATCGTGGAGCAGTTCCGCCAGGCCCACACGCCGGTGCGCGTCCTGGTGACCGGCGATGTGGCCTCGGAGGGCGTCAACCTGCACGCCCAGTGCCATGAGCTCATCCACTACGACATCCCCTGGTCGCTCATCCGCATCGAGCAGCGCAACGGCCGCATCGACCGCTACGGCCAGAGCGTCTCCCCGCAGATCACGACCCTGCTGCTGGACCCGTCGGACCCGCGCTTCTCCGGCGACGTGCGGGTGCTCACGCGCCTGATGGAGAAGGAGGATCAGGCGCACCGGGCCCTGGGCGACGCCGCCTCCCTCATGGGCCTGTACTCGGGCGAGAAGGAGGAGGAGGCGATCCGTCAGGCGCTGGCGGCCGGGCAGGACATTGATGCCGTCGTCCCCGACGCCGACGACGCACTCACCCTGGATCCGATGGCGGCCCTGTTCGCGAAGCTGACGGGCACGGCCGAGGCCAAGGGCGACGACGCTGCCGCCCCCACCGGCGCCAAGGACTCCCCTGCTGCTCCAAGCAATCCCGGCGACCCGGCCGGTCCGGCCTCCCCCACCCAGCCCACTGCCCCACTGGCAACGTCGACGCTGTACGAGACCCAGCTGGACTATCTGCGCCAGGCCCTCACCGAGCTCTATGAGCGCCCTGAGGAGCCAGAGCAGCGCCAGACCGGCGGCGGGGGCGTCTCGTGGCGCGAGCACGGCACGCAGCACGTGGTGGAGATGGTGCCCCCGGCGGGGCTGCGCCATCGCCTGTCGGTGCTGCCGCAGTCCTACCTGCGTGAGCGCCGCGTCCAGGAGCACCTCAAGCTGGCGACGACGCAGACGAAGGGCGCGCGTCTTCTCACAGAGGCCCTGAGTGACTCCTCGGACTCCTCCTGGCCGGAGGCCCACTACCTGGGGCCGCTGCACCCGGTGCTGGACTGGGCCGGCGACCGGGTCCTGGCCAAACTCGGCCGCTCCTCAGTGTTCGCGGTGCGCGGCGACGTCGACTCACCGACCGTCCTGCTGCTGGGGACTCTGACGAACCAGGCGGGCCGGACGGTGTCGATGGTGTGTGTCAGTACCGCCTTCCCCTACCTGGACCTGGCGGCCGCGCAGTCGGAGCTGGATGCGGGCCGGCCGGTCGAGGCGCAGCCGATCGGGCAGGTGCACGACTCCCCCACCGCCATGTTCGAGGCAGTGGGCATCTCCCGAGAGCTGCGGAACTCCGGGCCGGTGACGCAGACCAGCCTGCTGGAGGCGCTCATCCCTCCGGCGGTGGGTACGGCTAAGGACCACATGAGACTGACCCTCGACGCAGCGGAGGAACAGGCGAAGGCTCGGGTTGAGGCATGGGCGGAGCGCGCGAATGCCTGGGATGACGAGGCCGGCCTCCTCATCCAGAACCGCCACCTGCGCGAGCAGCGGATCACGGTGGCTCAGGAGCGCGAGCTCAGGAAACAGCACCGGCCCGCGCACACGCTGGTGCGCCCACTGCTGGTGGTGGTGCCGCAGGACTTCGGGATGGAAGGGGATCTCTGATGGCGGTGTCGGATGCGCTGGTCGTCGGCGAGGACTGGATCAGCGAGCACTACTTCACGACGGACGCCACCAAGGAGTCCTTCCTGGCGCGCGTGCTGGAGCGTCGCAAGGAGTGGGAGGCCCTGGAGAAGCCGGCCGATCCCGGCACTGCTCCGACGCCGACGCCTCGTTCCCGGTTCCGTTCTGAGCGTTCCCACCTGGAGGAGCTGCTGGCGGCCCTTCCCGCCGACGACGCTGATTCCCTGACCGGTGCGGCCCTGGAGGCGGCCGGCGAGCTCGATGCGCTCCTGCGCGAGATCCTGGGCTTCACGTCGTCGGAGTACCGGCTGACCGAGCGGGGTCCGGTGACCCTGGTGAGGCCGGTGGGCGATGAGGGCCCGGCGCCGCTGGCGCTGCTGCGCGCCCGCCCGGTGACCACCGTGGAGGACCTGCTGGTCAAGGACGCCCTCACGCTCGCCGAGGCGTGGGAGCCGGTGGATCTGGGGGACCCAGCTGCCCCAGTCCTGGAGGGGGCTGAGCCGGTCGAGTCGGTGTCTCGGGCCCTGTCGACGCTCATGACCGACGAGCACGGTCCGGCTTTCGCCCTGGTCCTGGCGGGCCAGTGGGCGCTGGTGGCGGAGCGGGAGCGGTGGCCGGAGGGCCGCTGGCTGGCGGTCAACGTGCAGCTCGTCGTCGAGCGTCATGAGGCCACGCGCGGCGGCGAGGTGGAGCGGGCCTTGACCTGCCTGGATGCCCGCTCTCTGCTACCGACGGCGGAGGGCGAGACGTGGTGGGCGACCACCTTGGAGGACTCGGCGGCCCACACGGTGGGGGTCTCGAAGGATCTGCGTGAAGGCGTGCGCGCCTCCATTGAGATCATTGCGAATGAGGTGGTGCGCCGTCGCGCCGCGCGGGGGCTGGAGCCGCTGGCCCAGGAGCGGGCGCAGGACCTGGCCCTGCAGTCGCTGCGCTACATCTACCGGATCATCTTCCTGCTGTATGCGGAGGCGAGCCCCGAGCTGGGGGTCCTGCCGGTGGGCGCCGCCGAGTACGACGCCGGCTACGGCCTGGATCGTCTGCGCGAGCTGGCCTTGAGGGAGCTGCATGAGGAGTCGTCCCAGGCGGGCACGCATATCTATGAGTCCTTGGACCGGCTGTTCCACCTGGTCGATGAGGGCCACAACGAGCAGGTGCCGGCCGCGCAGGAGGGCAGCTTCGATGGCCTGGTCTTCCGGCCGATGCGCGCCGACCTTTTCCGCCCGGCGGCAACCGCCCTCATTGACGAGGTGGGCCTGGGTAACGGGGCGCTGCTGCGGGTGCTGCGCCACCTGCTGCTGACTAAGGAGAACAGCAAGAGCGGCCGCGGCTTCATCTCCTATGTGGAGCTGGGCATCAACCAGCTGGGCGCCGTCTACGAGGGGCTCATGAGCTACTCGGGCTCCTTCGCCGCCGAGCGCCTGTGGGAGGTGGCGCCGGGCGGGGACGCCTCGAAGGGCTCGTGGGTGGTGCCCGAGGACGTCATGAAGGGCCTGGAGGAGAAGGACTTCGTGACGAGGGAGGATGAGGTGACGGGCGAGCGCCGCAACGTCACCTATGAGAAGGGCCAGTTCGTCTACCGGCTCTCCGGCCGAGACCGGCAGCGCTCAGCCTCCTTCTACACCCCGGAGGTGCTGACGCGGTTCACGGTGCAGCAGGCGCTGGAGGAGCTGCTGGATCAGGACGGGCGGACGACGAGCGCTGAGGAGATCCTGCACCTGACGGTGTGTGAGCCGGCGCTGGGTTCGGGGGCCTTCGCGATTGAGGCGGTGCGCCAGCTGGCGGAGCAGTATCTCTCGCGGCGCGAGCGCGAGCTGGGCCGGCGCGTGGATCCTGAGAAGCGACCCCGGGAGCTGGCGAAGGTGAAGGCCTTCATCGCTCTACACCAGGTCTACGGGGTGGACCTCAATGCGACGGCGGTGGAGCTGGCGGAGGTGTCCCTGTGGTTGGACACGATGGTGGAGGGGCTGGCGGCCCCGTGGTTCGGGCTGCGGCTGCGGCGCGGTAACTCCCTGGTGGGCGCGCGCCGGGCCCTGTACTCGACCTCCCAGTTGAAGAAGCGAGCGTGGCTGTCGGCCGCTCCGGTGGCTGAGCCGCTGAGCCAGGTGGCGGCCGTGCTCGACGACGCCGATGCGGCCTCCCGGCACCGGATCGGCGGGGCGCTGGACGTCTCGGGGAGCATCCACCATTTCCTCCTGCCGGCCAAGGGCTGGGGCAGCGCAGAGGAGGTCCCCAAACAGGTACGGGACCTGGTCGATGCCGAAAAGCTCAAAGCCCTCAAGACCTGGCGCAAGGACATCGCGAAAGCCCTGAGCACCACCCAGGCCTTACGGCTGACGGCCTTGGCCCGGCGCGTGGAGGTCCTGTGGGAGATGACTCTGCGGCGCCTACGGGTGGCGGAGGCGGAGGCCTCGCGCCGAATCGACTTGTGGGGCCGCGAGGCGCAGGCCGATGCCGGTTCAACGGTGTCCCGTGAAGAGATCGAGGCCTACCTGGCGGCGCCGGATTCGGCGTACCGGCGGCTGCGTCTGGTCATGGACGCGTGGTGCGCCCTGTGGTTCTGGCCACTGACCACGGATGTGACGCCGCCGAACCTGGATGAGTGGCTGGTTGCTCTGGAGGGACTGCTGGGCAAGCAGGTCAAGGATGCCAAGGGCACCGATGGGACCCTGGTAGATGCTTCCTCCTGGGCGGAGCTGGACGCCATGGAGGAGGTTGAGCTCGGTCTCGCCGGCGCCCGCAAAGTGCAGTCAGTTGTTGACAAGCACGAGTGGCTCACCGTGGTCCGGGAAGTGGCGGAAGCCCAGGGCTTCTTCCACTGGGAGCTGGACTTCGCCACCGTCTTCGCCCGCGGCGGCTTCGACCTGCAGGTGGGGAACCCGCCGTGGGTGAGGCCCCGCACGGATGTTGCCGGTCTTCTCTCTGAAGGAGATCCCTGGTGGTCGCTCAGCAATAAACCTCCTGTTACGGTCAAGAAGGAACGCATGCCACGCACCTTGGATCGTCCTGGAGTCCTGCGCACAGTCCTCGATGGAACCGCTGAAGTCATCGTTCTCTCTGAGCTCCTGAGCGACCCCACCGTCTATCCCCTTCTCAGCGGCCAGCCGGATCTCTACCGCGCATTCATGTGCCAAGTCTGGAACCATCAGAATGAACATGCCATCTCTTCCCTCATACACATGGAGACGCACTTTACCGACACCAAGACCCCAGAATTACGTGCCTCCGCGTACCGACACCTGCGACGCCACTGGCAGTTCATTAATGAACTATCACTCTTTGAGATCAAAGACAACAAGCGCTACGGCGTTCACATTTATGGCACAGACCAGGAGCCATCCTTCCTTCATGCCACATCGCTCTACTACCCCGAGACGGTGACTCGTTCTCTCATGCACGACGGCAGCGGGGAAGAGCCTGGTTTCAAAGACCCACACACCGGAACCTGGGACCTTCGGCCGCATGCCGCCCGCATCGAAACCATAGACAAATCGACGCTGAAAACCTGGCGAACGGTCACAGAATCCGACAACTGGCATTCGACCCCTATGGTCTCGACAGTCAATTCAGCGGCGTCACGCACACTTACAACATTGGCAACTCAACCGCGTATCGGAAGTCTCAACCTAAAGTTTTCAAGAGGCTGGGATGAGTCCATTGACCGACAAAAAGGACGGTTCACCAAAGAATGGGGTGCAACCTCCTGGAGTGACGCCATCCTCCAAGGCCCCCATCTCTACGTCTCAACTCCGCTGTACAAACAGCCGAACGAATCTATGCTCCACAACCAGGATTGGACATCCACCGACCTGGAAGCACTCCCCGCGAACGCACAGCCTATTACCCAATACAAGCCTGCGGGCGACCGCACCACCTACGACCGCCTCTACACCCACTGGGACAACGTATCTTCGACCAACTTTTACAGAGTGGCCTGGCGTCAAATGGCCGCGAACACCGGAGAACGGACGCTCATCCCAACGATCATCCCTCCGGGACCTACATACGTATTCACAATCCACAGCGCTGCCACATCAGTCAGAAACACACCGATTCTAGCCGCCTCGGCATCATCACTGCTTGCAGACTTCATGATCCGAAGCTCCCCAAAGGCTCACATTCTTCCACCTTCTTTCTCTCGAATTCCCACACTAGACTCCAGGCACCACCTCGTTTCTTCAATCGCACTACGCTCACTTCGCCTCAACTGCCTCACGGACGCCTACGCCGATCTGTGGGCGGAGTGTTGGAATGAGGCGTTTTTGGATGACTCACCAATTCTGGAGTGTTATGACGAGCGTCCGATTGGCCCGGAGTGGACGGTGGATACACCCTTGCGCCGAGCGGAGGATCGCCGCAACGCGCAGGCGGAGATCGATGTCATGGTGGCGATGATGCTGGGGGTACCGATTGAGGACCTGTGCACGATCTACCGCACCCAGTTCGCGGTGCTGTACGACTATGACCATGGCCGCGGCCAGGGGGCTTATGTCTATGACGCGAATGGCCGCCAACTGCCAACTCCCGTCCGTCAGGCCTGGGAGAAGCGCCAGCGCCCTACCATCAATGAGGACATGCCACTATCTGAACGCAGTCACACCCACCCTGGCTCTGGCGTCTCCTACGTTTACGACCTCCCCTTCCGCATCCGCGACCGCGAATCCGACTTCCGCCGCATCCATCGCTCGCTCCAAGAATTCGGCCTAACCGGCTCCACTCCCATCACAAGTACTCAACCCCCAAAAGACTAACTGCCCAATGAACGAACTCTACATAATTTCAAAACACACCTCTGAGTCGACTACTATTCATCCGCAAGCTGCTCATCCCATTTGTCAAGATGATGAGCTTCCTGCTCATAACCGTCAGCCATCTGCCGTAAAATCATTGAGGTTCGAGGCCACCTAATTGCAAGTTTTCTAGCGGCGCTACGGAACTCCATCGCCTGAAGTCGTTCAAACCCTCCACCATCATAAACGGGACGAACAGAAACACCCTGTCGGTTATAGCGACTGGTCATCAATCCGGCCTCAACACCTTCATTCTTCAAAGACTCGATGACAAACCTCACCTCTTCGGCAGGCCATATTCCGTCCTGCCCATCCGGGCTCGACGCCAACACCTTGCCAATCTCCCTATCCCCCATTTCTACGTCACCGAGTTCATTAAACAGCCTACGACATTTCGATACCCAACACCTCAGATGGCCTCCATCAATCTCCCCACACTCACGAAGGCCAGGCAGAATCCCCCAATGGAAGAGAACACTGTGAGCCAGTTGTGCAAGCGCCACATCTCCTTCGGTTCGCGCCTTTCCTAGTTCATGCTGCCCGCGATCGATCAATCTAACGAGAGACACAAATTCTTCGGGCACATTTCCGAGCAAGCTATACAGCGCAAAGGAAGGGTCGTGATCTCCTCCGATAAAATCGAAATAACAAAACTCCAGCCAAGGCAAAAGTAGATCTTCTGGAGCCACGACTTCAAGCCACTTAAGAAGTTCTGAAACAACGTAGCTATAATGCGATCGATCAAAATTTTCCTGCACGGCCAAGCATGCATTAAGTACGTCAATAACCGTCGCAGAGTCCACCGAAAGTTCACCGCTGCACTTCAACCTAAACAGGACATCCAATGCGCGCCAGGGGCGTTCATGTAGTAAAAGCAAACTAATGGCCTCGACACACTGATCCTCAGGAATCTCGTGACAGTTTACGTTACTCCAGTATGCCGCCACAAATGCGTCGTCATATTTTTCGATGCAGTTCCAGAATTTTTCCTCAGTTGGAATCGAAGCGGCTAGGGCCAAACGTCCTTCAACGCCAAGTCCGGCACTGACCACAACTTCCTCAAGCCATGCCACCCCTCGATACTTTGCCTTGGTATGAAAATAGGCCCGAGCTGCACATTGAAGATTGACTGCTTTGTCTTCTTCGAGCCAACGAATAATGTCGGTATCGCTCACGATATCAAGACTGGCGAGAATTGTACCGATAGTTTCAGGACGCTCGACGTCGACACAGAGCAGCCTAATCGCACTTAATCCACCACCCTTTGCCACATTCTTAAGCGTTTCCAGCTGCACACTATTAAGTGCGGCCTCATATCCATCGTCATTCCACCGGAGTCCACGAACACGAAGGTCCATAGTCCAACCGAACAAGTTCGCATACTGTCGCGGATCACTTGGATTCAGAAGACACGTTGAAGCATTGCGGAGGAAGTTCAAATTCGAGCCAGACGCAGCCCATCCGGCATCAGGATGCGCTTCATGGCGGGCAATTTCATCCACCAGTTCACGCCATACAGTATAGCTATCCTCATCAGACCAAAACGAACAGTTGGAATGGATGGCTTCGGAAATTGCGTGTGCAAGTGTCGATTGCATTGCTTTTGGCATACTGTTCAATAACCTGATCAGATCAACCCAGCGTTCTGATTTAACTCCTGCTGTACTAACTGCCAGATCAAGCACCAACTCCTCAAACTGGCAAACTTCGTTGTACTTAATACAAGTGCCGGGCAGTTCCCAATCGCGAAACCTGGGCCCCATCGAGCTGACAATAACTGACTGGTTAGGTTTCAGTAATATCATTACCAGACGCCAACCGACCTCAGGATACTTTTCTATCACCTGCTCAATGACGGCAATTTTGTCGTTCGCATTCGATACGCTCTGCGCAGCCCAAACTGCAGTGACCTTATGGAGACTATCGAGAGGTTGGTTACGATCACCCAGATCGCGGGCAGCCAGGGCAGCCATTTGCATAGCAGCCGCACCAAAATAGTCCTCCGACCAGCAAAGGCATTCCAGCGCCCACAGTAAGTGATGACCTTGTGAATTGGATCCGATTGAGAAGCTAGCAAATTGCGGTTCGTGAAAGAGTAGCTGGATTACTGGCGTTTCCTTGTCCAGGTCTTCTGATACTGCAGTCAAAAAATCACTTGGCGCAGCTTCCGCTAGCAGGGGAAGCGCTGAAGCCAGAGACATCAGAGCATCGCCAGTTTGGTCGGCAAATGATATCTCAAGTAGTTGCTTTACAATACCTCTGACGTGAGGCTCAAGCATTTCCGATGTTGCAGCTGTCAAAGTAAGTCCTTCTGCGACATGCTTACGCAATGTGTCCGAACATCCAGGCCGTATTCCACGAATCTCAGCAACTACGCTTTGCGCCAACCCCAACCCTCGACGTGGATCTGGTGCAAATAGAACGTCGAACACCAAGGCTCTCCATCTTTTAATGACTTCTGTTTCAATCTTGGGCAGCAGCAGGCGTGCCGCATCTACTGGATCCGCTAACCGCCACACTGATCCCGATAAAATAAATGGCGAATCAGGCTGACCACTAAGTGAGTCAACTCGAAGGCGGATGTCACTCATACAAACTCCACAGAATGACTCGATATGATCTTTGTCCCGATCATCTCCGTCCTCCCAGGCGCCGATCAACACCAGCGGAGCAAGGATAGACACCGCCGTCACATCGCGAATCCAGGCAGGATTCTGTACGTCTGGATATTTTGAGTTCATGCGCAGAAAGGCACCCATACTTCTACGGGCAAGCACTGCTATGCGCTCAGCTTGACGGAAATCAACGCCTCCCTGACGGAGAATTTCAGCAGATTCATGACGCCCCACCTTAGGTAGCACAATCGTATTAGCGTCTTTACTGCGCGATTCACCGTCAATGACCACCAACACCCGGTGTCCTTGCGCAAGAGCAGTTGCCGTATCGGGGTCGTTGAATCTGGGTATCAGCAGCAGCGACGTCTTGAACTCCACCAAGTGATCCCAAGCCGCCCGATCACTAACAATCAGCGTACGCTCGAGCAAACTTGGATAATCCTGAAGTGTCGCATACAAAAAAGCCAGAACATCTCGTGAATCAACAGACAAGATCGACACCGGTGCTACCAGTTGACCATTCTGAACTGCGTCGATGAGTTCCTCTGATTGAGAGTCACGTCGCGCAGCATAGAATTGTGGAGGAGTCTGGATAATAGAGTTTTGGCGTAGGTTGATCCACCAAGCCTGCAGAGTCTGCACTGCACGAGGATTCCGACCCAGTTGTTCTGACAGCCAGTAGTGCACAGAGGGAGTTTCCTGTAGCCATCCCTCAAGCCTCTGAGAGTCTATTACTCTAACGTCGGCAAACCTTTGTTCCGACCGTCGATCTTCCGCCCATTTTTGTCCACTCGGCCAACTTCGTGGGGTCGCGAACACAAAAACCAGCTTGCTACACCTATCCCCTAACTCCGCAAGTCGTTTATTGTAGTCGCTTTGAGCTTTACGTTTGACATCTTTGTTCGTTCCAAACTCAAAACACAACTCTCCGGCAGGTAGATATGCACTACCAGCTGAAGAGGCAGCACCGTCCCATCCAGGCGCAGCTACACCTTCGTGAGCTCGAATGTCAAGATTTGTGATTCCCGGGACCTGCGCGAGAAGACGGCGCATGAGTTCAGGAAATGCAGTTTTGGCGTGATCTCTATCTGCCCATTGTTGGATCTCAACAGCTGTGACTAGTTCAGGATTATTCGACCGCAACGACGGTGAGATCAACTGCTTCTCAGGATCGATGGATGCTCCGCTGTTCACGCCCTCAATACTAGTCCAGATTTTTCGCCGGTGCCGTCAAGTTTACATGACAAAGCGTTAGTCTAGGTGACGGGTGACAACAGGCCCTGAGTTGACTCGGTGCGAGCAGGCGTCATTGCCAGTTGCTCAGCACGAGAGTTCAAGGTTGGTTTTGATTGCCTCGCCGAGGCTAGCACCATGATCGGCGATTTTGGTACAGGTGGCGTCGGTGGCCTTGTCGGGAATGTGTTACTCACCGACGGGCTCTTCAATGGGGAACAGTCGATCGGCGGTAGCTAGAGCATCAAGATGGTCGTTGTTCGCAGTTTTGGTGAACTTGGTAGATGGGTGAGTCAAGGTTGCTATTTCCAAGAGCACGCCCAGTTATTATGGCACCGAGCCGATCTAGTACCAAGCTCAGGATGTCAGTGGCTGCTGGCATGATGGAGCCTGCCTCCCTTCGGCA
>ERZ773075.1227-NODE-1227-length-14308-cov-86.2411_pt1 | contig 14308 bp, 14 predicted proteins | sample MGYA00580614_ERZ773075 | MGnify/ENA primary metagenome ERZ773075 (study PRJEB29015, sample SAMEA2738021) | human oral metagenome | biome: human oral; feature: human-associated habitat; material: dental | place: China | collected 2043 ... | reverse complement strand
ACCACTTCGCCGAGCTGGTGTCGGGTCGTGAACTGGTTGATGATCGGGATGATGGTGTGGGTTTCGGTTTTGTTGCCTTCCCAGGAGCCGATCTCCAGCGGGAACCCATGGCGGTCCACGAGAAGCCCGACGATGATTTGCGGATCGACGCGGCGTTCCTTGCTGTATCCGACCTTGCGGAGCTTGTCTTCGTGCTCGACCTCGAAATGCAGGGTCGTCACGTCATACATCACTAGTGTCACGTCTCCGTCTCTGGTGGCGTGGCCGTAACAAGCCGCAGCCAACTGGTCTCGGTAACCCCGCCTTGCGATCCTGGCCAGACAGCGGTGCATCGTCGCCCGGTGCACCGGAACAATCCCGAGCTCGGCCAGAACCCCCGGGCGCTGTCCAGCATCGATGTCGGCTCGACCAGGCGGGCCAGCACGAGCTGGAAGAACGCCTCATCACCGACCACGTCGAAACCCAACGCCTTCCAAGTAGCCTGGACCACCTCAACCAGCAAAGCGGAACTGCTCCCAGCAACCACCGCAGGCTGGGTGGGTGTCGCTGCGCTGAAGTCCAGCATCTGCTGATCTGGTGGGACCAGCTTGGCCCGGCCGGCGGCCATCAACACAGCCAGCCCGGCCTCGTCATGGGCAGACCCGAGATGCTCGATGATCCGGTTTTTGCGGCCTTCCTTGACCACGATCTGCACAGCTGTCGCCCCGGAAGCGGTCTTCACCTTCCGCAGAAACGGGCTCACCTACCAGATCCTACCCCCCGATTAGTGACCCACACGACACACCCAAAACGCCCTGACAAGCACCAACACAATCCACAGACACCAACCCAACCTCAACTGCGACAAGTCAGGTCGGAGCGCGCCGACGTGCCGGGGTGTCCCCATCCGGGACTGGTCCAACTCACGCAACGAAAACGGTCCAACTCACGCAACGAAGCCGGTCCAACTCACGCAACAAAATCAGTCCAACTCAGGCAACGGGGTAGACTTCTTCGCCAAACAGCAGTGTTCTCAGTCGAGGAGCGTCGATGGTGCCCGCGCGTTATATGGCCAGGATCGCCGACGGTGTGCTCGCCGAGGCTCTCACCACCAGCGGCGCGGTGCAGGTGAAGGGTCCCAAGTGGTGCGGCAAGACGGCGACCTCTTTGCAGCAGGCCGCCAGCGTCGTCTATCTTCAGGACCCCGATCGCAGCGCGTCCTACCTCGCACTCGCCGACGCCAAACCCTCGGCTCTCCTGGAGGGGCGAACGCCCCGGCTCATCGATGAGTGGCAGATGGCGCCGCAGTTGTGGGACGCTGTCCGCTTCGCCGTCGACCTTCGCGGGGAGCCGGGGCAGTTCGTTCTCACCGGCTCGTCAACACCCGCCGTCGGCGGGGCGCATTCCGGCGTCGGGAGGATCGCCCCCATGGTCATGCGGACCATGACTCTCTTCGAGTCGGAGGATTCCAGCGGCCGGATCTCTTTGCAGCGTCTCTTCGACGGAGAGGAGGAGGTCGCCGATGTCGCCCCGCTCGACGTCGAGGATATCGCCCGGGTCTTGTGCCGCGGGGGATGGCCCGCCGCCGTCACAGCGGGGGCCACGTCGGTCCCCGGTCGCCTGGCGCGGACTTACGTCGAGGGGCTCATCGACTCCGATGTCGCGCGCATGGACGGCGTCTCACGGAATTCGACCCGTATGCGCGCCCTTATGCGCGCATACGCCCGTCACGTCTCCACCCAGGCCTCGCAGACGACGATCGCGGCGGACCTGGCCGTCAACGACGGCGCCATGGCGCCCAACACGGTCAGCGACTACCTCGACGCCCTCTCCCGCGCCTATGTCGTGGAGGACCTGCCGGCGTGGAATCCCGTGCTTCGCTCCAAGACCGCGATTCGCACGAGCCCGACCCGCCACTTCGTCGATCCGTCGATCGGCGCCGCAGTCATGCGCTGGACACCCGCCGACCTGCTTCGTGACTTCGAGGCCTTCGGCCTGCAGTTCGAGTCGCTGTGCGTGCGCGATCTGCGGGTCTACGCCGAGGCAATCGACGGGACTCTCCTCCACTACCGGGACAAGACCGGGCTGGAGGCGGACGCCGTCATCGTCCTCGCGGATGGGCGGTGGGCTCCGATCGAGGTCAAGCTCGGCAGCCGTCAGCTCGATGAGGCCGCGGCTCACCTGAGGCGGCTGCGTGAGCGCGTGGATGCGGACCGCATGGGCGAGCCGTCCTTCCTCGCCGTGGTCACCGCGGGCGCCACCGCATACCGCCGTGACGACGGCGTCCTCGTCATTCCGCTGGCCTGCCTGCGTCCATGAGTTCTGGGCGACGGAATGCGCGATGGCCGGGCGCGCCGCAGCCCGGCCGCCGCGGGCGGGGGTGTGAGGGGTCTGCCAGAACCTGGCCGCGGGGCCCTGCTCGGGGCAGACTGGGCCGGGGCGCCTCCGATGCGCCCGACTCACACGCCGAAGGAGACTGGACATGGAACACGCCCGACTCGGCACGACGGACATCACCATCCCCCGACTGTGCATCGGGGGCATGAGTTTCGGGAAGGCCTTCCCGGACTTTCACCAGTGGGTCATCGATCAGGAGGCCACCCAGGCGGTGATCGCTCGCGCCCTGGAGTTGGGCGTCAACTTTATCGACACCGCCAACGTCTACTCCCATGGCACGAGCGAGGAATTCATCGGAACCTCGCTGAAGAACCTCGGCGTCAGACGTGAGGACGTGGTGCTGGCGAGCAAGGTCTACTTCAACGAAGGGCACCTGTCGCGCCCGGCCATTGAACGCGAGATCGACGGCACCCTGAAGCGTCTGGGCACCGACTACCTCGACCTGTACATCATCCACCGTTTCGACTACGCCACCCCGGTCGAGGAGACCTTGGAGGCCCTCGATACTCTCGTGCGCTCCGGGAGGGTGCGGGCCCTGGGGGCGTCGTCCATGTATGCCTACCAGCTGCATACCATGCAGGTGACCGCTGATGCCCACGGCTGGACCCGGTTCTCCTCCATGCAGAACCACTACAACCTGCTCTACCGCGAGGATGAGCGGGAAATGATCCCCGTGTGCCGCCAGTACGACATGTCGCTGACCCCCTACAGTCCATTGGCCTCCGGACACCTGACCCGACCCACATGGGACTCCGACTCCGTGCGTTCCACCAGCGACGCCACCATGCGCGGCAAGTACGACTGCGGGCGTGAGACCGACATGCCCATCATCGAGCGCGTCGCCGAACTCGCCCAGCGTCACCACGTGGCGATGGCGGACGTCGCCCTGGCCTGGCTGTGGGCCAAGGGTGTGGCGGCTCCCATCGTCGGTTGTTCGCGACCGAGTCGCGTCGATGACGCCGTGCGGGCCCTCGAACTGACACTCACCGAGGAGGAGATCGCCTTCCTCGAGGAACCCTACGTTCCCCACGAACTCGTGGGCCCGCTGCCCCGCCCCGGGGATGTCTCACAGCGCTGACCGCGCCCTGGAGCGGCCCACGGCCATGGTGACAGGAATGTGCCGTCCGGCGCCCAGCGCCCTGGTGGTGGGTGCCGCGACGCAGTATCGCCGGCGCAACAAAGTGTTGCTCGACGCCGGAGCAGGGGTGTGGTTCCCTGATGAACGTGGCCATGCCTAGAGCCACGAAAGCGAGGGAGCAGCATGAGTATCGGAGAGACCATCAGCGCGGCCCGGGAGGCTCAGGGCATGACGCAGAGCGACCTGGCGGGGAAAGTTTTCGTCCCCCGCCAGGCCGTGTCCAGATGGGAGACCGGGGCGACGACCCCGGGCGTGGACATGTGCAAACTCCTCGCAGCCGCGCTCGATGTGCCAGTCACTCGGCTCCTGGAGATGCCCCCGGAGCCCTGCTGCCAGAGTTGTGGCCTTCCCTTGGGCGAGGAAACGGATTACGGCTCCGAGGCTGACGGTACGCAGTCGGAGGAGTACTGCACCTGGTGCTATCTCGACGGCTCCTTCACCGGCGAGGAGTCGTTTGACGCTTTCATCGAACACAGCGCCCCATACATGGCGAAGGCGGCCGGCATCTCCGAGGACGAGGCCGTCTCCTACCTGGCCGTTGTCCTGCCGACGCTCGGGCGGTGGGCGGACCCGGACGGCAGGGCGCGTCAGGGCGCTCGATGACCCCGTCCCGGCCGCGCGGTGGTGCCAATCCACGACGCCATGGCCCGCGCGACCTTTCACAGCTGGGCCGGGCCGGCGGCCGCCGGGAGGCCGTCGACGTCTTCGAATGGGTGCGTGACCGGTGAGGGTCGCGGGGCAACCGATGCCGGCCCTGTCGGGGTGGATGGAGACGGCGGCGGTGAACAAAGCTTCGGTCACGTTCCGATGTGAGCTTTGCGAAGTGCGGAGAGCCGCTCAGCGAGGCCATCGTGGTCGGAGTCCAGGTCGGGTGCGTTGTGTGCGGTCGTCGGGTCGATTCGTGCGCCGAGCCGTCCGAGTTCGATTAGCAGTGGCACTGTTGCCATGCCTTGTTCGGTCAGCGAGTATCTGCCCTGCTTGCCGCGAGTGACGTCGTCCTTGGTGAGGAATCCTGCTGCGACGAGATCGGTCAGTCGACGTGAGAGCACGGGGGCGCTGATGCGCTCCTCGCTGCCGGTGAGCAGGTCGCGGAAGGAGCGCCGGTCGTGTAGGACGATGTCACGCAGGATCAGCAGGCTCCACCGGTCGCCGAGCATTTCGAGGCTCCGATTGATCGGACAGTGTGAGCGGGGTTGGGGAATCATCGGGCCTCCTCGCAGGTAGTTGCATTTTGTTATCGCCTACTCTACTCTGGTTTTCAGCTAGTAACACATTGCAACCAGTTGCCGGGTTTCGCCGCACAGGAAGGACGCCATGAAAGCCTTTGTTCTGGAGAGATACGGTCAACCACTGCGCGCCGTCGACATGCCCGTCCCCGAACCCGGTCCGCGCCAAGTACTCGTGAGGACGATTGCCTCCGGTGTCAATCACGCCGATGAACGCACCCGCGTCGGTGAGTTCAAGGCCGTTTTTCGTCTCGACCTGCCGAAGGTGATGGGCGGGGAGCTTTCCGGCGAGGTGGTTGCCATCGGGGATCAGGTCACGGAGTTCGCCGTTGGGGATCAGGTCTACGGCTACACCGGTGTGGTCGGCATGGGAACCTGGGCCGAGATCGTCGCGGTCGATGCGGATGCCTTGGCGCCCGCGCCTCGCGGCATCCCGTTGGCCCGAGCAGCTGCCCTGCCGGTTGTCACGCTGACCGCGTGGCAGGCCCTCGTGACGATCGGTCGGCTCCAGCCGGGTCAGGCGGTTCTGGTTCACGGTGGCGCCGGCGGTGTCGGCTCGGCTGTCATTCAGCTCGCCAAACACCTGGGGGCCACTGTCGCCACCACGGTGTCGGCGTCCAGCGCTGAAACCGTCAAGGAACTCGGCGCGGACATCGTCATCGACTACCGCAATGACGACTTCGTCGAGAAGCTGGCCGACACGCCCGTTGACATCGTCGTCGACACCCAGGGGGGTGAGGTGAGCTTCCGGTCGCTTGAGGTGCTGCGTCGAGACGGGATCCTGATCGGTATCGCCGGAACACCCGATCCGGCGCTGGCTGAGCAGGCCGGGGCCGGTGCGCTGGTCAAACTCGCCCTGTCCGCCCTCAGCCTCCGGCTGCGTCGCCGGGCCCGTAAGCTCGGCGCGCGCTACCGGTTCCTGTTCATCGAGCCCGATGGTGAGGCGTTGCGCACCATTGCCCGACTCGTCGATGACGGCGTCATCGAAGCCGCTGTCGATCGGGTCCTGCCCTTCGACGATACGTCCGCGGCACTCGATCAGCTGCTTGCCGGAGGAGTCCGCGGCAAGGTCCTTGTCACCACCATTCCGGAAGAGGTCGCAACCCATGCCTGAGATCAACGTCGCCACTGGAGAACGCGCCACCCGATGGACTTCCGCCCCCACCCGACGCATCCGGGTCGACGGCGAGACTATCGCTTACCGTGACCTCGGGGTTGACGGTGGGACGCCGACCGTGCTGCTCACCCACCTTGGGGGCACCCTCGACGAGTGGGATCCGCGCATCGTCGACGCCCTCGCCGCCGGGCGTCGCGTCATCGCTGTCGACCTGCCCGGTGTCGGAGGCTCCACGGGACGTGTTCCGCGCACCATCAAAGGCATGGTCGATGCCGCTCGGGCCTTCATTTCCGCGTTGGGTCTGACCCGGATCGACCTCGTGGGATTCTCGCTCGGAGGATTCGTTGCCCAGCAGGTCGCCCTCGAAGCCCCGAGCCTGGTTCGACGGCTCGTTCTGACCGGCACGGGCCCAGCCGGAGGCAGGGGCATCAACCGGCCCACCGGTGCGGCCTACGTCTACATCGACATGCTGCGCGCCGTACTGGCCCGCACCGACGCCAAGGAGTTCCTCTTCTTTCCGCGTACGCCCGAGGGCAAGGCGGCAGCACGCGACTACCTCGCCCGGATTCGCGAACGGGTCATGGATCGGGACACCCCCATGACCCTGGGAGCATTCCGCGCTCAGCTCGTCGCGATCAAGGACTGGGGCCGTCAACAGCCGCACGACCTGTCCAGGATCACGGCCCCCACCCTCATCGCCAACGGCGACCACGACCGCATGGTTCCGACCTCGCTGTCCGAGGACATGCATCAGCGCATTCCCAGCAGCACCGTGGTCATCTACCCCGACGCCGGCCACGGTGGTGTCTTTCACCGCTACCAGGAGTTCATTCCGACGCTGTTGGCTCACCTCGACGCGTAAGGTTCAGGGGGCATGTCGGTTCATGGCAGAGTTGTGGGGCGGAGGCCTGTGGCGGGCTGTTTCAGGACACGAGTCGTCGATACGCGGCTCTGGTTTTCATCGCGTGAATGATCTCTGTTTCACCGTCATCCCACAGCAACACGACGATTTCCAGGAGGCGGCCTGCCGTATCCAGCCCGATCCTCAATTCACGCTGCGGGTTCTCGTCATCCAGTGGTCCGCCTGCCAGCGCTGACCGCGCGGCAGTGATCGCGTCCTCGTCGCTGATCCCGTGTTGACGTGCGGACGGGGCGACGATCACGCGCGAGCCCACTCGCGCACGGCAGCCCGGATCGCAGCGGAGCGGTCCAGGCCCTCACGCTCGGCGCGTGCCATCAGCTCGGCCAGTTCCTCGTCGGAGAATCGCGTCGGCACCACCCGGGAGGCGCTTCCCGCCCGGGGCGGACGCCCCCAACGCTTCTGCAACTCCTCAACGTCATAGCCCGCCTCGGCCTCATCCGCCCACGCCTGAACCTGGGCATCCGAGACCTCGCGTCCCTGAATCATCCGCTTGCCCATGTCAACAGTGTATTACGTAATACAAATTGGGTTGAATCTGGGTCGCGCTGGGGGCCGGGGTCGGTCAGGACTGCTTGGAGTAGTCCATGGGGGTGGTGACGAAGGCCGGCGGCTCGTCGGGTATCGCGTGGTAGGGCTTCTGCGGCAGGGCGTTGATGCGGGCCATCTCCTCCTCGGTCAGGGCGAAGTCGAAGATGTCGATGTTGTCCGCCATGTGCTGCGGGTTGAGGGTCTTGGGGAAGGTGACGTTGCCCTCCTGGAGGTGCCAGCGCAGGACCACCTGGGCGGCGGTCTTGCCGTACCTGGCGGCGGGTTCGGTGAGGGCGGGTTCGGCCAGGAGGGTCTTGTCGCCGTGCCCGAGCGGGTACCAGGCCTCGAAGACGATGCCGGCGTCCGCCAGCTCGGCTTTGAGGGCGTGCTGGTTCCAGTAGGGGTGGGCCTCGACCTGCAGGACCGCCGGGGCGATCCGGGCGACATCGAGGATCTCGCGGACCTTCGCGGCCGAGAAGTTGGACAAACCGATGGAACGGACCTTGCCCGCATCGACGGCCTCCTCCATGGCCCTCCAACCGGCCACGTACTCGCCGTAGGGTTGGTGGAAGAGCAGCAGGTCGACGTGGTCCAGGCCCAGGCGCTCCAGGGTGGCGTCGATGTCCGTGACGCACTGCTGGTAGGGGTAGGACTGCGGGAAGAGCTTGGACGTGACGAAGAACTCCTCACGCGCGACCGGGCTCTCCCGCACGACCCGGCCGACGGCCACCTCGTTGAAGTAGGCGTTGGCGGTGTCGATGTGCCTGTAACCGGCTGCGATCGCCTCGGGCAGGTGCTCGGCGACCTCCGCGGAGGTCATCTGGAAGACGCCGTAACCCAGGGCCGGGATCGTCAGGCCGTTGTTCATGGTGAAGGACTGCAACTTGGATCTCCTCTGGTGATGGTTCTCTACCTGCATCAATCCTCGTCGGAAATCCGGCTTTGTAAAATGCAAATATCGAATCGGCTGATGCGCGAGGCGCATGAGTCGGGGTGTGGGGGTGCGAACCGCCACCGCGACGGTACGGAGGAATGGGTGTGGAACTGGAGCAGCTGAGACAGCTCGACGCCATCGCGCGCGAGGGCACCATGAGCGCCGCCGCCCGCGTCCTGCACATTTCGCAACCCGCCCTGTCCCGCTCGCTGGGGCGCCTGGAGACCGAGCTCGGTCTCCAGCTCTTCGACCGTGCCGGGCGCCGTCTCGTGCTCAACGACGCCGGCCGTGTCGCCCTCGACCACGCAGGCCAGCTTCTCCGCGACGAGCAGGCGATGCGCGATGCCCTGGAGGACATGGCCCGCCGCACCCGTGCGCTGCGGGTGGGAACTGTCGCGCCTGCACCGCTGTGGCGGCTGACCGCGCTCATGACGGAGCGTTTCCCGGAACTCGTCCTGACGTCCCGGATACTCCCCGAGGACGATGTGGAGGCCGGTGTTCTCGGCGGGGGACTCGAACTCGGTATCACCCTGCACCCCGCGGCCCAGCCGGTGGCGCAATCGTGCCTGCTCATGGAGGAGAACCTCTCCGTCGCGCTACCGGTTGGACATCCGCTCGCGACGAGGCCGAGCCTGGGCACGGCTGAGCTTGACGGCGAGACTTTCCTGCTCTTCGAAGGCATCGGATTTTGGCGTGGGCTGTGCGACGAACACTTTCCGAACTCGGAGTTTGTCGTGCAGGAGGACCGTGCCGTCTTCGAGCAGCTCACGCGCAGCTCGTCGCTTCCCTATTTCGTCACCGATGCGCCCTTCTTCGCGGCCCGACCGCCCGGTCGCGCGGTGGTGCCGATCCACGACGCCATGGCCCGCGCGACCTTCCATCTGCTGGTCCGCACCGACGGTCGCCGGGAAGCCGTCGACGTCTTCGAGTGGGTGGCTGACCGCTGAGGGACGGGGAGGGTGCGGGTCCGGTCCTTTTCGCGTGTCGAGCCAAGGACCCGGTGAGCGGTCTCGTGCGTTCGTGAACTGGTTCTGCTGGATGGACCGGACGGATTCGTACGCTATGCTCCAAGCCGTGCATGAACGTGCACGAATCTTGCGTTTTTCCTAGTGAAAGCGCTTGGCTTTGGCTGTTCGAATGGTTCGGACGGCGGTGAGGGTCCCACCTCACCAGATCCCCGTGATGGCATCGCCTAGGCGATGCCCATGACAAAGTAGTCAGAACTGGAGTTCTAGAGATGTTCGCCATCTTCCTGTCGGAAGCAGTCGGTTCGACGCTGCTGATCCTCCTCGGCTGTGGCGTGGTTGCCAACACCGCGCTGGCCAAGTCCAAGGGTCACGGAACCGGCTTTTTGTTCGTGAACTGGGGGTGGGGCCTCGCGGTGTTCGTGGGTGTCATCGCCTCCGCCAAGTCCGGTGGTCACCTGAACCCGGCGGTCACCATCGGCCTGCTCATCAATGACGTCGCCCAGGGCAAGCAGCCCATGGACGCCGGAACCGTGATGGCCTACCTCGGTGGCCAGTTCGTCGGGTCTCTGCTGGGTGCCTTCCTGTGCTGGGTGGCCTACAAACAGCACTTCGACGAGGAGACCGATCAGGGCGCCAAGCTCGCTGTGTTCTGCACGGCACCTGCCATCCGCAACCCGCTGTTCAACCTGCTCACCGAGATCATCGGCACCTTCGTGCTGGTTTTCGTGGTCATCGCATCGGGTCTCTACACCACCAACACCAAGGGTGATCCGGTCAACCTCGGGTGGTTGGGTGCGTTCGGTGTCGCCCTGCTGATCGTCGTCATCGGTACCGGCCTCGGTGGTCCCACCGGATACGCCATCAACCCCACCAGGGATCTGTGCCCCCGCATCATGCACGCCCTCCTGCCCATCAAGGGCAAGGGCGATTCCGACTGGAGCTACTCCTGGGTTCCGGTGGTCGGCCCCATGATCGGCGGTCTGCTGGGAGGCCTGCTGGCTGCCCCGCTGCTCGCCTTCCCGTTGCAGTGATCCACCCCCACTCCGGATAGATCCCGGTGTTCCACGAAGGAGCCATCACATGACAAACCCCACACACGTACTCGCCATCGACCAAGGAACCACCTCGTCGCGCGCGATCATCTTCGACCACGAAGGGCGCATCGTCGCCGTCGGACAGAAAGAACACGAGCAGATCTTCCCCCGCGCCGGCTGGGTGGAACACGATGCCATCGAGATCTGGGGCAACGTCCGTGAGGTCGTCGCCCAGGCTCTCGCAAAGGCGCAGTTGAACAAGAACGATCTGGTCGCGGTCGGTATCACCAACCAGCGCGAGACCACCCTCGTGTGGGACAGGAAAACCGGTGATCCCGTCTACAACGCCATCGTCTGGCAGGACACCCGCACTCAGAAGATCGTCGAGGAACTCGGCGGTGAGCAGGGAGCCGACCGGTACAAGGAGCTCGTCGGGCTGCCGCTGGCCACCTACTTCGCCGGGCCGAAGGTCAAGTGGATCCTCGACAACGTCGAGGGCGCCAGGGAACGCGCCGAGGCCGGTGACCTGGTGATGGGCACCATGGACACCTGGGTGCTGTGGAACCTCACCGGGGGTGTGAACGGTGGTGTGCACGTCACCGATGTCACCAACGCCTCCCGTACCATGCTGATGAACCTCAAGACCCTCGACTGGGAGCCCTCCATCGCCTCCGACATGGGCATCCCGATGTCGATGCTGCCGCAGATCAAGTCGTCTGCCGAGGTCTACGGCGTGGGTCGCCCACAAGGTCTCCTGGCCGGCGTGCCGGTCGCGGGCATCCTCGGTGACCAGCAGGCCGCGACCTTCGGGCAGGCCTGTTTCGAGAAAGGCATGGCGAAGAACACCTACGGCACCGGCTGCTTCATGCTCATGAACACCGGCGAGGAGATCGTTCCCTCCAAGAACGGGCTGCTGACGACGCTGTGCTACAAGATCGGCGACGCGAAACCCGTCTACGCGCTGGAGGGTTCCATTGCGGTGGCGGGGTCGCTGGTGCAGTGGCTGCGCGACAACCTGCGGATGTTCGAATCCGCCCCCGAGGTCGAAACCCTCGCGGCGACGGTCGACGACAACGGTGGCGCCTACATCGTGCCCGCGTTCTCGGGTCTGTTCGCCCCCTACTGGCGGGCCGACGCGCGCGGCGCGCTGGTGGGGCTCACCCGCTACGTCAACCGCGGCCACATCGCCCGCGCCGTCCTGGAGGCCACGGCCTTCCAGACCCGCGAGGTGCTGGACGCCATGGAGGCCGACTCGGGTGTGAAACTGACCGAGCTGAAGGTCGACGGCGGCATGACCGCCAACGACACCCTCATGCAGTTCCAGGCCGACCAGCTCGGCGTCGATGTGGTGCGTCCCGTCGTCGCGGAGACCACGGCGCTCGGTGCGGCCTACGCCGCGGGCATCGCCGTCGGTTTCTGGAGCGGTGAGCAGGACGTCATCGACAACTGGGCCGAGGACAGGCGCTGGGGCGCGGAAATGGACGAGGCCGAACGCGATCGCCTGTACCGCAACTGGAAGAAGGCCGTCACCAAGACCTTCGACTGGGTTGACGACGACGTCGTGGAATGAACTGATCACGCACGCACCACGGTGCTTCGCCCCGTGCAGTCCCGGCATTGGGACGGCGCGGGGCAAAACCCTCCTCGACGACGTGAACACAATGCGCTCCCCGCATCATGAAAATGCGGGGAGCGTTCATGCGCACTCCCGGGACCATTGACGTATTCATCCCACCCGGGTGAGTGGTCCGGCTGCGGGCATTGGGTTCGGACACGTCGTCGCAGGTGATCGGTCGCAGAGTGCTGCGATTCTGGTGCGCCATGAGGTGAAGGGACAGTTGTGTGATGGCAGTGATGAGTGGTCGTTGGCGCACGTTCCTTGGCTCGTATGTTCTCTCGATTGCCGGGGACCGGTGGCTCGACACCGCAGTGCCTGCCGTGTCGCTGTTGCTTTTCGGGGATCTGCAGGGGGCTGCGTTGTATCTGTGGAGTTCCGGATGTGCGCGTCCGCTGACCAGTTGGGGCGCGGGACGGTGGGTGTCGCGGTGGCCCGCCTTTCCATGGCTCGGGGGAAGCAACCTTCTGACAGGCATCGCGATGGCCGGCCTGGGCCTGGTGTTCATGAGCGAAGGCCCGGTATCGGTGGGGCGGGTGGGGGTCATCGTCGTGGGGGTCCTGCTCGGGGCGGCGGCCGGCGTTCAGACTGTCGTGTTCGGGGCCACCGTCAAGGCCGTGGTGCCGGCGTCATGGATGGGACGCGCGCAGGCCCAGCTTGAGGTTGCCGACTCCTTGACCAGTTTCGTGGCGCCGCTGTTGGCCACCTGGATGCTCCTGTCGTGGCAGCCTGGACTCGCACTGGTGGTCGCGGGCTCCCTGTATCTCCTGGTTGCAGCCTTGAGATGGCGTTACGTGATCGTGGCATCGGTTCGATCCCGACCGCGACCGCGGGGTCGTCGGGGTCTGTCGTGGTTCCTGGTGCCTTTCGATGGCAGGGAACGTCGGCACGTTTCGGTTGTGGTGCTCACCGCGTCGTTGCTGACGATGCTGTGCGTGCCGGTGGCCTCGGCCCGTCTGGAAATTCTTGGGTTGTCGCCGGGCCTGTCCGGGATGGTGATCGCCGCCACCTCGCTCGGCAGCATCCCGGCGGCGCTCGTCGCGGGGCGGCTCATCCCGCGAATGGACGCATCGCGGCTTGTCCTGGTCGTGCCGCTCCTCGGGGCACTCATCCTCCTGGTGGGTCTACATTTCAGTTCGAGCCTGCCACTCACCCTGGCGCTGGCGGCCGGGTTCGATGCCTGTGCCTGCTGGGTCTTCGTGGTGACCGGGACCGCCCGTACCCAAGGTGAGGAAGCCCTCGACCTGGTACGGATCGCAGCCGTTATGTCCGTGCTCGGAGCTGCTGTGTCCACCCTCGCTGGGGTGATGTTGCTGGGTGCCACCGACCTGTCCGGGCAGGTGGCGGTGCTTGCCGGATGCCTGTTGTGTGTTGCGGCCTGCGGGCTCTCGGCCCACCCATTGACCTCTCTCAGGCCATCCGAGCCGGATCTCCCGGGCGGGTGACGAGGCGTCGAAGCCCATTCCCGTGCCCGGGGACGTGGGATCATGGCTTCATGTCAGACACTCCCGAGCCCACACCCGCCGAACCGCGACGCATCGTCGTCGGGGTGGCCGGTTCCATCGCCGCATACAAGGCCCCTTTCGTCATCAGAGCTCTGCGGGAGGCCGGACACGAGGTCAAGACGGTGCCCACCGAGGCGGCGCTGCGATTCATTGGGGCTCCCGCGTTGGCGGCTGTCTCCGGCGCTCCGGTGTCGTCGGGCGTCTTCGACGATCCCGCCGCGGTCGAGCACGTCGCGGTGGGGGAGTGGGCGGAGCTCGTGGTGGTCGCTCCCGCATCGGCGGATCTGCTGGCCCGTGTCGCGGCGGGACGGGCCGACGACCTGCTCACCGCGACGATCCTCACCACCACCGCACCCGTGCTGCTGGCCCCCGCCATGCACACCCAGATGTGGCTCAACCCGGCCACCCAGGAGAACGTCGCCACGTTGCGTCGCCGTGGATTGACGGTGCTCACCCCCGACTCCGGGCGCCTGACGGGCAAGGACTCCGGGATCGGGAGGCTGCCCGAGACCGACCGAATCGTCACCGAGGCCTTGGCCTTGCTGGAGAGCTCGGATGTCGAGGGCAGGCCCAATGGGCTGGAAGGTCGGCACGTGGTGGTCTCGGCGGGCGGCACCCGCGAACCGATCGACCCGGTGCGTTTTCTCGGGAATCGTTCCTCCGGGCGGCAGGGCTGCGCCATCGCGCGGGCCGCAGCGATCCGTGGGGCGCGCGTCACTCTGGCTGCTGCGCACGTCGATGCCGGCATCCTGGCCCAGCTTCCGGCCTCCGTCGAGGTGGTCCCGGTGACCACGGCCCTGGAACTCAACGACGTCGTGCGGCACCTCTGCGCCGACGCCGACGTTGTCGTCATGGCCGCCGCGGTCGCGGATTACCGGCCCACCACCGTGTCGGCCGCGAAGATCAAGAAACACGGCCTGGAAGACGACGAGACGGGCCCCGTCC
>ERZ773075.1226-NODE-1226-length-14309-cov-8.28168_pt1 | contig 14309 bp, 11 predicted proteins | sample MGYA00580614_ERZ773075 | MGnify/ENA primary metagenome ERZ773075 (study PRJEB29015, sample SAMEA2738021) | human oral metagenome | biome: human oral; feature: human-associated habitat; material: dental | place: China | collected 2043 ... | reverse complement strand
CCAAACCCCCGCCCCTGGCCCGTGCCGAGCTGGGGGCCGCCCTGGCCGTCGCGAGCCGAGGCGGTGCCGTCAGGCGAGGACGCAAGCGCTTGGCAGCCCACGCCACCGTGCGCCGCTCGGTCCTGACCCGTCTCTACGTCGATGCCTCCGACATTCGCTCGGTGCGCCGGGATCGCCTCCGCCAGGAGCGCGAACGCGTTGCGCGCGCCGCTGCTCCCAGCGAATTGGAGCTGCGCGAGCTCGCAGCGCTGGCCCGCCGCCGTCGCATCGTTCTGGCCGGCGTCCTGCTGGTGGCCGTCGTCGTAGCGGGAGTCGGTCTGAGCTCCCTGCTGGTGACCGGCACCGTCACGGGTGGCGCCACTGTCGGCCTGACTGCCACCGGGCGAGGCCTGTGGAGCGCTGCCTGGGCCACGTGGGCCGCTTCCGGCGACGGGTACACCGCCGTCGCCAATCCGCTTCTGGCACTGCTCGCCCTGCCCGTCGCCGTGGCGGGACATGTCGGGCTCGATGGAGACGGCCTGGTCCGCCTGCTGTTTCTGGCGGCGGTGCCCCTGGCCGCTCTGGGAGCCTGGTTCGCCGCGGGAACCGTGACCCGGCGCACGAGCCTGCGCGCATGGGCGGCACTGACCTGGGCGCTGGCCCCCGCCCTCCTGCTGGCCATCGGTCAGGGCCGGCTCACAGCCGTGCTGGTCCATCTCACTCTGCCCTGGGCATTGACCGCGCTCGCACGCGCGGTCGGAGCCGATCGTCGTGACGTCGTGCTCTCGGGCATGGTCGATGCGCACCACGCGACTGAGACGGAGAAGGCGGACCTCGACCGCTTCGCCTCGGAGCGCATTGAGGACCTCGCCGCGCTCGCCGATGACGATGACGACGGCACTGACAGCGCTGATGGCACTGACGGCGTTGGCGATACCGGCGATGCCGGCCCCGTTGAGGGTGCCGACGCCGATCAGGCGGCCGAGGGCGGAAATGGTTCCGAGCCCGCTTCTGACGCCCGCGCGGATGGTGATTCGCACGGCTCGGATGACTCGGGCGGCTCGGGCGAGTCTGGAGACGAGGCGCCGAACGCCGCGGCGGTCCCACGCGAGCGCGCTATCGCGCTGGCCCGGATCGTTGAGGACAACGATGCCGAGTTCGGTGCTGCCGCCTCTCAGGACGACGAGGTCGATGAGCAGGCCTCCGAGGCGGCTGACAGCTCCTCGGTCACGCCGGGAGATGAATCCCATGGCTCCGGCGACTCGAATGACGATGACGGCGATGGTGACAGCACCGCGTGGGCTACTGGAACTACAGGGGCTACCGGGCCGCTGGGGTCGGTGGGGTCGTCGGTGGGGGATGGCCGCGGTGCTGCGGGCACTGCAGCCACTGCGGCCACCGAGAGCTACGGCCCCGGCTCGCCGACAGCCGCTGCGGTGGCCGGGATATTCCTGACTCTCATCGTCGCCGCCGCACCGAGCACAGCAGCAGTTGTGGTCGGCTGCCTGCTCGTTCTCATGGTGATGGTGCGCCGGTCGGCTCTGCGGCTCGTCCTGACCCTTCTGCCCGTGGTCGCCACTGCGGCGCCGGCATGGTGGCGGGCCGCGCGTCTGGCCTCGGCGGAAGGCCCCACGGCCGGGCTGCGTTATCTGCTCGCCGACGCCGGCGGGCCCGTGGCGGTTCCGGCGCCCTCGGCCATCGACACCCTCCTGGGCATGCCCGTGGACATCACCGCGCTCATTGCCAACCCGACCCTCGTGCTGGTTTCCAAGGCGATGCTGGCGATCCTGCCCGTCACCGCGCTGTGCGGGCTGCTCGCCACGGGGCGGCGCGGGCACCGCGCCAGGGCCGGCGCGCTCGGCGCCCTGGGCGGCCTCGGCCTTGCGCTTCTCGCTGTGCGCGCGACCACCGCTATCGGCACCCTGCCCGATGGGACCGGATCGGTGACCGTGACCGGATGGGCGGGAACGGGCATCACACTGCTCACCGCCGGGCTGCTCGCGGCCGGCCTGGCCGGCGCTGACGGCATCCGTGCCGGCCTCGTCCGGCATGACACCCATGAAGCCGTATGGCGTCGCTTCGTCCTGACCGCGGTCACCCTCGTCGGGCTCGTCGTCCCGCTGGCCGTCGGTGCCGGCTGGGCGTGGACCGCGCACACATCCACGGGCCTCGGCGCTGACGCCACTGTCATGGCTCTGCAGCCGGGCGTCCAACGGGTGCCCGTCATCGCGAAGGAGATTCAGCGCTCGGCCAGCGCCGGTCGCGTGCTCGCCCTGTCCTCCACCCCTGAGGGGCTGGCCGTGCGCACATGGCGTGGAGCGGGTACTCAACTGACGGATGTCGTTCCCGACGTCCTGGCACCGCAGCTTCGCAGCCGTCTTCCCGAGGCCGCCGGCGAGGTGGACCCGTCGGCGGCGACCAGTCCCGCTCCTGCCGGAAAGACGCTGAGCCTGGAACCCACCGATCCCGCCGACGTCGAGTTGGCCGACATCGTCACCCGTGCCACCGCGGGGCAGGATGAGCATGCCGCCGACGACTTGGCCGCCCATGGCATCGCCGTCGTCCTGCTGGCCGATGCTCCCGGGGACGAGGCCACCGCGTTGGCCCGTGCCGGCCTGGAATCCACCCCTGGGCTCGATCAGCTCACCCGGACTGCTGCAGGCACCTCCTGGCGCGTCGGCCCGAGCGGGGCCACCGAGGCCGCCCGCGCCACTCTGGTGGACGCCGATGGCACCGCCACCACTCTGGCCACCTCCGCGGACGCCGGCACGGTGGTGACCGCAGACGTCCCCGCCGCCACCGATGGGCAGAGTCGTACCGTCGTTCTGGCCGAGCGCGCCGATGCGGGATGGTCCGCGAAACTGAATGACTCGCCTCTCGACCCGATCGACGTTCAGGACGCCACCGGCAGCTGGCGGCAGGCCTTCTCCATGCCGCCGGGCGGAGGGGAGCTGGTCGTCTCCCATCAATCCACTGCCGGTACCGTTGCGGCCCGCCTCATCTGGGCGGCCTGGGCCATCACGGTGCTCGCCGCCCTGCCTCTGCGACGCAGGAGGACTATCGCATGACCCGCACAGTCTCCTCCACCTCCTCCACCGATCAGTCCGTACCCGTTGCGCCCCCCGATCGATCCCCGCGATGGCGCAGGCTTCTCGGGCGCGCCATCGCCCTGATCGTCTCCACCGTCCTGGCGGTCAGCATGGCCGGCCTGACCTGGGCGGGCGGCCGCCTCCCCGCTAACCAGAGCATCCCAGTGACCGCCGCGGACGTTCCCGCGCCGGCCGGAGAGGCCGTCTACAGCTGCCACGCCGCCCCCAACAACACTCTGGGCGCGGTGTCCGTCGGCAAGACGACCTCCACCACGACACTGACGAGCCTTGATGAGCGGTCCTCCCTGGCCTACAAGGGGGAGTCGTTGACCAAGCCGGTGACCTCCCTGACCGAGGCCGCCGGCGGACTGCTGACCGTCGACCCGAATGGCGAGAAGCCCATCGGCGCCGTGGGCGTGACGACCACGCTGAGCGCCGACGGCGACCTGCGCGGGCTAGCCGCGGCTCCCTGCACGCCTCCCGAGGCCATCTCCTGGATCGTGGGCGGATCGACCGCGCTCGGCTCCTCGGCGGAGCTGCGCCTGACCAATCCCGGTACCACCTCCGTGACGGCCACCATTCACCTCTACGGCTCCGTTGGGGAGATCGCCCTGCCCTCGGACGGCCAGGTGGTCGTGCCCCCGGGCAAGACCATGGGGGTCCTCCTGGAGGCGGCCGGCACGGATCCGCGCCTGGCGCTGAGCCTTGAGGCGGTGGGTGGCACGCTCGTGCCCGCGCTGGTCACCGAGTCCCTTGACGGCGAAACCGCTGCAGGTACCGAGGTCCTGACCGGGGGAGCAGCCCCCGCCACGGATCTGACCATTCCCGGTGTCGCCTTGGTCGATGCGGCAGATCAGGGCGAGACTGCTCCCGATGCCGCTGCCGGAGCGCCCGACTCCTCGGACGCGCCGGCCGTGCGCCTCGTCAATCCCGGCAGTGAGACCGCGACCGTCTCGATATCGATGATCGGTTCGGATGGCGAGCAGACTCTGCCGGGTGCGGATTCGGTGGCAGTGGATCCGGGCGCGGTATTCGATGTGTCCCTCAGCGGTGTGCCCGCAGGGGAGTATGGCGTGCGCGTCAGCTCTGATTCGCCGGTGGCGGCCGGCGTCCGGCTCGTCCGCAGTGCCGGGGAGTATCCCGAGCGCTCAGGCGCCCTGCTTCACGACGTCGCCTGGTTGCAGGCGGCGACGCCCGCCGCCGGCGAGGCCGGTTCTATCGCCCTGCCCCGCGGAGAGGGACTGACCAGCAGCCTGGTGCTCACCAACTCCGGGCAGGAGCCCGCCGCCGTGACCCTGGCCTCCGCCGACGGCGCCTGGACGCAGGAGGTGGACGTGCCCGCCGGCAGCACCGTAACGCCGGAGGTGCCGGCCGAGGTCGCAGCGCTGACGATCGCCGGTTCCGCCTCTCAGGAGGTCACCGCGGCGGCGGTGGTGACCGCGAAGGTCAGTGGGAACGCCGCCGGCACCCTCATCGCGGCCGTGCCTGCCGTGGCCGACTCGACGGCCCTGGCCGAGAGTCATCTGCTCCTGCACTGAGAAGATCAACCGGATCAACCGGGTCGTCGAAGGGCGGAGAGGCGAGGCGGGCATTCCCGGCCGTTCGTCTAGGCTGAAGTCGTGCCTCGTTCCTCCCACCGCGCCCCGGTTCCCGTGCCCGCCTCCGCCCGCCGCCGGGACCGTCACGGGCGCGGCCTGCGTGGTCCGCTCGTGCCCCCGCACCTGCCGGCGTGGCGTACGCGCGCCGAGCGCTTCGACGAGCTCGTCGTCTCCACCGCTGATGACCTCGCTCGTCACTGGCCGCAGGTCGGTTCCATCCAGTTCGCCGTCGAGGAGGTGCCGCCCTCCGACCCCGCTCCATGGGAGCACGGCGTCGTTCTCGGCCGGGGCTTCGCCGCGCGGCCGCGCGCCGGCCTCTCCTCCCGTATCGTCATCTATCGTCGTCCCGTGGCCTCTCGGGCCCAGGGCGATGACGAGCTCACCGAGCTCGTGCGCCGCGTCGTCGTCGAGCAGGTGGCGCTCATGCTGGGGCGCAGCCCCGAGGAGATCGACCCGGAGGCGTGAGGCGTGCCCCACGACATGACTGCTGGGACGCAATCGCGTGCGTCAGGTGCCTCGGTCGGGGCTTGTCGCGATAGCCTGCGCACGTGAGAAGAGTCCGACGCTGCCGCAGGCCCGGTTGCGAGAATCCCGCCGTCGCCACCCTGACGAGCGTCTACGCGGACTCCACGATCGTGCTGGGCCCTCTGGCCACCGAGGCGCAGCCCGAGGCCTACGACCTGTGCGCCAAGCATGTGGAGTCCTTCACCGCCCCGCGCGGCTGGCAGGTGATACGCCTGGCCACCGAATTCGAGCCCGCTCCGCCATCGGACGACGACCTCACCGCCCTGGCCGACGCCGTGCGCGAGGCCTCGCGCGCTCCGCGGCCCCGGCCCCAGCCGGCCGAGCACGCCGGACGGCCTGGCGGCATCCTGCCCGCATCCCTCACGCGGGACCCCGATGCCCTGCCTGATCATCTCACCGGCCTGGGCGATGGCGAGATCATGCGGCGCGGTCATCTACGCGTTCTGCGCGGCGAGAAGGAGGACTGACTCATGGCCTTCTCCACGGTCGCCGATCCTGGCCCGAGCGATATCCAGCCCTGGGTGCGGCAGATCCTGCGCTGCCCCGCCACCGGCGGCGCTCTCGACGACGGCGTGGGTCCTGATGGCGCTCCCTGCCTGGAATCTCCGAGCGGAGCCCTGAGCTATCCCGTGCGCGATGGCGTGCCCGTCCTGCTGATCCACGAGGCGACGGCACTCGAGCTCCCCTCGTATCCGCCCCGCGACGGCGAGTAGCGAGTGGCGGGCATCGGATGCCCGGTTGGCTCGGTCAACTTGGTCGGGCGCTGTCAACCCAGTCAACCCGGTCGGGGCGGTCCGCCGGCAGGGGCTCTAGTACAGCCCTGCTTCCGCCTCATCGTGATCGGCTCGCCTGTCGCGCAGCTCGAGCATGTACTCACGATCTCTGCGTTCGGCCAGCACGGCTGCCAGGAAGCGCTCCGGATGCGTTCCCTCCGGTGCCGGCGGCGCCACATAGGGCTCGACCGCTGCGGCCAGCTGCATGCTCAGTCGCGCTCGAGGCGCGGGCCGCATGGCCGAGCCGCGTTGCAGGAAGGTCCGCGCAACCAGCGCGAGATTGCCGGGCAGAGCGCGCAGATCGGCCTGCGACGCCCACCCCGCCAGCTCCGGAGGCATCAGGACCGGGGGAGCGGTCTGGATGGCCGACCGTTCATGGACCACATAGGTTCCGGCCAGCAGGTCTCCCAGCCGCTTGCCGCGGCGCGTCACTATGCACGCCAGGCTGGCCAACACGCCGTACGCCAGCCAGATCTCGATCGTCGCCAGCAGAGTGCGTACGAGGGCGTGCCGGAACCGTATTGATCCGCCGTCGTCGCGCACCACCCGTGTGCCGGTGATGAGCCGCCCCGCCGATTGCCCGCGAGAGAGGACTTCGATCGTCAAGGGCAGCAGCAGCATCCAGAACAGCAGGGTGAGCGAGAGCAGGACAATCACGATCGCCTCCGAGGAAGGCGTGCTCGTGGACAGGCTGACCTTGTTCCAACTGAGCAGGCTCATGACGAGTCCTCCGGCGTACAAGGAGTAGTCGATGAGGCCGGACAAAATACGCAGACCGGCAGAGGCCGTACGCACTTCGAGAGCGACGGCCTCGCCCGTGATCACCACTTCAGGCGTCATCATCCGCTCGGATGAGGTCAGGGTCTCAGTGCTCATGTCAGACTCCTTCCGTGGATATCGACGCATATGCGGCCGCGCACCGCGACCAGTGGGACCGGTTGGACGAGCTCACCCGGCGGCGCCGACTCACCGGCGCCCAGGCCGATGAGCTCGTGAGCCTCTACCGGGCCTCCGCGGGGCATCTCTCGCGCATTCGGACCGGTGCCCCGGACCCCGAGCTCATCGTCGAGGTCTCGGCCCGTGTGGCCGCCGCCCGCGGCCGAATCACCGGCACCAGGGAGACGCGCATGAGCGACCTGGTCCGTTTCTGGCTCCGGTCGGCTCCGGCTGCGCTGTACCGGGTGCGCTGGTGGACGGTGGGCGTGATGATCGCGGAGATCGCCATCGCCGTGATCATCGCCGTATGGACCCTGCGCAGCCCTGAAGCGATGAGTGCGGTGGGCACGCCGCAGGAGCGGGACGACTACGCCCGCTCCATGTTCGAGTCCTATTACACCCGCTATGAGCCGAGCGACTTCGCCGTCCAGGTGTGGACGAACAATGCGCGTATCGCCGCTGTATGCGTTGCGAGCGGCATCACGGGGATTCTGCCCGCCTACATGCTGTTCATCAATGCATTCAGCGTCGGCAAGGCCGCCGCCATCATGGCCGACCACGACGCACTGGGACTGTTCTTCGCGCTCATCACCCCCCACGGCCTGCTGGAGCTGACCTGCATCTTCATCGCCGGCGGTGCGGGGCTGCGACTGTTCTGGACTCTGCTCGCGCCCGGTCCCCGGTCCCGCGGGGCGGCGCTGGCCGCCGAAGGCCGGGCTCTGATCACAGTGGCGGTGACGCTGACGGCGGCACTCGCCGTCGCGGGCCTCATCGAGGCATTCGTGACGCCGGCTCAGATCCCATGGTCGATCAAACTCGTGGTAGGAGTGCTTGCCGTCACCGTCCTGTGGGCCTACACCCTCGTGCTGGGGCGACGGGCCGTCCTGGCCGGGCAGACCGGTGACCTGGTTGAGGAGGAGGCGGGCGCCGGTCTTGCTGAGACTGGCTGAACGGGTGGCTGTGTGAGTGATCGGGCGGCGGGATGATCGCCTTCCGCGCAGGTCCGGGCTGGGGCCGCGAGCATGCGCGCCCATTACAGGCGCCCCGAGGCCTTGAGCGACAGATAGGTGTCCGCCAGCGCCGGGGCCAGAGCGCCGGGCTCGGCCTCGACCACCTCGATCCCGTAACGGCGCAGGCGTCGACGCACACGATCGAGTTCAACGATGTCGCGTTCGGCGGCCGCCGCCATGTACACGCTCTCGCCATCCGCACGGTCGGCCCGCAGCTCGGCGAGCCCGGGATCTGTCGGGGAGGCGAGAACCACCACATGGTCTCGCGCCACGGTGCTCAGCGCGCGGGTCATCGGCGACGTGCCGCCCGACCCGTCCAGAGCGGTGAGCACGATGACGAGCGCGCGCTGCGACAGGATCCTGTGCACCGTGGAGGCCAGGAGCGTCCAATCCGTCTCCACCAACTCGGCGTCAAGCGGCGCCAGGGTGTCAGCCAGAGCGCTCATGAGCGCAGGCCCCGATTGCCCCCGCACCTGCGCGCGCACGGCGACATCGAGGGCGACGATGTCCACTCGGTCCCCGGCGCGTGAGGCCAGGGCCGCCATCAGCAGACAGGCCTCGATGTGGGAGTCCAGGCGCGGAGCGTCGCCCAGGCGGGCGGCGGCCATGCGGCCGGTGTCCACCACGATCAGCACACGTCGGTCCCGTTCAGGCCGCCAGGTGCGCACGACGACCTCGCCCCGCCGCGCCGTGGACCTCCAGTCGATCGAGCGGACATCGTCACCGACGACGTATTCCCGTAGGGAGTCGAACTCCGTTCCCGCTCCACGGGTCATCACGGCACTGCGGCCATCCATCTCGCGCAGGCGCGCGAACCGGGAGGACAGGTGGCGGCGCGAGGCGAACTCGGGCAGCACCCTCAGCCGAGCCGGCGCCAGCAGTGAGGCCTGACGGCCGGCCAGTCCCAGGGGACCTGTGGAACGCACGGTGACGAGGTCGGCCTGACGGTCGCCGCGGCGCGTCGGGGTCAGCACTGTACGGGTGCGTCGGCGCTCACCCGCCGGAATCGACAGGGAGGCCCGCTCATGGCCGGCCCCGGCCGACGGGGGCCACGCGTCGCGGATCTGTGCCGTCATGCGCCGGCGTCCAGTGTTGGCCACCGTGAGGGTGGAAGTCGTGGAGTCTCCCAGGCGCACGGAGCGCTTGACAGAGCGCTGCACGCGCAGGCTGCGCGGCGAGGGCGCGGCGATCACGTCGCCCACGACGAGGAGCGCCACGGCGATGGCGCATCCGGCGACGGTCAGGGGGCGGGGCGCGGCGATTACCAGCAGGCAGCATGCTGTCAGCAGCCAGACGGTGCGCATTGTGAGATACACGCTTCCTCCTCCCGTGTGTATTCCCTGGTGGGCGATTGGTGGTCGATGTAGGTCGATGGACGGGGCAGCGCCGTCAGTACCGTCAGCTCAGCGCTGTCAGCGCTCGTCAGGGCCGTCAGTGCTATCAACGGGGCACGGGGACCGTCCGCAGGACTCCGTTGATGACGGACTCGGTCGTCACGCCCTCCATCTCCGCTTCGGCGTGCAGTTGGATGCGGTGCCGCAGGGCGGGCAGTGCGAGCGCCTTGACGTCGTCGGGGGTCACGAAGCTGCGTCCCGACAACCAGGCCCATGCCCGCGCGGTGGCGAGCAATGCGGTGGCGCCGCGGGGCGAGACTCCCAGCGATACCGATGGCGATACACGTGTGGCCCGCACCAGGTCGACGATGTAGGCCAGGACCTCCGCAGAGGCTCCGATCGTGCGCACCTGGGCGCGCGCCATCGCCAGGTCGTCGGGATCGGCCACGGGACGCAGGCCCGCGCCCGCCAGATCGCGCGGATCGAAGCCGGTCGCATGCCGCGAGAGCACCTCGATCTCCTGGGCGCGCTCCGGCAGGGGCAGGACCAGCTTGAGCAGGAATCGGTCGAGCTGCGCTTCGGGCAGCGGGTAGGTGCCCTCGTACTCCACAGGGTTCTGGGTGGCGATGACCATGAAGGGGTCGGGCAGAGAGCGCGGCTCACCGTCGATCGAGACCTGATGCTCCTCCATGGCCTCCAGGAGAGCCGCCTGCGTCTTGGGGGGTGTGCGGTTGATCTCGTCGGCCAGAAGCAGGTTGGTGAATACCGGCCCCTCGCGGAACGAGAAGGCGCTGGAACGCGCGTCGTAGATCAGGGATCCGGTCACGTCGCCCGGCATGAGATCGGGGGTGAACTGAATCCGCTTGGTGTCCGCATCCATGGCCTGGGCCAGGGAGCGCACGAGCAGTGTCTTGGCGACGCCCGGCACCCCCTCGAGCAGGACGTGTCCTCCGGCGAGCATGGTGATGACCAGCCCCGTGACCGCCGCCTCTTGGCCGATGACGGCCTTGGCGACCTCGGAGCGAACGGCGACGAGGCGGTCGCGCGGGTCTGTGCCCTCAGGGCCCTCAGTGCGATCAGGGCGACCTGGGCTTTCAGGGGCGGGGCCCTTGAAGCCCTCGGCCGCGACCGGCGTCGAGCCTGAGGCGGCCTCGGCAGGGGTGGTGGGAGTGCTCATCGTGAAAGAACCTCGCTCTCGAGTCGGTCGAGCTGGACGGCCAGGTCCGCGAGGGCCCGGTCGTTGGATGGAATGGGGCCGCGCAGGATCTTGTCGACGGTCCTCTGCGGCCACCCGGTTGCCTGGGCCGCGGTACGGGCGACAGCGGCGCGCTCGGTGCCGGGAGGCAGACCGAGCTTGCGAACCAGGCGCAACGCGGTGGCGGCGCGCAGGGACTCGGCGGCGCGATCGCGATCCTTTGCGCGGCGGTACAGGCGCCCGCGCCCTCGCGTCGTCTCAGTCGCGCGCACGACGACGGGCAGGCGCTCCACGACGATCCTGCCGAAGCGCCGTCCCCTGACCACGGCCAGTGCGCAGATGATGACACCGCCCTGCAGCAGGACCGGCATCCAGCGCGGCATCGATACGGTGTCCCACACTGTTGGGGCCTGCTGCTGAGAGGCGTCGAACCACACCACGTGCTCATGGTGTCCGAGTGCGCGCACGGCGAGGGAGGCGTGGCCCGCCTCGGCCAGGCGCGAGTTGGTGACGGTCGTGGCGTCGGCGATGACGCGCAGCGTACCGCCGCCTCTGGTGGTGGTGACCGCGTAGGCGGCGTAGGCGGGGCCGTCCTCCGGGTCCTCCTGCGCGACCGGGAAGCAGCCGATGACACCGGCTTCTTCACCGCCGGTATCACCGTTAATCTGCACCGAGCCGCGCGAGCCGGCCATGGATGCCGCTGCGGCCGCATCCGCATCAGGGCACTGGGGCGACAAAGTGGTGTCGTTGGACGCCGATCGGCCTGAGGTGGTCAGCTCATCCGGGTCGGTCAGACCGCTCAGATCCTGATAAAGGGCGCCGACGACAACGATGTCGGCGCCGGTGCGGGCAAGGTCCTCGCGCTCGTGATCGCTCAGCTCTCCGGCATTGACCAGCGCTATGGTCGTGCTCGACCCTCCCGATTCTGCTGCATCGGTGGCCGCCTCGGATGAACGAACGGCCTCGACCGAGACGCCCTCGTCGCGCAGGAGCCGGGCGAGTGCCCGCGTTCCGTCCTGTCTGGGGTTGTCGATCGCGAATGGGTCCTTGGAGGGCTTCGGGCTGATCAGGGTACCGATGATCGTGACGATCAGGAGCGCTCCCAGCGCCAGGATGAAGGGTCGCCATCGTCGCAGCCTGGCGGTCAGGGGCTCGCCGACCACCTGGCCGCGGCCCGCGCCTCGTTCATTGCGGGAGGCCGCCGGGGCAGTCGGGGCAGTCATGACGGGCCTCCCCGCGACCATGCCGGGTCTGATGCGAGTGCGTGCTCGGGAGTCAGTTGCGCGCGTTGGACTGCTTCGGCGAGCCGGCGCATCCAGGCATCCTGCTCCGAGGTGGAAACGACCTCGCCGTAGCGCACGGAGTCGAAGAGAGCACCGGCCCGGTGGAGCTCGTCGGCGTGTTTGATCACTGAGGCGGCGGCGATGGTCGCCGCCTCGCGGGCGGTCATCCCCGGATAGTCCTCAAGGGCGCCCCTCTCGTCCAAAGAGCGGATGATCGCTCGGAAGCGCTCGACGACCGCGGTGGCCCAGTCCCTCTGGGCGGCTGCTTCGTTCGCGGCCCTGGTCAGTGCGGTCGAGTCGCGGTCGTCATCGGCGAACAGACTGCGGTCCGTGCGGGCGCGCCGTACTCGGGTGATGCGCGCGAGCATGAGGACCAGAACGGTCACGAGGATGAGCGCCACGACGAGCACGATAAGAGTTGACAGCCAACCGGGCACGCCGGGAACGGCGCTACTGGGATCGAAGTGCTCGAGGAGCCATCGCCACAGCCGCGACCACAGGTCCTCCTGTACCTGATAATCCTGACGCGCCAGCTCGCGCTCGGCGGCCTCGCGCGCCTGGGAGGCATCGGGCGTGGCGGGGACGTCGGCGCCCGACGCCATGGCGCTCACGCCCTGAGGCGGAGAAGCGAGGCGAAGCGGAAGCGGCGAAGCGGTGGTCATGCTGCGCAATGCGGTGATTCGGGATCCGGCCGGTATCAGACGCCGGCGGCCTGGCGCAGCTCGACGTCCAGGCCCTCCTTGCGCATGCGCAGGTCGATGTAGGTCAACGCAGTGACGGCGGCGCTGAAAGGCAGGATCGCCGCTTGCAGGACGGAGTTGAGGAAGTTGGCCCCGGCCATGATGGCGGCGTATGCATCCGCGTTCTCCTGGGCGGCCACTAGTCCGCCGGCCGCCCCCAGGATGCTTGAGACAACCCCGGTCAGGGCGGAGGTGATGAGCGCGGCGATCAGCAGGATGCCGACCACCCGCCAGAAGCTGCCCTTGGTCAGCTGCCATGACCGGCGCATACCCTCCCATACGCCCACGTTCTCCAGGATGAGAGCGGCGCTTGAGAAGCTCAGACGGATCGTGAAGTAGAAGGCGGCGATGGACATGAGGAGAGCGAGGATGAAGACGACCAGGAGGATGCCGATAAGGCTCGCGATCTCGGTGCCCGAGGGCGAGGAGGTGTTGAACAACGCGAAGGTGGCGCCCACGAAGAAGACCAGCATGAGTGTGACCGTGGCGAAGGTGATCATTCCGATGAGCAGGGACTGGCCGATGAGCGGCCAGATACGAGAGCGGACCTTCTCCCAGAGCTCGCCCGGGGTGGCGACGCGTCCAAGTACAGCGCGCGAAACCGCCACGATGAGCAGACCGGTCAGAATGATCGAGACCAGGGCCACCAGCAGGGAGAGCCCCACGTTCGGCAGGCCCACGATGCCGGTGGCGCGCAGAAAGGCCGGCATGCCCTCTTCCAGCCGATCTGACGGCGAACCGTCTGAGGTCGGAAGCGTCTCCAAGATGTTGAACTGGGCGCGCGCCGCTACGAACATCACGAACGACGAGATGATCCCGAGGATGCTCATCACGATGAGTGAGGGCAGGAACATGGCGCGAGGATTGGCGCGCAGCGCATCGAATGCCCCGCTGATGATCTCCATGACGCTCAATGGCCTCAGCGGGATGATCCCCGGTTTGGGCGCGAGGGAGAAGGCTTGCGGAGCAAAGCCCGGCCCCGTCGTCCCGAAGGCGGAGGCCCGGCCGGCGTACTGGCCGGATCCATCCCGGCTCGCGACAGCCGGTGGAATCTCCGCCGATGCTTGCTCCGCACTATTGGCCGGGGGCTCGCCCTCCGACTTCTGGGAGTAGTCGGAGGGCGGTTGCCACGACTGCTCCTGAGGCTCGTCAGTCTCATTGGTCATGGTCCCACTGTGACACGTCGTCGAGGCGTTCTCCTCCGTCCCGAGGAGGATATGGCACCCCGAACGGGGGGTGCCCCTATGTGGTGTGTCAAGCGGCGGTGGTTAGTGGTTGGGCTGGTTGTGGGTCGTAGAGGGTGCCGTTTCGGATCATGGCGTGCAGGGTGAGGATGCGGCGGTGGGCCAGGGCGAGGACGGCCTGGTTATGGCGTTTGCCTTGGTCGCGTTTGCGCTGGTAGTAGGCCCGGGAGACGGGGTCGGAGCGCAGTGAGGCGAAGGCGGACAGGAACATGGCGCGCTTGAGTCTCTTGTTGCCGCCGTGGGAGACGTGCTCGCCGCGGATCGATGAGCCGGAGCGGCGTGTGACGGGAGCGAGCCCGGCGTAGGAGGCCAGCTGGGCGCCGGTGTCGAAGGTCTTGCCCAGGGTCTCGGCCAGGAAGACGGCGGAGGTCCTGACCCCGATCCCGGGCATGGAGGTCAGGACCTGGTAAAGAGGGTGGGCCTGCACCAGGGTCTCGACCTGGGCGGCGATATCGGCTCGCTGGGCGTGCAGGGTGATGAGCTGCCTGGCCAGGTGGGGCAGCACCGTGCCTGCGGCGTTGGTGCCGGCGACAGTGACACTCTGAAGTTCCAGGGCCGAGACGATCTGGCCGGCCCAGGTGGCGTGCCGCCTGCACCCGTGCT
>ERZ773075.1224-NODE-1224-length-14328-cov-69.6826_pt1 | contig 14328 bp, 11 predicted proteins | sample MGYA00580614_ERZ773075 | MGnify/ENA primary metagenome ERZ773075 (study PRJEB29015, sample SAMEA2738021) | human oral metagenome | biome: human oral; feature: human-associated habitat; material: dental | place: China | collected 2043 ... | reverse complement strand
ACGTGGTGGGCAAGGGCATGTTCCGCGAGGTCCGACGCCGCTACCCCCAGGCCAACATCGTCGCCATCGACTACGATCCCGGCGCCAGCGAGGTCAATCAGCTCAACCGCATCAAGCTCATGATCTCCACCGCGCTCATGGCGCAGGACGGCACCGAGCCGGGGGCGTCCGAGCGGGCAGACCGGCAACCGGACGACGTGCCCGGCAGCATGGCGGGTGAGGAGCTGCTGGCGGGACTCGGGCCGGTGCCCGATGGGACGCCGTCATCCCCGGATGTCGCCGGGGCGGAGCGGCATCGCTCACGGAGCCGGGTCCGCAGCCGCTGAGAGCGCCGGCCTCGGTGAAGGACTACTTCTTGGAGCCCTTCGCTGATCCCTTGACCTCCGACTTGTTTCCCTGGCTGACCACGCAGCTGATCTTGCGGTCGCCCTTGGCCCAGGTGTCGGCGCTGGGGAAGAGGTACTCGATCTGATAGCTGGACTTGCCGGCTTCGACTCCGACGTACGCGGTGAAGTCCTCGCCCTGGCAGAAGCCCTCGCCCAGGGACTTGATCGAGTCCTCATTGGGGAGTCCTTTGACGTCCTCGCCGAACGTGGTCTGGGCAACGACCTCGTACGTGTGGGTCTTGGCGCAGTCGACGACTGTGACCTCACCGACCGGCTTGTCTCCGCCGGACTCCTTGCTCACGGTGTTGTAGCAGTTCCCGACCTCAAGATCCTTGGTGGCGGTGGAGGTGTCCGAGGAGAACAGGCTGCAGGAGGACAGCCCCATGACGAGGGTGGCGGCGACGGGGAGAGCGAGGAAGGTGGTCAGGCTGCGCATGTACCGAACCGTAACATTCGCTCTGGCGAGATTATGCCGGTTTTCCGCGAGATTCTGATTGCGGACGGGGAGATGGCTAAAAAATCTGGGATAAGGACCGGGTGGCGACGTGAGACGGAGAGACGGATGGTCGCCACCCGGCCGGAGTGGGAGGCAGGCCGGATCGTGCCAAGGGGCTCAAGGGATGAGCCGCTGCTATCGTGCGGCAGCTTGTCTGCCGGTTGACCTCCGGTGTCCTGCTCGACGGGGACAGACTAGGAGTTCTTGATGGAATTGTTCAATGGGGAATCATCCTCGTTCTGGGCGAAGCAGGTGAACTCGTGATCGCCCTGGTCCCACGCAGGCTGCTTGGGAGTGAGAGCGGCCACCGCATAGTCCTCGGCCTTGGAGGACGACCCCACATAGGACTGGAGCAGCGGCTCGCAGACCGTGGCGATCTCCTCTGCGGTGTTCGAGTCGGCGTAGCTGGAGGCCTTGGACTGAGCCGTTCCAATCATCTCGTACTGATGTGGGGCGGAGCAGTCGACGACTTTCGCCTCGCTGGTGCCTGTCTCGCCGCCCCTGGTCTCGTCGACCATCTCGGCGACGCAGTCGCCGGTTTTGAGGTCGCCGATGGCGACGGTCTTGCCGTCGGCGCTGGCGCTGGAGCCGGCCTTGGACGAGGGGGCGTCCGAGGCGTCGTCGGAGTCCTTATCCTTGGAGTCCTTGCCCTTGGAGTCCTTGGAATCCTCATTGTCCTTCGAGGAGTCCGTTGAGTTGTCGCTGCTCGACGTTGAGGGGCCGGTGGGGGTGGTGCTCACCGCGTCCTCGTCACAGGCGCTGAGGCTCAGGGCGAGCAGGAGTGCGGTGGGCAGGGCGATAAGGGCGGGGGTTCTTGTGCGCATGCGGTAACCGTGGCAGGTGGCGCGCAGTGGCGTCCATGGGGAGAGGTACCACTTGGCCACGTGTCGGGGGTGACTCAGGAGGAGACGGGGCTGGTCGAGGCTCGCTCCACCAGGTGCGGTACCAGCACCTGCTGGGTGGGCAGGTAGCGGTCCGCGGCGCGTCCCACTGCACGTTCCAGTGTCGTATCGGTAGGGGAGAAGCGCAAAACCCCGGAATCGCGTGGATTCCGGGGTGGTGGCGGAGGATGGGGGATTCGAACCCCCGAGGGCTTGCACCCAACACGCTTTCCAAGCGTGCGCCATAGGCCACTAGGCGAATCCTCCAGGCGCTCCACGCGGCGACAACCACGTGCAACGAGAAAGGAATATATCGGACCGCCCATCTCCGGGGCCAGCCCGGGGCGGTGGGATCTGTCACGCAAGGCCGGTTTCGCTGCATCGGTCCCTGTATGGACGCACCGTGGGGCTCGAGGACGTACCTCCCAGGACAGTCCTCGAACCCCACGGTGCGTCCTCGAGCTCAGGCAGGGGCGGGTGGAACCGGTTGGGGTCGGTTCGCAACCGGGGACCGGATCGGGTAGTCTCTCGCTCGGCCCCTCGTGCGGCGTCATCCAGCGAATCCCCCAGGACCGGAAGGTAGCAAGGGTAAGCAGGCTCTGGCGGGTGCGCGAGGGGTCCTGACGTGCCCGACGGAGGAGAGGGCGGCCTGCTGCGCTCACCGGCTTGTACCCGCCCTGTACTGCATGAGGGTGGGGGCGCACTGGCCAAGGGCTGTGCATACTGCACCAGCCCCCGCACCTCGGGAAGTACACCCGACCCTCACCCAGTAGCACCCGACCCTCGTGCAGTGCCCTCGCGGATCAGGCCCTGGCGTCGTCGACCTCCGCCAGGCGGCCGGTGGCCAGGTCCAGGACGAAGCCGCGCACGGCGTCGGTGCGGGGAATGAACGGCGAGGCCTTGATGCGGGAGATCGACTGGCGCACGCTGCCGGCCAGGTCGGTGAAGGAGCCCGGCGCCCAGGCCGGCTGCACACCCGTCTCCTCCTCCAGGGCGCGGCAGAGCTCATCGTCGGTGAAGGAGAGCATGCCGCAGTCGGTGTGGTGGATGAGGATGATCTCCTCGGTGCCCAGGAGACGCTGGCTGATCGCCAGGGAGCGGATCGTGTCCTCGGTGACGATGCCGCCGGCGTTGCGGATGACGTGGGCGTCCCCCGGGGTGAGTCCGAGGACCGCGAAGACGTCCAGGCGCGAGTCCATGCAGGCGACGACGGCGACTTTCTGCGTTCCCTTGGCCGCCAGGCCGCCCAGAGCGCGGACCTCGGCCGAGTAGGCGCGGTGCCGGGCCAGGAGTGACTCGGTGACGGGCATGGTTCCTCCGTTTCTGCCGCCGACGACGGGTCAGTCCTCTCATCGTGCCAGATGGAACCCGACTCGCCCGGTGCCTCGCACGGGGTCGGCCCGGCCGATTAGGCTCGGCCCGTGACCACCGCTCTGTACCGCCGCTACCGCCCCGACACCTTCCAGGAGGTCATCGGGCAGGACCACGTCACCGCTCCGCTCATGGCGGCGCTGCGGGCCGACCGCGTCACCCACGCCTACCTCTTCTCCGGCCCGCGCGGCTGCGGCAAGACGACGTCGGCGCGCATCCTGGCCCGCTGCCTCAACTGCGCCCAGGCCCCCACCGACACCCCCTGCGGCTCCTGCCCGTCCTGCCGGGACCTGGCCACCGGCGGCCCCGGCAGCCTCGACGTCGTCGAGATCGACGCCGCCAGCCACAACGGCGTCGACGACGCCCGCGACCTGCGCGAGCGCGCTGCCTTCGCCCCGGCCCGCGACCGCTACAAGATCTTCATCCTCGACGAGGCCCACATGGTCACCGCGCAGGGCTTCAACGCGCTGCTCAAGCTCGTCGAGGAGCCACCCGCGCACGTGAAGTTCATCTTCGCCACCACCGAGCCGGAGAAGGTCATCGGCACCATCCGCTCGCGCACCCACCACTACCCCTTCCGCCTCGTCCCGCCCGACGTCCTCGAGGGCTACCTGGCCCAGCTGTGCCGGGCCGAGGGCGTCGAGATCGGCCCCGGCGTCTTCCCCCTCGTGGTGCGCGCCGGCGGCGGCTCCGTGCGCGACACCCTCTCCGTCATGGACCAGCTCATCGGTGGGGCGCACGACGGCGGCGTCGACTACCAGCGGGCCGTCGCCCTGCTGGGCTACACCGACACCACCATGCTCGACCAGTGCGTCGACGCCATCGCGGCCTCCGACGGCGCCGGAGTCTTCCGGGTGGTGGACCGGGTCGTCTCCTCCGGGCACGACCCCCGCCGCTTCGTCGAGGACCTGCTGGCCCGGCTGCGCGACCTGCTCGTCATCGCCCTGGCCGGCTCCGAGGCCGGCGCGGCGCTCGGCTCCCTGCCGGTCGATGAGCTCGAGCGCATGGACCTCCAGGCCCGCACCATGGGGGCCGCCGCCCTCTCCCGCGCCGCCGACACCACCGCCCAGGCCCTGACCGCCATGGTCGGTGCCACCTCCCCGCGCCTCCAGCTCGAGCTGCTCGTGGCCCGTCTGCTCATCCCGGCTGGCCACGCTCAGACCAGCGGAGCTGAGGGAGCGGCCGGCGCGGCCGGGCAGGTCGGGAGCGCCGGTCCGACGTCGTCGCCCGCTCCCGGTGGTGCAGGCGCGGGTGCCCCTGGCAGTGCGCCCCGCGGCATACCTGCCGGTTCCGGGCGCGAGATGGCCGCCCAGATCGCCCGACAGGCCTCCGCGGACGCCGCCGGTCGGCGCGGGGGCCCGCGACCCGAGAATGCCGGGGGACCGGGGGGAGCCGGGAACTCGGCCCCCGCCGCAGCCCCTCAGGCACCCCAGACCGACGCCGGTTGGGGGGCGGTCCCTGCCGCGCCCTCGGCCCCCGCCGCGGGTCCGATGTCAGCCGCACCAGCCCCTCAGGCCGGCCCCGCCGTCAGCTGGGACGGCCCGAATAACGGCGCCTCAGCCCAAGGGCCCGCCGCCTGGGCGGTGTCGTCGGCTTCGGCCTCGGCCGCGCCGGCCCCGCGACCGGCCGAACAGTCCTCACACGGAGCTGAGTCGGTCAGCGTCCCGGCCGCCCCGAGCGCGCCCGCAGCCTCTCAGGTGCCCCAGACCGACGCCGGTTGGGGAGCTGCCCCTGCCGCGCCCTCGGCACCCTCCGCCCAGGGAGGCGCCGGCACCGTCGGCGGCCCGGGCGGGAGTGAGGCGGCCGATGCGGAGATGATCCGCACCCGCTGGGAGGAGGTTCTCGAGGCGGCCAAGCGCTCGCGACGCGCGACCTGGGCGCTGGTCGGCCCCAACTCCCGACCGGGCACCGTCTCCGGGGGCGTCTTCACCTTACTGTTCACCGCGCCGGGCCTCGTGGGAGCCTTCGAGAACGGCGGACACGGCCCCATCTTCTCCGCGGCCCTCCACCAGGCCCTCGGCCTGCGCCTGGAAGTGCACGCCATAGTCGCCGGCGACGACGGCAATGGTCCCGGCGGATCGGGCGGACCCGGCGGATCCGGCGGCGACTTCCACCGTGCCGCCGGTCCTGGTGGTCCGGTTGGAGGTAGTGCCGCGGGCGGTACCGGCCGCAGCGGCGGTAGAGGGCCGCAGGGCTTCTATGGCGCCGGTCCATCCGCGGGCCCGTCTGGCGCCCCTCCCCAGACGAGCGCCGTCGACCCCGTCGCTCACGGTGACGAGGCGCCCGGCCTCGGCGCCCCCAGCGCTGGTCACGCCCACGACTCGATGGAACCCGGCCCTGCCCCCAGCAAGGGGAACGATGCCGGTGCGCCCGACATCCGCGATCGAGCCGGTGATGACGCCACTCATGGCAGTGCTGCCGACGCCGATCGGCCCACCCAGGGTCCAGCGGCACAGTCGCCCGCTGCCGCACCAGCACGGCCGACCGACGTCGAGCCGGCCGACCGTCCCGAGGCGCACAAGCCCGTCTCCACCACCTGGGACGACGGTTCGCCGATCTTCGAGCCCCCGGCCGAGGACGAGTGGGGCGGCGATCCCTACGCCGGGGACCCCGGATACGCCGACCCCGTCGAGCCCGCCGGACCGCTCTCCGCTCCAGCGCCCGGTGCGCGCGCCGGAGCAGCCACGTCCCAGTCGTCTGAGGTGCAGCACGGTCCCGGGCCGTCTGAGTTTCAGGCCGTCTCCCCGGCTTCCTCCACCTCTTCTCCCGCAGCGCCCCCGGCGGCGCCCGCCGCCCATGCGCTCCCGACGGCCTCGGTCCCTGCAGCGCCCTCGGACCCCGATGACGGGTGGGGGCCCGTCGCGATCCCAGGTGGCGGCACGGCATCCGCCCCCGCCTCCGACGGCGCCGACGCGGACGACGGCTGGGGGCCGGTCGCCGTCCCTGGCGGCGACACCGTTGCTGCCCAGTCCGCGCCGTCCTCCGGGTCGTCGTCCCCACCACCCGTTGGCTCTCCCCCCTCGGGAGCGCTCGCGATGCCCGACCCCGAGTCGTCCTCCCCGCATGCTCCGGACGCCTCCGCCCCCGCCGGCCTTCAGGATGGCGCACAGTCCAGCCCCTACGCTCCCCGGTCCTCATCCGCGCCGGTCCCGACTCTGGCCTCACCGGTCACCTCCTCGACGTCGCCGGCGCAGTCCCGTTCCGCTCCTGCCGCGCAGGCGCCCGACGAGGCGCCCCTGGCCACCGTCCACCGTCTGCGCGCCCTGCCGGAGATTCCCGGCGGGGCCGTATCGTCCCCGGCCACTCCCCGCTCCTTCCAGCGGGCTCCGTCCTCCCCGTCCCCGCAGGTGCCGGATGCGGGTGGTGCGCCCGGCGCCCCTGAGACCGCCGCCGGCTCCCCCGGCCTGGCCCCCGTCACCTGGGAGGGGACACCGTCGAGCTCCTTCAGCCCAGCTCCGGTGGCAGAGGAGCCCAGCGCCTCGGGCGCCTCTCCCGAGGACGACTCCACCTGGGCACCGTCGGGTATCGCGGGCTCACGCCTGGCCGCCGCCATGGCTGCTGCCCGCGCCGCTGCGCAGGACACCGGCACCGACTCCCTGGCCGACGACACCCCCAGCGAGGACGACCCCGACGCCGAGGACGCCGGCGTCGTCGGGCTGGAAGTCGTCAAACGGATCCTCGGCGCCCAGGTCATCGAAGAGGTCACCGTGACTCAGGAAGGACGCTGACATGCCCGCCGTCTACGAAGGCGCCGTCCAGGACCTCATCGACGAGTTCGGCGAGCTGCCCGGCATCGGCCCCAAGTCCGCCCAGCGCATGGCCTTCCACGTGCTCGCCGCCGACTCGGCCGCCGTCGAGCGCCTCATCGAGGCCCTGCGCGCCGTCAAGGCCAAGGTCCGCTTCTGCGAGACCTGCGGCAACATCGCCGAGGCCCCCCAGTGCGCCATCTGCCGCGACCCCCGCCGCGACCAGCGCGTCATCTGCGTCGTCGAGGAGCCCAAGGACGTCGTCGCCATCGAGCGCACCCGCGAGTACCGGGGGCTCTACCACGTGCTCGGCGGCGCCATCGACCCCATCAACGGCGTCGGCCCCGACGACCTGCGCGTGCGCGAGCTCTTCAGCCGCCTGGGGGACGGCGAGGTCGAGGAGGTCATCCTGGCCACCGACCCCGACGTCGTCGGCGAGGCGACCGCCGCCTACCTCACCCGCATGCTGCGCACCATGGCCGTGCCCGTCTCCCGGCTCGCCTCCGGCCTGCCCGTGGGCGCCGACCTGGAGTACGCCGACGAGGTCACCCTCGGGCGGGCCTTCGAGGGGCGGCGCCGCGTCGAGGACTGAGGCCCCTCGGGACTCCTTCACTGAGTCGGTCATGTGTCGCGTAGCCGGGTAGAAGCACCGTAGAGCCACGCGAAATCCGCCCGGCTCGGCGAGGAGGAACGGCCGGGATGAGGAGAGGGGACGGAATCAACCACCCTGGTGCGTATAACTTGTAAAACTAGTTGTACTGCGCGTATCGTGGAAGGCGTGAGGGCGCACAGAGCCCTCCCGCTGAGGCGATCCGCCTCGACGGACACCATCATTCAGGGAGTCCTGATGAACGCCGTCACCTGCACTCACGTCACCCGTCGCTTCGGCAGCCTCACCGCTGTCGACGACGTCAGCCTCCACGTCTCCGACGGCGAGATCTTCGGTATCATCGGCCCCAACGGCGCCGGCAAGACCACACTGCTGTCCAGCATTGAGGGCCTGGACGAGCCCACCTCCGGTGAGATCACCGTCCTGGGCCTCAACCCCATCAAGGACGCCGCCGAACTCGCCCGTTGCACCGGCATCCAGCTCCAGCAGGCCGCGCTCCTACCCCGGTTGCGGGTAGGCGAGGCCCTGGAGCTTTTCTCGTCCTTCTACGACCACGTAGTGCCCTGGCGCCCGCTGCTGGAGCGCCTCGGCATCGCCTCCAAGGAGAAGACCGACGTCGCCAGGCTCTCCGGCGGGGAACGCCAGCGCGTCTTCATCGCCCTGGCCCTCGTCCACGACCCCGAGCTGCTCTTCCTCGACGAGCTGACCACCGCACTCGACCCGCAGGCGCGCCTGGCCATGTGGGACGTCGTACGCGACATCCGCGAGCGCGGCAAGACGGTGGTCATGACCACCCACTACATGGAGGAGGCCGAGGCCCTGTGCGACCGGGTCGCCGTCATCGACCGCGGGCGCCTCATCGCCCTTGATACGATCCCGGCCCTCATCGCGGCCCACGGAGGCCAGGCCACGCTCCGCCTCACCCTCAGCGCGCCGGCGCCTAGGACGCTGGCCGACGTCAAGGGAGTCACCTCCGTGCGGACCGACGGCGCCGTGACCGTCGTCGGCGGTACGGGCGCCTTCGCCCAGGCGGTCCTGTCCCACCTGGCCCAGGCCGACGTCGTCGTGCAGGACATGGAGACCCACTCGCCGGGCCTGGAGGAGGTCTTCCTCAACCTCACCGGACGGGCCCTGAGAGAAGCCTGACCGGCTGGGGCCCCAACCGAGCAATCGCCTACCGAGAAACCGAGCGCTGAGAAGAGACACGACCATGCCGACCACGCGCACCCGCCGAACATTTACAACCCTGCTCGTCATGCTGACCCGCTCGACCCTGCGCGAGCCCGTCGGACTGTTCTTCACCCTTGTCCTCGCCCCGCTGCTGGTGGCGATCCTCGGCGTGCTCTTCGGCAACGACCCCAACCCCCAGTTCGGGGGCCGCGGCTTCATGGACGCCACCCTGCCCGCCTGCGCCTGCCTCGTGGTGGGGATGACCGGCGTCATCATCCTGCCCACCAGCCAGCTCCAGCTGCGCGAGAGCGGGGCCCTGACCCGCCTGCGGGCCACGCCGCTGAGCCCGCGGGTCTTCGTGGCGGCCGACCTGACCGTCAACTTCCTCATCAGCATGGTGGGAATCGTCCTGGCACTGCTGGTGGGAGCCCTCGGCTTCGGGGTGCGGCTCCAAGGCAGTCCGTTGGCGGTCCTGGCCGCTGCGGCCCTGGGGCTGGTGGCCTTCCTGGCGCTGGGCTACATGTTGGCCGCCGTCTACCCCTCCTCGCGTGCGGCCACCGGCATCGGCAACGGGCTGTTCATCGTCATCATGATGACCTCCGGGGCCTTCGTCCCTCAGAGCCAGATCCCCGAGGGCGTCCAGCGCGTGGCCCGTTACTCGCCCTTCCACTACCTGGTCGACCTCTTTCAGGGGATGTGGGCCGGTCAGTCCTGGGCGGACTACGGGACGGCGCTCGCGGTGCTCGCCGGTATGACGGTGGTCTGCGGTCTGTTGGGGGCCCGACTGTTCCGCTGGAAGACGGCCTGACGGTGCTCACTTCGGGTACTTCGCGCCGAGCCGGGCAGACTCTGTGTAGCCCTGCGGTTCTTCTGTAGGGCTACGCGAAGGATGTCCGGCTCGATGGGGGTGGAGCTGCCCACTCAGGCCAGGCGGACGCCGCGCGGCAGCCTACCGGCCGGCACGCGCAGCCGTCTGCTGGCCGTGACGACGCCGCCGGCCCCCAGGGCCAGGATGACCACGAGGCTCGCGGGCCAGAAGACCAGGTGCTCGGCCAAGGGGCCGCGGTCCTTCGAAGAGTGCGAGAGGCCGAGCAGATCGTCGTCCTCGTAGGTGGCGGTCTCGCCCGCGCAGCGGTTGTGGACGATCCGATCGGGCCGGGGATTGCGCATCGAGTCAACAATCTTCCCTGCGAAGGACAGGTAGGAGGTCGGGATGCCGGGGGCGGCCGAGGCCGGTTGCTGTGGCGCGTGGGCGGTGGCGTCCCCCAGGGCCACGAAGGGGTTGGGGGCCAGCATCCACCAGATCCTCTCGGAGCGAGTCACCACCTGGGTGTCGATATCCGATCGGCACACGGTCTTCTCGTTGGTCGAGGCCTCGTAGTCCGGTCGACGGGTCTCCACGGTCTGCGTGCCGGTCACTACGGATGAGGCCACGGCTGTGCTCAGTGGCGTTCCGACGGTGAGGGCGGCCACCACGAGGTAGGTCAGGACCGCGGAGGCCGAGGGCCGTGCCGTCAGGCTGGAGAAGCCCAGGCCGATCGCGCACACCGCACCCAGGGTGAAGACGAGGATGACCAGGTGGGCGAGGAGCGCCTGCCAGTGAGAGCCGCCGGCGACCGTCAAGATGAGGAGGAAGGGCGCCGCCACGCCCAGGAAGGCGATCGCCGCGACCCAGGCCGCCAGCAGCTTGCCGACGACGATCTCCTGACTGCGCAGCGCGGTGGCCTGCAGTAGCGCGAGGGTCGCGTCGGCGCGGTCGCCGTTGAGCGACGTCGCCGACAGCGTGGGGGCCACGATGAGCCCGATCCCCAGCACGAAGCAGACAATGGTGTCGTAGAGGAACGGGAGGTAGTCAGATGTGGTCTCGCGGGTCGTGGTCTCCACGGCGATCGCCAGCCCGCCGCACAGCAGAATGAGGACGGCCAGCCAGATCCCCAGCATGACGCGCCAGCGCGTTGCCCGCACCCGCTGGCGCAGCTCGAGCACCATGACGGTGCGTACACCTCTCCAGGTCATCGGCGTTCTCCCTCCATGGCCAGGTAGGTCTCCTCCAGGGCTCCTCGCAGCGGGGCGAAGGAGACGACCTCCACCCCGGCCTCGACGGCCTTGCGCAGCAGGCGGGCCGCCGCAGCGTCGTCGTCCACCGGAAGGCGCACGGTTCCGTCCTCCTCATGCGTGACGGACGGCTGTGCGGAGTGCACCCACTCGCTCAGACGTCCGGCGTCCAGGGCTCGCATCCGCCAGGTTCGGCGCGTCGGCACCGGGTGGGCCGCGCCACCGGGTCCCTCCGCCTCGGCCCGGCCCTGCTCCGACGGCGTCGGGAGGGCGGTTCCGTGCGACATGAAGACGACGCCGTCGACCATCTCCTCCATCTCCGGCAGGATATGACTGGAGAGCAGGACCGTGGTGCCGTCTGAGGCCAGGTCGCGCAGCAGGGCACGCAGATCGGCGCGCGAACGCGGGTCCATGCCGGCGGCCGGCTCATCCAGGAGCAGGACCTTGGGACTGTGGATGAGGGCGCGGGCCAGGCCCAGGCGCTGCTTCTGGCCCCGGGAGAGGACCCGGGCCGGAGTGCGCGCCAGCTCGTCGAGGTGGACCAGGGTGAGCATCTCGACGGCGCGGGTGCGGGCTGTGTCGGCGTCCATCTCCTGGGCGGCGGCGAAGGTCAGGAGGATCTCGGTGCAGGTCAGGGAGTCCCAGGTGCCGAAGGCGTCGGGCATCCACCCCACGGTGCGGTGGACCTCGCGCGCCTGGGTGACCGGGTCCAGTCCCGCCACCCGGATCGTCCCGGAGTCCGGGGCCAGCAGGGCAGCCAGCATGAGCAGCAGCGTCGTCTTGCCGGCGCCGTTGGGGCCGACCAGTCCGGTGACGGCTCCGCCCGGCACCGACATGTCCAACTGCCGTACCGCGGGCGCCCGACCGAAGAAGCGGGTGAGTTGAGAGACTTCGATGCTCATGCGAGCAGGTTACGTCGTCGGTCGGGGCCGGCGGGCGGAACTCGGGGACGACATGGGCGGCGGCGATGGGGCGTGCCTGACTCCGCCTCAAACATCAACAAAAACTTCAGAAACGACGCGGCTCCGGGTCATTTCTGAAGAATTTGTTGAAGTGTGGTCCGTGAGCCCACAGCCCCGTGATGTGTCGGCCTGACGGCGCTCGCTTCGGGCGCCTTGCGTCGAGCCGGCCAGATTTCGCGTAGCCCTACGTTCTTTCTGTACGTGGGTTCAGGTGGTACTTGCACAGTTGATGATGTTGCTGAGCTTCTCAGTTGGGTTCTGTCCGCAACCCGCTGCATAAGAGGCCGACAATGGCCAGCCTGATGTACCGGCGCGAGGTGCTCACCCGTTGGCGCAGCTCGAGCTGCATGACAGTGCGTACGCCTCTCCAGGTCATCGGCGTTCTCCCTCCAGGGCCAGGCAGGTCTCCTCGCTGCTCTCCTCGCAGCGGGGCGAAGGGGACGACCTCCACCCGGGCCTCAACGGCCTCGCACAGCAGGCGGGCCGCTGCGGCATCGTCGGCCACTGGAAGATGCGCGGTCTCCGTCTCCGGGTGATGGGAGCCGTGCGTCGTCGGCGCTCATGGGGGAGGGTGCTGCGCGAAGGCTTGTTGGGGCCGGAGGCTTTTGCTGCGGGTGGTGAGGTGGTAATGGTGGGGGTCAGGTGCCGGGTAGGTACCACATGGCTCGCGGGTCACGCGGTGACTGCCCCCTTCGCTCCACCAGTCCCTCTTCGCGCAGTGTCTTGAGCCGTCGCAGGACCGTAGGGCGGGATGCGTTGACGCCCGACGCGATCTCTCCCGTGCCCAATGGTCCGGTGCTTCGCAAGAGCGCGACGATCTCGAGCGAGCCGTGGGGCAGCCTCTCGATGACGTCGCTAGAGATGGCCGATGTCGCATCCAGCCTCACGATGACGCTGGTTGAGGTCTGACGATAGTGAGGGTCAGAGAGGCCGGCCCGGCGCATGTCGTCAACCATGCGCCGAATGCCTTCGCCGAGCTCCTGTGTGATCCCGAGGTCCGCGCACACCCTCGCGATACGCGGGTTGCGTGCGTATCGCGCTATCTCGAGCGGGCGACTCGGATCGCTCAGCCCGGGAAAACGGCCCGGGCTGGAAACCTCGATGCGGTGGGGGAAGATCGACACGCGGATGTGGTCCCCAGCCATTGAGTAAGAGCGGTGGACGACGGCGTTAACCACGGCCTCCAGCCAGGCGTCCCGAGGGATGATGTCCGTGGGGCCGAAGGTCCCATCGTTCTTCAGGGCCCTGCGCTTGGGGGCCCACTGGTCGATGAGCTCAGCCGCTCTGGCGATGACGTCTGGGATGGTGCCCTCGAGGCGTCGATCGCCGTCGGCCTCCATGGTTTGGCGTGCTCCGGTGCCTGTCTCGTCCTCTCGGTATCGTAGGACACGCACCAGCGCCTGCGGCAGAAGCTGCTCGGGAGCGGTGCCGAAGAGCAGGAGTGCGGCGATGGTGGGGTTGCCGTCCTGTGTCAGGAGACTGCGGCTGCGTAAGACGTGGGTGTCGTCTCCGTGCGCGCCGATCTCCGCTCGTAGTCGATCGATTGCCTTTCCGCTCAGGTCGGCCATCGTGATGCCGGCGGGTTGGGCCTCATACGTCTCCGCCTCCCGGTCGTAGACGAGCTCTTCCCACATCGGGCCGTCAAGCTTCACGGTGGAGTCGCCCATGCGCAGGAAGGCCGTTCCGTCACTGCGCCGGTGTGCGTGTCGGCTGGGAGGTATCTGGGCGACGAGAAGGTGGTCTTGTGTGCCGCCGTCGTTCATCACTGAGACCTCCTGGAAGTGGACGCGCAGTGGTGGAGCCACCATGGTCATCGGTACCTGGCGAAGCGTGTTGGTTTGAGAGGGGTTGGAGTCGGTCCCCTCGACCCGCTTCTCGCTCAAGCCGACGACGACGGTTCCCCCCTCCGCGTTCGCCATTCCGATGATGGCCTTGGCGAAGTTCCTCTGATCGACACGGATGGATTTGCGTTCAAACCACTGGTTCTCCGGTATCCGAGCCAGTCGCTCACCGCGCTCGTTGATGGGGAGGTTGAGTAGCTCATCGACGTCGTCGTGACTCATGGATCTACTCTAACATTTTTAGAGTATGTAAGAGTGAGGTGTCGGCTTCGAGGGGAGCGCTCCGGGGTGAGGGGTGTGCGGCGGGGCCCTTGGGAGGGTTTCGAGTAGTGTTCAAGCGGCGTTCGAGCAGGTTCCCAGTAGTGACGTTCGAGGTGAGGTTTTCCTTGCGATTCCAGGGGTCTGTGACCTCGTGCCGCTACTCTCAACATTTTAGAGTAGGTGTGAGTAGGTGGCCGGCTCCCGGGCTCGCCTCACTTCGACAGAATCTTCAGAAACGACCCGGAGCCGCGTCGTTTCTGAAGATTCTGTCGAAGTGAGGGGCGAGGGTCGTGTGGGGCAAGGGCCGCGCGCGCCGACGCTGTGATCTCAGGACAGCGTGATATGTCGGCAACACGGTGCGTCGTATGCTTGCTTCAGCCACGCCGTCGTGGGCTCCGCGCGGCGACGGCCCTATAATCCCGGACGCCCCTGCCCGGACGCCCGCAACCGGCGTTGAGCACCTGATGCTAGACACGCACTGATGACAAGGATCCGAGGAGCGCCCCATGGCACTGGTCGTCCAGAAGTACGGCGGCTCGTCCGTCAGCG
>ERZ773075.1221-NODE-1221-length-14359-cov-4.39541_pt1 | contig 14359 bp, 13 predicted proteins | sample MGYA00580614_ERZ773075 | MGnify/ENA primary metagenome ERZ773075 (study PRJEB29015, sample SAMEA2738021) | human oral metagenome | biome: human oral; feature: human-associated habitat; material: dental | place: China | collected 2043 ... | reverse complement strand
GGCCAACCAGGTCATCGAGCAGCAACAGCAGATGATTGAGGATCTGCAGCAGCAGCTGCAGGCTCGGGTGGAACTGGAAGACTATAACCAGGGGGTCGCTCTGGGGAGGGCTTACTTTGACGCGATTGACACCCTGAGCAGGGAAAATCCGGATGTCCGAAAGGCCATCCTGCGTGCGTTCAAGAAGCACTACCTACTTCAGATGGAAGATAGCCTGAAAAAAGGATACATCCGTCGCGAGATTCATCGTGATGCGGAGTTCATGAATGGTGCCCCCCGGACGGCCAAGTTCATTCTGGATGCCCTGGCCAGCTGAATCAGCATCCATCGCTGGATCATTGCCCCGGCTGCATCTCGTGCAGACCGGGGCAAATTTCTTTATTGGTGTGCATTCCTGCCGTTCCCCGGCGCAGTCCCCTGACCACCCTGCAGGGTCTGGTTGCCCTTGCTGTTCACGTTGCCAGCTTCTTTGCTTGCTGGCCCCTTCAGCGCTTCTTCCTTTTTTGGTCTACGCAGCGGGTTGAAAACACGCTGGCCCGTCGAACCCACCATCTGACTCCGCACATTCTGCACCGCGTTGCTCTCCCCTGGATCCGATATCCCTCCCCCTATCCACGACAGCACCGTACCCGGCAGCATCTGCGGCAACGCAAAACACATGTACAACACCGCCAGCAGCACATAACTCAGGACCGTCAACCACCACATGAACGTACCCATATAGACCAGGTGGCTGAAGCCAGGCAATAAGTTGGCGCCGTCAACGACACCGCGAATCGCAAAGAAGCTATTCACAACGAAGTTGATCATCGGGTCCGAAATCAGGATGCCCATATACAGGCCGATCAGTGCCAGGGAAGGACGCACGAACAGGGATAGCAATAGTAGGTACCCTTGCGACTGACTGCCCACGAACGTCCGCTCTGGGGTCATATGCAGCAGCGCCCATAGTGGAACAACCATTATGCTCTGCAGAACCCCAAGAACCCAGCCAGCCACAACAATCAGGAACAGAATGTATGGCATCGAGGGGAGTACGACGCTAAACATGAAGGCAGGGTGCTCCAGCTTCGTGATGACATCTTCCAGCGTGTTGAGCACGACATCATTCATCCATCCCATAAAGGCCTTGAATGTACTTTCGGCAATCTTGCCGATGAAAGGTATTGCTGAACCCACGCCGACCGCCGCTTCGCCAGTACGTAATCCTGTTCTGATGGCGATGCCGGATGCCTCCAGTGACATATGCCCCAAGACAAGGTAGTCGCCCACGCACTTCATGCGGCTGATGGAACCCCCGATGCGCCCAGAGTACGTACAAAAGGACGTGGTTCCATTGCCGTTGGCGCCTGTTATTGCCGAGACGATGTAACTCATGTAGCCTTCGCTGAACTCCTCGACCTGTTTGCTGACCTTGTCCTGAAGACTGCTGATATCGCTGGCTGAAGAAAGGTTTGGCGTGAGATCACCGATATCGAACCTGGCATAGATATTTCTGTTCTCATCGGCTGTATCGGTTGCCTTGGCGATGACATCCTTGGCTAGGTCGACACTGTTCTTGAACGCTTTCTGGCGGGCGTCGGAGGAGATGGTTGCATCAATGGTGGCATCGGATACGGTGCCAACGGGAATTGCAGCAAGCTGCATGATCTCTCCACGGGCTAGGCCAACTTTCTGGAACCATCCACCGGCCTCGGCCCATCCGGCTCTAGTCAGAAAATCAACCATTCCCTGAAGGTGCTGGCCAATTGCACTGTTGCCATTGCCGATTTCCTGATGCAACCTTTGAACGATCCGATTGTCGGCGGCAGCGACGATCTGATTGAAGCGGGTCGGACTGACCTGTCTCCAGCCGTCTTCCTCGAAGTTTGCAGGCCAGGAAGAATTACAGCAGGCCGGTGGCGAAGAATATTACTACTATTCCGGCCGTCTTCCTCGAAGTTTGCAGGCCAGGTGGCGACCCATGCATCGATGTCCTGCATTAGCTGCCTGGTTTCGGCACGCCTTATCTCCTGAACGGCGGCGCGAAGTTGTCGAATGGATTGATTGGCAAGTTCGGTCTGTTCAGTGACGTTTGTCAGGTAGTCGTAGTTCGCCCGGTTATCAAAATCAAGCCCTTGCTGGTTGTATTCATAGAGTGACACTGAACCGCAAAGATTCTTTCCCTCACCTACGTTGGTTGCCTCGTTTCGGTCGCGCAGCTGATAGACAAAAGCGCGTCTCCCGTTGCTTTCATATGTGATATCCGGCTGATCAAAATTGATCGATACCTGAGCGTTGGCATTGGTCAGTCCAATGTCAGTGTAGATGCTGTTCGCTGCGCGGGCGCAGTAACTGTTGAGAAGATACCTCTTTGCAAAGGGGCGGATGCCGTAATACATGCCTGTCATGCGTTGGTGACAAGCATCTCCTATATCTTATTTGCCGCTGAATGTTAGAATCAGGGGTAAAGAACTTTTTGGAGCAACCATGGAAAACGTCGTCACGCTGAAAGATGAAGAACCTGTCTACTTCCTTCCAACAGGAGATATTGAACAGTTTTCTACCGCTGTGCTGCAGATCATTCAGAAGTACGCATCAGCAGACCTTCTCGACAAGGTTCAACCCGAGACATTGCGAAAGACTTTCGCGGATCTGTGGCAGACCCTGGAGGCCATTCCGGTTTCAGCATTGATTGCTGACGGTGGGGAGATATGTCCAAAGCTTGGGCTGGATGTGCTTGTCCTGAAAGATCCCCGGTTCGCCAACCGGACGGGCAAGGTTGGACCGTTGCCCAACGACGGCAAAGGCACCTTCGATCAGGACGCCTTGCGGACCATGGCCAGCGCCATGATCAATTACTTCAGTCAGACCGACCAAGACAGTTATAGCGTCCCCTTTGGCAATAAGGAAGAGGAATCCTATGCACTGATCTACCCGCCTCAGAGCCGAAAGTTCGTTCTTGATCAATATGAGTTGACGTTGGTAGAGTAGGGGTACCGAAGAAAAAGAAGTCGAGGAGAATACGCACTCCAAAAGAAAAGGCCCCCAAGGGGCCTTCCTTCAAACACCTCAGAACCGATAGCTGACATTCAGCCGGACATCACGTCCGGGTTCCGGCAGGCTGGAGACGCCGGAGCGCTGGCTGTGGCTCTTGTAGTACTTGTTGAACAGGTTGTTGACTGCGAAGTTGACGTTCAGGTCGTCGGTGCCGAAGGGTTTCCAGTTGGCGTACAGGTCGTTGACGCCGTAGCCGCTGCGGCGAACCAGTTCGGGCGTGGCGGATGAGCCGCGCGAGCTGGGGATGTAGCCGGCGCTCTGCACGAAGCGGCCGCGCCAGCCCACTTCCACGTTGGGGTTCTCCAGCTGGTAGGCCAGGCCGGTGGTCCAGGTACGGCCGATGGGGATGGCGGTGCTGGTCGAGTCGGCCACTTCGCCGTCCAGCTTGGGCTTGCTGTAGGCCACGCCGGCGCGGGTGGTCCAGTGGCCGAAGGCGTAGGCGGCACTCAGTTCGTAGCCGTGGTTCTTCAGCGTGCCGCTGTTGAAGAGGCGATAGTACGAGGCAGCCTGGCGACCCTGGCAGGGGGTGCCGGCCGCGTTGATGCACTGGTAGTCCTGGTGGTTCCTGGTGTTCTGGTGGAACACGGTGGCGGCCAGGCGCAGGGCCTGGGAGGGCGTGTAGGTGACGCCGGCTTCCAGGGTGCGGGCGCGTTCGGCTTCCAGGTTGTTGTCGGCAATGACGCGGCGACCGCCGGCCAGCATGGCTTCGTACAGGCGCGGGCTGCGGGTGGCGTAGGACAGGCCGGCGTTGAACGACACCTGTTCGTTCAGGTCATAGATGGCGGCAATGCTGGGGTTGATCTGTCCGTCGGAGACTTCGCTGCGGCCGGAGGTGCGCATCTTGAAGTGGTCGTAGCGCAGGCCGGTGGTGAGGGTGACGGGGTGCAGGTTCCAGATGCCTTCGGCATAGACGCCGTAGTCGGTCTTGCGCTCGTTGACGGTGTCGATGGCCGTGCCGTCGTCGGTGGACAGGCGGGAGCCGGGCTTGGACTCCTGACGGCGCAGGTTGACGCCGTATTTCAGGATATGCTCGTTGAACAGGTAGCTGTCCAGATTGATGTTGGCGCCCTGGGTTTCCACTTCACTGGCGCCAAGCAGCAGGGTACCGGAGCCGGCGCGCGGGAAGTTCTTCATTTCGGCGCTCATCCGGTAGACATCGGTCTCGATCTTGTCCACCGGGCCCAGGCCGCGACCGGTGTAGGCCAGTCGGGTGGTGTCCTGGGTGTAGATGCGGTAGCGCGGGGCGTTGTTGGCCTCGTTGTTGTCCTGCGAGAAGTCGAATTCTTCGCGCAGGGCGCGCACGCCGTGGGTCTTTTCCTGGCGGTGGCTCAGTTCGATGCGGTTCTGCTCGTCCAGCGCATAGCCGAACTTGGCCAGCAGGCCGCGCTGTCCCAGTGCGCTGTTCTGCACTTCGCGCTTGGCGCTGCCGCCGGACTTGTAGTTCTCTTCTTTCGTCCAGTTGGCGTTCACGAGGGCATCCAGCGCGCCGAACTGGCCATAGGCGGCCACGCCGGCACCGCGGCCCTTGTTGCTGCTGAAGCCGCCGTTGACCTTGAAGCCCAGGGTCTGGCCGGGACGCAGCAGATCCTTGGCCGAGGCGGTGCGGGCCACGATGGCGCCGCTGGTGGCACCAATGCCGGCCGAGGCCGAGCCGGTGCCTTTCTGCACTTCGATGTCCTTGATGAGGGCCGGATCCAGCAGGAAGCGGCCGTTGTGGTGGAACATCTGCGTGTCGGAGTAGGTGTTGTCGACCTTGATGTCGATCTGGTCCTGACCCATGCCGCGGATGGTGACCCACTGCGAGGTGCCGTTGCCGCCGCCAAAGTTGATGGAGGGCTCGGCCGAGAGCACTTCCTTCATTTCATTGGCGGTGCTTTCTTCCAGCGCCTTGAAGTTGACCTTCTCGGTGGAGGAGGCCGCCTTTTCGATGGCGTAGATGGTCTGGAGCTGGGTTTCGGTGGGGGCGGCGGACTGGGCGTGCGCAAAGGTGCTGATGAGCGCCAGCGGCACGGCCTTCAGGCCGAGAGAGAGACGCAGTGTGAACGAAGTTTCATGTCTTGGGCGTCAAAACGGGGTGGAATGGCCAAGGGCAGCCCACATGGGCTGCACAATGTGTCAGCGCCCAAGTATAAGTTCAATTCTTGTTTACATTATGTCTAACTTCATTCAGCTCACGCAGACATGCCCCGTTTCAGCAGCCACTGGCTGAACGGCCAGTCCACGCTGTCCAGCAGGTTCTTGGTGATGAGCCCCAGTTCGGTGTCACCCTCGATACGCAGCTTGCGGTTGAAGAACAGGGTGTCGGGGTCTTCCTCGCGCATCATCATGCGCAGGAAGTCGATGCCATTGGCGGCCAGTCGCAGGTCGGGGGCGCCGTCGTAGTCCTGGTCCAGGAACTTCTGGTCGTCGGCGCCAAAGCGTACCTTGATGCCGGCGTCCAGCACGTCGATCTCGAACTTCCGGCCGGCAAAGAGGCTCATGTCGGCGGGCAGCAGGCCTTTCTTCAGCATGGTGTTCAGCGCCAGCACCAGGGCAAGGCGCGGCGGCCGGCCGGGCAGGTGGGCCACGATGCGGCTTACCCAGGCGGGGGCGATGATCTCAGGCAAGGGCATGGCTTTCCTCCTTCAGGGCCTCGATGCCGGGCAGTCCGCGCCAGTAGCCGTCCACGGGGGTGCCCACGGCCAGGCGGGTGAGTTCGGGCTGCACGTCGGCCCAGGTGGCCTTGCCGTCCAGCACGTCGCGGTGCAGACGGATGATCTCGGGCATGTCGTGCAGCTGGGGTGAGAGCCGCAGCAGGCTCACGCCCATGGCCTGCAGTTCCTGGTGGTGCGGCAGCAGGGTCTGGCTGCCGTAGGACATGGTCTGGATGCCGTTGATGGTGAGGAAGGGCTTGCCTTCGCGGGTCTTCAGCACCAGGCCGTCCTCATGGTCCAGGCAACGGAATTCGCAGTGGTCCTTGTTGAGGTTGTAGTGGCGGGCCGTGAAGCAGCGCGACTAATAGGCCAGCGGCATGCGGCCCCAGCCGAACAGTTCGGTCTCGATGCCTTCGGTGGTGGCCAGGATGGTGGCCAGCTTGTCGTGGCTGAGTTCGGTGGGGGGCACCCAGCGGAAGGCGCCCAGCTGGCGGAATACGCCCAGCGTGGTCTCGTTATAGATGTTGAGACTGGCGCCGGCCACGAAGGGAATGTCGTGCTGGCGGGCCAGCCGTGCCGCGCCCATGTCGTTGGCCTCGACCTTGAAGCGGTCCTGTCCGGTGATCTTGCGCAGCCGCCGCAGGTCGGTCTCGCTTTCCAGCAGCACCTGCGACGACAGGATGATTTCCTTGCCGCTGTCGGCCAGGTTCTCGGCCAGGCCGTACCAGTCGGCAAAGCGCATCTTCTGGCGGCGTGAGCACACGACTTCGCCCAGATAGATGGTGTCCACCGGGGCATCCAGCATGGAGACATAGAACTCCAGCAGCGTTTCCTTCTGCCAGAAGAACTGGATGGGACCCAGCGACAGCCGGATCGGGTTCCGGGATTGAATCGGTTCGCTCATCGTGCCTGTCTCCTCATTTCCACGGCCGGTTGTAGGCGCCCAGGGTGGTCTGGTGTCCTTCGGATACCTTGCCCAGGGTCTTGTTCCAGAGCGGATCGACCCGGAAGTGCGACGGGTCGGCCGCGGCAGCATCCAGCGCCTTGCGCAGGGTGTGGGTGACCTGGGCGGTGTAGGTGGGGCTGCGCTGGCGGCCTTCCACCTTGATGGCGGCCACGCCGATGCCGATGAGATCGGGCAGCATTTCCAGCACGTTCAGGCTGGTGGGCTCTTCCAGCGCGTAATACGTGGCGTCGTTCACCTCGAAGCGCCCCTTGCACAGCGTGGGGTAGCCGGCCGGTTCCTGCGGGTTGTAGCGGTCGATGAGGACGTGGTTGAGCCGCACATCCATGCGGTCGGGAAGCTGTTCCCACCGCACGGCCTTGGCGGGCGAACACACGCCCTGCATGTTGGGCGATTCGCCCGTGGCGTAGCTGGACAGGATGCAGCGGCCTTCCACCATCACGCACAGGCTGCCAAAGCCGAACACCTCGATTTCCACGTCGGTGTTTTCAATGACGTGCTTGACCTGGCTGAGGGTGAGCACGCGGGGCAGCACGGCGCGACGGATGCCGAACAGCTCCTTCATGAGGTTGATGGCCTCGTAATTGGTGGCCGACCCCTGCACCGACATGTGCAGCCGCAGGTCAGGGTGGCGATCGCGGGCATAGGCCATGATGGCCGGATCTGCCACGATGATGGCGTCGGCGCCCAGCAGCACGGCGGTATCGACCGCGGCATGCCAGCGCTTCACTTCACCCGCCTGGGCAAAGGTGTTGATGGCCATGAGCACCTGACGGCCACGCGCATGGGCATAGGCCACGCCTTCCTGGGCGGATTTCATGTCGAAATTGAGCCCCGGGAAATTGCGCGCGTTGGTGGCGTCCTTCAGCCCCATGTAGACCGTGTCCGCACCATTGTCCACCGCCGTCTTCAGGGCAGGCAGGTTGCCCGCAGGGCATACCAGTTCCGGAATCCTTCTCATTATCTCTCCCTGTAATTTCGACGGTAAAAGCCTGTCGATCATAGTGCAGGAGGATTTTCGGCTCAAGGCTTGGCCGTTGATCCGGATCAAATGGAGGGGGTTATATGCGGAAATCTCATTTATTAACTGATGATCGATAGGGAAGTTAAGTTGTGATTGATCGTGATGTTATGGTGGGGTGGGTTTGAATATTAATGTGTGATTGATATGTTGTGAATGGATGGCCGTTGCGAATATTAAGTTGTGATTGATTTGATAATGGGATGACGGATGACGGATGACGGGTGACGGGCACCGACCCATCTCAAGTCGTGCGATGGATTCAGGGCCGAGGAGGAGGGCGCAGGTGTTGTAGAGCTGCGGCGAGTGTTGCTCAGGGTTGCGTCGTGCTCGGCTGCAGCGCGGACGAGGCAGGAAGGGCAGGCCGCATCCCTTGCCGCTCATGCGCGGCAGGTGCGCCTGCGTGACTGGTGGCAGGGGGCCTGGCAAGGCAGACACGGCGCCGGAAAAGCAAAAGGCCACCGCGAGGGTGGCCTTCTGGAATTTGGTGCCGGTGAAGAGAGTCGAACTCCCGACCTTCGCATTACGAATGCGCTGCTCTACCAACTGAGCTACACCGGCTTGGTGTTGAGCCTGCGATTCTAACCCGAAACCGGGGCTGTTTGGCAAGTCCGTCGAATGCGGGCCTGCAAGCGTGCGGCTGTGGCGAGACAGTGGCGAGGTGAATGGGCGTTTACGGACGACCGGCGGGGCCTTCAGATCGGCGCTCTGGCCAGAAACTCCGCCACCGTCGGCCACTGCAGCCACACGCGCAGCTCGTGCTTCAGGCGGCGGGTGTCCAGCCGGCGGGATTCGCGCATGAAGCTCATCCGCACTTCGGACAGGGTCCGGACCAGTTCGGCGCGCGAGTGGCGCGGGGGACGGGGCAGGCCCAGGCGGTCGGCCACCTGGTCCAGGTAGTCGCCCAGGGTCATCTGGCTGTCGTCCACGGCGTTGATGACGCGCTGGCGCGGGCCGCGCAGCAGGGCGGTGCGGGCAATGCGGGCCAGGTCGTCGGCGTGGATGTGGTTGGTGATCACGTCGTCGGCCGGCACCAGGGCTGGTACCTGCTGGCGCAGGCGCTCCACCGGCAGGCGGTCGGCGGCGTAGATGCCGGGCACGCGCAGCACAAGGGCGGGCAGGGGCGGCTGTTGCAGGCGACGGTGGCGCGCTCCAGAGACGTGAGCACTGTCCTGGTGGGCGCTGTCCGGGCGTGCGCTGTCGGCGTGGGGGTGAGCAGCGCGAGGGCTGCTGGCGTTGGAGCCGTCAGGACGATGGATGCCGAAGCGCACCTGCCGCTCGGCATCCACCCGGCGGCGGGCGCGGTCGGTCAGCGGCTGCGGCGTGTCGGACTCGCGGGTGAAGGCGCCGCCCCGGTCGCCGTAGACGCCGGTGGTGGACAGGTAGACAAGGCGAGGGGCAAGGGCGTGCTGGCTCCGGCTTGGGGCCTGGGTGGCGGGGGCGGGCACTGCAAGCAATGCAGCCGCTGACCGGGCGCCCAGGCGGTGGGCGCGGCCCGGGCGGGAAGCCGTTCTGGCGCGCTGGCCACGCGCCCGGGTCAGCGCCTGCAGCCAGCCTCGTGTCAGCCGGTCGGTCACTTCGCCGTCGCGGCTGGCGGGCGGGGCGGCGTGCAGGATGTGGGTGGCCCAGCGGGCCAGGCGGTGGGCGTCATCAGCCTGCATGGCCATGGCGCCCGCTGCGCGGATCTTCTGCAGGGTCTCGTCGCTGCGTGCCACGCCGATGACCTGCCAGCCGTGGTGCAGCTGCTGCACCACGCGCTGGCCGATGTCGCCGCAGCCGATGATCAACAATCGTTGACGGCGGAAACGCCGGGGAACTGGGCGATAATGCGGGGTTTGGCCTTTCTTCTGGATCATGCGCCAATCCTTACGGGGGAACTGACATGACTTACAACGTGACGATCTCGCCCAGCGGCCGCCAGTTCAAGGTGGACATCGGCACCACGGTGCTGGAAGCCGCGCTGGACCAGGGCATTGTGCTGCCTTATGGCTGCAAGGACGGCGCCTGTGGGGCGTGCAAGTCGCTGGTGACGGACGGTAGTGTAGAGCAGGGCAAGCACCTGCCGTCGGCGCTGTCGTCGGAAGAGATGACGCAGGGCTACGCGCTGCTGTGCACGGCCACGCCCACGTCGGACCTCACCATTGAGGCGGCGGTGGTGGACGGGGCCAGCGACATCCCGGTGCGCAAGCTGCCCTGTCGGGTGCGCTCCATCGAGGCACTGGCGTCGGACGTGCGCTGTATCCGGCTGCAGCTGCCGTTTTCCGAGCGGCTGGAGTATCTGGCCGGCCAGTACGTGGACCTGATCTTCCCCGACGGCGTGCGGCGCAGCTATTCCATGGCCACGGCGCCCGGCACGCTGGAGGACGTGGAGCTGCACATCCGTCACCTGCCGGGCGGGCATTTCACCGACCGGGTGTTCGGGGTGGGCACGCGGCCGCCGCTGAAGGAGCGCGAGATCTTCCGGCTGGAGGGGCCGTTCGGCACCTTCTTCCTGCGTGAGGACAGCGACAAGGCGGTGGTGCTGCTGGCCAGCGGCACGGGCTTTGCGCCCATCAAGGCCATTGTGGAGCGGATCACGGCGCTGCAGGCGGCCGGCAGTTTCCGGCGGCCGGTGCGGCTGTACTGGGGCGGGCGGCGTCCGGCTGACCTCTACCACGACGCGCTGTGCCGCCAGTGGGAAAAGGATCTGGCCGACTTCCAGTATGTGCCGGTGCTGTCGGATGCGCGGCCCGAGGATGGCTGGACGGGGCGTACCGGCTTCGTGCACCTGGCCGTGATGGCCGATCTGCCCGACATGTCGGGGCACGATGTCTATGCCTGTGGCGTGCCGGTGATGGTGGAATCGGCCCGGCGCGACTTCGTGGCGCAGTGCGGGCTGGATGGGGCTGATTTCTACGCCGATGCCTTCACGTCAGAGGCTGACCGGCAGGCGGCGGCCTGATCCGTCGCCCGCAGGGGCCGCTGCCCGGGCCCGGGTGGTCCGGGCGGTCTGACCCCCGAATCTCCTCACGGACTGCTGCCCTGGTCGATTTCCTGTAATCTGGCCGGCAGTCGAAACGACGAAGTGCATATCGGGCCGCCACGGGGGCGGCCCCGCTTCAGGAAAGGACCTGCGCACGGCAGCCGCAAGGCGCCGCTCGGGCCTTTCCCAGTGAGGAGATGATCATGAGACGACTGCTCACGCCCAGGAACCTGCTGCTGCTGGTCCTGCTGGCCGTGATGTTCTGGTCCTTCTACAGCGGTGCTTCCCCATCGCACAGCACGCCGCCGGCGTCGGCGGACAAGGCTGCGACGACGCAGGGCGGTGGGGCGGCAGGTGCGGCGCAAGCCTCGGATGGTGCTCCCGAGCAGCCGGTGGGCTTGCCGCTGGCCTATCTGCAGAAGCTGAAGGACGTGGCCGACAAGCCGGCCAGCACCTACATCAAGCCTGGCCGGCCCACGCTGGTGAAGTTCTGGGCCAGCTGGTGCCCGCTGTGTCTGTCGGAACTGGCCGACACCAATGCCTGGGCTACCGATGAACGCTTCTCGTCGGCGGTGAATCTGGTCACACTGGCCTCGCCCGGCTTCCTGCACGAGAAGCCGCAGGCCGACTTCGTGACGTGGTATGGCGGGCTGGACTATCCGGCCATGCCGGTGCTGCTGGATGTGGGCGGCCTGCTGGCGCGGCAGCTGGGTGTGCGGGTGTATCCGTCGTGGGTGCTGCTGGATGCCGATGGCGGCGTGGCGCGGGTGGTGCGCGGGCGCCTGTCCGAAGCACAGGCGCTGGCTCTCATCGAGGACCCCGAGGCCGATCTGGCACGGCTGGCACAGGCCGAGCGTGCCTCCTTCTATCAACCGGATTCGCAAAAATCATCGAAAGTCATGAATACCAGGACCATCTATCTGGCCGGCGGCTGCTTCTGGGGCGTGGAAGCCTATTTCCAGCGCATCCCGGGTGTGGTGGATGCCGTGTCGGGCTATGCCAATGGGCGCACGCAGAACCCCAGCTACGAGGACGTGATCCGTGGCGCGGGCCATGCCGAGACGGTGAAGGTGACCTATGACGCCGACCGCCTGAGCCTGGCCGACATCCTGCAGTACTACTTCCGCATCATCGATCCCACCAGCCTGAACAAGCAGGGCAATGACCGCGGTGCGCAGTACCGCACGGGCGTCTACTACACGGATGCGGCTGACAAGGCCACCATCCAGCAGGCGCTGGATGCACTGCAGCAGAAGTACAGCCGCCCGCTGGTGGTGGAGAACCTGCCGCTGCAGAACTTCTACGAGGCCGAGGAGTATCACCAGGACTATCTGGCCAAGAACCCCAACGGCTATTGCCATATTGACGTGCGCAAGGCTGATGAGCCGCTGCCGGGCAAGCCGGCCGGCAATCCGCCGGCAGCCGCTGCCGCGGCGGGCAAGGGCTTTGATGTGGCCAGCTACCGCAAGGCTTCGGATGCCGAGCTGAAGCAGCGCCTGAGCGCCGAGCAGTACCGCGTCACGCAGCAAAGCGGCACCGAGCGCGCCTTCACGCACGAGTATGACCACCTGTTTGCACCCGGCATCTATGTGGACGTGGTGAGCGGCCAGCCGCTCTTCAGCTCGAAGGACAAGTTCGATTCCGGCTGCGGCTGGCCCAGCTTCACGCGGCCCATCCAGCCGTCGGCCGTCACCGAGCATGAGGACCTCAGCTACAACATGCGGCGCGTCGAGGTGCGCAGCCAGGCCGCCGATTCGCACCTGGGCCATGTGTTCCCCGACGGCCCGCGCGACAAGGGCGGTCTGCGCTACTGCATCAACGGTGCCAGCCTGCGCTTCATCCCGCTGGAGAAGATGGCCGAAGAGGGCTACGGCAACCTGGTCGATGCCGTGAAGTGATCAGGACGTGACGGGGCGGCCGGTGAAGGCATCCGGCTGCCCCATTGAAGGGATCACGCCGCCATAAAAAAAGCCCGGACCGAAGTCCGGGCAAAAAACCAACCAGGGAGGAATTCAGCCGGTGACTCAGGAAGTCACCGTTGCGGCTGAACAACGACATTCTCCAGCGATCGGCCCCCATGTGTTGCGTGTTTGCGTCATGCGGGTGTGCGGGGCCGATGGGTGGCCGGATGGCCGGGAACGAAGGCGGAATACCCGGACTTTCCATGTGCGTATTCGGGATGGGGCATGGACTGCTCCGCGGGGCGCTCGGGTCTTGCTGGGTGAGATGATCCAGCGGGTGGCCTGATCCGAATGGCGGGCTTGTGTCGCGGTCATGGGGTCAACCCGTCATCGCACGATATATCGTGAACGAGGCACACGGCCACGCTGCCCCTGCGACAGGGCAAGGGACACCGTCCGTGCAGCCGTCGGCAACCGGCCAGCCTGTGGGGACTGTTCCCTCATCGCCGGCTGCCTATGCTGTCCACCGCCTGGGCCGGTTCGCGGCCTGCGGATCTCTGCTGCCCGGGCTTCGGGCCCGACGCGACATGGACGGGCACAACGGAAACGGTCGTTTGACGCGATGGGGTGTCGTCTATGTGGATGGTCTGGGGTGGCGCGCTGCTGGTGCTGCTGAAGTGGCTGGAGGTCGATCCGGTCTCGAACTGGAGCTGGTGGTGGATTCTGGCACCGCTGGGCGTGGCCTTCCTGTGGTTCGAGTTCTTCGAGCGGATGTTCGGCCGTGACAAGCGCCAGCTGGAGATGGCTGCTTACGAGAAGCGTGCCCGCGAGCGCGTGGCGCAGACCTTCGATCGGCAGGCCCGCCGTTCCTGAGCGTTTTCGGCCTGGGCATCTTCCGGCGGCTGGGCCGCATCGGTGCGGCGACCGCGTTGCGGTGTGGGGTGGCTGAAGTGTGTGCAGGACGCATCCTGACGGAATCCCCCTTGAAAAGCATGTAAGAATGGCCGCTTGTCCATTCCGTCCGGCGCTCTTTCTTCCATGCTCGTCCATCCTCAGTTCGATCCCGTCGCCTTGCACATAGGCCCCCTGGCCATACGCTGGTACGGGCTGATGTACCTGGTGGCCTTCACGCAGTTCGTGCTGCTGGGGCGCTGGCGCAACGCGCAGCGTCAGCCGGGCCAGCCGCTTCATGGCTTCACCGGCAAGGATGTCGAGGACCTGATGTTCTACGGCGTGCTGGGCGCGGTCATCGGCGGGCGCCTGGGGCACGTGCTGTTCTACGGGCTGTCGTACTACCTGGCGCACCCGCTGCACATTTTCTATGTCTGGGAAGGCGGCATGGCCTTTCACGGCGGCTTGGTGGGCGTGCTGCTTTCGTGCGCACTGTTTGCCCACCGACGCGGGGTACGCTGGCTGGACCTGATGGATTTCGTGGCGCCGCTGGTGCCGCTGGGGCTGGCAGCCGGCCGGCTGGGCAACTACATCAATGGCGAGCTGTGGGGGCGCGTCACCGACGTGCCCTGGGGCATGGTGTTTCCGCAATCGGGTTCGGCGCTGCCGCGTCACCCGTCGCAGCTCTATGAGCTGGCGGCCGAGGGGCTGCTGCTGTTCGTGGTGCTGTGGTGGTATTCGCGCCGGCCGCGGCCCACAGGGGCGGTCAGCGGGCTCTTCCTGGTGGGCTATGGGCTGTGCCGCTTTCTGGTGGAATACGTGCGCGAGCCCGACGATGGCTTCTGGGGGCCGCTGACGGCCGGCCAGGCGCTGACGCTGCCGATGCTGCTGGCCGGTGCCTGGCTGATGTGGCGGGCAGGTTGTGCGCCGCGCCTACGATTTCATCGC